>Ga0213882_10000402_pt1 | contig 15052 bp, 9 predicted proteins | sample BarmaccoBMER_R09_FD_160106 | JGI IMG/M metagenome (GOLD analysis project Ga0213882, IMG submission 160106) | Barbacenia macrantha exposed rock microbial communities from rupestrian grasslands, the National Park of Serra do Cipo, Brazil - ER_R09 ...
TGATGATCGGCTGGTACGGCACGGCGATGCTCTGTTACGTGACGCCCAAAGAACATCTCGGCTTGCCGAACAAGAAGGACGTGAAGGACGGCGTGATCGCCTACAAGATCGCCGCCCACGCAGCGGATCTCGCCAAGGGCCATCCGGGCGCGGCGCATTGGGACAACGTGCTATCGAAGGCGCGCTTCGAGTTCCGCTGGGAAGACCAGTTCGAGCTTTCGCTCGATCCGGAAACGGCTCGCGACTTCCACGATGAAACGCTACCGGCGGCGGGCGCGAAGATCGCGCACTTCTGCTCGATGTGCGGTCCACATTTCTGCTCGATGAAGATCACGCAAGAGGTGCGCGAGTTCGCCGAAAAGGGCATGGCGGAAAAATCCCGCGAGTTCTTAGAGCAAGGCGGCGAAGTCTACGTTTTATCTGGAGAGTAGCGCGATGCTGCCTTTGGAACGCGGTGCGGCTTTGCGATCTTGCCGTGATGAGACTTAAGGGTTACTTTGCAGTCCGTGGTCTGAGGCCAGCAGATTTCCGCAATCCCGGCGCCGCTGTTGAATTGCGTTTCCATGAACACGTTGGTGGCAGCCGGCTCGGCATATCCCGAACCACCGCCGCCCGGGGCGCCGGTTAAAGCGCCGCCGCCCCCATACCAACCGCCACCGCCGCCGCCGGCTGCTTCGCCTTCCAATGCGGTGCCCAGCCAACAGGTGCCTACTCCAGCTCCCCCGGAACCGAACGAACCGCCGTTATATCCTGCACCGCCCGCGCCGCCCGATGTCTGCGTTCCTCCCCCGCCGGGGGCGTCTGGGTTACTAGGCCCATTACAGTAATCGAAAACAACGGTACCTGCTGCGCCGCTTAAGCCCCCTCCGCCGCCACCGGAGCCGCCGGCAAACGCTCCTCCTCCGCCGCCGCCGCCCGCGACGACGACGCGAGATGAAAGCCCGGTGCCCCCTCGGCGAAGGTCCGTGCCTCCGCCGCCACCGCCTCCGTAGGCGATGCAAGTTTGCACTGAGGTATGATATTGACACGTCGCCCCGTTGCCGCCGCCGTTGTAACCACCCTGGCCCGCTGCCTGGCTAGAGGGCGTGCCGTTTCCTCCCTGCCCGCCTACGACAACGGTGAGTTGCTCGCCGCTCGTCACCGGAATCGTCGCAACAACTAGCCCGCCGTAACCACCGGGGCTGTTGCGACTCCCGTCAGCGGATCCACCAGCTGCTCCCCAGAGCCAACTTGTGACGCCTGACGTTGCGCAGGGCGAGACGGTCTGGTGCTGAGGGCTCCCCGTGTAATTGAAGATGACGTCTCCGGGGCCGGCCCACAGTATGGCGCTGGCCAATAAAGCCGTGTTCTGGGATGACGAAGCGTCGACCGTCGCGCTTCCGCTCGGCAAAAGCGAGTTGCCATTCCAAGCGACGGTGGGCGTATCAAACGAGCTGAGCAGCTCATTCGGCGGGGGATTGTCCGGGCCACTTGTCCCTAGGGTGACATTCGAGTTGTTATCGAACAGCGTGATCGCTCCGAAGTAGGTGCCGGCAATCGTGTAGCCGTCGTAGTCCGCAGCAGCGACCGCGAACGCCGCCGGGCCAAACGGACCCGTGTTGCATCCTTGCGGGAACTTCGAGATCGTCAGCGCGGCGATGATGCCGTTGAAAATCGGATGGATGGTCGTCGTCTTGCCGGCGTCAATCCTGAACGATACGGCATGGAAGGTTTCGGAGAGCGGACGGGCGTTGTACCACTTGCCCTTTACCGGCGGCTTATCAAAGAGCCACAGGACCGCCGCGTAGCTGCCGGCCTTCAGTGAGTCGGAAAGCGTGCACACGAGAGCTTTGAGCGTCGTCGTGCACGCCTTTGCGTTCTTGGTGAGTGCGAACGTCCTATTGGGAGCGGTGGATCCGGAAAACTCCAGCCACAGCCCCTTGCTGGCCGGCGAGACGTAGCTTTTCGTCTTCGGGTTGACCTTCTTCGGCACGGTGACCGTGAAAGTGAGCGTGCCCGCGACGCCGGGGACCGGCGCACCCTGATTGCTCGCGATTGGCGGCGTGACGCTTTGAGTTCGGCCCGCACAGCCTGCGACTAGCGCCACAACGGCCAACGCTACGACAACTCGAAGATCACGCATGGCTCACCGCGCCTTTCAATTCTGTGAAGACGGTACAGCGTTCGCATTCGTAAGCAGGCTCCCCTTGGCTTGCATAATGGCGCCGGGCACCGATGGCTCCTTTGATCGGTCTCGGCGCTTGCTCAGACCTTTCAGAACGGCCGCAGCGAGGCCGTGGGGCTGCCGGCGGAATACCGCTTCGAATCCTCTCAAGTCGTGCGGAAGGATCATGCCACAGGGGATGTCATCGTGTCGGCCAAACCCGATAAGAAGACTTGATGGTTGATCGCGCTCAGCTTCCTTCGCACGAATATTTGCAGCTACATCATTAGGGGCCCGGACTTGCGCGTCGCCAAGCGGCTCAGCGTCGTAGACTCTAACGCCGCAGATGAATAAGCCGTGTGCGGTGCTCTTCGATCGCGATGAAACGCTGGTCGTCGACGTGCCGTTCAACGGCGATCCCGAAAAGGTGCAGCCGGCGCCGAATGCGCGGGCGCTGCTCGACCGGTTGCGCGCCGCGGGCTTGCCGCTCGCCGTCGTTAGCAATCAGAGCGGCGTCGGGCGCGGGCTGTTAACGCTCGAAGCCGTCGACGCGGTCAACCGCAAGATCGAGGAGCTGCTGGGACCGTTTGCCGGATTTTTCGTGTGTCCGCATACTCCGCAGGACGCGTGCGAGTGCCGCAAGCCGAAGCCCAAGCTGATCCTCGACGCCGCCGCGGCGCTCGGCGTCGATCCAGCGTGTTGCGTCTACGTCGGCGACCGCCAGAGCGACGTCGAAGCGGCGCGCAACGCGGGCGCGATTCCGCTGAAGGTTGAAGGACCACACGGCTTGGAAGACGCCGTCAATGCAATTCTCTCGTAAGAATCTACTCGAAGCCGCGGCGTCTTCGGCCTGCTCGAAACCGTCGGCACGGTGAGGGCACAGACTGCTGGTACCGAGGGCGTCGTCGGCGCGTGGAGCTTGGTAAGATTCGACATCGACGAAGGCAAAGGCGGCGAAAAGCCACGATTCGGGCCGAACCCGGTGGGCTATTTGATTTACAGCGCGGATCGGCGCATGGCGGCGGTGCTCGCCGGCACGCGCCGCGCGCCGTTGCGAGCCCCGAGCGGCGCTGCGGCCGGCACGGAGGCGCAGTGCAACGATTCGGTGTTGAACTTTCTCGCGTACGCGGGGCGCTACGAGATCCGCGGCGACCGCGTCTTTCATCACGTCGAGGTGAGCGTTTTTACTAACCTCATCGGAACGACGCTGGAGCGGCAGTTCAAGATTTCGGGGGACACGCTGACGATTCGCACGCTGCCCCCGGAAATCTGGGGCGGCTCCAACGTGCTGGTATGGAGGCGAGCCTAGGGGTTGGGCTGTCCCTCGAGCCAGTAGTCGATATCTAATCCGTGGGCGCGCAATCCGGCGTAGGCGCTCGCCGGGATGTGCACGGTCTTGGCAAGGCGCTCCCACGTGGCCGTGACGCGCGTCACGTAATGCTCGGTTTCATCGTACGGCGGGATGCCGCCGTACTCTTTGACGGCCTTCGGCCCCGCGTTGTACGCCGCGAATATCAGGTTGTAGCGTTTCGAGCCGAAGCGCTGCATCAGGCCGCGCAGGTACCGCGCCGCGCCGTACAGATTCTGCGCCGGGTCCCGCGGGTTGACGCGGAGCAGTGCGGCCGTCCCCGGCATCAGCTGTCCCAAACCGATCGCCCCCGCGGGTGAGATCGCATGGGTGTGCCAGCTCGATTCGACCGCCACGATGGCAACGAGCATGGTCGCGTCGAGGTGCCAGCGCGCCGCGTTCACGAGAACGCGCTTGGCCAGGGTGTGACTTTGCCAGCTCGGCATTTGGGGATTGATCTTATGTAAGAGCGAGGCATACGCCGCGATCGCGGGCGGCGTGGCCGGCACCGTCGCGTGTGACGCCCGAGCCGGGATGGGCAAAGCAAAGCCGGCGGCAAATATGAAGCTCACGGCTGCCAGGACGGCAGCGATGGACCTGCGCATATGGGGCCCGTGGGTTCGCGTCAACCGCCGGAGGCGCCTCCCGGCCGAGAACCGCCCCAGCGTTCGCCGGACCGCCGCCGCTGGGCGCTCGCAATCATCCTCGTGTCGCTTGCGGCGTTGTGCGCGATCATCGGCTGGGCGCAGTGGTACGCGGTTCACGTGAACGTGCCAAAGTATCAGCATCGAGCGCCACCGCTGCCCTAGCACTTTGATGGTTCTTTGACCATCCGAGCGCAGGATTGCCACACGGTGCAGCACTAGAGACAAACACAGGAGGTTCTTTCCGTTGTTGAAGAGCGTGCTGCGTGTAGCGGCGTTTTTTTTGATTGTTGCATCGAGCGCCGGCGCTCGCGCGTACGCCGCCAATCCAACGGCGTCGCCGTTGCCCCCATCGCCGTCGCCGCCAAAGCCCGTTGTGACGCCGTCGCCCACGCCGTCCCCGTCGCCGGGTCCGCCGTTCGGCAACATGAGCTGGCGAGAGATCGGGCCGGCGACCGCCGGCGGCCGCGTCACGTCCGTTGCGGGAACCGCGGCGAATTCGAAGCTGTACTACCTCGGCGCAGCCGGCGGTGGCGTGTGGAAATCTGAGAACAGCGGTCAAACGTGGGACCCCGTCTTCGACAAGGAAAATATCGCGGCGATCGGCGCCGTCACGATCGATCCGACCGACGAGAAGATCGTGTGGGTCGGAACGGGCGAATCCAATCCGCGCAACGACGTCAGTTACGGCGATGGCGTCTACAAGACGACCGACGGCGGCGAGCATTGGTCTCACGTGGGGCTCGAAGCGACGCGCTACATCTCTCGGATTCTCGTCGACCCGCGCAACCACAACCACGTAATCGTCGGCGCGCTCGGCGACGTCTTCCACGATAACACGGAACGCGGCGTCTACGTCACCGATGACGGCGGCCGAACGTGGAAGCAGACGCTGGCCGTCGGCCCGGAGAGCGGCGCCTCCGATCTCGCGATGAGCGCGCAGAACCCGAGCGTCGTCTACGCGGGAATTTGGAAGTTTCAACGGCGCCCCTGGACGTTCGTCAGCGGCGGTTCGGAGGACGGCCTCTACAAATCAACCGACGGCGGAGCGACGTGGACCAAGCTCGAGGGTCACGGTTTGCCGGCGTCTCCGATGGGCCGGATCGGCGTCGCCGTCGCTCCGAGCGACGGCAACCGCGTCTACGCCGTGATCGAGTCGAAGGAAGGGGTTCTCTGGCGCTCCGATGACGGCGGCGGATCGTGGAAGATGGTCAGCAACGATTCCCGAGTGGACGCGCGGCCCTTTTACTTTTCGCACGTCGAGGTCGATCCGCGCAATCCGAATCGGGTCTACGCGGTCTCCTTTGAAGTTCGCATGAGTGCGAATGGAGGTCAGACTTTCAGAACGGTCGGCGACAGCGTCCACTCCGATTTCCATGCCATCTGGATCGCGCCGAACGATCCCTCGCGGATCATCCTCGGCGAAGACGGCGGTTATGTGCTGACGCTCGACGGCGGCCAGAACTGGTTCTTCTCCGCGAACGTTCCGATCGGGCAGGTGTACCGTGTCGGTTTGGGCAGCGACAACCCGTATACGGTCTGCGCCGGCTTGCAAGACAACAATGGCTGGTGCGGCCCATCGAACTCGCTCGATCCGTCCGGCATTCAGAACAAATATTGGATCGTGACCGTGGGCGGTGACGGAACGTGGGGCATTCCGGAGCCGGACGACCCGAACTGGATTTGGTCCGACTCGCAAGACGGCGCGCTCGCGATTTACAACCGCGTGACGCAAGACGGCTGGTTCGCGCAACCATATCTGCTCTCCGGAGCGGAGTCGTGGACGCTCGCGAAGAGCAAGTATCGTTTCAACTGGGAATCGCCGATCGCGTTCGCCCCGTGGCGCTCGTCGAACAACAAGCTCATCGGATGGTATGGCGGCAACGTCGTATTTCAAACCACGGATCGCGGGCGCTCGTGGACGGTCATCAGTCCGGACTTGACGCGGAACGTCAAGGCGTATCAGCAGCCGGCTGGCGGACCGATCGTCAACGACGTGTCGGGCGCCGAGTACAGCGATACGATCCTCGACATCGAAGGCTCGCAACGCACGCGAGGCGAGATCTGGGTCGGCACCGACGACGGGTTGGTGCAGATGACGCGCGACGGCGGCAAACATTGGTCGAACGTCACTCCGACCGGCGCGCCGGAGTTCGGGCGCTTCGCGACGGTCGCGCCCTCGACGCTGGTGGATGGAACGGCGTACGCCATCGCCGACGCCCACGAGATGGGCGATAACGCGCCGTACGTTTTCGTCACGCACGACTTCGGCCGGCACTGGACGAAGATCGTAGATGGGCTGCCGGCCGATCAGTGGGCGCGCGCCGTGCGTCCCGACATTCGCGATCGCAATCTCGTGTATGCAGGAACGGAAGAGGGAATTTGGATCTCTTTCGACGGCGGCGCGCACTGGCAGTCCTTTAAGAACGACTTGCCGCCGGTCTCCGTTCACGACATTCGCCTGCAGCCGCGCGACGACGATCTCGTGATCGCGACGCACGGCCGCAGCGTCTACGTCATGGACGACGTGCGGCCGCTGCAAGAACTGCAACGAGCGATCGCGCAAAAAACGTGGCTGTTTACGCCGCGCACCTCCTACGAGTGGTCGCTCCACGAGAACGATGAGGGCACCTACACCAACTATGCGGCGAACAACCCGCCAAACGGCGTCGTGATCACGTTCTATCAAAGCGAGCCGCAGAAGGGCGCACCGAAGCTCGAGATCCTCGATTCGCACGGCCGAGTGATGCGCACAGTTTCCAGCACGCACAAGGTCAACGACAAAGACGAGCCCTACGTAACGAACAAGGTAGGTTTGAACCGCTATACTTGGGACTTTACGGTCAACGGTCCGGTGCGATGGAATGGCGGCAACGACTTCAGCAAGGGTCCGGAGACCGGTCCCGGAGTCGTGCCCGGGGAGTATGCGGTTCGCATGACGCTTTCGGGTCACACCTATCTGCAGCGTTTCCGGGTCGCGCCCGACCCGCGCTCGCAGTTTACGCAAGCCGAGTATCAGCGGACCTTCGATACGGCGATGCGGCAGATGGCGCACTTGTCGAACGTCGACACAATCCTCAACAATCTCGACGGTCTCAAGAAGGCGCTGGATACGGCCGCCGGCACGGCGACGAAGGCGAACAATGCAGCGCTATCAGCGAAACTGCAGGACGCGCAGACGGCACGCCAGACGCTGTTCGATTCGCTCGCCGTGAACATTCGGGGTGAAGGCACGATGGACGAAGGGAGACTGCACGAGGATCTCTTCGGCGCGTTCAACGCGGCACAGGGCCTGATCACCCCTGCGGTTACCGATGGGCTCGCGCGGACCGATGCCGAGTATCGGGCGGGCGTCGGCCGGTATAACGCCTTCGTCACGAACGTTGTGCCCGGCGTTAACGCCGCGTTGCGGCAGGCCGGCATGAAGGAGTTGCCTGCGCTCAAAACCGTAAGCGCGATTTGATGCTGCTCTCCACCGTTCTGTTTGCCGCGGCGGCGTATGCGAACCTGACGTGGCGCTCGATCGGTCCGGCCGTCTCCGGCGGGCGCGTCACGTCGGTGGCGGGCACCCCGCAAGACGACCAACTCTACTACATCGGCAGCGCCGGCGGCGGCGTCTGGAAATCGGCGAATGGCGGCGCGACGTGGGAGCCGGTCTTCGAAAAGCAGCCGGTCGCCGCGATCGGCGCGGTGGCGATCGATCCGACGAACGCGCGCATCGTTTGGGCCGGAACCGGCGAGTCGAATCCGCGCAACGACGTGAGCTACGGCGACGGCCTCTACAAATCGACCGACGGGGGCAGATCGTGGCGGCGCGTGGGGCTCGCGGGCGTATGGAGTATTTCACGGATCGCGATCGATCCGAAGGATCCGCGCCACGTCGTCGTTGGTGCGTTCGGCGATCCGTTCAAAGATTCACCCGATCGCGGCGTCTTTGTGACGTTCGACGGCGGCGCAAGCTGGAGCAAGTCGTTGTACGTAAGTCCTTCGAGTGGTGCCAGCGACGTTGCGATGAATCCGCAAGATCCCCGCGTCGTCTACGCCGGGATGTGGCACTTTCGGCGGCTGCCATGGACCTTTACGAGCGGCGGCCCGGACGACGGTCTCTATAAGTCAACCGACGGCGGGCGAAGCTGGCATAAGCTCACGGGCAACGGGATGCCGAGCGGCTTGACCGGTCGCATCGGCCTCGCGATCGCGCCGAGCCGTCCGAATCGCGTCTTCGCGCTCATCGAAGCGAAAGGCGGCATTCTGTGGCGCACGGACGACGCCGGCAACCACTGGGCGATGACGAGCAGCGACACGCTCGTCGATCAGCGGCCCTTTTATTTCAGCCACATCGCCGTGGACCCGAAGAATCCCAACCACGTCTATGCCGTCTCAGAAATGCTGGCCGAGAGCACCGACGGCGGACGAAAGTTCAAGGAGATCGCCAAGGGCGTGCACGTCGACTACCACGCCATCTGGATCGATCCGACCAACTCCAAACGCGTCATGGTGGGAGAAGACGGCGGGTACGCGCTGACCAACGACCTCAAGCATTGGTCGTTCTCGCGCAACCTCACGATCGGACAGGTATATCACGTCGGTCTCTCCGACGAGAATCCGTACGCGGTCTGCGCCGCGTTTCAAGACAACGGCGGATTCTGTGGTCCGACCAACTCGCTCGATAGCGAGGGAATTCTCGACCGCCACTGGACGGACGTCGTCGGCGGCGATGGTGAGTGGACGGTTCCCGATCCCGGGAACCCCCGCTACGTCTTCGCCGATCTCGAAGATGGTGCGCTGACGGTTTTCGACCGCACGACGCAAGTCAGCCGCTTCATCCGCCCCTACGACGCCTATCCCGGGAGTTTTCTCGGTCCCTTCGACCTGAGCGTCGTGCCGTATCGCTTCAACTGGGATTCGCCCGTGGCGTTCGCACCCTGGGCATCGTCGTCGGGCAGAGGTGGCGGCTATGCGGGCGGAGGCGGTGGATCCGTTGCGTGGTTCGGCGGCAACGTCGTGTTTCAGTCGAGCGACCGCGGTGAAACGTGGGCGCCGATCAGTCCGGACTTGACGCGCGACGTGAAGGCGCATCAGGTTCCCTCCGGCGGCCCGCTCGCGAAGGACGTCTCCGGCGCCGAGTACTCCGACACGATCTTGGACATCGAAGGCTCGCCGCTGCGGCGTGGAGAGATCTGGGCCGGCACCGACGACGGGTACGTGCAGGTGACCAGCGATGCGTCGACCGGCTCGGCACAACTTGCGCACTGGCGCAACGTGACGCCGCCGGAAACGCCGGAGTATGCGCGTATCGAGACGGTCGCACCGTCGCCGCTGGTGCCCAGCACCACGTATGTCGTCGCCGACAATCACCGCATGGGCGACTATGCGCCGTACATCTTCGTGACGCGCGACGGAGGCTCGACGTGGACGAAGATCGTCAACGGCCTGCCGCCCAACCAGTACGCGCGCACGGTGCGCCCCGACAGTCGCAACCCGTATCTCCTCTACGCCGGCACGGAGAACGGCCTATGGATCTCCTTTGACGGCGGCGCGCACTGGGAGAGTTTCAAAATCAACTTGCCGACCGTTTCCGTGCGCGACATCCGCATCCAGCCGCAGTTCAACGACCTCGTGATCGGCACGCACGGGCGCGATGTGTGGGTGTTCGACGACCTGGGTTCGATTCAACAGCTGGGCAACGCGGAGCGCGCCGGCGCGATGCTGTTTGCGCCCCGGACCTCCTACGAGTATCACGACCACTCCAACGACTTGGGCAACTACACCCGCTTTGCGGGCGAGAATCCGAGCCGCGGCGCGATCATTGACTTCTATCAGAGCGCACCGCAACGATCGGCGCCCGAGCTGCAAATTCTCGATGCCGCCGGCCATCTGCTGCGGACGGTGAAAGGCACGCACAAGGTCAACGGTAAGGAAGAGCCGTTCATACCCAACAAGTCCGGCATCAACCGGTACGTTTGGAACTTCACCGAAGATCCGCCGCTGAAATGGTACGGCGCCGCCAAGGAAGAGTATCAGGGGCCGACGGCGGGGCCGCTCGTGGTGCCCGGCACCTACACGGCGCGCATCGCGCTGAACGGTCAGACGCTCCAGCAATCCTTCACCGTCGCCTCCGACCCGCGGGACAGCTGGACGCAAACCGAATACCTCGCGGGCTACGCCTACGCGCGCAAGTACGCGACGATCTACGGCAAGATCGACGAGGCGCTCAACAACCTCGACGCGATGAAGAAGTCACTGGCGGCCGCAGCCTCATCTCCGCGGGCTACCGCCGCGCTGCGGGCGCAGGTCGCCGGCGCGCAGGCGCAATGGAGCGACGTCTTCGCGGCCTTCACCGCGGATTACCATAACGACGAAGACTCGATCCAGCGCTCGGGCTCGCTGCGTGAGTCGGTGCCGCGCACCGGATTCGCCGGAACGCAGCTGCCGCCGACCGCGGCGCAGCTCGATTACGGCCGGCGCTTCGATGCGGCGTACAACGTCGCGGTCGCGAAGTACAACGCGTACGTCGCTTCGCTGCGTCCGCTGCAAGCGGCGCTGCAGCAAGCCGGTCTCAAGGCGGTAGAGGGCGCGAAACCGGTTACGCCTTAGCGCGACCTATTCGTAGTCGGGCGCCCAGTAGTCGTCGGGGTACTGGTGCATGAAGAATCGCGGCGGCAGCGGCGCCGAGATCTTCGTGAACGGCCGCGGCTTGCGCGAGAAGTCGAAGCAGTCCAAGGCGGGATTGTTCGCGCGCGCGTCGGACGCCGCCAGCTGGCCGAGCCCGAAAAGATCCTCGATGAATCGCAGGACGCTGCTCGTTTCGTACTGCACGTGCGATACGTAGTTCTGGTGGGCGTAAGGTGAGATGATCAGCAACGGCACGCGGAAGCCGAGGCCGTCGAAATCCTCGTACGGCGGCGGCACGTGGTCGTACGTTCCGCCCCAGTCGTCCCACATGATAAAGATGGCGGTCGTATCCCAGAACCTGCTCTTGCCGACGGTGTTGACCAGAGCACTCACCCAGGACGGTCCATAACCGTTCGGACAGTTCACGTGATCCGAATCGTCGCACACCGGCGTGATCCAGGTCATGTTCGCCAGCTTTCCGGCGCGTACGTCGGTGATGAACTTCCAATTCGGCGAGATGACGTCGTTCTTCCAGTCGGGGCCGTAGTAGATGTGCTTGACGGCCTGATAACCCGACCAGTACGCGCCGGCGCCGCTCTGATTGCTCCCGTAGGAGCTGGCGTAAAAGCGCCAGCTGAGATGCGCCTTATCGAGCTCGTCCCCGAGCGTCTGATAATCGAAGCATGGAGACTCGTAGGGTCCGTACTTTCGCTTGTTCGTGAGCGTCGCAACCATGGCCGACGGACCGGCGCCGCATCCCCACGTCCCGTAGCCGCCGTACGGCAGATCTACGGCGCGGTCGGCCTGGGCCGCAATGACGTACTGGTGGGAGACGAAGCTCTCGTCGAGGTGCGACTGAAACATTCGGTCGGCGAGCACCCACTGATGCGCCATATCGAAGTACGGCTTGGTTTCATTATGCGGCGCGTAAACGTACTGAGGATATTGTACGCCCCTGGGGCCGTTGAACGTCGGCTCCTTATCGAAGCCGTCCATGCGGCATTTCGTGCCGGGAAGCTTCCCCGTTCCGTTGCACGCGGCAAACATCGAATGGGCGGAGTGATCGATCACGTAAAATGCCGAGAGGCTGACGGGAACGAGGTTGACCTTCACGCCCGTATGGGTGTAACCGTACGACTGCGTGTCCGCTCCCGGATAGCCCTGGAAAAGGTTATCGAACGAGCGATTCTCCTGAACGATGAAGACGATGTGCTTGATCTTGCCGACGCCGACCTTATGCAGCTGGTGCAGCGTCGTGTCGCCCTGCATGTACGGTATGGCGTTCGTCGAGGAGCATGCGCTCAACAGTCCGAGGGCGGCGAACAAAGCCGCAGCCCGTGCAACGTAACGGTGCTTCATTGCGCCGCACTATGCCGCTGCCGGGAGCGACTCCTGTGCGCGCGCGCGGGCTCCGAAAACAGACGCTTCAGAAATGCCTCGTGACGGTAGGTTCGGCCCGCTGAAAAATGCACGGCCGCCAGATCGAGCGACGGCACTAGGTAGAGCGCCTGGCCGCCGGATCCGCTGGCATAGACGAGATCGTACGGCGCGGCCTTCGAGCCGAGCCACCATCCCAAGCCGTACCGTGGATTGGCAACCGAACCTTGGAAGCACTCCGCGAGCGTCTGACGATTACGTAAGATGAAGCAACCGTAGGCAAGCCAATTATCGGCGCTCAAGTAAGCACCCGTCGGCAAGGGCTGCGTGCCGTCCGGTAATGTGCGCCATTTTTCCACCCGCACGCCGGCCGGCTCGAGGATCCGGCGGCTCAGATACTCGTGCGGGGTCAGTTTTTGAGCAGCGAGTTTCCGTGCAAGCACGGCGCCAAAGACCTGGAGCGGAATCCCGCCGTAAGTAAAGCGCGTCCCCGGCTCGTTTTTGAGCGGTATCGCAAGCGCGGCTTGATAAGTTGGCACGCTCGCGCCCAGACCGCCGAACCCGAAGCCTGCGGTCAGCGAGAGCAGCATGCGAATCGTGACGCGCCGCTTCCAAGGATCGTCGCGCCATGCTTCGACCGCTTCCGCCACCGGCTCGTCGAGGTCGAGCAATCCGTCGGCGCGCGCCGTCAGCGCGGTGACGCCCCAAAAGCTCTTCGTCCCGCTATAGAGCGCGTGCGGCGCGTCGGCGGCGAAGCCGTCGGCGTACTCCGCTGCGATCGCCTCGCCGCCGCGGCTGATCACGAGCGCCTGCAAACCGTGCGCGCGCGAATATTCGACGGCACGGTCCACGGAGATCGCAGCGTACTGTGACGGCATGAAGAGGAGCGTTCTGCGCGCGACGGCAACAGCGCTGCATGGCTCGCCCGGAGCTTAGCGTCGTCATTCCGGTCTATAACAACTGGTGGCTCACCGCGCGCTGCCTGCGCGAGCTGGATGCACTGCGCGCCCAGTCGGCCGTCGCCTTTGAAACGATCGTCGTTGATAACGCGTCGAGCGACGAAACGCCTGAGGCAATCGCGCACTTTCCCTGGGCGCGCTACGTGCGTCACGAGATCAACGAAAACTTTGCCGGCGCGTGCAACGCCGGCGCCCGGGCGGCGCAGACGCCGCTGACGTTCTTTCTGAACAACGACGCGTATCCGCTCGGCGATTCCTTCGCGCCGTTGGTCCGCGCCTTCGACCGTAGCGACGTCGCGATCGCGGGCGGGGCGCTCTTCTTCGAAGACGGGGTGACGCAGGCGGCGGGGCTCGTGATGCTTCCCAACGACCACTGGCATTATTCGTGCCGAAACCTGCCGCCGTCGCTCGACGACGTCAACCGGTCCCGCGACACGCTCGGCGTCTCGGGGGCGGCGATGGCCGTGCGAACGCAGTGGTTTCTCGATACCGGCGGCTTCGATGAAGCCTTCGTCAACGGATTCGAAGACGTCGATCTCTGCATGCGCGCGCACGAGCAGGGTCGCACGATCGTTTACGTGGCCGGTTCGCGCTTCGCGCACTACGAGGCGGCGTCGGAGAACCGCTTCGCACACGAGGATGAAAACGAGCGGTTGTTTCGCCGGCGGTGGTCCGCGAAGCTCGCGGCGTTTCCCCGAACGCTCCGCGGCGACGTAGGCGCAGTCTCCGTTCGAAACGGGTCGAACGGGGATCCACTGCTGGCCGCAGGTCTCGAAGATCTACAGGACGCCTTGCGGGCCTTCGGACACCCCATCGTGCGTAATCGCGTGGCCGCATGGCGCAAATACGATCGGCGGTTTCGGCGCGCGGCAACGCTCGCGTGGTTTTGCGACGCCGGTCCGCCCGGAGTTTCGATCCACGGAGACGGCTCGGGTGTCCCGGTAATTCGAACGGCGGGGGCGACTGACGTTTCCGTCCCATTCCTTCCCTGCGCGTCGCCGCAAAGACTCGAATCGCTGGGCGTTGTCCGCAGCGACGATCCAAAGTGCGCAAGCGTCGGGGTGATCGGAAGTGAAGCTGACGTTGCGCGACTGGAGGCGGAGGCGAGCGCTTCGGCCGGAGGCGTCGTGTTGACCCGCATCACGCCCGGAATGCTCCTGGGGAAAGATCGCTATCCCCTCGCCTGCGCCGTGCACTTGGGGTTGAGCGACCCGAGCGCTTTCGGAAACGTGCTGCTCGCGCAAGCCGGCATTCCGGCGATCGTTGCGGCGCGCGATGACCTGCTTGCGCTCTTTCAGGAAGACGTCGCACTGATTGGACCACAAGCCAATCTCGCGCCGCTGATCTCGCGAATGTGTCACGATCCGTCGCTGCGAGCCGAGCACGGCGCGCGACTCGCGGGGGATTCGAAACGGCGCTACTCGCCGCGGCGCAGCGCGATACGCGTGGTTGACTTACTCTGCACCGCGCGCTTCGGCGTGGAGCGATCGGCCGGCGCGGAGCCGTAGCCGCCGCCTCCCGGCGTTTGAATCGTTAGAACGTCGCCGGGTTCGATGGGCAAACTGACTTTTGCCGGGAGCCGAGTTTCGCGGCCGTCGCGGACCAAGGAGTGACGGCCGCACGCGCCGGGCTCCCCGCCCGCTGCGCCGCACGGTTGCACCGCGTGCCGATCCGCGAGCAGCGTTGCGTGCGCGCAGCCTTCGGTCAGCTCGAGCGAGCGAATCAATCCGTCACCTCCGCGATACCGCCCGCTGCCGCCCGTTTCGTCGGCGAGCTCGTAGCGAACGACGCGCAGCGGAAACTCGCGCTCGATCGCCTCGATCGGTGTGTTCAGCGTATTGGTCATGTGCGCGTGGATGCCGCTGAGTCCGTCTTTCGTAGGGCGAGCGCCCATTCCGCACCCATTCGTCTCGTAGAACGACCACGTTCTGCCGCCGGCGAGCGTTCCGCCCAGCATGACGTTGCA
>Ga0213882_10000404_pt1 | contig 15010 bp, 16 predicted proteins | sample BarmaccoBMER_R09_FD_160106 | JGI IMG/M metagenome (GOLD analysis project Ga0213882, IMG submission 160106) | Barbacenia macrantha exposed rock microbial communities from rupestrian grasslands, the National Park of Serra do Cipo, Brazil - ER_R09 ...
CAGTAGGAAGGGAAATGCGTCCTCGCGCTGCGAGCGGGAATGGATGAAGTGGATCGACTGCCCGTCGATCGTCGTGCGGAAATGGTCGAGCTCGTTGAGGCCGGCCTCCTGCGCCCGCCAGTCGTAGCTGTCCCTCCAGTACTCGACGAGCTCCCGCACGTAACCGGTCGGTATCCCGTACTCCCACTCAGTCCCGTCGATCTGGTCGGGGAACCGCGTCGCCCCCAGGCGGCGGCGCAGATCCTCGAGCACGTCGTCGCCGACGCGGATGTCGAAACGTTCGATCCCCTCGGTTGTCATCGCGTCAGCCTGCCGCAGCAGTGACGACTCCGCCTTCCGCAGGCTGGCGCACGCCCTCGAGCTTGCGGATCTCTGCTTCGACGAGCGCCACGGTCTCGGCGTGACCGAGGCGGACGTCGAAGGCCTCCTCGATCAGCAGGTAGCGGGCAATGCCCGTCAGCATCACGATCACCGAGCTGACCGGCCACTGCTCGGCGTCAACGCCGTAGCTCTCGAGCGCCCTGGCCAACGCCTTGCGCTGCATGTGGTGGAAGCGCTTGGCCGCGGTCGCGATCTCGGCGCGGATTGCCTTGCGGTGGTTGCCGAGGGCGATGAACTCCATTGTGCGGGCCGTGTGCGACTCGTCGCGGAGCAGGTCCCATACGCCCCAGAGCGGTTGCGCCGACTTCAGTACGCGGTCCCAGCTCTGTTGGGTCTCCTGGGCGCCGCGGCGGAACAGCGCGATGAACAGACCGTCCATCGAGTCGAAGTAATAGAAGACGAGGGCGCTGTTGAGGCCCGCCTTGGCGGCAATGCGCCGCGTCGTAACCGCCGCGTACCCCTCCTCGAGCATGATCGCCTCGGCGGCGTTGAGCAGCGCCTCGCGCGTCTCGGGGGTCCGTCCACTTGCTCTGGGCACCACGGCCATGTTAATCAGTCGATTAACATGGCCGCCACGGCAGAGCTCGCGGGAAAGGTCGCCATCGTCACCGGCGGTGCCAATGGCATCGGCCGGGGCATCGTCGAGCGCTTCGTCGACGAGGGCGCTCGGGTCGTCATCGCCGACATCGACGAGACCATGGGGGCGGCGCTCGCCGACAAACTCGGCGACAGCACGGCGTTCAAGAAGGCGGACGTTGCCAACGCCGACCAGATCCAGGGTGCTGTCGATTTCGCGTGCTCGACGTTCGGCGGCCTCGACGTGATGGTCAACAACGCCGGCATCTCGGGTGCCTACCGGCGCTTCCTCAAGGACGACCTGCGCGACTTCGAGCAGGTGATGGCCGTCGACCTGTTCGGCGTCATGGTCGGCAGCCAGCGGGCGGCGCGCGCCATGGTCGAGGGTGGCAGGGGCGGGTCGATCGTCAACATCACGTCCATCGCCGGCATCCTCGCCGGCGCCGGCTTCATCCCCTACCGAGCGGCGAAGGCCGGGGTCATCCACTTCACGCGTTCGATCGCCATCGAGCTCGCCGAGCACCGGATCCGGGTCAACTGCGTGGCGCCGGGCAACATCAGCACGGCGATCAACGCCCAGTTCGACACGGCGGCCGTGGTCCAGGCCCGCCAACCGCTGCAGCGCCTCGGCAGCCCCGAAGACATCGCCAACGCCATCGTCTACCTGGCCAGCGACCGTGCGGCCCAGGTCACGGGGGTCCTGCTTCCCGTGGATGGCGGCGCGTCGACGGGCCGCCCGCCGGACGCCAAGAAGGAGGACTGACATGCCGCGCTGGCCGAAGCCCGCCGAAGGCAGCTGGACCGAGCACTACCCAGAGCTGGGAACCGGGACGGTCTCGTTCCATGACTCAGTCTCGGCCGAGTTCTACGAGCTCGAGCGGGAAGCGATCTTCAAGCGCGCATGGCTCAACGTCGGCCGCATCGAGGACCTGCCGCGCAAAGGTTCCTACTTCACCAAGGAAATCCACATCGCCAACGCGTCCGTGGTGGTCGTACGCGGCATGGACGACGAGGTCCGCGCTTTCCACAACATCTGCCGACACCGCGGCAACAAGCTCGTGTGGAACGAGTTTCCCCGCGAAGAGTCCCAGGGCTTCTGCCGGCAGTTCAATTGCAAGTACCACGGCTGGCGCTATGACCTGGAGGGCAACTGCACCTTCGTGCAGCAGGAGGACGAGTTCTTCGACCTCGACAAGGCCGACTACGGCCTGGCACCCGTGCACTGCGAGGTCTGGAACGGCTTCGTGTTCGTCAATCTCGACCGCGAGCCTCGCCAGACGTTGCGGGAGTTTCTGGGGCCGATGATCACCGCGCTCGACGAGTACCCGTTCGACAAGATGAGCGAGCGCTACGACTTCGAGGCCGACAACAACAGCAACTGGAAGGTGTTCGCCGACGCCTTCCAGGAGTACTACCACGTGCCCGCGCTGCACCCGCAGCAGACGCCGATCGCCGTCCGCAAGCCCGGGATGGGCGTCGAGTGCGCCCACTTCCAGATCGACGGCCCGCACCGGATGACGACGACCGGCGGTGCCCGCCGCTGGAACCTGCCGCCCGAGTACCAATACCCGGTCGAGATCGCGACGCGCAGCGGCCTGCTCGGCCCGTGGGACGGACCGACCATCGAACCGCTGCCCGCGGGACTGAACCCCGGTGGTGTCGAGCCCTGGGGGATCTCCAACTTCCAGGTCTTCCCGAACCTCGAGATCCTCATCTACGGCAACTGGTATCTCGTCTATCGCTACTGGCCGACGTCGCCGAGCACCCACCACTTCGAGGCGTACCTCGCCTTTCCGCCGGCCCGGAACGTCCGCGAGCGCGTCGAACACGAGTGCGCGGCGGTGATGTTCAAGGAGTTCGCGCTGCAGGACGCGGGGATGCTGGGCGGGACCCAGGCCGCCCTCGAGACCCAGGTCGTCGACGGCTTCCCGCTGAACGACCAGGAGATCCTCGTCCGCCACTTCCACAAGGCCGTGGCCGACTGGGTGAGCGCATGAGCGCACTGCTCCCTGCGGAGTTCGCAGAGTTCGAGGAGTACGCAGCCCACTGGTGCCTGCCGACCGAGACCGAGCGCTTCGAGCGGCGCATGGCCAGCGACATGGACGAGATGGGCGCCTTCTACGCCGCCTTCTCAGCCCGCCTCGACGAGGCCATCGAGTTCTGCGACAAGTATCCGCTCGACGAGCTTCCCGAGGACGTCCAGCGGCTGCTGCAGCTCATCCACTCCTACGTCATGGTCTCGATGGCCGTCGAGATCTTCCACCAGCCCAAGGTCGTCGATTCCGCAGACGCTGTCCTCCGCCGCGTGAAGGAGCCTCGCCCGTGAGTCCTCGATACCCGAAACCGCCCGAGGGCAGCTGGACCGAGCACTTCGGGCTCGACACCGGCCCGGTGTCGTACGCCGATTCGATCTCCCCTTCGTTCTATGAACGGGAGCGTCAGGCCATCTTCAGGCGGGCGTGGTTGAACGTCGGCCGAGTCGAGCAGTTGCCCAAGGCCGGCAGCTACTTCACCAAGGAACTGGCCGTACTCAACACGTCGATCGTTGTCGTGCGCGGGATGGACGACGAGATACGAGCGTTCCACAACGTGTGCCGCCACCGTGGCAACAAGCTGGTGTGGAACGAGTCACCGGACGAGGAGACACAGGGCTTCTGCCGGCAGTTCACGTGCAAGTACCACGCTTGGCGCTACGGGCTCGACGGATCGCTGACCTTCATCCAGCAGGAGGACGAGTTCTTCGACGTCGACAAGAGCCAGTTGGGGCTGGTGTCCATGCACTGCGAGGTATGGGAGGGCTTCGTCTTCGTGTGCGCGGCACGCGAACCGGAGTGGTCGCTGCGGGAGTTCCTCGGCCCGATGATCACCGCGCTCGAGGGCTATCCGTTCGACCGGCTGACGTCCCGCTTCGGCTATCGCACCGAGGTCAGGGCGAACTGGAAGCTGTTCATGGACGCCTTCGCCGAGTTCTACCACGCACCTGTTTTGCACTCGAAGCAGTCGCCCGACAAGTACGCGGTGGCCGCGCGCGAGGCCGGGTACGAGGCGCCGTACTACGCCGTCGAGGGTCCGCACCGCTTGGTGAGCACGTCCGGCGTGCGCTTCTGGGAGATGGATCCCGGCAGCTTGAAGCCGATGGAGGTGATGACGCGCGGAGGGCTCTTCGGGCCGTGGGACAAGGCCGACCTCGGCGAACTGCCGGCAGGCGTCAACCCGGGCAGGTGCAAGCCGTGGGGCCTGGACTCGTTCCAGCTCTTCCCCAACTTCGTGATCCTCATCTGGGGCCAGGGCTGGTACCTCACGTACCACTACTGGCCGACGTCGTACAACACCCACGTCTTCGAGGGCAACGTGTACTTCCTGCCCGCCACCAACGTGCGCGAGCGCATCGCCCAGGAGATGTCGGCGGTCACGTTCAAGGAGTTCGCGCTGCAGGACGCCAACACGCTCGAGGCCACGCAGCTCATGCTCGAGTCCGGCTATGTCGAGAAGTTCCCGCTCAACGACCAGGAGGTGTTGCTGCGCCACCTCCACAAGGTGGTCGGCGACTGGGTCGAGCAGCACGCCGGGGTGCCCGCCTGATGCTGCCCGCGCGGTTCACCGAGCTCGAGCCGTTCGCGGCCACCTGGTGCCTTGCCACCGAGCGGGAGCGCTACGCCACGCGGCTGGCGGTCGGGATCCAAGCGATGCAGGAGTTCTACGACGCGGTCACGCCGCGGGCCGAGGAAGCCATGGCCTACCTCGAGCAGTTCCCGCTCGACGAGCTGCCCGAGGACGCCCTCAACCTCCTGCACCTGCTGTACTCGATGATCGAGGTGTCGTTCCCCGTCGAGGTGTGGCACCAGCCGCGCGTCCCGGACTCTGGCTCGGCGGCGTTCGACTCCTTCACGGAACCGAGGCCGTAGCGATGAGTGACGTCACGGTGCTTCGGGCCGACCGCTGGGTCGACGTGGCCGACGGCGAGGTGCGGTCCCCCGCAGTCGTCGTCGTCGAGGAGAACCGCATCGTCTCGGTCGACGGCAGCGGCATCCCATCCGGCGCGAGGGAGATCGACCTCGGCGACGTCACTCTGCTGCCGGGTCTGATGGACATGGAGATCAACCTCGTCCTCGGCGGACCCAATACGTCGTCGCCGGTGCGGCGGGCGATCCACGGCGTGCAGGACGACCCCGTCTTCCGCACACTCCGGGCAACCGTCAACGCCCGCACAACGCTGTTCGCCGGCTTCACGACCGTGCGCAACCTCGGGCTGATGGTGAAGACCGGCGGCTATCTCCTCGACGTGGCGCTGGGACGCGTCATCGACGCGGGCTGGGTCGTCGGCCCGCGCATCATCTCCGCCGGTCACGCCATCACGCCGACCGGCGGCCACCTCGACCCGACGATGTTCCGGCAGTTCGCGCCCCACGTCCTCCCCCTCAGCGTCGAAGAAGGGATCGCGAACGGCGTTCCCGAGGTGCGCAAGGCCGTCCGCTACCAGCTCAAGTACGGCGCCGGTGTCATCAAGATCTCGGCGTCGGGCGGCGTGATGTCCCACAGCGGCGAAGCCGGCGCCCAGCAGTACTCGTTCGAGGAGCTGTGCGCAATCGTCGACGAGGCCCACCGCGCCGGTATCCGCGTCGCCGCCCACGCCCACGGTGACGGCGCCATCCGGTCGTGCATCGAGGCCGGGGTTGACTGCATCGAGCACGGCTCGCTCGCCAGCGAGGACACAATCCGCATGATGGTGGAGCACGGGACCTTCCTCGTCCCGACGAGCTACCTCTCCGAAGGCCTCGACATCTCGATGGCCGCGCCCGAGCTGCAGGCGAAGGCGGCCGAGGTGTTCCCCCAGGCCCGGTCGATGCTCGGTAAGGCGATAAAGGCGGGCGTGAAGATCGCCTGCGGCACCGACGCCCCCGCCGTCCCCCACGGCAAGAACGCCAAGGAGCTGTGGGCGATGGTCGACCGGGGGATGACGCCGATGCAGGCCCTGCAGGCGGCGACCATGACGAGCGCCGAGCTCATCAACCGCCAGGACGACCTTGGCCGCCTCGCCCCCCGCTACCTCGCCGACATCATCGCCGTCCCCGGCAACCCCGCCGAGGACATCACCATGACCGAGGACGTCCGCTTCGTCATGAAGGACGGCCAGGTCCACCTCGGCGGCTGAGGCGTCAAGGGCGTTAAGAAGGAGCCATGGGCACGTACAACCACACGGGACAGGTGGTCACCGACCTCGAGCGGTCGAAGCGCTTCTACCAAGAGGTCTTCGGCTTCAAGCAGTGGTACGAGATCCAGCCCGCCGACGACAGCACGGCCAAGCTCACCTCGCTGAAGCCACCGCTGGGCATGACCGCGTCGTACCTCACGCTCGACGGGTTCGTGCTCGAGCTCATGCACTTCTCGGCGGAGGGCGCCGCCGCGCCGTACCGGGAGCGAACGATGAACGAGCCCGGCCTCACCCACCTGTCGATCTCGGTCGACGATCCGCGGGCCGCCGCCGAGAAGGCCGTGGAGTACGGCGCCACGATCATCGAAGAGAGCGACCTCGGCTTCGCCCTGTTCATCCGCGACCCTGACGGCCAGCTGCTCGAGCTGTTGCCGCTCGCCTACCGGGACGGGCTCCCGCCCAAGCCCTAGTTGGCGAGGTCGTCGACGACCGCTCGGCCGAGGTAGGCGCCGGCGCCCAGCTCGTCGAAGATGGCGCCGAGCTCGGAGAGCTTGCCCGTCCGGGAGACGTGGGTCTTGACCCGACCGGCGGCGACGAGATTGACGAGCTCGCGCATGTCCTGCACGGTCCCGACCGCCGAGTACACGACAGTGGGGTCCTTGTAGAGGAGCGTGAACGGGTCGAGCTTGATCGGGCCGTCGCTGGTCGGCGGGAGGCCGACGCCAACGAAGAGCCCTCCGGGGCGCAGCACGTTCAGGCCGAGCTCGAAGCCGGCGATCTTGGGCGTGAACACGAGGGCGGCGTCGAGCCCGCCGTCAGCAGTGAGCGCCCCCACCGCGTCCGCGGCCTCCACCGCGTCGGCGGCGCCCATCGAGCGGGCGAAGTCGAGGCGATCGGCGCCCATGTCCACGCCGATGACCTCGTAGCCGAACGCGCTCGCCATCTGGACGGCGTAGTGGCCGAGGCCACCGGCAGCGCCGATCACCGCAACGCGGCGGCCGGGGACGACGCCGTGCTTGGTCAGCTTCTTCACGGCGCCGTAAGCGGTGAGTCCGCCGCATGCCAGGGGCGCTTCGAGATCGTCGACCTCTTCGGGCAGGTTGACCAGGGACGGCGCCCAAATGGGGAAGTACTCAGCAAAGGTCCCGAGGATGGGCCGCGCGTTCGCGCAGTGCCGAGGTGATCCGCCCAGGCAGTACTCGCACGCGCCGCACCAGTGGGTGCCGCCCGCGCTACCCAGTCCGAGGATGACCCGGTCGCCGACGCCGACGAAGCGCGCCGCCTCTGCGCCGACCGACTCGACGACGCCGATCGCTTCGTGGCCGATGAGGCTCACGGCCCCTACCGCTGTCCAGTCGCCTTTGGCGAGATGCAGGTCCGAGTGGCACACGCCCGCGGCGCTGATGTGTACGAGCGCCTCGTCGGGTTGTGGTTCGGGGACCGGCAGATCGTGGATCTGCACTCTGCCGTCTTCGTATCGTGCTGCGTTCATCCGCCACGCTCCTCCAGCAACGCCCCGCGGTTGACCTTGGTGGCGGCGCTTCTCGGGATCTTGTCGACGATCTCGATCGACTTCGGCACCTTGTAGGTGCTCAGCCGATCCTTGGCGTAGGCCCGCATCTCGTCGAAGCTCGGCGGGTCGTCGGGATCGGCAGCCTCGATGATGGCGTGCACGCGCCGCCCCCACTCCTCGTCCTTCACGCCGATCACGACGACGTCGGCCACCTTGGGGTGCTCCATGAGGGCGATCTCGACCTCGGCCGGGTAGACGTTGGCCCCGCCGGTGATGATGAGGTCGACGCGGCGATCGACCAGATAGAGGTAGCCGTCCTCGTCCAGATAACCGATGTCGCCGACGGTGCAGAAGCCGTCGTCGGTCATTTTCGGCTGGCCGGCGCCGAGGTAGGTCGAGCCGCCGTAGAGCGGGGACTGCATGTAGATCTCGCCGATCCGACCAGGTGGCGCGACGTTGCCGTCGACGTCGAGGACGCGCACGCCCGTGTCGCGCGCCGGCCGGCCGACGCTGCCTTCGTGCTCCATCCACTCGTCGGCCCGGATGGCGGTGATGCCGAGGCCCTCGCTCATGCCGTAGGCCATGATCAACCGGTCGGATCCCACGAGACCGGCCCAGCGGTGCACGAGGTAGGGCGGCATCGGCGCCGCGCCCTGGCCCATCCATTCGATGCTCGAGAAGTCGCGCTGGTCGATGTCGGGCAGGTCGGCCATGCGTTTCAGCATGGTCGGCGTGCAGTAGAACGTCGACACCCGATGCCGTTCGATGGCGTCGATGGCGCGGGCGGCGTCGAAGCTCTCGAGAACCACGACGTGGTCGCCGGCGACGAGGTTGAACAGGCTGTAGAAGCCGTTCAGGTGGTACATAGGGCCGAGCACGAGGATGGTCTGCGGCCGCGGGATGGGCCGACCCCACTGCTCCGCGAACGGCGTCGTCAACGCCGGCTCGTAGGTGCCGGGACGGTTGCTGACGATCACCTTGGGAAGGCCCGTCGACCCGCTGCTGCAGATGCCGTTCGACTGCGGCGAGACAACGTCGGGCAGATCGGGCACGGCGCTGCCCGCGGTGGCGTCGATCCAGTCGAGGTCCTCGTCGCCGAGGTGGACCTTGCCGTCGATCGCCTCGCGCAGACGGGTCAGCTCCCAGTCGGGCAGGTCCCACCGCATCGGCACCGGGACAGCGCCGACCTTCCACGCGGCGAGCACAGCGAGGGCGAACTGCGGCGAGTTCCGCAGCCCGATGCCGAGCCGGTCGCCCAGGCCGAGGCCTCGCTCTGCGAGCGCACCCGCTATCTGACTCGAACGGCGGTGCAGTTCGGGCCAGGTGAAGTACTGCGCGCTGCCGTCGTCGGCAACGAAAGTGAAGACCGATTCGTCAGGCCGTTCGGCGGCCAGATCGGCGATGCGTCTGGCGAAACTGCACATGTCACCCGATGCGGCCATCGGCCGGCGACGGTACAGGAATTCCTGTCGTGGTCGCCGTACTTCTAGACGTGCGACGAACCCGGGGGCTCATCGGTTTGGTTGTGCTGTTGGCTGCGTTCGCGCCACTGGTCATACGAACCGCAGCACGGGCGGACACGCTGCCGGTCGTGGCGTCGGGTGGTGGGCCCGGACATGGGTGGGCTGCCATCGAGTGGACCAACGCTCCGGGCGCCCAAGGCGTCCTCACCATTCTCAACAGCAATGTCAGTGGACCGGGCTTCGCGTCCTTGTACCTCTACGACGCGAACGACCGCGCCCTCACCGGTGGGAACGTGGGGATCACCGGAAACATGGGCGACGTCCACCTCCAGGCCAACCTGCCGCCGGCACCGGCGGCCGAGAAGACCGTCGTCACCAGCCGCAGCATCCCGTACGGGGGCGAGGTCAATCTCACGTTCGACAGCGCGTCGCTCGCCCCCGGGACCTACAAGGCGGTGTTCGTCGGCGGCGGCGACGGCACGGGTTGGACCTGGGCACTGAAGGGGAACTCCGCGGTGTCGGCACCGGTCGCTACCACCGGTGGATCCGACGTGTTCGCCTACTCGAGCAAGGACTTCTGGGGTACAGCGAGCACGCAGGCGTACGCAGGATGGGGCGCAGTCGCGAGCATGGGAGCAGCGCTCAACGTCGCCACTCAGCGGTCGGTGACGGCAGCACACACGCTGGTCGGCATCGGGTTCTTCGCCCCCGGCACGGTCACGCGGACGGACATGACCATGCACGGGCCGACCGGGACGCAGAGCTGCACGTGCTCGTTCAGCGACTTCCAGGGTCCGGGCGTCGTCGGACCCGGAACGTGGACGTTCACCTACACGGGCGGCGGTGCCGGCTTCTCGAACTGGTCAGACATGGTGCTCGGCGCAGCAGACGCCTGGCTCCCAGAGCCCTAGACGGCGCTACCGCTCGTAGACGGGGATGACCGTGCCTCTCGCCGCGGTGTTGAACGTGAGGTTGAAGCCGACGAAGGCGGGCGATGCCGACTCGTCGACGCCGAGCTCCGGCACCTTCACGGCATGGACGGTGAACACGTAGCGGTGCTCGCCGTGCCCGGGCGGCGGCGCCGGGCCCATGTAGGCGGCAGCCCCGGCGTCGTTGCGGACCTGCTTCGCACCCTTCGGAAGCCCTGACCCGCTGCCCGCACCCCGAGGCAGCTCGGTGACGTCCGCAGGGATGTCGAACACGACCCAGTGCCAGAACCCGCTGCCCGTTGGGGCGTCGGGGTCGTAGCAGGTGACGGCGTACGACTGCGTGCCCTCGGGTCCCGGTTCCCAGCGCAGGTGGGGCGACTGGTTGTCGCCGGTCATCCCCATTTGGTCGGCGAGGCAGGCGTCGGGAACGGCCTGGCCGTCGGAGACGTCGTCGCTCGAGACCTTCAGTGGCGGCGCCTCAGGGAGGTGATCGTGCGGAAGCGGTGGCTTCGTGTCAGCCATCTCGATTGCCCTCCTTAGGTGAGAATGGCATTATCACAGACTGAAATGGCACGTGTACCCATTACGGAAGGCATCTTTACCTGGCCATCCGAGGAGCCACAGCTGATCGGCAGTCGTTGCGCATCGTGCGGGATGGTGACTTTCCCCTCGCAGGGTTCGTGCCCTCGTTGCGCGTCCACCGACATGGCCGACCATCTCCTACCCCGCCGGGGCCGGTTGTGGGCATGGACGACGCAAAACTTTCCGCCGCCCTCACCCCCATACGCGGGCCCGACCGGGAAGGACTTCGTGCCGTTCGGCGTCGGCTACGTCGAGCTCGGCGACGAGGTGCGGGTCGAGACCCGACTGACCGAGGCGAACCCCGACGCCCTGTCCACCGGGATGGAGATGGCGCTCACGCTCATTCCCTTGCGCGCCGACGAGGACGGCAACGAGGTCGTCACGTTCGCGTTTGAGCCGGTCGCATGAGCGCCGACGTCGCCATCATCGGGGTCGGACTCCACCCCTTCGGCCGGTTTCCCGGTGTGTCAGGGATCGAGATGGGCGCCGTCGCCATCCGGCGGGCGCTGGCCGACGCGGGCGTCGAGTGGCGCGACATCCAGTTCGCCTTCGGCGGCAGCTACGAGGTCGACAACCCCGACGCCGTCGTCGCCCTGATGGGCCTCACCGGCATCCCTTTTACCGACGTCTACAACGGGTGCGCCACGGCCGCCAGCGCACTCACGCTCGCCGCACAGACGATTCGCCTTGGCGAGTGTGACCTCGGCATCGCCGTCGGGATGGACAAGCACCTGCCCGGTGCCTTCAGCGCCGATCCGGCGCTGTACGCCTGCCCCTCCTGGTACGGCGAGCAGGGCCAGTTCACGACCACCAAGTTCTTCGGGATGAAGATCAACAAGTACATGCAGGACCACGGCGTGTCGCAGGCGACGCTGGCCAAGGTGGCGGCGAAGAACTACCGGAACGGGTCGCTCAACGAGAACGCTTTTCGCCGGAAGCCGCTGTCGGAAGAGGAGATCCTCGCCTCGCCGCTCCTCAACTACCCGCTGACGCAGTACATGTTCTGCAGCCCCGACGAGGGCGCCGCCGCCGTCGTGTTGTGCAAGGCCGAGGACGCCCGCCGTTACACCGACACCCCGATCTACCTGCGGGCCAGCACCGTACGCACACGGAGGCTGGGTGCCTTCGAGGTGCACAGCCCGTGGCTCCCGATCGAGCAGACGGCCGGCCCAACGGTCGATGCATCACGCGCTGCCTACGAGATGGCGGGTATCGGCCCCGACGACGTCGACGTCATCCAGCTCCAGGACACCGACGCCGGCGCCGAGGTCATCCACCTGGCCGAAAACGGGTTCTGCGCCGACGGTGAGCAGGAGAAACTGGTGGCCGATGGCGCCCTCGAGATCGGCGGGGCGCTGCCTGTCAACACCGACGGCGGCCTGATCGCGAACGGTGAGCCGATCGGGGCGTCGGGCCTGCGCCAGGTGCACGAGGTCGTCCGCCAGCTGCGCTGGGAGGCGGGCGAGCGGCAGGTGCCGGGCAGCCCCAAGGTCGGGTACACCCAGCTCTACGGCGCGCCGGGCACGGCGGGCGTGTCGATCCTCTCCCGGTAGTGGACACGCGCGAGACACCGGAGCAGGCCGAGCTCCGACGGGCCGCCCGCCAGCTCGCACGCGAGCTTGGCCCCGCGACCGTCACCGATCTCGACGACGACACACGCGCCAAACGTCTCGCCGCGGCCGTGCGGGAGGCAGGGTGGCTCGAGCTGCGCCACGACAATGGCGACGGGAGCCCGCTGGCGAGCGGCATCGAGGCGTGCATCGTCTCCGAGGCTCTCGGCGCCGCCGTCGCCGACGTGGCCTTCACAGGTCCGCTCCTGGCCGCCGACCTGGCCCGACGAGCAGGGGTCGCTCCCGCCGAGGACGCCGTCGTCGTCTTCAACGAGACCTTGCTGGAGCCCGCATCCGGCGGCGGCATCGCCGTCGACGTCGACCCCGAACACGCCCACACCGGATACGTCCTGCTTTCCGACAAAGACGGCCCCCGCCTGGCACGCACAAACCTCTCCAAGTCTCAAAATTCCGAGAGCGAACGGGCGCATACGGAACGATCTCGAGGACTTGGAGAGGTTTCTGGGGGTGCCGATCTGACCAGGGCGATTGTCGAGGTGCCAGACGGCGCGGAGGTCTCCTACGTTGACGGGGCTCGGCCGCTTTGCGGCGACGACCTCGCGCAGTTCACGGCCCTGGGCCTCGCGCTTACCAGTGCGGATCTGGTTGGCGTGATGCGCGGGGCACTCGACGTCACCGTCGCGTATGCGTCGGAGCGGCGGCAGTTCGGTGTCCCCGTCGGCTCCTTCCAGGCCGTGCAGCACCTGTTGGCCGAGGCGCGCTGCCTGCTCGAAGGTTCGTTGAGCACCGCCCTGTACGCGGCGTGGGCTGTCGATGAGCTCGCGCCCGCCGATGCGATTGACGCCGGCCGCGTGGCGAAGGCGTACTGCTCACGCGCCGCACGAACGGTGTGCGAGACCGCCATCCAGGTGCACGGCGGGATCGGCAACACGTGGGACTGCATCGCCCACGTCTATCTGCGCCGCGCACTGCTGTCCTCGCAGTGGTTCGGCGACGATGGTGTGCAGTTGCAGGAGATGGCCAATGGACTTTCGTGACTCGCCCGCCGAGGCCGAGTTCCGGGCCCGGCTTCGCACCTGGTTGGCCGACAACAACCCCGGACTGCCGACGTCGTCCACCGACGATGAGTACTGGGCCCGCCAGGCCGAGTGGCACACCGCCCTCTACGACGCCGGCTTCTTCGGGCTGAGTTGGCCGGCCAAGTACGGCGGCCACGAGCTGCCGACAGTCTTCGACGTCATCCTCGACGACGAGCTCGCGGCTGCCAGTGCGCCGCCCAGGCCGAGCCTTGGCTACCTCGTGCAGGGCATCACGACCCACGGCAGTGACGTCATCAAGGACCGCTTCCTACCTGGACTCATCAGCGGACGGGATCGCTGGTGCCAGGGTTTCAGTGAGCCTGACGCCGGCTCGGACCTCGCCTCTTTGCGCACGACCGCCGTACGCGACGGCGACGACTACGTGGTCAACGGCCACAAGATCTGGACCAGCTACTCCGACGTCGCTGACTGGTGCTTCCTGCTCGCCCGCACCGACCCAGAGGTCCCAAAACACAAAGGCATCTCGGCGTTCGCGCTGAGGATGCATCAACCCGGTGTCGAGCAACGCCCGCTGCGGATGATCAACGGCATCACCAAGGAATTCGGCCAGGTGGTGTTCGACGGCGCCCGCGTCCCGGCCGACAACATGATCGGCGCGCCCGGCGAGGGGTGGCGCGTCGCCATGACGATCGTGAGTCACGAACGCGAGCCCGGCGAGCTCGGCTACGTCGCCCGCTACACAAAGACCGTCAAGGAGCTCGAAGGCCAGGTGCGCGCCGACCCCGCCGGCTTCCGCCCCGACCAGCGTCAGGCAGTGGCGTGGGCGCATGTGCAGGCCGAGATGCTCCGCCTCCACGTCTGCCGCCGGCTCTCGGAACGTCTCGACGGGATCGAGCACGGCCCCGACGGCAGCATCGACAAGCTGCTGATGACGTGGGTCGAACAAAGCGTCGGTGACGCGGCCGTGAAGATCTCCGGCGCACAGTCCGCCCTGGACCCCCAGGATGTCGGCCTGAAGATCTATCTCTACGGGAGGGCGCAGAGCGTGATGGGCGGGACCTCGCAGATCCAGAAGAACATCGTCGCCACGAGAGTCCTGGGGTTGCCGACGGCATGAGCGCGAGCGATGTGATCACGATCGAGGCCGACGGGCCCCTGCGCATCGTCCGCCTCAACCGGCCCGAGCAGCTCAACGCCATCAACGAACAGCTTCACCTCGAGCTCACCAACCTCTTCCCGAAGTTGAGCGCGGACGCCGAGGCGCGGGTCGCCGTCATCACCGGCGAGGGCCGCGCCTTCTCGGCCGGCGGCGACTTCGACCTGCTCGACCGTATGGCCAAGGACCGGGAGCTGCGGCACAACGTCATCGCCGAAGGGCGAGAGCTCGTGCTCAACATGATCCGCTGCCGCCTGCCCGTCGTGGCCGCCGTCAACGGTCCCGCCGTCGGCCTCGGCTGCAGCGTGATCGCCCTGTCCGACGTCGTCTACATGGCCGAGTCCGCGTACCTGTCCGACCCGCACGTGGTCGTCGGCCTGGTCGCCGCCGACGGCGGCCCCTTGACCTGGCCGCTCCATACCAGCCTGCTGCTGGCCAAGGAGTACGCCTTCACCGGCGACCGCATCAGCGCCCAGCGTGCCGCCGAGATCGGCTTGGCGAACCACGTCGTCCCCGACGATGAGGTGCTTCCCGCGGCGCTGGCGACGGCCAAGAAGATCGCCGCCCTCCCCCGCCAGGCCGTCGAGGCGACCAAGCGTGTGCTCAACGTGCACCTCGAGCGGGCAGTGCTGGCGACGATCGACTTC
>Ga0213882_10000405_pt1 | contig 14960 bp, 17 predicted proteins | sample BarmaccoBMER_R09_FD_160106 | JGI IMG/M metagenome (GOLD analysis project Ga0213882, IMG submission 160106) | Barbacenia macrantha exposed rock microbial communities from rupestrian grasslands, the National Park of Serra do Cipo, Brazil - ER_R09 ...
TAGAGAAATTCCGACGCAGACCTCGCCGAGGCGAACGAGCTCGGCGAAGACGCCGATGTTCGGTTGCACGACGTTGATCAAGAAGTCGTGGTACGGACCCGTCGTGCGCGCCACGCCTTGCTGGACATAATTGACGACGAAGCCGTTCGGCGGCATGAACTGATCGCTGTTGAGAAACTTCGGAATGCCATGCGTCAACCAGATGACCCCGGTGAGCATCCGCAGGATCGCGAGCCAACCGGCGTACGTGCGGGATGCTGGTAGATTCATGCGAAGCTCTCCTTTCGCTCTCTGGCCAAGGCTGCAATTAGCGATGCGGCTTCACCTGCCGCGTGCGGACGCGCTAATCGCTGCGCCGCCCGTATCAGGCTTCCACGGTGCGGCTCGTCTCCGAGCAGCGCCTCCAGCGTGCCGGGGAGCTCCTGCACGCGTCGCGTCGGCATCGCAGCGCCCGCCTCGGCCAGCACGCGCGCATTGCGTTCCTCTTGGCCGGGAAGCGGCTTGCAGAGAACGAGCGGGATCTGCGCGACGAGCGCTTCCGCAGTCGTCAGACCTCCGGGCTTGGTGACGAGCACGTCGGCGGCGTGCATGTAATCGTACACGTTGTCGACGAAGCGTAGCGCGCGAACGGGGTAAGCGGCGCGTTCCGCGGCCGCGGCCAGGCGCGCCTGCGCTCGTCTATTGCGTCCAGCGACCACGACCGCCGCGAGCGGCAGCGCGATGGCCTCGAGCGCGCCGAGAATGCGCTCCAGGGGTGCGATTCCGAGACCTCCTCCCATGATCAGCGCGATGCAACGATCGATTGGAAGGTCCAGGCGCTCGCGAAGCGTGGCCCTCGGCTCGTCCGTCGGGATAAATGCCGGCAGCACCGGGATCCCGCTCACGCTGATCCTCCGCTCGGTGAGACCGCGCGCCAGCAGCGCGTCGCGCATCGCGGGCGTAGCCACGATATACCGTTCGATGTTGTCATGAATCCAGAAGCCGTGAACGGCGAAGTCGGTGACGATTGCAACGACGGGGGGAGCGTTCGCGTAGAGCCGCTTGTATTCGGCCATCGCCCCACAAGGAAACGCGTGCGTGCAGACGATGACGTCCGGACGCTCTTCCAGCAATAGCGGCCGAAGGTTGCCCGCCGTGAACTGATGCGCCCACGTGCGAAACCGTCCGACCTCCGTCGCGCGCTCGGCACGATCGTAGACGTAACGGTAGAGCTGCGGCGTGCTCTTGACCATGCGCAAATAGCCGTCGGCAACGATCTTGGAGACGACTAGCGCGGCATACCGGTAGGAATCCACGATGGTCGCCTGCATGGCGGGCTCGATTTGCCGAAGCGCCGCCTCCACCGCCTTGGCCGCGGAAACGTGACCGGCCCCGACGTTCGCGGAAAGAAAGAGTATCCGCATCAGCGCATATCGCCGTTGTGCTTCGCGCTCTCTTCCGCGAAGTCGAAAAACTCATCGAGAACCTCTTGCACGAGGTCGTCGTCCTCTATCAGGTTGCCGTCACGATCCGTCACGATGAACTGACCCTCGCTGGTGTCCGTCGCCTCGCGCACCAGGACGGCATACGAGCACCCATCCTCCGCGTCTTCCAGAATGCCGACCACGGCGAACTCGAGGGTCGCGCCGCTATCGTCTTCGAAGCGCAGGGTATCGTTGAGTTCCACGCGTTTCTCTAATGCAGGCACCGGGCCACGTTGGCCTGATGCTCAGCGAGCGTCTTTGAGAAGACATGACGGCCGTTGCCGCAGTAGACGTAGTACAGATCATCGCCGCTGGACGGGGAAAACGCCGCCTCCAGCGACGGGGCGCCCGGGTTCGCGATGGGCGTCGGCGGCAAGCCGGGGTGCAGGTAGGTATTGTACGGTGAGCCGACCTTCAGGTCACCAAAGCTAAGTTCGGTCTTATGGCGTGGCAGCGCGTATTCGATCGTGGCGTCGACCTGGAGCGGCATCTCGAGTCGCAGGCGGTTATAAATCACGCGCGCAATGTGCGGACGATCGCCCGCGCTGCGCGCCTCGCGCTCGACCAGCGATGCGACGGTGACCGCCTGAGGCACGTTGACGCCGAGCGCGCGGGCGCGCGATGCGGCGTCGCGCGGAAGTTCTCGAAAGAACTGCGCAACGAACGTCGTTGCGACCTGCGCGGGTGTCGCCCCGAGCGGTATCAAGTAAGTGTTGGGAAAGAGAAAGCCCTCCAAGTTTTTCGTGTGCGCGCCGTCCACGGCGATCGATTGCGACAGAAAATAGCGGCGAAAGAGTCCTGAGGGGCCTATACCCGATTCTTGGAGCCGCGCCGCGATTTGCTCTGCGGTGAATCCTTCGGGAATCGTGACCCAGGCCGCGACCTGTGCGCCGCCGGTGATCAGCGACGCAAGCACTTGGGCCTGCGTTTGATGCGGCGAAAAGCGGTACTCGCCGGCCCTGACGGCAGTCTCTTCCCCCCGCAGCCGCCCGAGTAGCCGAAAGGTTTCGACGTTGCCGATCACTCCACGGGAGGCGAGCTGCGCGGCGGTTTCGGCGAACGTCGCGCCGCGCGGGACAACGATGTCAACGCTCGACTGCGGGTGCGACCGATCCACGTACAACCCGTACCAACACGCGAAGACTAACCCTCCGAGAACCAGGATGCTGAATACGAACAGGGCGCGGATAACGCCGACCGGCCTCATTAGGTATCGTTGCGCCGCGTAGCAAGAAACGTCTCCAGGATGAGCGCGGCCGCCATCCGATCGACGATCCCCCGGCGCTTGCGGCGTGAGACGTCCGCGGCGATGAGCGTCTTGGTCGCCTGCGCGGTCGTCATTCGCTCGTCTACGCGATGAATCGCTCCGCCGAAAATTCGCCGAACCTCCTCTACGAAGGAATCCATCGCGCGCGCGGCAACGCCGCGCTCGCCGGCAAGCGTCAGTGGATCCCCGATCACCAGCTCGTCGACCGCGTACGAGTCTAGGTAGCGTTGTATCTGCGCGAGGTCGTCGCGGCGGCTGCCACGCTCGATCGTGGCTAAGGGAATGGCGAGTTGCGAGCCCCGTTGCGCGATCGCGACTCCAATGCGTCTGCTGCCCACGTCGAGCGCCATGATCACGGTTGCGCGTTCTCCTCATGAAGCTCCAAGGATGCCTTCGGCCGGCGACCCAGATGGTGCGCGATCAGTTCCTGCGTCGCCACGGCGGCTCGCGGCGTCGCGCGCACCGTGGCCTGGGCGCCCTTTGGACGCGCCAGCGCGCGAAGGTTCTCCAAGTCGGCCAACTGCAGTTCTCGCAAGTCGCGCCATCGCTCTCGGCAGCCGCCGTGCACCACTCCACCGGACTGCGCGTCGAGCCAGACGCTCTCGTTGGCCAGCGCTCGACCGCACCGGACGCACGATTCGAGCGGCGGAGCGAGGCCCAATAGGTCGAGCAGTCGCAGCGAAAAGCGCGGCAATAACTCCGATGGAAGCGGCACCGTCGCGACCGCCGCGATTGCTCCCATAGTCAGGTCGTACGCCTCGGGCATGGGCAACTGCGGTTCGCAGAACGCGTCAATGAGCTCCGCGACCGCGCCCGCGGCCGCGTACCGCTCGGGCTGCACGATGCGGGACCAATAGGCCCGCAGAATCTCTGCCGAGACGATCACGTCGAGCGAACGACCGCGATGCATCTCGAAGTCGCACTCATTGCCAAACTCGAGCCGCCCCGCGAAGTGACTCCGCGGCCGCCGCACCCCCTTGGCCACCGCTTCGATCTTGCCGTGCTCGCGCGTGAAGAGCGTGACGATTCGGTCGGCTTCGCCAAGTTGGCGCCGCCGCAAGACGACGCCGCGCGTCTTATAGGCGCGCGGGTGTGTCAGTGTCCTCTACTTCCTGTGGCTGATTCAGCGCGCCGTTCGTGTAGATGCGCACGCTCAAGATCCGGCGCCCTCGCGTGCGATCGACCTTCAGGCGCGTGTGGTCGTCCGCGTCAACTTCCTCGCCCTCGTTCGGAAGACGGCCGAACAAGCCGACGGTATAACCGCCAATCGTCTCGAAATCTTCCGTCGGCAACGTCGTACCGAGCTTCGCGTTGACGTCCTCGATGTTCGTGCCGGCCTCGACGACCGCCTCGACATCGGAAACGACAGCGATCGGCTCTTGCTCGTCGGTATCGTGCTCGTCGCGAATTTCGCCGACGATCTCTTCCAGTAAGTCCTCCATCGTCACGAGACCCGCGGTACCCCCGTACTCGTCCACGACGATCGCCAGCGAGAACTTATCGCGCTGCATCTCGCGCAGAAGTTCGGCGATCTTCTTCGTCTCCGGAACGTGCACCGCCGGACGCATCAGCGCCCCAACGTTGGAGTGCGCGAGCGAGCCGTTGGCGAGCGCCACAAGCAACTCGCGGTCGTGAATGACGCCGACGATGTCGTCCTTTGACTCCTGATAGACGGGCAGCTTCGAGTAGCCTTCCGCGATGACGACGTCGAGCACGCGGCGGGGCACATCTTCCGCGGACACGGCAACCATTTCGGGCCTGGGCTTCATCACTTCGCGCACGATGGTATCGCCGAACTCCATCACCGAATGGATCAGCTCGCGTTCCTGTTCTTCGATTACGCGTTGCTCGGCGCCGACGTTGACCAATGCGCGAATATCTTCCTCGGTCACGTATACCGAGCGAGAATGCTTGACGTGAAGCGCTCGTAGCAAAATGTCGGTAGCGAACTGAAAGCCATGGGCGATCGGAGTCAGCACGTACGCCGCGTACCGCATGGGAACGGCGAGGCGAAGCGCCCATCGTTCGCTGTCGCCCGTCGCGATCGTCTTGGGAACGATCTCGCCAAAAAGTAAAAAGACTACGGTCATCACGAGCGTCGAAAGCACGGCTGCCGAAGGCAGGCCCCACGAAATCGCCACGTAGGTCGCGAGCGAGTCGGCGACCATCAGCACGATCGTGTTGCCGACTAAGACTGCGGTGAGGAAGCGGTTCTTGTCCTCGACGACCTGTTCCAGATCGTGGGCGCCGCGGACTCGACGCTCGGCGATGGCGCGCGCGCGTAAGCGAGAGATCGACACGAGGGCCGCTTCGGAGGCCGCGAAGAAGGCCGCCAGCGCGACGAGCGCGACGAGCGCGACGATCTGGTACGGGAGGACGGCCGGGGTACTTCGGACCGGGTCGGTGTTCAAGTCGGCGCCATTATAGCATAACGTGCGGCCGCACCAGCATGTAGATGGCCAGCGCGGCAAGCGTCCCAAGAATGGCTCCCCAGAAGACCTCGAAGGGACGGTGAATCCGCGCCTCCACCCGGCTCTGAGCAACGAGAAACGCGACGAAATACGCCAGGAGCGCCGCCAGCGGTTTCTGATAGAAAAACGCCAGCATGGTTGCGGCAGCGAAGGCAAGCGCGGCGTGTCCTGAGACGGCGCCCCCTTGCAAGGCCGATCCTCGACCGGCCCAGGCCTTGGTGAAGATCGTTGCGATCGCGACCACGGCGAGCACGATCAAGGCGAGGTTTGCCGGAACGGACTGCACGGCGACGAAGACCCGCGTGCCGCCGCTGATGACTCCCTGATAGAAGATGAGGTACGCCGCCAGCACGGCCCCGACGGCGGCAATTAAAACGGCACCGGCGGCCGCGTCTTTAGCATTCTTCGCCAGCGGATGATGCGTCACGGTGAGGAGGTCCACCAGCGATTCGATCGCGGTGTTCACCAACTCGAGGCTCAGCACGAGCGTCACGAGCGTCAGCGTTGCCACGACGTACGAGCGCTCGAGGCGTAACACGAGCGTCGCAAGCAGCACGAGCGCCGCAATGATGAAATGGACGCGCATGTTCGGCTGCGTCCTCGTTGCGTAGATGATCCCTTCGAAGGCGTGGTGCAACGAACGCAAAAAGCGGCTGCGTTCGATCGGCAGATAATGCGTTTTACCCGTCCGCAGCGTAGCCGGAGGTCGCTCTTCAGCCGGTTGGTGCATTTCCATCGTTAGCGTACGGCCAAGGAAGCCCGATTGCCTTGGCGAGACGGCGCTCTTCCCGGCGCATGGCGCGGCGTTCGGTCGATGCGACGTGATCGTGTCCCATGAGGTGCAGCAAGCCGTGAATCAGGAGGCGATAGATCTCGCACTGCAGGGATGCGTCGTACTCCTCTGCCTGCCGCCTCGCGGTTTCGACGGAAATCACGACGTCGCCCAACAGTGGTTCGGGCGAGGCGTTGCTCGCGGACGCCAGGGGGAAGCTCAGCACGTCGGTGGCGCGGTCTTTGCCGCGATACGTGCGGTTCAGGCCTCGAATGCGCGAATCGTCTACGAGGCTAAGCGATAGGTCGCCCTCGGGGAGATTGGCGGCCGCCAGCAATCGGCGCGCCGTTGCGACGAGCGCGCGGCCGTTCACGCCGCTGCGCGGCACCTCGTTCCGATAGTGGATCACGGCTCCGCGGCGTCTCGTTCATACGCTCGCACGATCCTTGCGACCAAGGGATGCCGAACGATGTCGGCGTCGGTCAGCTCGACGACGCTGATCTCTTCTAGGGTCCCGATTCGCGCTGCGGCGCGCCGCAATCCGCTTCGTTGCCCCACCGGCAGGTCGATCTGCGTGACGTCGCCGGTGACCACCATCTTGGAGCCGCTGCCGAGCCGCGTCAAGAACATCTTTAGTTGATCGTCGGTCGCATTTTGCGCCTCATCCAGGATGACGAACGCGTCCGATAGCGTGCGGCCGCGCATGTACGCCAGCGGCGCGACTTCGAGCGTGCCGCGTTCCATGTATTTGTTGACCGCGCCGTCGTCGAGCAGCTCGGCCAGCGCATCGAACAGCGGCCGCATATATGGATCGAACTTTTCTCGTAGGTCGCCGGGAAGGAATCCTAAGCGCTCTCCGGCCTCGACGGCCGGGCGCGACAAAATGAGGCGGCTCACCTCTCGCCGCTTGAGCGCGCGAACCGCCATGACGATCGCCAAATATGTTTTGCCGGTCCCTGCCGGGCCGATCCCTAGCGTGAGCGTGGACGCCTCGATCGCCGCAACGAAGCGGCGCTGACCGTCCGTGCGCGGACGCACTTCACGGCCGCGGTGCGTGCGCAACAACGTTGCGGGCAGCGGCCGATCGGCGCGCTGCGCGCGCGCATCCAAAAGCGCCAGCGCAACGTCATCCGCCGTGATGTGAGCGCCGTCGACTGCGGCGTCCAAGACGCGTTGCACGACGCCTTGAGCGCGTTCGACGGCCTCGGACTCTCCGGCTAAGAGGAGCCGGTCTCCATCGGCCTGCACCGACACGTCGAGCGAGGACTCAATCGCCGAAAGATTACGATCGAACTCTCCGAAGAGCCGCACGCGGTCGGGCAGGGCACGAAGGTCAATGGATCGCTGATCGGTCAAACGGGGAGGTCTTCGCCGCGCAACGCTTTAGGCTTGCCGAGTACTTCGGCGGCGATGACCGCGCGTACAACGTCACGCTTGGATCCGAAGAATCTTCGTGGACGGTGCGCCTCCGGCGCTTGGACCTGCGGCTTCTGCGCGTGGGTCGGTGCGGGGCGCGGCGGCGTGGCACGCGGAGGTGCCTGCACCGCTACCGCTTGCAGACCGGCCTGTCCAGGCGCCATCGAGCGGGGGCGAGCACGCTGCGGCATCGTTCGCACCTGCCGGCGAACGCTCGAAATCATGCTGCTGACCACGCCGACGATGATCAGGACGACCCATACGAGCGTCGCGACGTCGCGCACTGCTATTTCGGCGTTGGTCCGAGCGGAGGAGGTTGCGCTTCGCCGGGGCCTTCCGTTGAAGCGCCGATCGATGAACGCATGTCCGTGTCCGCTTGAATGTTCTTCAGACGATAGTAATCCATGATGCCGAGGTTACCGCTGCGAAAGGCCCCGGCAATCGCTTGCGGGATCGTGGCCTCCGCCTCGACGACCTTCGCGCGCATCGCTTGCGTCTGCGCCTTCTGTTCCTGCTCGGCAGCGAGTGCCGCGTACTGGCGCTCTGCCGCCTTGGCCTGGGCGATCCGGCGATCGGCCTCCGCCTGGCTCGTCTGCAACTCCGCGCCGATGTTCTTGCCGACGTCCACGTCGGCGATATCGATCGAGACGATTTCGAAGGCGGTTCCGGCATCGAGCCCCTTCGCGAGCACCGTCTTGCTGATGCGATCCGGATATTCGAGCACTTCTTTGTGATCTATTGCGGCGCCCACCGCTGAAACGACGCCTTCGCCGACGCGGGCAATGATCGTCGGCTCGCCCGCTCCGCCTACGTACCGGTCGAGGTTGCTGCGCACCGTGATCCGAGCCTTGACGTTGAGCTGGATGCCGTTTTGCGCGACGCCCTGAAAGACCGGGGTTTCGATGACTTTCGGATTCACCGACGTCTGGAGGGCTTCGAGCACGTTACGCCCCGCCAGGTCGATCGCGGCGGCGCGCTGCCACTCCAACGGGATCTGTGCACGCTGCGCGGCGATCATCGCGAGCGTCACGTTCTCCACGTTACCGCCGGCAAGGTAGTGCGATTGCATCTGATCCACTGTCAGGTTGAGCCCGGCCTTGCGGGCGCGGACGTAGTTGTCGACGATGACTCCCGGTGGAATGCCGATCAGGCGCATTCGCACGAGCGAAATGATTCCCAGCGGTACGCCCGCAGCGATCGTTCGGATCCATAAGCCGATCGGGAAGTAGTAGAGGAACGCGAAAAACGCGATGATGACGAGAAGGATGATGATTGCGCCGCTGACGGCTACCATTGGTACTCCTATGCAGTGACGGGCTCGACGAAGACGCGCGCGCCTTCGACTCGCACCACCCGGATCGGGGTTCCCTGAGCAATGAACTCCCCTTCGGTCAAAACGTCGACGCGGCGCCCCTCGATCGCCGCGATTCCGGCAGGGCGCAGGTACGTGATTGCGGTGCCGCTTCTTCCATACAGGGTCGACTGGTCCGCGCTCGCGACGTATTCAGGACCCTGCGCCGCGGCAAGCGCCAGCCGGTGCGACCACGCGTTCTCGGGCACTGCGCGCACGACCAACGTGAACGCGATGACGGTCAACACGATCGCCGTTGCAATCGTCTCGATCCCAACGAAGAAAAACGGCAGCCCAAAGGCCAAAAGCACGGCGACCAGGAGGGCGACTCCACCAAGAACTCCCGGCAGACCGTGACCGGGAACCACATGCAGTTCCCAGAGTATTCCGAGCAGCCCCACGACGGCGAGCGCCGCCACGAATCCGTTCGAAAAGCCCGCGTAAATGTGCGTTCCAAAAAACAGCGCAAGCGCCCCGACGCCGACGGCGCCCGCGATGCCGTGCAACGTCTGCATCTCGATCAGCAAGCCCAGCAGACCCAGCGTGAGCAATACGCCGCTGACTCGCGGATCCGTCGCAAACCGAGCCAGTTGTTCTCCCCAGGTCAACGATTCCGTGATGCGCGGCGCCGCGCCGAGACCGGCGCTCGCCAGGGCGTCGTCAAAAGACGCCGCCCGGGCCTGCGCGATACCGCTTCTCACCGCATCGTTGGTATCGAGCGTGAGGATGGCGCCGGAGCGCTTGTATTGAGGGAGGTCTACGTACTTGTCGACCATCGCGCCGGCGATCGCGGCGTTACGATGATTGCGCTCGGCGGTAGATTCAAACTCGCCCCGCAACGCGGAGATCATCTTCTCTGTCGCCGGGATCGGCTCCGCAGCGCCGATGGAAGCGCCGGGACCGACGATGATTTCGTTGGCGGAGAGCGCAATGAGCGCGGCGGCCGAGTACGCGCGGGCTCCGACGTACGCGATCACGGGAACGTGCGCCGAAAACAGCGCATCGCGAATTTCAAACGCGGCGTCCACCAGGCCGCCCGGGCTATTGACGTCCAGGACGATCGCGCGGGCACGATCGGCCTGCGCCTCCTGGACCGAACGGTCTACGAGGTGCGACATGCCCGAATCGACCGTCCCGTGAATGGGAACGACGACCACGGCTCCCGGCGGCGCCGCACGGCCGGCGGCGCCCAATGCGGCGCCCGCGAGCAGGCTCCAAACGCAGACGCGCAGCGAACGCTTCATGCTCGGAACTACCGGCTTGGGCGGTCCGGAGTTACAGGGCAAGCTCCTCCGCAACGATCTGCCGAACCAGATTTCCGTCGGCCTGACCGCGCAGCTGGGGCATTACGACTTTCATCACGGCGCCGGTGTTGCGATTTTCGGGGGGAAGCTCCGCGAGCACGCTCTGGACGATCTCTCGAACCTCCCCAGGAGACCGCTGCGCGGGTAAATAGGCCTGCAGAATTTCGCGTTCGGTTCGCTCCTTCTGCGCCAGCTCGGTCCGCCCCGCGCGTTCAAACTCCGCGATGGCGTCGCCACGCTGCCGCGCGAGGCGCCGCACGACGTCGAGCTCATCGGCCTCGGTGAGCTCTTGGCCACTCTCGGTTCGCTTGTACGTGAATCCCGAAAGGGCGGAGCGCAGCGTGTCCATGCGAAGCTGATCCCGAGCGCGCATTGCATCTTTGAGGTCGCTCGCGATTTGATCGCGGAGCTTAGCCATTTAGCCGTCGTTAGGCGCGGCGCTTGCGGGCCGCCGCAGACTTCTTCTTGCGCCGAACGCTCGGCTTTTCGTAGTGCTCGTGCTTGCGGGCCTCGGCGAGAATGCCGGCTTTTTGGGTGGCTTTCTTGAAGCGGCGCAATGCGCTTTCGATCGTCTCTCCCGGAGCGATGCGTACTTCCATGTATCCACCTCCTTTCGGCAAATCTCGCATGAGCCTAACACGGCGCTCGCCGCAGCGTCAAATCGCCCGAACAATCGACCATTTATCCGGGCGGCCAGCCCATCGTTCGCCCCGCCAAAACGTGGACGTGAACGTGCCCGACGGTCTGCCCGCCGTCGATGCCCGTATTGATGACCAAGCGATAGCCGCGTCGTCCGCCCCGTTCCTCGCCTAAGCTCGACGCGATGCGAATTAGGGCGGCCGATATCGCTGCGTCCGACGAATCGCCCCCGGTTGCCTCGCCGATGGTAGGGTAGTGCTTGACGGAAATGACCAAGAGATGCACGGGCGCCTGCGGGTTGAGGTCTTCGATCGCGATCGCATCGTCGTCGCGATACACCTCCTTCGCGGGAACGTCGCCGCTGGCGATCCGGCAAAAAACGCACTCCGTCATCAGTGCGTCCGGATAGTGAAGTCCCACGACCGAGTCGTCGTGTTGCCGGCTTCGTCGGAGACCCGCACCGTCACGCGAATGGGACCATCGGGATATGAGTAGGCCGGCAGATACTGAATGAAGCCGGCGCTGCGCACGCACTCCGATGTCACGTCGCGGCCGTTGATCCACAGCAGCACGCTCGATGGACGGACCGGGACGGCGTCGGAAACGAAGGTGACATAGACCGCCGGACGATTCGTGTTGAGGATCGCGCCGGCGTGCGGGGCAAAGTCGCTGATTCCCGGCGCCACGCTGGACGCAGAGATGGTCTGCGGTGCGGCGGCATCGGCCGCGCCGCTTCCCGATTGCAGGCGCGCGATCAGGGGAACGTCGCTGAAGTTTGCTCCGCGCGGTATCGTGTAAGCGCCGGTATATAGACCGGCGGACTGCTCGTGCATCGCTTGATTCGGAACGTCGGAGCCGATATCGAACGTCCCCGAAGCGGCGGGCGTCCCTCGCACGATCACGTGAATCGTCTCACCCGGGTGCAGGGGATGAGTGGCGTCGGTTTGGACGCTTGCGATCGTGATCGGCGCCGCCGCGCCCGTAGTGACGCCCGTCACCGCGCGGCTCGCGAGAATCTCTCGAATCTCACTCGTCTCGACGTTGTACCGGATCGTGACGCCATCGCCGGGTCGCAGATCCTGGAGCGATGCCGCCTTGCCGTTGAGCGCGATCTCGGCCGTGCGCCCCGGCGCGATGACCTGTCCGTCACCGAGCACGAACTCGCCGGCTGCAATTGCGACAATGTGGCCACTTCGCGAGCCGTACTCGTCCACGATCCGCTCCACCCGGCCGTCCTTGCGCATTTCCACCCGCGCAAAGTCCCCGGGCCGAACGTCGCCGAGCTCGCCCGGCGACGTAACGTTCACGGTCACGTCTGTGACGTCGATCGCTGCATTGGGCGCAATGCGGATCACCTTGATCGAACCGTTCGAGGACAGCGTGAGCGCGGGCGGATCCGACAGTACGTCCACTGCGGCGACAGTTCCAAAGCGCTCGTAGCCGCCTCGAACGTTCACGAGTCCGTTGCTGGAGCGCCCTACCAACTGCGCGACGATAGACAATGCGTTTGCGCGCCGGTCGAAACTCGCTTGAGCTCCCAGGGCGCCGGTGAAGAACCTCACAGGCACGTACAGGACATCCTTGATTTCGAGGGGCGGCGACTCGAGCGCGACGCGGCTTCCGTCAACCTCTGCGAGGTTGCTGCCCATCGTCAGCGAGACTTGCTTGGAGCCGACCTGCACGATGATCTGCGACCCTTCGCGCGCAAAGGTAAAGCCCAGTGCCTCGATCGTGCGGCGCACGGGGACGAACAGCACGCCGTGAATGAACTGCGGCGGCGGCTCCAACGCTAGCGTATCGCCGTTAATGACGATCGCAATTGGCCGCTGCGCCGCGCCCAGCGTCGTTGCCAACAAGATCGCGAGCAACGTGCGCTTCACGATGCCTGCAATACCTCTGCGTACACGTCGGCCGTCGCTCTCGCGCAGCGATCCCAGGTGAGAGCACGCGCGGTCTGCGTCCCGCGCTGGATCATCGCGCGGCGCAAGTCGTCGTCGGTCAGCATCGTGAGGAGTTGCGCGCGCAAGGCAGCCGAATCCCGCGGTGGGAACGTTAGCGCCGCGTCCTCCAGCACGCCCGGAATCGCCGACGCGCACGCCACGACCGGACAGCCGGCAGCCATCGCCTCGAGCATTGGAAGTCCGAAGCCTTCACGCAATGCCGCGGTCACAAAGGCCTTGGCGCCTGCATATAAGCCCGCCAGTTCCGAGGGGGTCAGTTCGCCGAGCGCTACGATCCGCCGGCGCGCGCTGGAGCGCCGCTGCAGCTCACCGCCGAAGTCGTCCGTGCCAGTCAGGTAGAGGTCCACCTCGAGCGATTCGGGCAGAGCGGACCAGGCCGCGAAGAGCGTTCGAAGGTCTTTGTGGGGGCGATGATTCCCCGCGTATAGGAGGAACGGCCGCGCCGCGACGTGCGGCGCGACGGTCTGCAGAAAGCGCTCGTCCACGCCCAGTGGGATGACTCGGATCTTCCGCGCATCCACGTGTAGCAGCGCCACGAGGTCTTCGGTCGTTCGCTCGTCGTCGGTGATGATGCGCGCGGCACGAGCACAGAGCGAACGTACCACGGTGCGATAATACGGGCCGACCTTCGCCTTGAAGTACTGCGGGAACCGCAGGTGGATCAGGTCGTGAATCGTGACGACGTACCGCGCGGGGATCACGACCGGCGCGTAGAGCGCCAGAAAGTGCGCGAGATCGAGGCGCGCGCGTCGCATCTTCCAGGGCAAGGCGACCTGCTCGCCCCAACCAAAGTTCGACCCTTGCGTGAACGTCACGTAGTCGTATTCCGGAGCGACGCGCGGGAGCCGCCGCACCAGTTCCCGCGCATAGGTTTGCATGCCCACGGAGAGCTGACGCGTGAGGCGCGCATCGAGACCGATGCGCGCGCGCCTCACGCGGAGGAATAGTGCAGCGCTTTGCGCGCCGCAACGGCGGGGTAGAGGGCCGACCGGAGCGCCACGTACCAACCCCGCGGTCCGTCGAGAAACGCGCCCCTGCCGAAGAGCAGCCAGATCGCGCGAGGCAGGCTTTTGGCCGTTTCGAGCACCACGCGCGAAACCGACGGTCGAAGTCCCGCCGCTTCCAAGCTCGTGTAGCGCTCGTACTTCGAACGATATGTCGCGACGTCGGGATATGAATAGTGAAGCAGCGTACCGGGAAGCGCCGCGACGTCGCCGTTGCACGACCACGCCTCGTGAATGGGGATCGCCGGCGCCGCCGCAGGGTGCGCGACGAGGGTCGCGCGACCGGTGCGAAAGAGGCGCAGGAGCCGCTCGCCGGCCCACATGCGCATCGGCTTCCCACAGAAATACGTCGTTCGCTGCATCGCGTAGCAGTCGCAGGCTTCCGAGGCGGCCACGATGCCCTCACGCAGGACGTCGTCGAGCGCTTCATCGGCGTCGAGCATCAGCGTCCACGGAGTGCTCACGTGCGTCAGCGCGAACCGCCGCGCTTCCACAAAGTTCGTCCACTCGCGCTGCACGACGCGGGCTCCGGAGGCTCGCGCAAACTGGAGCGTGTGATCTCTCGAGCATGCGTCCAGCACGAAGATCTCCATTCCACGCGGCAGGCTCGTTAGCGCGCGCGGAAGGTTACGCTCCTCGTCTCGCGTGAGGATGACCGCGGTAATCAGACTTGCGTCCAGGCTCGAGCCCCTTGTGCGATAGGCTGACGTCCGAGGCGCTCTTCATGGGCGAGCGACGCGCCGATAAAGTCGCGGTAGAGCGGGGCGGGCCGATTGGGACGCGATTTGAACTCGGGATGCGCCTGCGTCGCTACAAACCAGGGATGCAAGCTTGGGGGCAACTCGATGACCTCGACCAACTGCGTCTTATCCACTAGGTGGTGTCCGCTGAAGCGCATGCCGTGCTCTTCGAACAACGGGCGGTAGCGATTGTTGAACTCGTAGCGGTGCCGGTGGCGCTCGCTAATCTCCAGCGCCGCGTAGGCGCGAGCTGCCTGACTATCGGGTTCCAGCGTGCAGGCGTAGGTGCCGAGCCGCATCGTGCCGCCGTACTTCTCGAGGTGCCGCTGATCCGGCATGAAGTCGATCACCGCGTCTCCGGCGGTCTCGTCGACCTCGCTGGTCATCGCTTCGGGCAATCCGCACACGTTACGCGCGAACTCGACGCAGGCGAGCTGCATGCCGTAGCAGATACCCAAGAACGGAATCTTGTTCTCGCGAACGTATTGGATCGCCCGCAGCTTGCCCTTGACGCCGCGTGCGCCAAAGCCCGGAGCGACGACGACGCCGTGAGCGTTGCGCAGCACGTCGAT
>Ga0213882_10000406_pt1 | contig 14941 bp, 16 predicted proteins | sample BarmaccoBMER_R09_FD_160106 | JGI IMG/M metagenome (GOLD analysis project Ga0213882, IMG submission 160106) | Barbacenia macrantha exposed rock microbial communities from rupestrian grasslands, the National Park of Serra do Cipo, Brazil - ER_R09 ...
AAATGCGTCACAAGTTTCTCCTTGTGACCCGCTACTCTATCGACCTCTAACTATCGTTCACCGCCCACGCGTAGCGTCCGCCGGGCGGTCGGCTTCGTTCTGACGGCCAAGGGTGGAGTAATCCACTTTGACGGCAAGTCGGCGTTGATGACGTTGAACGCCACCACGTTGTACGAACAACTAGCGGCGCAATCGCTCGGAGCCCCTTTGCATTCGAAATTGATCCCTGGTGACAATGGCTGTTGTCTACATCAATCGCGCAATCTTAGATTTCGGGCACGAGCGACGTGCACGACGCTCGTGCGACTAGTCGCCCGACAACGAGCTGCTCATCAGGTGCTCGATCACGGCTCAATCCTCAATGACCCATCTGCCATGAAGATTCTGCACGAAGACGAAAGCGAAGTGCTGCATTTGCCAACGCACACCCCTTGGCCAGTATCGGACGTCTATTCACTACCGCACGAAGCCGGATTGCCGAGATGCTTTGTCAGGAGCTGTCGAAAGAGGGATTCGGCGGATCGTCATCCTTGGCGCCGGACTCGACACTTTTCGCTCTCCGGAATCCCCATGGCGCACTACAGATCCGTATCTATGAGGTAGACGACCCGGCTGCGCGCTACGCGCCGCCGCACTCGTCAATAGCAATGCCATTGATGCCGGGGTGCTCGCGGCTTGTCCGACAGCGGACCCTCGGTGCTCGAAAAGAACGTGTGAGTTCGCCACAGCCTTGAACATCATCGATCCGGTTCGGATCGTTGTGCAGCTATTCACGCGCAATTTTGAAAAGGCATCGGAAGATGAGAGGACTATGCTCGCAAGCTGGAAGCTGCCACAGGGGACGACGTTTTCAAATATGTCCTTCTAATCAACGTTGCCGCGCTGGAAAGTTACGTAGCTCAAACTCGCCTACAAGCTGCCCAGAGCTTCCGACTCAGCCGCATCGTCGCTATGATCGGCTTTCTGCTGCTTGCATCTGGCATCGGAGCTGGTTTCTACCTGTCGGCCGCACAGAAAGGAACTCTGGAGATGTCATACGTAGCATCGGGGGCCGGCATTTTGACGGAGCTCATATCTGGCGTGTTCTTTGCGCTGTATCAGAAGACCTTGCAACAGATTAATCGTTTTCATGACAGGCTGGCAACCACACAACAGATTTCCATGTTGCTTCTAGCAAGTAGCCTCGTAGCCGAACCAATTAAACGCGATGACGCCAAGATTGCGTTGGCAAAAACGATGATGTCCTTATCAACTGCTGGATGTATCCCGGAACAGACATTGCCCCACAATGGGCACAGCGCCTGAACAGAACACACTGACGGCAATACTCCACAAACAAGCGCCTTTGTAGATGAAATTCGGGGCTGCCGCGCGCTCGCCACCAACCGTAACGTTTGCATGTAACGGCTTATGCGCAATCCGGAGTTGCGCAGATAGGTCAAATTGCCGTAAAACGCGCTTCTCGCTGATGTAGCAGGAGCTTCCGAGCTGCTTTGGGATCGCGAACGGTAATCGCGCTCGGTCCGCTCATCGCTTCGGCGGACACTGGGGGACTTCCCGGTACGAATACGCTTAACTGCAGGCCGACTGCATTCTTGGGCATACATCGTGAGCCCTTCAAAACGTGCTCTCGGCCAATCTCAACAAAGCCGACGTCACGGACGAGTACCTCGCGAAACATGTTATATGCACACCTCTTGTTGCCGATCCTACTCCGCGCCCGGCATCAGAGCTTCCTTGAAGTGGCCATCGAGAAATACCGGAAGCGTATCGAGAGGATCCCGACACGTTTCGATGCTAACATCGGGCGGCACCTCGCCCCTAGATCAATCTGCGCGATGCCAGTTGAGAAGACAATGACCTGGAGCGAATATCACGAATCTACTAAGCACAGCGTTGAATCGCTGAAGCAAGCGCCGCATCTTCTCGACTGGGCGAACATGCCCGATCCGTTCCGTCACTATGAGGGCGTGCCGGTGCTAGACCTTCCAGCCGATCCCCCTACCCCTGAAGTCCCGGCCCTCGCAGTACTCAATGGTGTCTCGGGCACCACGCCGGCCGCTGACGGTGTGACCTTCCTATCGCAACTGCTGTTCTACTCCGCTGCGATCAGCGCATCCAAGTGGGTTCCGTCCACCGGTGATCGGTACGCTCTACGCGTGAATCCATCCTCCGGTAATCTGCATCCGACGGAGTTTCACTTCTTCACACGGGGCCTGAACGAGTGGCCCGACGGGCTCTATCATTACCGCCCCTCTTCGCATATGGCTGAGCAGCGTGCGCTGGGCGATCTCAACTTTAATTTGGCCGGCAATGATAACTCCGCGCCCGTCGTGTTTGCGCTTACCAGCATTTTGTGGCGTGAGGCATGGAAGTACCGCGACCGGGCATATCGTTACTGCCTACAGGACATCGGGCACGCCTGGCAGGCGCTCGCATTAGCCGCGCAAGCCATTGGCTGCGACGCCTTTGCGTTCGGCCATTTTCGCGACGATGAAGTCTCCCAGTCCTGCGGCCTCGAACCGGACGAGTGGCCGATGCTCATTGTCGAACTGCGTGGCAGGTCCATTCCAATGGGCGAGCGGCAAGCCTGCCAGCCCGTTTGGTACGGCGGGCACGCGAACCAGATTTCGACAGAAACAATCGCTTACCCACGTATTGAAGAGATTCACACGGCTACGAAACTCAGCCGGCACTCGCACCGCGGCATTTCCGCCGCCGAGCCGCCTCCCACTGGCTGCGGAGAAATCCAGCTGCCATTTGCCGCTTCGTCACAGTGTGCCTTTGGCGAAATCGTTCGAAGGCGGCGCTCGGCGCTCAACTTCCAGGGCGGAATACACTCGATGTCATTGGCGCAACTCTCGGGCATCCTCTCAGTCGCAAGCCAGCCGTTCTCTTCTGATTTCGCCGGTACACGTTTTATCCAGCTCTATCTGTACGCGCATCGTATCGATGGGCTGCAACCCGGTGTATACCGGCTGTGGCCCGATCGTGCCGAGTTGGAGCAGATCAGGAGTGGCGACCAGCGCGTTCCTGCCGCTGGTCTGAGCCTCGGGCAGGATCTCGCCGGTAACGCATGCGTCGCCTTCTCGATGATCGGCGATCTCGACCGTGCCATCCGCGCCCATGGTGATCGTGGTTACCGCTATGTACATTTTGAAGCCGGCGCTACCGGGCACCGGCTCTATCTGGCGGCAGAAGCCTTCGGGCTGGCGGCAACCGGCATTGGCGCGTTTTACGACGAGGAGGTGCACCGCTATCTCAACCTCACGCCCATGGAGGGACAAGTGGTGTACCATTTCGCGATCGGTTATCCGGTTCCCGATTCCCGCCTGTCGGCGTAAGATCGCGATGGTAGGCATCTTGGTATATGGCGACAATCACTTCATCGTTCGAGGTCCGCTGCCTGATGGGGAAGTTGCACTCGCACTCATTCGACACTGGTCCCTCATTCAAATTGGAGTTACAACACCAGCTCATCTAGGCGAGTGGGAGATCGTCACGCGCGAGTTCAGGGAAAATTTGGAGTGGGCAGTCATCGTAGCCGGAGGCAGTGAGATCTCATCAGCAGTGAAGCAGCTATTGAGTGAGCTGTCGGCACGGGGAATCGCCATCCACGAATCCGACTTCGGCCAACCATAACGCACATGAGCCAGCGAGGTGCCAGCGCCGCATCCGGGAGATGCTGAAGAGTCAGTTGTCGTGTAACGCGCTTCGCGCGGATTGATTTCCACTGCGGACCAAAAGTCAGCATCGGAAACATCACCGGTGTACTGGTTTCCCCCCAACCGGGTTATCAGCAAACATCAAAATCATCTTGTACACGCTTACCGAAATCAGTGCGGTGACGATCGTCAGCGTAACTAAGTGTCATGACGGCCTTGCAAATAATTCCGTACTGAAATACCGCTCCATGCGGTCGGGGAATACAGTCACGACCACGGCTGCTGGATTAACGATGCGTTCAGAAGCAAGTTGGGCCACTCGAAAATTGAGGCCGGAACTTGGACCGACGGGGAATCCATGACGTATGAGTTCGCGTGTAGCCTCGAGGGCTTCATTGCCAGGCACGTCGATTGTCAGGAGACCAGGAAGATCTGCCTTGGTAAAGATTTCGGAGATCGAATCAACAACGCCGGGAATTCTCGATGAAAAGCTGCAGCACTCTACGTCGTTGGTCATCGTAAGGTCAATCGGGCGCGCAAGAACGGGGATCACTTGGCATCCGGCATCGCAAAAGCCCTGATAGAGGCCAACCAGTGTGCCGCCGGTTCCCACTCCGCTGACGATTACGTCGACAGCTCCGCCCGGGGCTGTGTCGAGGATCTCGCGGGCAGTCCCAAAACGATGTGCGGAAGCGTTCTCGATATTGGAGAACTGTCTTGGAAGAAATACCTCGCCGACCTGCGCCATTCGTTCCGTCTCGGCTATCGCGCCACGTATTCCTAGCGTCGAAGGCGTCGAAACAACTTCACCGCCAATGCGCGGATCATCTGCAAGCGTTCGCTGCTGACGCCTTCCTGCATCACAGCAACGAAGCGGAGACCAAGCTGCGCACATGCGAGCGCTAGCGCGATAGAAGTGGATCCCGACGAAGCCTCGACTACGGTTGTGTTCGGCCCGATTCGTCTTTCACGCCAACCCTTCTCCAATATGAAACGTGCGATGCGGTCTTTCGTCGAACCGCTGGGATTGAGGAATTCAAGCTTGCAGTGAACCTGCGGGCCCTTACAGATTTGGACTGGGACCATGGGAGTAGGTGCCAGCCGTTGCAAGTAATACCCGGATGTTGGCCGACGACTTGTGAGCACTTAGAAAATAACTTTCATCGCAAATTGGAACGTGCGAGGGCCACCGATACCATAAAAGCCGCCGCCGAGGGCGGTATTACCCAAGATACCCGGATACTACTCCCTCCGCGACTTGATCCTCGATGTGATGACGCCCATAATTCATGCGGCAAGAAATTGCTACCCGCCGTACGTTCACTGGCGCTCTCACGGGTGACTGAGCAGGAGCGGGTCCACGAGCAAGAGGCTTATATGATGGTCAGGAGTTCGCTAGCCTCCTGGAGCACGATCTATGTTGCGATTTGCGCTGGCAGTGGCCATTGCGTCTACAGCCTGCCTGAGTTTGGTCGATTTCGTCAATGCACAGACGACCGAAAGGCCCGATTTGGCCAATCAGCCAACGCTCTACGTCGTCGGCTATGCGCACCTCGATACGGAGTGGCGCTGGGAGTACCCACAGGTCATCAGCGAGTACATTCGCAAGACCATGGAGGACAACTTCAAGCTGATCGACAAATACCCGCACTATATGTTCAACTTCAGCGGGGCGAACCGGTATCGGCTGATGAAGGAATATTTTCCGACCGATTTCGCGAAGGTGAAGAGTTATGTCGATTCCGGGAGATGGTTTCCGGCAGGCTCTTCGATGGAAGAAGGCGACGTGAATGCACCCAGTGCCGAAACCATCATACGGCAGATCCTGTATGGCAACAATTGGTTTCGGAAAGAGCTCGGCAAGGCGAGCGCGGAGTATATGCTGCCGGACTGCTTCGGCTTCCCTGCCTCATTGCCCAGCATCTTGGCTCACAGCGGCGTACGCGGATTCTCCACACAGAAGCTGGTCTGGGGCTCGTCGGCGGATGGAGGCGGCGCGGAGTCGCGCGAAAAAACGCCGGAAGGGACACCGTTCAACGTGGGCGTCTGGGTGGGCCCCGATGGCGCAAGCGTGCTGGCAGGGCTGAATCCCGGTAGCTACAGCGGCGATATCACCACTGATTTGAGCAAGCCTCTGCCACCTGGGCCTCCGAATGCCATGCTCGAAGACACTCAGAAAAAAATGCAAGCGCTGCGGGAGAAACTCGAAGCACAAGAAAAGAACGGAACACAGTTCGACCGGAAGGACATTGAAGAGTTCGTCCGGCTGCGCAACCAGCAACAGGGGCTTTCAAAAGTACAAGCCGAGCAGGATCTGGACCGGTACCAAGAAGACTGGGCGACGCGGGTGGAAAACAACGGCAAGGTCAGCGGCGTTTACGCTGATTATCACTACTACGGCACAGGTGATGTGGGGGGCGCACCTGATGAGGACTCAGTAAAGCGGCTCGAAGCCATCGTGACCAAAGGCACGGCAAGCTTACCGCCTGAAGGATTTTTCCAGATAAGAGGAGAGCAGCATCCGGAGTGGCCCGCAGTGAAGGTAGGCGACGGACCCGTGCATGTGATTTCCGCCAATGCCGAGCAGATGTTTCTGAATATCACGAGCGGAGAAGCAGCGACTTTGCCCCGCTACACGGGTGAGATGGAGCTGACGAATCACTCGGCTGGATCGCTCACATCGCAGGCGTATCAGAAGCGCTGGTTGCGCAAGGAGGAGTTGCTGGCGGATGCGGCAGAGAAAGCGTCTATTACGGCGGAATGGCTAGGAACGCGGCCTTACCCACTGCAGCGGCTGAACGATGCCTGGACGCTCCTGATGGGCGGACATTTTCACGACATCGCGGCCGGTACGGCGACTCCGAAGGCATATGAGTTCGCCTGGAACGATGACATTATCGCGATGAATCAATTTGCCGATGTGCTGAAAGACGGCACGGAGGCCGTCGCTGCGGCTCTGAACACGCAGGTGAAGGGTTCGCCTGTGGTAGTGTTCAACCCGCTCAGCATCGCACGGGAAGACCTAGTGGACGCGAGCTTGAGTTTTCCTGACGGGGCACCTGACGCGGTTCACGTAACTGGTCCGGACGGGAAAGAGACACCATCCCAGATTTCGAATGGCCGAGTGATTTTCCTCCCCAGAGTGCCGGCGACCGGCTATGCAGTTTACGATGTGCAGCGCGGAGCAGGCGCATCGACTTCGGAGCTACGGGTATCCGAGAACTCGCTTGAGAACCGGTATTACCGTGTAAAGCTCAATAAGGATGGCGATGTGGAGAGCATTTTTGATAAGGCGATCAACCGGGAATTGCTCGCAGCGCCGATCCGACTTGCGATCTCCTACGACAATCCAAAACAGTGGCCGGCCTGGAACATGGATTGGGACCAGGAACAGGCGCCCCCTAAGGGGTACGTGGGCGGCCCGGCGCACATCGAAGTTGTCGAGAACGGTCCGGTACGAGTAGCGATTCAACTAACACGCGATGCTTTCGGTTCTAAATTTAAACAAGTAGTAAGCCTTGCTGCGGGTGACGCCGGCCAGCGTGTGGAATTTCAGAACGCGATCGACTGGAATACACGGGAATCCAATCTCAAAGCAACATTTCCAATGACGGCCTCCAACAGAGTGGCCACGTATAACTGGGATATCGGTACGATCGAGCGGCCGACTGCTGAGCCAAAGAAGTTTGAAGTACGCTCGCACCAGTGGATCGATTTGACCGACACGAGCGGCCAGTTTGGCGGAACGATTTTGACGGATTGCAAGAACGGATCAGACAAGCCGAACGATCACACGATCCGATTGACCCTGATCCGGACACCAGGAACGCAGGGCGGCTTTCCGGATCAAGCGACCCAAGATCTGGGGCATCACGAGTTCGTTTTCGGCATCGCGGGCCATGGCTCGGGGTGGCGGGATGCTCAAACGGACTGGCAGGGACAGCGGCTGAATGATCCACTGATCGCTTTCGAGACATCGAGACATGCGGGCGAGTTGGGCCGGGAGTTTTCGTTGATGAAGGTGAGCAATCCCCGCGTTCGAGCGCTTGCGTTGAAGAAGGCTGAAAACGGGGACGAATGGGTCTTGCGAATGGTGGAACTCGACGGGAAACCGAAATCCGATGTTCGAGTCTCGTTCGCACAGCCGATTACGCAGGCACGCGAGGTGAACGGACAAGAGCAGCCGATCGGCGAAGCGCGAATAAGTGAAGGCGCGCTGGTAACGTCATTTTCGGCCTATCAGCCGCGTACTTTTGCACTCAAGTTAGCGTCGCGACCGACTAACGAGCCGGGTACACATTCGACGCCGCTGGAGTTGCAATATACGATTGAAGCCGCGAGCAACGACGGAACAGCAACCGAAGGCGGCTTCGATGGCGCCGGTAATGCTCTTCCGGCCGAGATGTTGCCGCAGGAAATGATGTTTAACGACGTGAAATTCCAACTGGCTCCAGCGAAGACCGGAGTTCCGGATGCGGTTGCGGCGAACGGGCAGACTATCGATCTGCCGAGCCGCGGTCATTATAATCGCGTGTACGTACTGGCGGCCTCGGCAGATGGCGATCAGCAGGGGACGTTTGAAGCGGGCGATAGGAAAATCGATCTGAACATCCAGAGCTGGAACGGTTTCATCGGGCAGTGGGACGACCGGCAATGGATACCGAAAGATGTTTCGATACCGGCGCGCGGACTACGTCCGGCGCGTGTGGAGCATGACGATTACGCGCAGATGACCGGCATCAAACAGGGCTATATTAAACGGGCGAGCCTGGCGTGGTATTGCTCGCACCACCACAATGCAAAAGGCGAGAACGTTCCTTACGAGTATTCGTATCTGTTCGCCTATCCGATCGATCTTCCGGCGGCCGTCAAAAGCATCGTGCTACCGCACAATGAGAAGATTCGGATTTTTGCGATATCGGCGGCTGAGGAGAGTCCAGAGGTAAAACCAGCGCAGCCGCTGTACGACACGCTGGACCGTTCGGGACCGGTCGCGGAAGTGCGGTAGGCATTTGTAAGCTGTCAAGGCAAAGCGGCCAATTCCAATTAGCAGCAATGCTAAAAGGACCTCCCGTGATTCCAGCAAACGCGCGCGCGAGATGATCCTTCGCATAGGTTGAACTAAGTGACCAAGTTCATGCGTGCGGCGCTAGGAGTTTGTTGAAAACGCATCGCGGCAGTCATTCGAATCACCGCGTACGACTCGGGAAGACCTGTTTTTTCCAGCGATGGCGAGTACCGGCAGTGTTTTTCGTGTTGAAAAAATCCACATTGGGCGCAGCGCGTCTACAGGGCCGCCGATTGCAACTTTGCGAGTCGCCGCAGATTGAACGCCGCCGCAGTCATCAAAAACTGCCATCCGACTTTCCACAGTCCGCGTAGCTTCGTCTTCCGCATTCCGCCGGTCTGCTTCATCCATGCGAACGCCTTCTCGATCAGCGGTCGCTTTCCGCTGGCTCATCTGATAACTCGCATGCCGCGCCGTCCGTTGATCGATCGTGCTGCCGCCGGTCCGCTTCGCATTCTGCGCTACATGCACCCGCACCCCGTAATGGCGAAGCGTGCCGACGAAATCGCGCGTGTCGTATCCTTTGTCGGCTCCCAAGCTGATCGGCTTCCGCGGACCCCATCGCCGATTGCGCCGCCATTGACGATGCACCATCAGCAGCGCCGCGTCCCGCTCCGCCATCCCATCGGCTTGCGTTAGCATCGCATCCACGATCAGACCGTGGCGGTTTTCCATCAGCACGTGACCTAGAAACCCCAGCTTGGCTTCTTGTCCGTTACCCTTGCGATACAGCTTAGCCTCTGGATCGGTCTTCGACTGATGCGTGTCGTTGCTGCGCCGCTCGCCGGGAAACTGCGCGCCGTCACTATCGCTGCCATCCTTCTTCTGAAAGCTCTTCTGACTCGCCCACGCTTCCATGAGCGTGCCGTCGACCGTGAAATGCTCATCGGACAAACGCGGCTTGGCCCGCGCCAACACACTCTGAAAAACACCTGCGCAACCTCCTGGTTCAACAGCCGCTCGCGGTTCTTGCTGAAAACGGCGTGATTCCACACTGGCTCGTCCATCTCCATGCCCACGAACCAGCGGAATAACAGGTTGTATTCCAACTGCTCTATCAGCATCCGCTCGCTGCGAACGGTATAGAAAATCTGTAATAACAAGCCGCGCAGCAGCCGCTCGGGAGCGATCGAGGGCCGGCCGGTCTTGGCGTACAGTCCGTCGAAATCCTTGCTCATCGCCTGGAGCACTTCGTCAACGCACTTGCGGGTGTTCCGCAGGGGATGCTCCTTCGGAATCCGCTCTTCCAACGAAACGTAGCTGAACATTCCCGACTGCAGTTGATCGTCGCCGCGCATGCAACAATCATCACCCGAAATGTTCTGGACCGGAAGACTTTCGTGGCGAGTTTTTCAACAAGCTCCTAGAAATTATGGCCGAGGCTAGCGATCTGATTCGAACGCACTTCGAACAGATAGTGGACATTGAGCACAAGGGCGAGTTCGATTTAGTAACCGAGGCCGACCGCAGCTGTGAACGGCTGATCTTGGATCGGCTACATCGCCGATTCCCTACTCACTCGGTCATTGGTGAAGAGGGCTGTCCCTCCCGTAAACTCGGACATAGCTGAAAATGGGAAACTTGAGCAGGTTCTCTCCAACTGCGGTTTTGTCTGCCTGCTGGGCGTTTGTCGCCGCTTTCTTGCGCAGCCGAGCCGCCCTGCAAATCGAAATTCTCGCGCTCCGTCATCAACTGAACGTGCTTCAGCGTTCCGTCAAACGCCCACGCATGAGTGTGGTTGACCGCTGGCTTTGGGTGCGTTTATCTCGTAACTGGTCCGGCTGGCGAGCCGCTTTCAAACTTCTCAAACCGGTCACCGTCATCGGTTGGCATTACAAAGGATTCAGACTCCTCTGGGCTTGGAAATCCCGTCATGGTCGGCCTGGACGACCGGCCGTCTCCTTGGAAGTTCGCCAACTCATTCGCCGCATGAGCCGGGAGGATCCGCTTTGGGGAGCACCGAAAATTCACGGCGAGTTGCTCAAACTCGGCTTCGACATCAGCGAAACCAGCGTGAGTAAATATCTGGTACGCGGCAAAGGATCACCGTCGAAATCGTGGAAAACATTCTTGGAAAACCACGTGAAGAGCTTAGTGTCGGTGGACTTCTTCACGGTGCCCACGCTTCGCTTTCAAATCCTGTATGTCTTTCTCGTGATGGCGCATGACCGCCGGCGCATTGTGCACTTTGCCGTTACGCAGCATCCGACGGCCGAATGGGCTGCACACCAGCTAGGCGAAGCCTTTCCCTGGGAGACGGCACCGCGCTTTGTGTTGCGCGATCGCGATCGCATTTTCGGACAGGAGTTTGTGCAGCAGTTGACGGCGATGGGCATCCAGCAAGTATTGTGCACACCCAATGCACCCAGGCAGCGTGCTTATATAGAACGTTTGATCGGTACCATTCGCCGCGAATGCCTCGACCACGTCATCGTGTTCAACGAGAGCAGCCTTCGCCGACATCTGGTTGCGTTCACCAAGTATTACCATCGGAGCCGCACTCACTTGAGCCTCGAAAAGGATACGCCGGACAGACGACCGATCCAACCGGCGAATGCCGGTAAGATTGTGGCGATCCCTGAGGTCAGTGGACTGCATCATCGCTACGAACGTCGCGCCGCTTAAGGCAGCCCGTACGACGGCGGTCTGGACGTTCCGTTTGGCAGTGGTGCGCTCGTTTTCGAACCGACTCTCCGAAAATTGAGCGTTTCGCCTTTCAGCACAGCTTGTTTCGCCAAACATAGCCGAAAGACACGAAGGATTTTCAGCTTTTTGATTTTTTGCCGGTCATCGGGTTTAAAACATCGATTGCGGCTCAGAGCGATCTAAAACCAACTCGTCGAAAAGAGGCGTTGGCGAATTTACGCGAACCACAAGCCGCGAAACGCGGTCCCAAAGCGCCATGAAACCTGTTTAGCACGGCCTCAGGCTCAATCCTTCCTCCTCGCGTTTTGGCGAGGCAAGGACGCCTCCTGTAGATAAATACACGCCAATTCGCAAAATACTTTTCAATCTTCTCGTTCGGGGGCCACGTAAACCCTGGATCGACGGTTCCATAAAGCCGTCCTAAACCCGGCGATGCGGGTCAATCCACTTGCCCCAATCTGGACGGGGTTTTGCTGGGCCATAGCAGCCGCAATCACTGCTTCCAAATCCTTCACTTAAAACCGACAGGAGATCCTTATGAATGCTCGTCTCGCCAAAGCCATTCGCAACGCCGAAGCGTTTGTACTCGGCCGCCAATTCGATCGACCGCTTCATCCACAGCCGCTTAAAAGCAAGCCGGCACAATCTCAAGGTAGCCCCATACCCGCTTTCGTCGCAGTGAGGCAATCAATCGTCCTCTGCTCGAAGCGCTAACCGTAATGTCTATCGCAATTCTGGAGGACTTACATTATGTCGCAAGGAACGACTTCATCTCGTCCGAAAGTCAAACCGATTCTTACCCTGAACGATGTGGGGCTGGATGTCAAAACCACAAACATCGACCAAGCCGCGAAAGCCTTAGAGGTCCAGGCCGAGGCACCCATTGTCCGCTGGGTCCAATTCCCAAAAGGCGCGCTGTTCTTCACAATGCACGATCCGCAATCTGGCTTTCTTTACGTCTACGAGCGCAAAACAGGAACGTTTTACGCCATCGAATTTCAGGACAGCAACTTTGGCGGCTACACACTTGCCGAATATGAGCGCCTGGTCGAGCAATATCGTCTAAAGCGGCTTGCCGCTTGCCCTTGGCTTCTGACCGGGCGAAACGCCGACACCACAGCTCGCAACGTTGATAACTACTTTTCTCTGGGAGCGCGTTCGTGCTCGGCAAAACGCGCCCTACATTTTCTTGCAGCAAAGCTCTGATGAGGTTACAACGATCTCAGCAGAAAGGAGGATTCTGTGCCACGACTGCTCGATGTCTCTGAGGAGAACGTTCAAGATTATTGGAGACTATTCGTCAATCGGCGCGCCTATATTCTCCAATCGCTGCAACCCGATGAGGAGGGAAAGTATCGCTACTTCCGTCCGAAAGGGCCGAACGGCGAAGAATTAGGGCTCACCAATGACATTGTCTCCCAGCATTTGCAGGGCAAACTTACGCTTTCCCTCTACACTCCGAATCCAGAAACGCAGCGTAGCAAATGGTTTGTCCTCGATGGCGATTACAAGCACGCCCTTGAGCACCTGTGCACGTTGCAATACGATCTGCAATACGTCTACAAGATAAACGCAGCGCTCGAACAAAGCCGCCGTGGCGCCCACCTATGGATCTTTTGCGAGGAGCCACTGCGCGCCCGCGAAGGACGGCAACTGCTACTGCGACTGGCCGCTAAACTCCAGATGCCGGTCAAGGGTCCTGGACAGATCGATGGATTGGAAATCTTCCCCAAACACGACGAGCTGCCGGCCGGCGAATACGGGAACGCCATTCGAGGGCCGCTCGGCATCCACCGAAAGGTGCAGACACGTTACTGGTTCTACGGCGCTGAGCGCGATCTCACCTCGCAGCTCGCTTACCTGAAACAACTCCGGAAGCTCACGGAGGACACGCTGGCTTCGGCCGTCGCTCACCTCGCCCCCTTGCCAGAACACGAGCGACCTGCCGTTGTGCAGATTCGGCGCCGCTCGCTTTATTCGAGTGACCGCCAGCCGTTTCAGATCTTGGACCATATCACGACACCTCGAAAGAAAGTGGGCCGGAATTGGACAACACAGTGCCCATCGTGTGCGACCGTTGGCAACGACACGAGCGGGAACAATCTGTCTATCAAAATTGACGAGCCTCTGAAATACAAATGCTGGGCCGGGTGCACTAAAGAAATGATTCGAGAGGCGCTGGGCTGTCCCATTTCGGAAGAACGGCTGTACGCAACGAAATAGGGAGAGTTTATCGTGGAATCAACTTCGGCACCAAAGATCGTCAACTCGAGAAAGCAACAGCAGAAGCTCGAGTTAAATCTGCGCGGTTTGCGCCTTGAGAAAGAAGCTCTCGATAGCCTCAGATCGGCGAGAATCTATGCTCAGACCAGCGTCAGTCTGGAGCACCAAGTCTTAGCCAAACGATATGTGATCCGAGCTGTAGAATCTGGTGGCGCAAATCGCAGTTTGGGACATTTTGTCGCGTTTGCGACGCCGCAGGGCCAAGCTCTGCCCTGGCTAACACCGCTGGATGCCATCGCGCCGAATGGCTTGCATGCGATTGTGATTGCCACGGCTCTGGTACGGTTCGAGATGTTCCGTTTCGGACGGAATTATCGATTGTCGATCACACGACACACGATTCAGGAGGTACATGGCAAGAGGCCGGCGTTGGTGTCTACGCGCGTTCTTCTCTCTCATCAGGGCTATCTTGCCCTTGATTTGGCAGACAAGGAGAACCGGATTTTAGCTGGTCAGATCGCTCCGCAGTTCTTCGACCGGTCGGGCGAGGAAATCTCTGTTCGCGACCCCTTCTCACATTGGATCAAAACTCTCGCGAGTGCAGTCACCTGCATCGATTGTCGACACACACACTTTGCTCTAGCACCCTCGGTCATCGTCCCGAGGGAAGCTTCCGTGACTTCGGAACAGATTGACGCAGCCGCGGTCGCCTGAGCTATCGATCCCTTAGATGAACAGCAGTATTCAGCGACTAGGCGGACACGTGGCTGTTGTTTCCGTAGTGATGGGTCTCCCAGCTACGCTGGTGGTCTCGTTCATTAAACACCGCGCCACAGAGGTGATTCACCAGATACTCCGTTCGTTTTTCCATTTCGCTGTCGGGAACGTCGGGTCTGCTCTGAGCGTCGGCGGCCTCATGATTTATTTCTTACTCGTCGATTGGATCGCTGGCCCCTTTTACATTATCGAAACCCTCGCATCAGTCTTTCGGCACGGGAGTTCAGAGGGATGGAAAGCGTAAATGCGACGAACAATCGGTGGTGCGGAAAACATGATCAGCGGCATTGCTGGTGCCAGATTGAGTGGTCGACCATTTTCTTTGCTAACGGGTCAGGCTTGTCGCTTCAATGAGGAAGATTCCTTGTGCTGAATGCGGAGTCGCTCGATTCGACTCCGCTCTTTTTTGACCGAAGTATGGGCCACGCAAACGACAACTCCCTCGCTGCGCTGATCGCTGATCGAGACCGGCTTGATAAGCTTGCGCGGCTCATCGTTCAACGCAATGGGCTCACAATGCAATTCGAGCGTCGAGCATACCTGATCGACTGGCTCGACATGA
>Ga0213882_10000407_pt1 | contig 14852 bp, 9 predicted proteins | sample BarmaccoBMER_R09_FD_160106 | JGI IMG/M metagenome (GOLD analysis project Ga0213882, IMG submission 160106) | Barbacenia macrantha exposed rock microbial communities from rupestrian grasslands, the National Park of Serra do Cipo, Brazil - ER_R09 ...
TCTCCGCGCTCGAGCGTCAGAATGACTCCGCGTTTCGCTTCCATAGCCGAAAGGGCCAGCCGAAGAATAACGACGAACAGTTCTTCGAGAGGCTGGTGCCCCGCGAGCTCCTGGCCAGCACGGATCAGCGCATGCACCACTCTCGACGTATTAAGAGTCGTCTCTTTGGGCATTTGCCCTGGGCTGCTGCTCGCCTTGCTAAGAACCTGATCGAGGCTGGTTACGATCGTCGCCTCGCGTGTGGTCCGCTCTTCTTCTTGCGGCACGAAACGCACCATCGGGCTTTCAACGTTCTTGGACTCATGAACCTCGATCGTCAGGTGACCCGCATAGATCCTATCGCCCGGCTTGATCGCATGCGGTTCCTTCAAGCTCGTCGCATTAAGCACAGTGCCATTCCGGCTCGAGCAGTCCTTCACGAACCACACGCCATCCTTTTGCTCGAAAGCCAGATGAGCCCGCGACAGCCACGGATCCTCGGGATACGCCAGGTCGTTGTCGACCGACCGCCCCAATGACAGTACCGGCTTCTGCAACTCGATCCGGCTCGAGGAACCCTCGGGTCCGCAAATCACTAGCTCCATGCCGAGGATTGTATGTCACTGACCTTCTGAGCGGTATCGAACGGCCTGATTTTGCCCTGAGCTCAAATCTTGGCGCTTTACCCGGACGCAGCGGCAAATTCGCTCTCCGGCCGAGCGCTCTGCCTCTATAGAAGCCGATCCGATCTGAGGCCCCGTACGTAGTCAGTGAAGCTTACCTGGTCCAGGGGCGGTCTGGTTTTCCCGATAGGTCTCGATGCTCAGGAATCGGCCTACGACAGCATGCCTTTCACGAATTAGAGGCCAAGGTAAGATCTGCCATCGGCCAAAATATCGACTCGAACCGACCGCTACTCGGGCGCGGGCTCTTCCGCCATCCACAGGAAATCACTGCAGGCACTGTGAAACAGAAGCTCATCGAATTTGCGCAAATGACGAAATCGCTCGACATGGGATCGCCGCAGATATGAGTAGACGAGGAGATGTCGTTGTGCACCTGATGAGTCCGGAGATCAGCCCTCCATGCCGAGGATTGTAAGCAGTCGCGCTTTAGCCCAAGCGGAGAGAGTACCGGAACCGAGTCGAGAGGTTTCCTTCCAATTTTTCCTTGACTTCAGCTTGGAGTGGGAATCGAATGGAGAATGCCGCGTGCACTGCGCCCGTCGAAATGTAGGAGTGCTTACAAATAATGCATTACAAATTTCTTTCTGAACTCGGCGGCCACTATAGTGCCGAAGAAGGGACCGAAGGCGAGAGGAGAGCCGCTCTCACCGGTCTTGAAGGTGCCCTCAACAACGCCCTCATGAATCTCAACGCGCTCTATAGTGCGGCGGCCCCACAGGCTCCGCCGAATGGAACCGTTGCGCAAAGAGCTCAATTCTTCAAGTCCGCCGCGGAGTTCAGCAATAAATCCAAGGCGGACATCGAAACACCAGCCATTCTGGCGGCCAAAGCGAAGGTGGCCAGATATAAACGCTGGCTTGTATTGCAGGGCGCCGAAATTAAGGAGATAGGCGGCCAACTCAGAATTGACTGGGGCATCAGCAGCCGCACAGTCGTCTACGACCGTAATGTCAGCCAGGTTTTGACCAGAGTGCGTTTCAGCGGCGGCCGTCTTTACTCCGATGACGCGTTCACGAAGCCCCTCGATACCAAAAACATGGTGACTCACTTCTCCGGGCCCGGCTTCGCCATTTACGTGATGAGCGAAGAGGGAAATATCCACGTTGGCTCACATTCCGTGGGGTACCGGCACCATAGCACTTTGCTGGCAGGGACGAATGTCGCCGGCGCCGGCGAGGTTCAAATCGAGAAGGGTAAATTGGTCTGGATCTCCAACAAGAGCGGGCATTACGCACCCAGCGCTCCCCACTTCTTGCAAGTGCTGCATCAATTGCAGAAGAAAGGCGTAGACCTCTCCGTTGTCAAAGTCAAGTATCTCCAGAAGCCGCCGACGCCGGCGCAAAACTTCGATAATGTAGGCCTTTACCTGGCTGCTATGGAAGCCGGAGGGCTCGACAGCTACGATTATGCCAAGTTACTGCGGTATCTCGTCAAAATCCCATATTCCGAATTCGCCGTGCTCGCGGCCGCTAAAGGTTGGCGTTGGGTAAACGGTCCGGAGTTTGCGATGGGGAAACGCGGCATCGTAACCATCGCGGGAGGCGCTCCGGTTTCTAATAAAGAAGCACGCCGCTGGCTGAAGGATATCGGTAGGGATGCGGACCCCGACGTTCAGTCGGGTGTTGGTCGCTAGCGCGAAGCGATGGACTGCGAAACAGGTGCTTTTCCCGCGTAGAGACTACGCGAAACACTTCACTGCACATCGGCAAGCGAACATCCGACGGCTCGTGTCTCAGCCTGCGGGGGTGGCTGATCCGCAAGCACCGCTTTGATCGCCGTTTCCAGATCGTGCGTGTCCGCAGTAGCGCGCGCTTTGCCAATATCGACGTAACGGTCGTCGATGCGGCCGTGATATCGTAGTGTGCCGGATGCGTCGAACACCGCCGCTTCTGGCGCAACAATGGCGTGAGCGCGCCGCACCAGCTCATGACTGGGGTCGCGCAACGCAGTGCCTGGGAATCCATACTGCGCAAGGTGATCTTTGATGGAGGCCGGTGTTTCCGCCGGATCTGGATAGACCATCCAGAAGTCCACACCATCACCTTTGAATTCCTGGGCCAGACGCTGCAGTTCTGGCGCATAGCGATTCGTGATGGGGCAGTCCGTTCGGACGAACAGAAAAACGCGGGCGCGCGCGTGAGTTGAAAATGGATCCCGAATGGCTCCGGTGACGTCGGTCACGGGGCCAGTCGCAGGGAGGGCAAAGCTAGCGCAGATCGCGGCCGCGATCGCAAAACGAAATGAAAAGAACATTGACTGCTAAAAGATAAAATTCAAGCCACCTCGGACGGAACGCGGAGCCTGGACAACCAGGAGGGATCGTCCGTCTGTGGTAGCAAGCGGAATATAGCCTTGTGCCAGGAGATTACGGAGATCAGCAGTCAGTTCTAAGCGTCCCGGTATGCCGAAGAAACTCGGTAAAGGCTGCCGTACGACTACATTGAGTCCGCGAGCAAGATAGGCGTTTTGGGTTGTAAATGCATGCCACGGAATAATCGCGTTGTTGTCAGCCCAGCCGTAATTCGCAATGAGCTGCGTCCCTGAAACGGGTGCTTTCGCCTTAACGTTTACGCTGGCGATATTGTCCATCCCTTGCTGCAAAAACTGCTGCTGGACTCCGGAACTATCCCATAGCCCCGCGCCGTTTCCCGTGAAGCCGCCCATCCGGCCGTACACAAGCGCTATACCGAGTGAATCGGTTACTCGCTGGTCGACCGAGGCGATGTACCCAGTCCGGCGATACCTACCGATGTTGTACGTCGATGTCTTCGAAATTCCGTCCGCAAGAAGATCGCCCGGATCGAGTGGAGAGAGATCGCCCGCCACGTTTACCCGACCGTTCCATACGTTTTCATAGAATGCGCTGGCAGCGTAGGTCCGGCTTCCCGCTGTCTTGCTGTATCCGATCTCGTATTGTCCGGTGCGCTCCAGTTCCAGGCGGCCTCCCCGCTCTGATATCTGCGGGAAACGCGTGAGACTGCCCACTGCCGCCGGCCTGCTTACGTCGGTTTCATCCAAAAGGCCGTTGTCGTACTGCTGATGCGCCAGCAATTCATCCGGACGGGCACCGTTGCTGTAAGCAGCTACGATTTTCCCGGCTTTGCCAGCCCCCACTGTCAGGCGTGCGAACGGCGTCAATCGGCTCGTGTGTTGAAGGGAATCGATGGTTTCGCCGGTAGCCCCGTACTCTAAATGCACATTCCCGAGAGGATCAGCCGTCTCGTACATATTTACCGAGATGATGCGGATCGCCATCTGGCCGGAGCCTCCCGACTGGGGTGATTGCGGCCCAAACAACGGCATCTGCGACATTGTGACTGTCACCTCAGGCGCCGAACCAAACGGAGACTGTTCTGTCCGCGTGTACATCGCGCAAAGGTCGAACAGCGCCGGCCCGAAGGTGCTTGCTTGGCCGTAGCTGCCGGCGATCTCCACCTCGTTGTTACCCAATATGCTGGTAGATACCGCAAAACCGGTTCCCATATCGGAAATGGGGGAACCGGAATCAATTGGGCCGCTATCACCGCCCGAAATGGAAAGGACGGCGTGGGTCCCGGAGAATATGTGCGGATGCAGCGGCTGAGTCTCGCCGTTGGCCACTTCCACTGGAAGATATCGTGTGATCGGGCGTGTTGCTGGCGATGATCGCAGCACCCATTTCCAGTCGTCGGACATTGCCCCCGAGGGCAGACTGTAGCTCACTTCGATGTTGCTAACTAGGGTTGCCAGATGGATCTGCAAAACGCTGTCCATCCCCGCTTTGATTGGCACCTTATCCCGCGAGGCGGGAAGAAAGCTGCTCAAAGAAACGCGCACGGAATAAAGATCTGCGGGTAGGGCGGCAAACGCGAACCGGCCATCGGGTGCCGAAAGCGTCTTGCCGATCAACTGCTGATATTTATTGAAAACCTGAACAGTCGCGCCCATCTGGGGTATCCCCTTGGCGTCAACTACAGATCCAAGCAGGTTTCCCGTGACAGGCAGAGAAAAATCCCCGGCGTACAGTTCCCCACTCAAGGCGAACAGCCCGGCGAATGCCACTGCTTTACCGAATTGTAGGCCCGCGAAACCCGACTTCAATTTGCCCTTTCGCGATCTCGCGCTTAAACCAGCCGAGATATCTATGATGTTACCGTAAACTGCGCCGACGGAGTAAGGCTCTGGTTCTTGAGCTTGTCCGTTATCTTCAATTTCAACGTGTACTTACCGGGGGCCAGTGTCTTCAGCGGAAGCTTCTTTTCCACTGTCACTAGGAAGGGCGACGCGTTGGGAATCGTGGTGAGATCCTCGGTCTGACTCAAGACCGTCTTATTATCGGCCGCGTTCACCACCTCGTATTCAATGCTCCCTTCGGGCTTCTTGGTTTTCTGGTCCATCCCGAGGTTGTAAAACTCCGTGTAGATCCCCATCGTCTCCGATTGTTTGAAGCTGTCGTCTACACGCGGACGCACCTTCGAACTGCGAATTACGAACTGCCCGGTTCCAATGCTGTTGGTAGGCACGCGCTCTAATTCATCCGCAAGGATCACGCTGCTTGCGCCCAATTGATCCTCGTCATAGTGGGGAACGTTCAGCGCCATCTCGTAGTTGTTGACCGTATTGCCCACCATGTCCTTCGCCACAATGTTCAGGCGGTATGTGCCGGGGGCGAGCGGGATGCGCTTGGAATAGATCTGTGAACCGTTCATGGCTTGCTGTAACATCTCGGCCGGCATCTGCGCGCTAACGGTATCCTCAAACCAGTTCACCGACCGGCGGGTCAGGGTAGTGATCCGGCCATAAATATTGACACTCGCCTTCGCGATCTTGTCCTTGGTCGAAAAATTCAAATCGTTGTTCTTAAACAGGACCGTGATGTTCGCATACACGGTGGCGTCCGTAACGCGGATGAAGTCGGTCCGAACCTGCATCGGCAGCGTGTTGTATTTGATGTTCGAATTGACAATCGCGTCCAGATCCTTGAACTTGATCGCCGGGGGCTTCATGAGATTGGCGTACTGCTCTAGCCGCGTGAATTCGTTCATGCTCTCTGGAAGCGGCTGATTCCCGGTACCCAAGTGGGTTCCATCCGTTCGCTCAAAACGTTGCGTCTTGTCCGCCATTCCCATCTGCTCGGCCATCGTCAAGCCCGCGCCGGGTACATACAGCAACGCGTCCTTCTCTTCCGGATCAAGACTGATGTGGTACTCGCCGCTCATGGTGGTGTCGACGAACTCGATAATTACGTTTGTCCCCACGCCGTCGATGTACCGGTACCTCCAGTCCTCAAACGGATAAGTGGACGTTTCGCCACCGCCCTCTTCTATCGGACGCTCATAGCTGCCGCCGGAGGGATGGGAGTCGATCTCGTCTGGTGCCCCGTACTTGATATAGATCATGCCCCGATCCGTCTTCCAGCCCGGAATACCGGATGCGTAGTGATCGTTCGCGTAGGCGATCCGGCGATAGTGCTCTTCTTTATACTCGTTTTCTTCCGTGTCCGGAGTGGGGTCGCGCCGTAGCCAGAACTGCTCCACAAACTGCTGCCGCTCTTCGTCAGTCTTGAGCCTTTTGAAGGCCGCTTTCTCTTCGTCCGTGATGATGTACACCACGTCCTCGTTCAGCCACTTCTTCCAGGGACCCGCGAGCTCCTTCTCCAGCTCCTTCTGTCGCTTGGCGATCTGCTTCTTCGTAAGTGGTTTCGCAACTGTTTGGTCGGAACTGCTGGAGCTACTACTGCTCGAGCTACCCGCCTGTGACGGTTTGTCTTGGGCCGCGATAGTACCTGCAATGAGGATCGCGGCCGAAATGCCAACCAGAAATTGGCGGCAAAAGGCAGGAGAAGACTTCATACGGGGAAAAACCACCTTATCGTGCTGAGGGCTATACCATTTCAGTCTAAGTGGGTTCGGGCTCAACGTCAACGCAGAGACGTAGCGGGACGCGAGTGCGTTTCTTCAAGAACACCAGGACTAGCTGACACATACAAGCGGCCCACTGCTATACACCCCCTTCAAGTGGGTCTCAGCCAAGCATTTCCAACAAAGCTACGGGAATTCGTAGAAATATACCAAAACAAAAAGGGACCGGCATTACGGCGCAGGACGTCGGTCCTTTAACAGTGTGGTTTCATGAGGAAGAGCCCAAAACAGCCAATGGCTCCCTGCTTGCAAGGAAGGGAGATTCTGTGTAATCGGGAATATGGTGGGGAGGGGCCACCGGTTCTGGGTGCGTCGTGAGCGAAACCAGAAAACAATTCGCAGGCACTCTATTACTGATTCTCACGGTGGCGGCCGTCATTGCCGCCGTCCTGAGCCTGCGACAACTCCGCACGTATCCGCTCCATGACGATGGCGTCACCTGGGTAGATCGTCACCGTCCTGGAGGAAACGAAGTTGTCGCGGCTTACATTACGCCCGGCGGCCCTGGCGATAAGGCCGGTATTCGGCAGGGCGACCAGGTTCTGAAAATCGGCGAGTTTCCGATTTACAATTCCCTCGATGTACCGCAGGTGCTCTGGAGGGTCCCGCTCCTCGGACAGACGAGCTACACGCTGCGCCGGGACGGGATCGACTTCGAGAAACACGACATTTTCGTCCAGGCTGCGGCCAGAGATTCCGCTCTCTATTACGAATTTGGGATCGGCTTCTTTTATCTTGCGATCGGCTTTTTCGTCTATTACCGCCGCACCAGCGCGGCCAAATCGCTGCACTTTTTCCTGCTCTGTCTAACCTCCTTCGTTGCCTGGTGTTTTCACTACTCCGGCAAGCTGAACACCTTCGATGAGGCAATGTACTGGGGCAACATGGCCGCGGGCCTCATAGCTCCAGCGGTATTCCTTCACTTTTGCCTGACTTTCCATGGAACTCCCCGGTTTCTGCGCAGGCGCGGCGCCTGGCTGCTGCTGTATCTCCCATCCGTTCTTCTTCTGGCTCTCGTTGCAGCTTCCGCTGCAGGGATTTTCAAGTTTTCCACCCCGCTCCTTGAAGTCCGCTGGTTTCTCGATCGCCTGACTCTCGGCTTTGAACTCTTGCTGTACTTTGCCGGAGCCGCCGCGCTCGGGTTCGATTTCGCTCACGCAGACGATCCCATCGCACGGCGTCAATTGAAATATCTGCGCAACGGCGCATTCTTGGGTCTCGCTCCGTTTACCGCCATCTACGTGATTCCATACCTGGCCGGAGCGGTACCGAGCCACCTAATGAATCTCAGCGTCCTCTCGATGGCATTGATCCCGATCACGTGGGCTTACGCGATCACCCGTTATCGCCTGATGGATGTGGACATCATCTTCCAGCAAGGTTATGTGTACACGCTGGCTACCCTGGCAGTGATTGGAACGTTCTACGGGCTAATTTTCCTGATCTTCAAAACCAGCACGATTACCCCGACGATGTTCGTCGTCCTCGTGTCCTTCGCCACTTTCGTCTTTCAACCCATCCGGCGTTGGATTCAGGAGCAATTGGATCGCTGGGTGTTCTACAGAGACCGTTACGATGCGCGTGTGACGCTGATCGAGTTCGCTCGCGAGCTGAGCTCGGAAACCGACCAAAACACCATGCTTGCCAAGGTGTCGGATCGTCTGTTGCGAACCTTATCGATTCAACAGATCGGATTCTTTCTTCTCGACGAAACCACGAGCGCCTATCGTCTCCATTCCCTGACTCAAAGATCCGGTCGGCCTGCCAAGAACGTATCGCATCGGCTTGATCTTAGCTTCTTAAACCAATTCGCTTCCTCGCCGTATCTCTTCATCGAGCGCCCGAAGCATCTGCGGGACATCGTTTCTCAAGAATGGCCCGCTTCCGTACGGGACACGATCGCCGAACTGGATTTCACTTACTACATCGCCTGCAAGTCGCGTGGCAGGCCTCTGGCCGTGTTCGGAGTCAGCCGGACCACTGAAGGCGATTTCTTATCAAAGGACGACGTCGATCTCCTCAGCACGCTATCGAATTACGTCGCGATCGCTATCGAGAATTCACGCCTCTACAGCTCCTTGCAGCGCAAGGCAGATGAATATGAGCGCCTGAAGGAATTTAGCGAAAACATTGTCGAGTCCATTAATGTCGGAATCCTGGCTGCCGGATTGAACGATTGTGTAGAGAGCTGGAACCCGCAGATCGAGAAGCTCACCGGCATCGCGCGCGAAGAAGCCGTCGGCCGGCCGCTACGGGAGTTGTTTCCCGCCGAGTTGGTTCAGAAGTTCGATGAACTGCGCACCCAGGACGGCGTGCACAATGTGTACCGGGTGGCTCTCCGTCGGCCAGAAGAACACCGGGAAGAAAACAAAGAAGACGGTTCTCGCAACGGCCATCACGGTCTCGAGCTCACGACAAAGCCCGTCGCGGTGCGCGAATCGATCGTCAATCTCGCCATCGCGCCTTTGGTTTCCAAAGAGCATGAGCACATCGGACGGCTCATTATCTTCGACGATGTGACGGACCGCGATGAGCTTGAACGCCGGCTCGTGCAGGCGGATAAACTAAGCTCAATCGGCCTTCTCGCCGCCGGCGTCGCGCATGAAGTCAACACCCCGCTCGCCGTGATTTCCACTTACGCTCAGATGCTTGCCAAGCAGGTCTCGGGCGACGACCAGAAATCGAAATTGCTCGAAAAGATCGCCAAGCAGACCTTCCGCGCGAGTGAAATCGTCAACTCCTTACTCAATTTCTCTCGAACATCGCCCACCGATTTCGTTGAGCTCGATCTGAACCGCGTTATTCGCGAGACGGCCACCCTTATTGATCACCAGTTCCAGAAAACAGGCGTGGCTACGCGCCTTGCATTAGCTGAGGAATTGCCTCCTATCCGAGGCAACTCCGGCAAGCTGCAGCAGGTCTTCTTGAATCTGTTCATCAATGCGCGAGACGCCATGGCCGGCGGCGGTGCCCTGACAGTTCGGACCTGGACGGAAAGCGGTTTCGCCCACGTCGAAGTCGCCGACACCGGGCAGGGAATTCCGCCTGACCACTTGGCGCGCATCTACGATCCGTTCTTTACAACCAAGGGACCTAAGAGGGGTACTGGGCTGGGCCTTTCGATCACCTACGGCATCGTGCAGGAGCATAACGGTATCATCGAAGTCGATAGCGTTCTGGGCCGTGGAACGAGGTTCCGTCTCGAATTTCCGACACTCGCCGCGCGCGCAACGCGGCCGGTCGAGGCTCCGCGTCACGCTGTTTCTGCCTGACACGCTGGGCCGTTCTCATTTCTACTTAATTCAAGATGTCTGATACAAGCACTGTAGTAGCGTTCCCCAATCACGACTTGCCTGCCGATCGTGTGAGTCCACCCGATCGAAAACGCATTCTGGTTATCGATGACGAAGCCGATATCCGCGAAAGTCTCGAGCTGCTTCTGACAGGCGAGAACTACGCCGTCGAAATGGCTGAGAACGCCGCCACCGGATTGCGTAAGTTCGAGTCCGGCACGTATGAGTTAGTCCTGCTCGATCTCATGATGCCTGACAGGTCGGGTATGGACGTGCTCGCCGATATCCGCCAGCGGGATCTGGACACGCCCGTTTTCATGCTAACCGCATACGGTTCGGTGGAAGTGGCCGTGCGCGCGCTCAAATCAGGCGCCAACGATTACTTCGCCAAGCCGTGGGATAACGAAAAGCTGCTGATCGAGATCGAGCGCATGATCTCGAAAGGCCGGCTGGAACGCGAGAATACCCAGCTCAAGCGCGCTCTGAAGCAGCGCTATGCGTTTCCGAATATCATCGGCAAAAGCGAGCGGATGGTTCGTCTATTGGACGAAGTCGCGCAAGTAGCGCCCAGCCGTGCCACCATTCTCATCTCCGGCGAGACAGGCACCGGGAAAGAGCTGATCGCCAAAGCCATTCACGCCTACTCGGCGCGCGCCGATCAGATGTTCGTGCCCGTGAACAGCGGCTCGCTTTCCACGGAGCTGCTCGAATCTACTCTGTTCGGCCACGTCAAGGGCTCCTTCACCAGTGCCATCGCCAACCGCAAGGGGTTGTTCGAGGTCGCGAATCGAGGGACCATTTTCTTCGATGAGATTGGGACGATTGGGCCCGAAATTCAGGTCAAACTGCTGCGCGTGTTGCAGGATCGCGAGTTTATGCCAGTGGGCTCGAACGAGAGTATTAAGGTCGATGTGCGAGTCATCGCCGCCACAAATGCGGACCTGCGGAAACTCGTGGACGAAGGAAAGTTCCGCGAAGATCTGTACTATCGCCTGAACGTCATCAATTTGAGCCTGCCCCCGCTCCGCGATCGCAAGGAAGACATTCCCTTGCTCATTGATCACTTTTTCACGCGCTATTGCCGCGAAAACGAAAAGTTCTTGAATAGCGATCGCCGCTCGATCCTGAGTTTCGAGCCCGAGGCGATGCAGATTCTGATGGACCATAGTTGGCCAGGCAACGTGCGCGAATTGGAGAATGTCGTCGAGCGGGCGGTCGTCTTGGCAACCGGCCCCAGTGTGCCCGCCCATGTTCTTCCCGAAAATATTCAGCAAGCCAGCGGAATGCGAATCTCGCGCGATTGGAACGGACGGGTTGCCGCAGGTGCCTCGCTATTTGAAATCGTGGCCGATTTCGAGAGACGCAAGATTATCGAAGCCCTCGAAGCGGCCAATTACAGCCAGACCGAGGCCGCCGAAGCCCTTCGGATTCCGCTCTCTACCCTGAATCAGAAGATCAAGCGCCTCAGCATCGAGATCCGGCGCCGGTAAGCAATCCGTTTCACTCAGCCCGCAGCGTTGCTGCCGGGTCGATTGCCCCGGATCGGATGGCCGGAATACAGCATGCGAGGAGCGCAATAAGGAACAGGACACCGGTGGCGATCGCGAATGTTAGCGGGTCTCGCGAATGGATGCCAAACAGGACCGATTCCATAGCGCGTCCGAGAACGGCAGCGATGGTCGCGCCCACCAAAACTCCGCACACAACCGGCTGCATGCTTTGCCGGATAACGAGCCATAACAACACGCGCGGCTGTGCTCCCAGGGCCTTGCGGACTGCAATTTCCGAACGGCGCTGGTTCACCGTAAACGTGACCACTCCGTAGATCCCGATTGCCGCCAGCGACAATGCAAGGGCCGCCATGATTGTGAGCAATGTCGCGCGTGACCTGGGTAGCGAGACGGAATGCGAAAGAAGCTCATTCATTGTCCGTTGATGATCCAGCGCCAAATCCTTATCGAACCGGTCGACGATGTGGCGCACATCCGTCAACACGGTCTTCGGTTGCAACGTACTGCGAATCGAAAGAAACATCCCGTTTGAGGTGTTCTGGGTTTCCGGTTCATAGTAGACGGGGACATCGGGAGCGCCTAGGCCCATATACTTCACGTCGCCGGCAACCCCGACAATTTCCCTCCACGCGTTGCCACGCTCCGGCCCGCCTTGTCGAATACGCCTGCCAATCAGGTTCTCACCCGGGAAATAGCGGTGCGCCATGGTATGGCTGATAATTGCAACCGGTCGCGACTTCTCCGTATCCGCTTCGGTGAATGCGCGCCCTTGCATAATAGGAATGCCCAACGTGCGAAAGTACGTTGGTGTCGTTATGAGCAAGGGGGCAACCGGCATCGGTTCGCCCGGATGTAGCGGCTTCGTATCGAAAACATACTCGTCGCTAGAAAATTTTGATCCGGCGGGAGCCCGCTACTCGCCGACGCCGACTCGACACCGGGAACATGACCGATCTCATCGACCACCTTGCCAAAAAACCGATACGCCGATCCTGCGTCCTTGTACCGCGTCTCGGGCAACGCCAGCTCGACAGTAAACAGCTGATCGCTGCGAACACCAGGTCTTACGCTCGTCAGTCGCAGCAGACTGCGAACCAGCAGGCCGGCGCCAATAGCGAGAACCCAAGCGAGCGTCACTTCGCCAAAGATGAGCACCCACCGGAGGCGTTTCCCGGAACGATCGCCGTGCGCCCTGCGGCCACTGCGCAATGCATCTTCCATCCGTAATCGAACCGCTTGCAGCGCGGGCGCCAGCCCGAACAGAATACCGGCGAGGAGCGTGACGGCCGCCGTGAAAACCAGCACTCGTCCGTCAAGTGAGACGGTATCGAGCCGCGGCAGATACCCTTTCGCCACCGTCTTGCACCAGATGATTGCCGCGTACGCAAGGCCGACTCCTACAACCGCGCCCGTTGATGCCAAGAACACGCTCTCTGTCAATAGCTGCCGGAATAAACGGGATGTGCTGATTCCTAATGCGATGCGAAGAGCTATTTCGCGGCCGCGCGCCTCAGATCGCGAGAGCAGTAGGTTGCCGACGTTGACACACGCAATCAGAAGCACTAAAGCCACCGCGCCGAGTAGGATGAAAAGCGATTCGCGAAGGTGTCCAACGAGAGCTTCCTGGAGCGGCTGCACGTAGAAGCTCATCGGCTTAGAACCGGTTCGCACGGACAGCGCCGTTACGGGAAAAATGCTCGAGTTCAACTCTGTCCGCGCTCTCTGAAAGGAAGCTCCGCCGCTCATCCGCGCGATTCCTGTCAGAAAATAAGGCCCGCGGCGCGCTGGTGTTGCAATCGGGTGAATCATCCACACGAGAGTTTCCGGCGACGGAAACGCAAAGCTCGCGGGCATCGCGCCGATGACTGTGTATTGGACCGAATCGAGCTTCAGAGTCTCGCCCACGATCTCGGGCCGCCGGTTGAAAAGTTCTAGCCACAGCGCGTTGCTCAGCACAACAGTGCGTGGGGCGCCGGGCGCATCGTCGCCCTGGCGAAACGTCCTGCCGATTGCCGCGTCAGCGCCGAGCGTTTCAAAAAACCGATCCGTTACCTCAGCGCCCTGAACAACTCGGGGAGTGCCGGTGCCGGTTAACGTGACAGCCTCATCGTTGTAAGCGCAAAGTTTGGGAAACGTCTTGTTCTGCGTGCGCCAATCGATGAAATCGGCAACCGACATCGATACATCGTGTTCGGTTGGATGCGTTAGCCGCACCAGTAGCAGGCGGTCGGCATCCGGAAACGGCAGCGGACGCAGAAGTATATGATCAACTAGGGAAAAAATTGCAGTATTGGCGCCGATTCCTAACGCAATCGTGAGAATCGCCACCACTCCGAAAACCGGTGAATTACGAAGCGCACGGACGGTATATCGAATATCTTGTAGCAGCATAATTCGGTGCTCTTGCATGGAAGTAAGTAAGCTGTCCCAAACCAGAGCGGCGCTAAACAGCACCAGCCCAAAGAAACCCCGCGCCTGGTGTTCCTCTTGGTAGCGGGCTTGGACCAAGGCCCGCATCTCCCGGCCATAGTCCTCCTGGAAGTCAGCCGGATAGAGCTTCAGCAGCAGGTCATAGAAGCCCAGTGCGCGCGAGTTCACATCTATGCTCGCTTTGGTACAAGACCGGCTTTTCTCGCCATAGATAACAGGTCCTCAAGGCGCGCGGCTTCCGCACGAACCACCTTGCGGCCAAACGGCGTCAAGCAGTAATAGCGGCGGCGTTCATCGTCTTTGCCTACGTCAGGGCGTTCGCCAAGCTCCGCGATGAGGCCATTGGAAAGAAGCCGTTTGATGGTTGTGTAAAGCGTCCCCGCATTCAGCTTGAGCTTTCCACCAGTACGCTCAGCGACTTCCCGCATGATGGCGTAGCCATGCCGGTCGCCGTCCGCAAGCGAAACCAGAATATGAAAGGCAGTCGCAGGCAGTCCAAGAAAGCCACTCACGTCGCGATCGGGCATGCCCAACTATATCTACACGAGATATATCTTGTCAACACGTATTTAAGGGCTGATCCCTGCTCTGATAGAGTGCGGACACTGCCGTCCCTGAATGCGTATGAGTGCCTGATGCGCTACTGCCGTCGCTGCTTTACTGTTTTGGCTCTCTTTATCGCTCTCTCCCAGGCCGCCCAACAATCCGCGCCTTTTCACGCCGAAGTCAACCTGGTCAACATCACCGCCATAGTGCGCTCCGCTGACGGGAAACTTCTCACAAATCTGAACAGAGATGATTTCGAAGTGATGGAGGATGGTGTACCTCAAACCATCCAGTTCTTCGCGCGCGAGACCGAATTGCCGCTCAGCCTTGGTCTGATCATGGACGTGAGCGAAAGCCAGAATAAGTTTCTAAAACGTCACACTCGCGATGTCGAGACATTTCTCAATACGGTACTCCGGCCTTCCGATCAGGTATTCACCCTCTGCTTTGGGAACCACCTACGTCTCATAACAGATGGCGCTTCATCCGGCTCCAGCGTTGTGGAGG
>Ga0213882_10000408_pt1 | contig 14828 bp, 15 predicted proteins | sample BarmaccoBMER_R09_FD_160106 | JGI IMG/M metagenome (GOLD analysis project Ga0213882, IMG submission 160106) | Barbacenia macrantha exposed rock microbial communities from rupestrian grasslands, the National Park of Serra do Cipo, Brazil - ER_R09 ...
GCTGCTGCACCGTGAAGCCCCGTCGCGGATTGTCGTTGTATTCGGCCCTGGGCAGGTGTGCTGGTAAAACTCAGGCCGCGCGGTTACCGCAGGCGCACCGGCAGGCTCGCCGGTCCGCGTAGTACCGGGTTGTCCCGGTATACCGGTTCACCGGCCAGCGCGAGTCCGGGCAGCGCGGCCAGCGCGGCCAGTGAGATCCGTCCCTCCAGCCGGGCCAGCGGTGCGCCGAGACAAAAGTGGGCGCCGTGGCCGAACACGAGGGTGCCGCTGATCCGGCGGGTGATGTCGAGCCGATGCGGATCGTGAAACACCGCTGGGTCGCGGTTCGCCGCCGCGATGAGCGCGATGACCAGGTCGCCGGCTGGGATTCGCGTGCCGGCGAATTCCGCGTCGGCCAGCGCGGTACGCGCGATGTATTGCACCGGCGAGTCGTAGCGCAGCAGCTCCTCGACCGCGGAGCCGATCAGGCTGGGGGTGCCGCGCAGCAGGTCGAGTTGATCGGGGTGGCGCAGCAACGCCAGTGTGCCGTTGCCGATCAGGTTCACCGTGGTCTCGTGCCCGGCGACGAGCAGCAGTTCGCAGGTGATGACCAGTTCCTCGTCGCCGAGCACCGGCGCTAAGCCGCTGATCAGGTCGTTCGCCGGCTGAGCACGCCGCCGCCCGGCCAGCTCGAGGAAATAGGCCGCGAAGGCCGCCCGGGCGCGGTCTCGCCGCGCGAGAACCTCCGCCGGCTGGGCGAAGTCGAAGTCCGGGTCGAACGCCAGCGTCAGGTCATGAGACCAGGTGTGGAACAGCGCGTGGTCCTCGGGCGGCACGCCGAGCAGTTCGCAGATGACACCGACCGGCAGCGGGTAGGCGAACTCGGTGATCAAGTCTACCTCGCCGGCCGGCGACGCCCGCTCCAGCAGGCGGCCGACCCGGTGGCGCACCCGATCCCGCAACGCGTTCATCGTGGCGTGCGTGAACGCCTTGCTCACCAGTCCGCGCAGCCGGGTGTGCTCGGGCGGGTTGAGGAACAGAAACTGGCGCCGCCGTTCCGCCTCACCCTGCCGGCCATGCCCGAAGCGGGCATGGCGCAGCAGCGCCACGCAGTCCCGATGCCTGGTCAGCAGGAACGCTCCCGCCGGGTCGTGGTGAATCGGCCCGCTGGTGCGCAGCTCGTCGTAGAGCGGGTAGGGGTCGGGGCGGATCGCCGGGTCGAACAAGCCCCACAACGGTGCCCGCGCTGACGTGCCAGCCATGCGCACCGTCACCCCACATTGAATCGGTTGGCGCGGGCGAGCGCCAGCGAGCGCCACAGCTGGCTTTCCATGGAGTCGAACACGTGGTCCACCAAGCCGATCGCGACGTCGAGCGTCTCGGGTCTCAGCCGCGCCGGCGGCACCCCGTTGTGCTCGCCGCCGGTGTCATCGGCCCGCTCGGCCGGGTCGTGGCGGCCGCACAGGTAGTCCAGCTTGGCGCCGGTCTCGGCCTCCACCGCGCGAGCCAGTGGCTGGGCGTGCGCGAAGAACCGCTCACCGGTCGACTCCAGGGCCGCCAGCATCCACCACCGCAGCGCCGGATCGGTGTAGCGCAGCGCGAGCTTGCCGAACTCGATCATGTGCTCGCGGTGCAGGTCCATGTCCTGGTCAAGGAACAAAAACTCCAGGGTTTGGCTGGCGGTGTAGCCCAGCAGCTCGTCCAGGCCGAGCGCGTCCCAGTCGCACAGCAGCAGGTCGCTGTGCGCCGATAGCCGGCTCGCCCACCTGCTGACCGCGAGCTTCGCTGGATCGGTGGCGCCGGGATAGGGCATCGCGTATTTGTTCAGATCCCGATACCCCATGACATCCATGATCCACATCGGGAGGAACCGCTGCAGCTTCTGCCGCGGGGAAAGGCCGTTATCGGTGCACAGCCACCCGTAGAAGGGATGCGCCGCGACGCGTGCCTTGCGCTGCTGCAGCCGGCGGTACACCATCTCATCACGGTGGTCGGCCGGGCAGATCTCCAGCGGCGGCGCCACCCAGTCTGCTGCCGCCCTGCGAGGGGTGCCGGGCCGGCGCGGCACGCGACCCGAATCCAGGTAGTCACGCGCATAGGCCAGGAACCCGTCGAAGATGCGCTCGAAAATGTCAAACATGCGCCCGCACATTTCTCTGGCCTTGGCGCGGCGGCCCGGGTCGAGGGTGGTCTCCTCGAAGATGCCCTCGATGTTGGCCACATGCCCGGTTTCCAGGTCGAGGTGGTGGGTGCCGAAATACCGGTAGTCCAGCCCGGTCTCCTGGGACAGCAACGTGGCGATCTTCGCTGTGTTGCCGAGCATCACGTGGCCGGTGGCCTCACCGGCCTCGGAGTGGCCGAACCGGATCAGGGCGTCGCCGCCGTCTTCGACCGCGAGCGCGGTGAACTCGATTCCGCTGCGGCGGAACACTTCCTGATCGGGCGATAGGAACAACCACCACAGCGTGTCGCTGGCCCGCCAGCCCAGTCGCTGGTCCAGCCCCAGCTTGCGCCAGTCCTCGAGGAACAGCCTGGAGTGCTTCTCGTCCTCGTAGGTGCCGAAGTTGATAACCCATTCGAATTCATCACGCGGTTGCGGGAAACGAAGAACCCAGCGGTTCATGTCCCGGAACTGCATGATGAAAAAAGCGCCCATCGGCGCGAACTGAAGACGCTCCGTCAAGGGGACGGTCTCGTTGTGCAACCATTCGAAGAATGGATGCCCCCTGATCGCCGCTTGCCGGGCGTCCCGCAAGGTCATCACGTCACGCACAGATATCACCTCCACAGGCTCAGGAAGATCTCTGGCAGGGCCGCCCACCACCTAGGCAGCGGCGGATCGGGAAGGCCCACCAGGTCAAGAGGGTCATGGGCCCATCGTAACTATTCAGCAGGGTGCGGCGGCTGGCGAGAGAGCCAGGCGCCGGTGGTGAACAGTTGCTCGAAGGCGTCGAGGCTGGTGATGCCCCCCTTGGTGGCGGTGGAGACGTAGAAGCGGACGATGGCGAAGTCGGCCAGTCCTTGCTGGGTGCGCCAGCAGCCCCCGGCGGTGCGCTGTTGGATCTTGACCGGTCGGGCGTCTCTTTCGGCCTGGTTGTTCGTGAAGGGCACGGCAAGATCGAGCACGAACCGTAGGATCATGGTTTCGTGCTCGCGGAACCGCCGGGCTAGCCGTAGGGCGTCGGCGGCGCGGGGTCCGGCGCGGGTGGTGTTGGTCTGGATGCCTAGGCGCTTGCGGGTCCCTGATCGACAAAATGTTGTCGATGTCGCGCCCGTGTGCCATGCTCGCAGGCGACTCCCTCCGTAGCTGAGGGAGACAGCCGGCTCACCGGTACAACCCAACATCGCTGGCTGCCGCAAATCCGGCCAAAAGGGACGCAGAGACCTCGTCTCCCCGCGGAGACCATAGGGCGACCCATCGGAGAGTCAGCCGCTGGACCTGACCGGCCCATGCCTCTACCTGCGTAAACGCAAACAATGCGCGGGGAAGTGAGGGCTGTGTGCGTACCTGGCTCGAAACGCCAGGTCAGTGTTGCGCGCCCGTTTCCAGAGCTGCCCCGTCAGGGGCCATCCCTTCCGAGGAGACCGTTCGGATCCGGGGGAGGTCAACCGCCCGAGCGCCCAGACGGTCCTGCGGTACGCCGATCAGCGCGATGCCACGACCGACGCGGAGATCCGTTCCTGGCGCCGTCGGAAGAGCAACGGATTCCGTTCCAGAACCCTCTGCGCCCCGTCTCCTACGGGGGGAGGCTCGGTTTCACGGCGTCGGGTGTTTGTTGCGGTGGCAGTGGCCAGGTGTGGGAGCTGGTGGGTGTGTCGAGCCACACGTGTTGGTGGTCTTGGGTCACGGTGAGGCCGAAGCGGTCCCAGCCGGGGTGGTCGAGTGTGTTCCACAGGGTGTGGGCGTTTTCGATGGTGCGCCATACGCGTTGGGGGCCGGCTTCGGTGACGTGGCGCATGCCGTGGGTGGTGGTGAGGGTGACCTCGGCCCAGGAGCCGTCCCCCACGGTGATGGAGGTGGCGGTGGGTTTCCCGTCTTTGAAGCGGCGGTAGCCCAGCGAGATGTCGGCGCCGAGGTCGAAGCTGGCCAGGAACCACACGATCAGCGATTCCCATGGGGTGCGCGGGTCCAGTGTGGTGGTGCGGTGCTCGGGCTCCAGTGACCGGTTCCTCGTAGGCCGGCGTGGGACTGGGTTGTTCCGGGCACCGTCAGCTGCCGTTGGTTTGCTTAGTGCTGTTGTGGGCACTGGAGCATGTCTCCGTCTCGTGTCCAGAGATGTACCACTATGCGGCCGGCCGCATCGGCCTGCGCGGCACGGACCTGTTCGGCCGCCCGCGCCTGGGCGGCGGCGATCGCCTCGGCGTCGTCGGTGTGCACCGTAGCGAGCTTCCCCTCGGCCTCGGTGCGGAGCTGGTCGAGCTCGCTGGCGTGTTCGGCGCGCAACCGTTCCGGTCGGCGGTGCGCTCAGCACCTCGAACGCCAAGTGTCGGGTCAAGTCGGCGGCAACGCTTGCGGTCGTCGAGGACGGCGAGTCCGCCCGGGACACACAACGCAAGATCATTCGATACCGCGTGCCCTGGCGCGCAGGCGGGCCCCTGGCGGACGATACCCCGACCCGGCCCAGTAGCCTTCGGAACTTTGGTCCTGAATTCACCCAGTCGAGCGAGGCGCTGCCTCTTGACAGATCATTCGGAAGTTGTCGAAGTTGTGTTGCCAACACACCTACATGATACCTACATGAAGCATCGGCGTATCGAATGATTGATCTTAGATTCGACCCATGCGGCAGCGTGTCGTCTTGACCAGTCTCACGTGCACTGAGATGCTACCGCCATGACAGCAGAACGTATCGCCGTCGCTGCGCAGAAAGGTGGCGTCGGGAAGTCCTTTACTTCTATCAACCTGGCAACGGGTCTTGCTCATGCGTCTTGGCGGTGCCTACTCGTCGATGCAGACGCGCAGGCCAACAGCACGTCACTGTTTTACGCACTCGACGACATCGAGCTTGACCTATATGACGTCGTGGCGCGTGGTACAGATGTGCGTAAGGTTGTGTTGTCAACACGTGTCGATGGCCTCGACTTGTTACCCAGTACGCTCGCCGTGGCGCGACTCGACCACGAGATGATCTCGATGCATCGACGTGAGGCGCGTGTGTTCGAGGCACTCGAACCGTTGCTGGACGAGTACAGCGCCATAATCTTCGATCTGCCGCCGGCGCTCAACGCCGTTGTGATCTCAGCGCTCAGCGCCGCGACGTCGCTACTCGTACCGACCGATGCGAGTGAGTGGGGCCTACGCGGAGCGAAGATGTTCCTCGAGTGGGGAGAGGACCTGCGGCAAGCCAGAGTTCTCAGCGCCGACCTCCTCGGCATCCTGCTGACCAAGTTCGAGAGCGGGACACGCATCGGGCGCGAGGTCAGGGGGGAGCTTTACCAGTCGGGCTTGCCGCTCTTCGATGTCGTAGTCCCCAAGCGCACCGGAGCCGAGCGGATGATCGCCTCGCGCCTGGTCATCGGCGACGAGGGGAGCGACGAAGACATCAACGACGCGTATGGCCGGCTGACGCTCGAAGTGATCCAGCGAGTGAACGACGCCCGCACACGTCGCGGCCGCCACGCGAAGGGGTGAGGACGTGACTACGAGGAACCGGTCCACAGAGACCATCACCGCGTTGCTCAGCTCCGCGCCAGCCCTGACACCTGTGCCGGATGACGAGGGCGGGAAGGGAGGCGACGACAGGCCCGTCGTCGACCCGCCACGCGTCGACGACTACGACGACGATGACCTCGAAGCGTTCGAGCTGGTGGCGGATGCACCGCTGGTCAAACCGCGGCGCCGGCGCGAACCCGAGTACCAGACCGTCAGGATTAACCGGCCGACAGCCAAGATCCTGCGGGCTCAGTGGCTGCGGGCGAGGTCGATCGATCCGATGATCTCGTACACAGAGTTCGCGACCGTGTGCGTCCAGCACGGCTTACGCGCTCTCAAGGAACAGCGTGAGCGCGACGCGGAGTGAAACCTCGCGACGCCGAGGTGGGCGCCGCCTGCCAGGACATCTACGACACGATGCACGCAGAACCTGGAGGGGTGAGGTCCCGCTGGGCTGGAGTGTGACGTCACCGGGCCGAGCCACCGAGCCGCCGCGGTAGCGCGGCGGGCTCGCGGCGCCGGGCGCGGTCGGCCAGCAGTGTCTCCAGCGCCGCGCGAGCGGCTTTCCGGGCCGCAGCGGTGGACAGCGACCGGTCCGGCTGCTCGGTTCGCCGGGTACGGTCGCGCTCAGCGGCGGTGATGCGTTCGGCGACGCTGGCGGCCTGCTCGGCCCGGTAGTCACCGCGGCGGCCGGTCAGATCTGGGGGAAGCCGGTGGAGCTGGCCGACCCAGGGGCGCAGTCGGTACCCGAGCACGCGCAGCGGGTCGGCTGCCCCGCGCAGGGCGTTGCCGCGCGGCGTGCCGCCCGGGTGGTGGTCGATGGCGTGCAGCAGCCCGGCCACACAGGCACCGGCGATCCACCACTGGTGCAGCAGGGCTCGGACGCGCCAGACCGGCACTGCGGGGCCGTCGAGGCCGATTCTGGCCAGCAACGTCGTGACTGCGGCGGATCGCTGGGCTGAATCGGTGGGGATTTGCCACATGGGCCAGGTGGGTTGGGGTTGAGAGGAGTGGTCAAGCCGTCTGCCGGTTGTCAAGGGTTGGTTATCTGCGTAAGAGCAGGGGAGGTCGCCACTTTCATCCACAGGGCCGCTGAGCTGCGTGGAACCGGTCACCTCCGGCTGGGTGGCAGGCTGGTCGTCGGAGGTCACCGGTTCCACGGGTGGGGGAGTGCGGGGGGCCACCAGGACGTAGGTCGGGGCCCGGTTGCTGGTCGTGCCGAGGAAGGGTGCCGCAGCGCCCACCTCGACGACCACGAGTAGGTCCGCGTCTTGGGCCCAGGCCAGCAGCCGGGAGACCGTGCGCTGCGAGCAGCCGCCCACCTCGGCCAGCTGGGCGAGCGTTACCCCGCACACCAGGCCCGTGGTCCAGTCCATCGAGCACACCAGCCGGCGCAGTATCCGTGCCCAACGGACCCGCTTGTCCGCACGCCACAACTCCGTGTCGAGCAGCTGCTCGACACGGAGTAGCGCCGCGACCTGCTCGGTGAGCACCACCAGGTCGCTGTCCACCCGGTGACGCCACCCCGGGTGCGGATCCCACCGGCCTGAGGCGACTCGCCGCCGGGCCCGCTCCCGGCCATAGGCCCGAGCCCGGGCCCGACCTACCACCCGCGCCAGCGCACGGCGCGCCCGGCGGCTCCGACGGCCGCGCCCAGGCCCCGGTTGGCTCAGTGAAGCCGGTGGAGCCGGTGGAGCGACATCCTCAGCACCTGGTGACGATCGGACGTGGAACGCACACAGCGAGATGTCTGGTGCTGCGGCCAGGACGAACTGACCGCACTCGACGCACTCGACGCACCAGCCGGAGACAGGGTGCGTATCAAGCTCGTGGAGGACTGTTTCGCGAACTGCGCCGCGCGCCTCTCGCGCAGGCGACAGCGCAGGGGCTACCGTGGACACACGTCAGCGACCCTTCGGCGGGGAGCTTGGCTACTGCCCCCGGCGGGAACCGGGGTGTTGCGTCACGGCTGGGTTGGCGCCCGTCCATGACGCGGACTACGAGGCGACCCCTCAAGGGGTCGCCTCGTTCGTTTACGAAGCCTTCAAGGGCAGCTCCTCCTGGTCAGCCCTGCGTGTGGTCAGCCGCATCTGGTCCTGGTTGTCCAGCCCGACCGCCAGGAGGGCAGCCACGATGCGCGACTTGGGCAGGCCGTGCTTGTCGGCCAGGTCGTCGATCGCGTCGCGGCACTCGACGGAGACCCGGCCCCACACCATCTCGGGTTGTCCGATGGACGGACGCCCGCGGGGATCCTTCCGGCGGCTCATGGCGCTGATCGTTCCGCGGCTTTGGCGAAAAAACACTCCGACACGCCGAGCCGACTCGAGGTACTGGGGTCGGGGCTCGGTACTGCGGGTGTCGTTAACGAAGCTGCCAGGAGCCGCCAACGCGGTTGTTGTTCCTGGTCACAACACTGATCGTTTGCGGTGTTGGGCCTTGTCTGGAGTACCGTGCGCTGCGTCGGTGGCGCGTTGACCAGGAGATATACCGCCGTTGGCGGCTCCTGGCAGCTTCGTTAACGACACCCCTAAAAGCACGGTGGCGCGGATGATCGGGGCGGCGGCGCGGGCGGCGGAGCAGGTGTTGACCCTGCGGATCTTGTCAATGTCCGAACTCGTCTGCACTGATGTTCGGACTTCTCTGCACTTGTGCGCGCGGGGCCTGGCCAGGTCGGATCGATTGGTCCGGCATGGTCGTGCGAATCCGCTGGCGCGGACGTGCAGTAGGTGTTGGTATCGCTCTCGCTCGTCTCGGGTCAACTCCCGGTACAGCTCGACGGCTTCCTGGGCGGCGACCAGGCCCTTGGCCCGACGCCCGCTCTCACCGAGCCGGATGGCGAGGTTGTTCAGACCTTGCCCTGAGGTGGCGCACCAGTGGCGGCCCGCTCGTGGGGTAGTCGTGGGTCGGCGAGACCATCAGCGAGTGTCTGCCTCTGCCCTGGACGCGCTCGCCGGTGCCGGCGTAGGTGGCGTGATCGGCTGGATCGGCACCTGGATCACTGCCAAGCTCACCCGCAACAGAGAGCATCAGTACCGAATCTGGGAGTGCACCACTGAGCTGTACGAGCAGGTGTTGGTCATGACCGATGTGTGGGCGGCGGTTCCGTGGATCGGGTGACGCGCACCTACCGACTTAGCGAGCCAGATCATGAGATCCAGATCATGAGATTCCGACACTGGATGCCGAGGCCCACCAGCGAATGGCGATCCGGTTGAACATGTTCGGTGCCCACGAGGTCCAACTCGGCTTCAAGCGGTGAGCGGACGCCCACGCGAGATGGTCTGGCTCTCACCACGTTCTGGAGGAAGCCCGCAGTCGAAACAGCCAGATTGGGGTGTCGTTAACGAAGCTGCCAGGAACCGCAATCCGTGGTATACCGCCTGGTCAGCGCACCGTAGCCGCAGCGCTTCGGTGCCTCAGACAGCGCCCAACCCGGAAAACGATCAGTGTCGTGACCAGCAGCAACAGCCGCGTTTGTGGCTCATGACACCGTTGTTACCGACACCCCGACACCCCCACACTCGCCGACTACTGCCGCGGCCGCTCCTACCTCATCAGCGCCCGCAACCACGGCATCCAACCCATCGACGCCATCCACAACGCCCTCACCGGCAACCCCTGGCTCCCCACAGTCTCAACGACGTGACATCACAGCCCAATCCGTGAATGGACACTTTAGCCCTGCGTGCGCTCTGCGAGTTGGTACCTGATGAGCCTTTAACGCCGATGTGGCGATAAGCGGCTTTTGTCCCGACACCGGATACCCAGTAAGTGGGTGTGGACTATGATTAGGCTGGCGGGACTTTTGGCCACCGCACCTGGGACTTCCGGTCACTGTCTGCTCACCGCTGTCGAGAGGATTCTCGGCCAGGCCTCACACTCCAAGAGACTGCCAGGTTAGCTCTTAACAAAAATTGCGAATATCCTCAGTGACTCACGAAGGAGGATCTCAGATGAGCATGCAGACGGACCCCCACAGCGACCTGCATAGCGAGCAGGGTGCAGTGGCGGGCGAGCATCCGGGACGCGCCCGCAACCCCCTCGTCAAGGTCCACGACCTGGCGTGGCTGGAGTTCGAGAAGCCGGATCTGGAGGGGACCGAGCGCTTTGCCCAAGCGTTCGGGTTCACGACGGCTCAGCGAACGCCGGAGGAGCTCCACCTGCGGGGCAGCGACCCCGGCTCGCCGTGCGTGCTGGTCCGTAAGGCGCCGCGGTCCCGTTTCGTCGGGCCGGCCTTCCGGGCGGCCGACTCGAGCGACGTGGACCGGCTGGCGAAGACCACCGGCACGTCGGTGGAGAAGCTGCCGGAGAGCCTGGGCGGGCGGTGACGCTGGTCGACCCCAACGGGATGCCGGTGCGGGTCGCGACCGATACCCACGAGCTGCCCGGGCTGCCGGCCCCCACGCCGCTCATCTTCAACTTCGGCCACGAGGTGGTCCGGGTCAACGCCATGCAGCGTCCGCCCCGCCAGCCGGCCGTGGTCCAGCGGCTCGGTCACGTCGTGGTCCAGACGACGAAGTACCGGGAGTCGCTGGACTGGTACCTGGAGCACTTGGGGCTGCTGGTCAGCGACTTCAGCTACTACCCGGGGCAGCGGGAGCGGGGCCCGGTGCTCAGCTTCAACCGCTGCGACCGGGGCAGCACCCCGGCCGACCACCACACGCTGGTCCTATCGCTGGGCCCGGAGAACCGCTACCTGCACTCGGCCTACCAGGTGGCCGACCTGGACACGCTGGCCGCCGGCGGTGAGTACCTGCTGGACAAGGGCTACCACCGGTCGTGGGGCATCGGCCGGCACGTCGAGGGCAGCCAGATCTTCGACTACTGGCGTGACCCCGACGGGTTTTTGGTCGAGCACTTCACCGACGGCGACATGTTCGACAACACCCTCGAGCCCGGGTGGGCGCAGTTCAGCAGCTCCGGGCTGGGCCAATGGGGGCCGAAGGTCACCAGTGACTTCCTCGGGCTGCACGGCGCCGCCGGCGGGTACGGGCTCGTGCCCGGCGCCATCGAGGGACTGGTGTCCGTGGTCAACGCCCTGCGGGACGACAACGAATTCGACGTACAGCGCCTGCTCGGCGTGCTGAAAGGAGCCCGGTCATGAGCACTTCCGTTCTTCGTACGGCTGACGGCTGGTGGGTGGCGACACCCGCTGGCGCGGCCCGGATCGCCACCGACGCCCGGACCACGGCCGAGCTGCTGGCCGAGCGGGCGGCCGTCGCTGCCGCAGGGAACAGCACCGACACCGTGCCGGTCGAGAGCCTGGCACTGGTCTCGCCGGTCACTGTCCCCTGCCGGGTGGTGGCCCAAGCGACGAACTACGCCTCCCACGTCAGAGACGTCGGCATGAACCCCGACCAGACCCAGCTGACGTTCTTCCGCAAGGCGTCCGGGTCGATCTGCGGTCCCTACGACGACATCATCCGCCCGGCCCACGTCAAGCTGCTGGACTACGAGCTCGAGATCGGCCTTGTCATCGGCCGGGAGCTTCCGGTCGGCACCGCCATCACCACCGACAACTGGAAGGACTACGTCGCCGCCCTCATCGTCACCAACGACGTCTCGGCCCGGGACATCCAGCTGCCCAAGATCCAGTTCTTCGAGTCGAAGTCCTACCCGACCTTCACCCCGGTCGGCCCGGCCCTGGTCCTGGTCAACGGCGACGAGCTCAAGCGTTTCGACGACCTGCGGCTGCAGCTGTCGGTCAACGGCGAGCTCCGCCAGAACGCCATCGTCGGCGGCGACATGCTCTTCCCGCCGGTCGAGGCCCTCCAGGCGCTGAGCCGCTTCCAGCGGCTCGAGCCCGGCGACCTCGTCCTCACCGGCACCCCGGCCGGCACCGCCCTCACCAGTGGGGGGAAGCAGATGGAACTGAAGGCCTTCCTCGCCGCCCAGGCAGACAACCCCAACTTCCTCCACGACGGCGACGTCATCGAGGCCACCATCGGCGCCGACGACGGAGCCGTCGACCTCGGCCGGCAGCGCAACACGGTGAGGGACGCCCGATGAGCACCGCGACCACCGCCCTCGCCGGCACGCTGGCCGTGTTCTTCACCGGGCTGGGGACGGCCAAGATCCGGGCCATCCCGGCGATGCGCCAGCGGGCCGCCCACGTCGGTATGTCCACCGCCGCCTACCGGCGGATCGGGGCCCTGGAGGTCGCCGGCGCAGCCGGCGTACTGGTCGGCCTCGCCCAGCCCCCCGGCCTGCTGGCCCTCCTCGCCGGCGCCCTCATCGCCCACCGCCGCGCCGGCGACGACCTGCGCGACGCTGCCCCCGCCCTCATCGCCGCCCTGACCGTCACCGCCTACCTCCCCGCGCTAGGGGGAACGACCCGATGAACGGCCGCCCCGTCCCCGTCGTCATCGTCGGCGCCGGACCCACCGGAATCGCCGCTGCCACGCTGCTGGCCCAGTACGGCGTCGAGAGCCTGGTCCTGGAGCGTTGGGAGTCGATCTATCCCCAGCCTCGGGCCGTCCACCTCGACGACGAGATCTACCGGATCCTGGCTCGCCTGGGCATCGCTGACGAGTTCGCCAGGATCTCGCGGCTGTGTCGGGGACTGCGACTGGTCGACCGCAGCCTGCGGGTGCTCGCCGAGTTCGGGCGCCAAGCCCGCGGGCGCCACGGGTATCCCGAGGCGAGCATGTTCGACCAGCCGGAGCTGGAGTCCCTGCTCCGCGCCAACCTGGGACGGCACCCGATCGCCATCATCCGGGGCAACACCGAGGCGACCGGACTGGCTCAGGACGGCGCCGGCCTACTCCGGGTTGAGTGCACAGACCGGGTCGACGGTGGCCACTACTGCGTCCTCGCCCACTACGTCCTGGGCTGCGACGGCGCCAACAGCATGACCCGCAACTCGATCGGTGCCACCATGCAGGACCTCCGGTTCCAGCAGCGCTGGCTGGTCGCCGACATTGCCACCACGACCGACCTCGGGCAGTGGGAGGGCGTGCAGCAGGTCTGTGACCCGCACCGCGCCGCCACGTACATGCGCGTCAGCACGACCCACCACCGCTGGGAGTTCCGGCTCCTGCCCGGTGAGACCGCCGACGATTACCGCTGCATCGACCGGCTGCATCGCCTGATCGCGCCGTGGACGAGGGGCATCGGAGTCGACCAGCTGGAGATCATGCGGGTGGCCGAGTACACCTTCCGCGCCCAGGTCGCCGACCGGTGGCGGGACCGGCAGGTGTTCCTGCTCGGCGACGCAGCCCATCTCACCCCGCCGTTCATCGGACAGGGGATGGGCGCGGGGATGCGCGACGCCATGAACCTGGCGTGGAAGCTCGCCGGCGTCCTTCGCGGCGACCTGCCCGCCAGCGTGCTGGAGACCTACCAGGCCGAGCGCAAGCCCCACGTCCGGACCATGATCCGGCGGGCCGAGCTGATGGGAATCGCCATGACCGCCGGTGGCGAGGCTGGCTCGCTCGTCCGCCGCGTGGTGGCGCCCCGGTTGCAGCACCTGTCTGGGCTCCGACTGCCCGTCTGGGACTTCCCGACCGAGACGCCGCCTCTGGGCCGCTCCGACCTCGCCGTGCGGCCGCCCCTGCGCCGCACCCTGGCCGGACGGCTGTGCCCCAACGCACGCCTCGACGAGGGTCGCCGCTTCGACGACGTGGCGGCGGGACGGTTCGCTGTGGTCACCTGCACCGATCCCTCGGCAGCGCAGCGGGCGCAGGTCGGCCAGCAGGGCGGTGCGCTCGTCGTCACCCCACCCGGCAGCGAGCTGGACCGGTGGTTGCGCCGGGGACGCAGCACTGCCGCGATCGTCCGACCCGATGCCACCGTCCTGCGTGCCGGCCGCGACCTGTCAGCGCTGTGCGCCGCCCTCCCCGCATCCAGCGCCCATCGGGCCACACCCGTCTCGACACTCAGATGAGGAGGTATGTCCCCATGGCTGCGCGCATCGCTCCCCTGCCGTCCACGGGCAACCCCCGGGACATCCAGGAGCTGCTCGATTTTGGCACCGAAGCGACGGGCGGGGCGTCGAACGTCTTTTTGACCCTGGCGAAAAATCCCGAGCTGTTCCGTCGGTGGCTGCCGTTTTACGCCGAGTTCTACACGGCGGAAAGGCTTGCGCCGCGGCAGCGGGAGCTGCTCATCCTGCGCACGGCGTGGCGGTGCCGGTGCGACTACGAGTGGGGTGCGCACGTCCGCATGGGACGTGCGGCCGGGCTGACCGACGAGGAGATCGCCGGCGTCGCCGCCCACCTCAACGCCCAGGCGTGGTCGCCGACAGACGAGACCCTTTTGCGCGTCGTCGACGAGCTCGTCGACGATCACACCGTCGAACAACCCACCTGGGATGCACTGGTCAGGCATTTCGACGAGCCGCAGCTTATTGAGGTGCTGATGGTCGTCGGAAGTTACCTCGGCCTGGCCGGTTTCCTCAATGCCGTCGAAGTCGAGCGCGAAGCCGGCGTGCCCGGCCTGCCTCAGACACCAAAGGAGGATCAGCAATGTCTCGCGTGAGTGTCGCCGACCAGTTCATCGAGGTCCTGCGCCAAGTCGGGGTCGACCGCATCTACGGCGTGGTGGGCGACAGCCTCAACCCGATCGTCGACGCCGTGCGACGCGGGGATGGCATCGACTGGGTGCATGTACGCAACGAGGAGGCGGGCGCCTTCGCCGCCGGTGCCCAAGCGATGCTCAGCGGCCGGCTCGCGGTGTGCGCGGGCAGCTGCGGTCCCGGCAACACCCACCTCATCCAGGGCCTGTACGACGCCCACCGCAACGGGGCGCCGGTGCTGGCGATCGCCTCCCACATCAAGAGCACCGAGATCGGCACCGGCTTTTTCCAAGAGACCCACCCCCAGAAGCTGTTCGAACAGTGCAGCCACTACTGCGAGCTGGTCAGCAGCCCACAACAGATGCCCCGCATGCTGCGGATCGCGATCACCACCGCGCTGGGCCGGGGTGGAGTCGCGGTGCTGGTGGTTCCCGGGGACATCGCCGCCGAGCGTGCGGTCCATCCGACCGGCACCACCACCCTGCCGGTCGGGTGCTCGCGGCTGGTGCCCGCGCCCGAGCAGGTCCACGCACTCGCCGACGCGCTCAGCCGGTCACGCACCGTCACCCTGTTCTGCGGCGCGGGTGTCGCCGGCGCCCACGACAAGGTGATGGCGCTCGCGGCCAGGGTGCACAGTCCCATCGGCCACACCCTGCGCGGCAAGGAGTGGATCCAGTACGA
>Ga0213882_10000409_pt1 | contig 14789 bp, 9 predicted proteins | sample BarmaccoBMER_R09_FD_160106 | JGI IMG/M metagenome (GOLD analysis project Ga0213882, IMG submission 160106) | Barbacenia macrantha exposed rock microbial communities from rupestrian grasslands, the National Park of Serra do Cipo, Brazil - ER_R09 ...
CTTCTACGCTCTCGCCGGAGCGCGAAACCAGCAGCAGACATGTATCGGCATTCAGAACAGGAGAGAGAAAATGCAGCAGCTCAGCGGCCTCCACCACCGAAACATCTAGGCCGCGAGCGGCCAGCATGTACTGCAATGGAATGCAGCCGAATAGCGAGGCGCCCATTCCCGTCAGAACGACGTGTTTCTTCGACCGCAGGAGTTCGGCTGCTTGCATGAGAGCTTGCCGGCCCTCGCCACAGTGATATGCCGCAACTCTTTCTACTGCTCTAGGCTGCGCAAGGATGTTTTCGAGCAGTGGCGGATTCACTGGCTCTTGCGTGTCAACCATTCATCTATCGGTTTTTTGCTTTGCGGATGATACGGCATCTGAACTTTTTGTCCCAGACCGGCTGACGCGTAAGCCGCGTAGAGAACTTCCATTACCACACGGCCGTCTTCGCCGGTAGCCTGCAACGTCTCTTTCCCACGCACGCAACGCGCGAAATGGCGCATCTCCTGCGGCATGCCGTAATTCCAATGTTCTTCAAATACGGGATAGCTCCAGCCCTGCGTGGAGGGCGCCTTCTCGACGGCATAGCCGAAGCCATATTCACTGTACGTTGGTAATGCGTTGCCCATGTGCAGATCGGCATAGGTCACGCCGCCCTCGCCATAGATTTCGCTTCGATCCGACATGCCGCCGCGCCGGCACCAACTGTCCTCGACCATTCCCACCGCGCCATTCTCAAACTCGATCAGGCAGATCGCGTCATCATCGGCGTTCGTTTTGTCCCCGTGTACGTAGGTTCCAAGCTGCGCGTAGACCGATTTAAGTGAGGGGCGGCCCAGAAACCAGTAGCAGAACGCGATCCCGTGGCAGCCGAGATCCATCAGCGCGCCGCCGCCAGACCGATCCACGTCCCAAAACCAGGCGCTATGAGGTCCGAAGTGTTTTTCGCTTTGCTTCACGAGATAAACCTTGCCGAACGCGCCCTGATCCGACATTTCCTTCGCTTTGACGTATTTCGGGGTGAAGAACAGCTCTTCCGCGTAGGCAAGCAGAACGCCTTTGCGCTTGCACGTGTCGATCATTTCGTCCGCTTCTGCGAGTGTCATGCAGAGCGGCTTTTCGCAGACAACGTGCTTACCTGCATTCGCAATATCGATGGTCATGCGAGCGTGAAGATAGTTGGGCGCGGTGATCGTGACCATCTCGATATCAGGTTCACGAAGCATTTCGCGGTAATCGAGAAAGACGCGCGGAATGGAGTGCTTCTGGGCCAGCGCTTGCGCGTGACCAGGCGTAGGAGAGGCGACCGCGACTACTTCGGCCTCCTCAGGCATAAGTTCAAAGGATGCCGCGTGAATGTCGGCTTCAAACTGCGAGCCGATGATTCCGACCTTTACCTTATTGTTTGTACCCATAAGCGGTAGCAGTGCGATAGTACCACCGTTACGGCCCCGCCTCGCACGCCATGGGCTCCTCCGTCGACCAAATCGTGATATAAGTTCTACAAAGGTCGGCTAACGGGCTAGCACATTGCCAGCGTTAGCCAAGGAATGGGGAACTATGAGGAATCTGATTCAGCTTCTGTGTGTTGTGCTAACGACTCTAGCGCTCTCCGTTTGCGCTTGGGCGCAAGAGGGTTCAATTACCGGTTCGGTGAAAGACGCAAGCGGCGCCGTTATCCCGGATGCCAGCGTCGCGGTGACGAACATTGAACAGGGATTTACGCGGAACGTGACCTCGAACGCGAGCGGAGATTACCTGGTATCCGGCCTTCCTGCCGGGCATTACAACATCAGCGCCAAGGCTCCGGGATTTCAGCAGTACCAAGTAAAAGACCTGGTACTACGGGTGGCCGAAAAGGCGCGCGCCGATGCCACGCTCTCGCCGGGGCAGGTCAGCACCCAGATCGAGGTGGCCGGGACCAATGTGGCCCAGGTCGAGACGGAATCCGCTGAACTCTCTGGAGTTGTCACGAATAAGCAGATCGAAGGGATCGTGCTGAACGGCCGCAACTTCACCCAGCTCATCACCCTTATTCCTGGCGTGAGTAATCAGACCGGACAAGACGAAGGCACGGTAGGCGTTAACGGAAGTGTCGCGTTCAGCGTGAACGGCGGCCGCACGGAATATAACAACTGGGAGATCGACGGCGGCGACAACATGGATAACGGAAGCAATTCGACGCTGAATACCTACCCCAACGTCGATGCCGTAGCCGAAGTGAAGGTGCTGACCTCGAATTACGGCGCGCAATACGGCCGGAACAGTTCCGCGACGGTTGAAGCCATTACAAAGTCGGGCACGCGTGATTTCCATGGCGATCTGTTCGAATTTGTTCGCAACAACGATTTCAATGCACGCAACTTCTTCCAAACTACAGTCCCGGAATATAAGAAGAATGACTACGGATACACCATCGGCGGCCCAGTCTTCATCCCAAAGGTCTATAACAAAAACCGTGACAAAACGTTTTTCTTCTTCTCTGAGGAGTGGCGGAAGGAAGTCGTTCCCGGTCAAACTTTCAATCAGCAGGTCCCCTCAAATGCCGAGCGTAGCGGAGACTTCTCCGACCTCTGCCCAGCCGCGGGAAGCCCTGTTGACAAGACTACTTATCCGAATTGCCCGGTTAACCCGGCAACAAAGGCCTATTTCCCCAACAATATGGTCCCCGTAACGCCGCAAGCGCAGACGCTGCTGCCCCTCATATCTGCACCGAACTCAGGGTCTGGGGCTTCGTCGTTCTTCAATGAGGCACCGGCCCAAAGCACGAACTGGCGTGAGGAACTGGTCAGGGTTGACCAAAACATTACGGACAAACAGCGCTTCTTTTATCGCTTCATCCACGATTCCTGGAATACAGTCCAAGTAACTCCGCTCTGGCCGCCCAATACCGGCAGTTTCCCAACGGTTGGGACGGATTTCGTCGGCCCAGGTGTCAGTATGGTAGCGAACCTGACTTCTACCATTTCGCCGACACTGCTTAACGAGTTTGTCTTCAGCTACACCACGGATCACATCTTTCTGACTGCAACAGGTAATCTCTGGCAACGCCCCAGCAGTTTCAACATGCCAGGGATCTTCAATAACGGCTTCCGTGGCACATTGCCGAACGTTTGGATCACTAACACGGCCGCGTACGGCGGAAGCTTTTACGCTCCGACCGGCTACTTTCCTTGGAATAACGCCAACCCGACGTACACGTACAAGGACAATCTGACAAAGATCTGGGGCCCGCACAATCTGCTTTTCGGCGCATATGTCGTGTTTGGGCAGAAGAACGAGGATAACTCCCCCGATGCCCAGGGCTCGCTGACTTTTGATGGCAGCAACACCTCCGTGGGTACGGGAAACGCTTTTGCAGATTTCCTGATGGGCCGGATCGCCTCGTTCGATCAGACCAACCAGCAGGTGAAGTACTACAACCGCTATAGAATCGTCGAGCCCTATGTCCAAGACGATTGGCACGTAACCAAAAAACTGACATTGAACCTGGGATTGCGGATCAGCCTCTTCGGAACCTATCGCGAGAAATATAAACAGGCTTATAACTGGGAAGCGAGCGCGTACAATCCCGCGGATGCTCCGATCTACGGTCCGAACGGATTGATTAGCGGCAATCCGTTCGACGGGATTGTCCAATGCGGGGCTCCCGGCATCCCACGTGGCTGCCTGGCTGGTCACCTTTTCAATCCGGCGCCCCGCTTTGGATTCGCCTACGATCCGGTAGGAGACGGTAAGACCTCGATTCGCGGCGGCTACGGGATTTTCTTCGAGCACACAAACGGCAACGAAGGCAATACGGAGTCGCTTGAAGGCAGCCCGCCACTCGTGCAGGACATAACGGAATTCAACCTGCCGACGTATACGAGCATCTACTCATCCACGACCGTCTCGGGTCCATTGAACGTGACCTCGATACCGACTAAGGCGATCTGGCCCTACGTGCAGCAGTGGAACGTGAGTGTCGAGCGGCAGCTTCCCAGCAACACGGTGTTGACGGTTGCTTACGCCGGTAGCAAGGGCACTCATCTGACTGACCAGCGGGATTTCAATCAGATATTTCCGCTGCCCGCCTCTCTGAATCCGTATCCAGGTGGACAGGTGATTAGTTCCGGCGACTGCACCTCTCTGACGGTCAACGGCAACCCCGTAACAGGCCAAGCGCTGAACAATCTCAATGTGGCCTGTGGGAATGGGAACGGGCCCCTGCCTTACCGGCCCTATCAGGGCTTCAACAACATCACGGGTCTGGAAGTTCAGGCCAATTCAAGCTACAACGCATTGCAGGTCTCAGCTCGTCGAAATGTTGGTCGCCTCACTATGAGCCTGGCTTACACTTGGAGCCACTCCATCGATGACTCGTCGGATCGTTACGATGGTACGTTTGTGAATTCGTATAATCTGGCACAGAGCCGAGCCAGTTCGAACTTCGACCAGCGTCAACTGCTAAACGTGAGTTACGTATATGATCTTCCGTTTTTCACTAAATCGGGTATCCTGCACTCGATTTTGGGAGGATGGCAGACGTCAGGCCTGATCTCATTCCAGACGGGCACGCCGTTCAGTGTCACGAACGGCGCCTACGGCGATAATGCCGGTGTTGGAAACGGTGTCGGAACGGGATCCTACGTCGACCTAGTCGGGAATCCGTTCACTGGGATTCCGACCGCGCAGGTCTCCGGCAGCCCCGGACCCTATTTGTTTAACCCCGGTGCTTTCGCCGAGCCGACTGGCCTGACCTTCGGCACTGCCGGACGCAACATATTGAACAATCCTTCGCGCACGAATTGGGACGTGGGTCTCTTTAAGCACTTCGCCATTAAGGAGAACATGGGTTTCCAGTTCCGGGCTGAGGCATTCAATGTCCTTAACCATACCCAATGGAGCGGCGTGCACAGCAACGCTTCCTGTTACGGTGGGGCTAATAACTCGGCCGGCGACTCGAGCTGCGTGGGAAGCAACACATTCCTGCTGCCAAGCGGCGCGCACAATCCGCGCATTCTGCAACTCGGCTTGAAGTTCCTGTTCTGACGGTTGGCGCGCCGGAGTCGCGACAACCTCCGGCGCGCTACCCTGAAGTCGATGGAGTTACCTGACCGGGGCGCAGATCAGGCACGTCAGCGACTTACCGAACTTCGCCAGACTCTCCTAACTCTTCACAAAGCACTGCTCGATTCCGAGCGGACTGCGTATGAGATTGTGCACGGTCCCATTACCTCGCCCGGCGCCTTCCTGCAGCTATTGATCCATGATCCCTGGTTTGCCTGGCTGCAGCCGATCACGACCCTGATCGTGCAAGTGGATGAAACTCTCGCCGCGAAAAAGCCGCCCGCCAGCGCTCGAGATATGGAACAGTTGATCACCGATATGCGTGCTCTTCTGTCTCCGTCGCGGGAGATAGACGGATTCTGGAAACGCTACTCGAGCGTGGTGGAGCGCGATCCCGCGGTAACCATTCTGCACGAGCAGATTGAGCGGGAACTTGCGGGCTAGGATAGCAGCCCTTTTTGAGAAACACGAGGCATGAAACTAACCCATTCTGTGGGGCGGACGGTCTTGCCGTCTGCCGCTCTCACAAGGATGCTGCGCTGCAAAGAGATAGAAGATCGGATAAATTCGCGGAGGCGCCTGCCACATTGGGTTCCGGAAGCCGTTCCCGTGTTTGTGACTTGGCGCTTGGCCGGCACAGTCCCTCGCGCTATGGAATCGCGAAACAAGCAAACGAGTGCCGGAGAACGCTTTGCTCTTGCGGATGGCGAGCTGGATAAAGCCTCCTCGGGCCCAGTTTGGCTGGCGGACCAGCGCGTGGCCCACATGATGATCGAAGCTTTGCACTATGGCGCGCATGTAAGAAGGTTCTATGATTTACATGCCTACGTGGTCATGCCCAACCACGTACATGTGGTCTGCGAGCCGACTGTCTCGCTGCCCCGCATACTGCAATGGCTGAAAGGCGTGACGGCGAAACGCGCCAAGAGACTATTAGGCCTAGACGTCAAAGCCTTTTGGCAGGATGAATCGTATGATCACTGGGTTCGCTCTGAAAGAGAGCTACAGAGAATTATCCGCTACGTGGAGTGGAATCCGGTGAAGGCCGGTCTAGCGGACTGTATCGAAGACTGGCCTTGGTCCAGCGCTCACCTGACGAAACCAAGCGCCTCGCAGACGGCAAGACCGTCCGCGCCACGAGTCTCAAATTTCTAAATGGGCTGTACTCTAATTGGCGCTGGCAGATTATCGGTAGGCCGGAATTCCTGTGACTCGTTCCCCGATTACCAGCGTGTGAATGTGGTCCGTGCCCTCGTATGTCTTCACCGTTTCGAGATTGCACATATGACGCATGATCGGATATTCGTCCATAATGCCGTTTGCGCCGAGCAGGTCGCGGCTTAGGCGGGCGCACTCGAGAGCGATTGCGACATTGTTCCGTTTGAGCATTGAAATGTGAGCGGCCTCTTCCTTGCCGCTGTCTTTGAGTCTCGCCACCTGGAGAGCTAAGAACTGCGCCTTGGTAATCTCGGTGATCATCCAGGCGAGCTTCTCCTGCACCAATTGATGGCTGGCGAGGGGACGGTCATCGAACTGCTTGCGGGCGAGAGTATAGCTTCGCGCCGTTTCGTAACAGTCCATTGCGGCTCCGAGAACACCCCAGCCGATTCCAAACCGCGCTTGTGACAGACAACTCAGGGCCGCTCTTAGCCCTTTGGCACAGGGAAGCTGATTCTCCTGAGGAATCACGCAATCGGCGAAATGCAAGCTGGACGTAACCGACGCGCGCATCGAGAGTTTGCCATGGATGTCGCTGGTGCTGTAACCGCGCGTACCCCTTTCGACCAGGAAGCCACGGATGCCCTCGCTCGTTCTGGCCCAAACGATGGCAACGTCGGCGAGAGAGCCGCTGGTAATCCAGGTCTTTTCACCATTCAGGACCCATTCGTCGCCGCGCTTCTCGGCGGTGGTGCGCATACCGGACGGGTTGGAGCCGAAGCCGGGCTCGGTGAGGCCGAAACAGCCGATCGCCTCTCCAGACTGCAGCTTGGGCAGCAATTGCTGCTTTTGCTCTTCGGACCCGAACGAGTGAATCGGATACATCACCAGAGCACCCTGGACACTGACAAAACTCCGGAGGCCGGAATCGCCGCGCTCGATCTCCTGCATGATCAACCCGTATTCCACGTTGTTCATGCCGGCGCAACCATAGCCCTCTAGATTCGCACCGAAAAAGCCCAAAGCGGCCATCTCGGGAATGAGCTGCTTGGGAAATGTAGCGGTGTTAAAGGCGTCGCGAATGATGGGCACAACACGCTCATCTACGAACTGCCGGGCGGTTTGCCGCACCATCAGCTCTTGTTCGCTGAGAAGCGAGTCGAATTGCATGTAATCGACACCGGGGAAGCGAGGCATAACTAGTTCACGTTTCAATGTAGCGCGGGAAGGCGGCGCGGCCCGGGGCGGGTCAATCAGAGAAGTTCCGAAGGGTAGGGCTACTAGATCACTGCGGATCGTCGTGATGCGGAGGATTGTCTCTGTCTTTTGGAGCACGCTGCTCGGCACTGCCGGCCTATTGGCTCAACCGCCAAACGATGCGGATCTGCAGCAGGCCTACAGGCTCCTGGCCCAGAAGGATTATGACGGGGCAATCGACGCGTTCCGCAAGGGATTAGCCGGCAATTCGAAGAACGCCGGAGCTTATAAGGACCTCGCATACACGCTTCTGAAAACGGGTGAGAACGCCGACGCGCGCGATCAGTTTGAGCACGCGCTCGCAATTAATCCGCAAGATGACAGCGCAGCCCTTGAATATGCGTTCCTGGCGTTCGAAACAAAAAAGCCGATCGAGGCGCGGCGCATGTTCGACAAGCTGCGCAATAGCAGCAACCCAGCCACTCGCGCTACCGCGGAGCAGGCTTTCCAGAATATCGATACGCCGCTCGCGAACGGCATCGCCCGCTGGAAGGAAGCACTGGCGAAAGCACCGAACGCCAATGACTTGACGACCTTCAGCGCCCATTGGGAATTGGCCCAGCTTGCCGAGTTGCGCGATGAACTGCCGCTCGCAGCCGAGCAGTATGAGATTTGCCGTCAGCTCAAGCCCCAGCTTTCGGAGCTGCTGCTTATTCTGGCGCGAGTGTGGCAACAGGAAAACCGGCTCGAAGATGCGCATGCCGCGCTGCTGGCCGCCTCGCGTTCGAACGATTCGCGGACGGCTGAACAGGCGCTCGAACAGATGGGAACACGTTATCCATATCCGTACGAGTTCATCAGCGCGCTCAAGCTTGATCCGGGAAACATCACTCTGCGCCGAGAATTGGCCTTCCTCTATTTGGCGATGCATCAGGAGAAGGAAGCCGCCGATGAGTTCGAACGGGTTCTTAAGATCGCCCCCGGCGACCGTCTCTCGAGAAAACAGCTCAATGCGTTACGAGGGGTCAAGGCCGAGCCCGTTAGCAACGATAAATCGGATTCGGGGAAACCTGGCGTGTCCACCTCAGGCGCTGAAGCTGGGGGCACGAACGCAAGAGACATGGGCATGAAGAGCTTCGCCCTCGGCTACATGAAGGACGCCGTTCGCTATCTCCGGCAGGCAAACCTGGAGGACCCCGATGATATGCAGGTCGCGCTCAAGCTCGGCTGGGCCTACAACCAGGTGAAAGATGATGTCGACGCAATCGAGTATTTCAATCAGGCACGGCACTCCGACGATCCGCAGATTGCAGCGGAAGCTTCAAAGGCTTATCACACTCTCAACGGCGACGTCCTGCCGCAGACGACCGTTTGGGCGCTGCCCATGTATTCATCGCGATGGGGCGATCTATTCAGCTACGCACAAATTAAGAGAACCATTCCGCTGCCCGGTTTGCAAAAATTCAACAAGCTTATTGCACTTTACGTTTCGACCCGGTTCATCGGCGACGTGAAGAGCAGTCTCATGACGACAACTTTTGACCCGCAGTACTTGTCGGAAAGCTCGTTCATTTTCGGAGTGGGTGCGTCATCGAGGACCTGGCATCACGTAATGGGATGGGCGGAAGCGGGCGAGGCAGTGAATTATCTGCCGGGCAGGCGCGATATCGGGATCGCCATTCCGGATTATCGAGGAGGCTTGAACTTTGCGAAAGGATTCGGGCAATTGCTCGGCAGCAACAAGTCCGGCCTGTTCTATGAAACCACGGGCGACGCCATCTACGTCAGCCGCTTCGATAAAGACTGGCTGTTCTATTCACAGCACCGCGCTGGGAGGACGTTTCACTTTGGCGAGAAAAACAGGTTTCAGACCCTCTTCAACGCGAATTATGTGCACGATATCAAGAACCAGTACTGGGCCAATACCGTCGAAATGGGGCCGGGCATAAAGCTTCATCTCGGCTGGATGCCTTCGAATGTGTATTTCGCCACAGATTTCCTGCGAGGAGTGTACACGCAGAACCAGTACAACCCGCGAAGGCCGAATTACAACGATATTCGCGTGAGCTTTTGGTACGCCATTACAAAATGAACAAACGCTTTCTCGTTATCGCTGCGGCACTGCTGCTGTCGCGCAATTTCTGCCCGGCGGCGACCTTTCGAGTAATCGGAGCGGATGCAAGACCCTGGAGCAAGATTCTTGGCTCGGTCGGAATCAGCCATGAGGACAACCCGGAATCCAAGATTGTCGTAGCTGGCGGAGATTCTACGGCACCATTGGCTTCCCTCGCGGAGAACCAGATCGTGATCGTCGAAGGACTGGGGCATGCGGCGCGCGACTTAGGATTCAAGTTACAAGAGGGAACTGTGTCGGTCCGCCAGATTCGCGACGTTCACGCGCCCAACATGCAAGTCATCTGGCAGCAGCCGAAGGACGTAAACAGTTTTGAGCTGCCGGCTAATTATCAGATTTTCGCGACGGAACGATGGAAGAACCTTCCCGTCCTAGCTGGTAAGCGAACCGCTCATGGCGCGATTCTGTGGATGGCGACCCCGCCCGGCGAATCCGGGTTCGAGCGCTATCCGTATCTCCTGCACGCGCTGGTCGACTTGGGATTACCGCTGCCGCTCGAAAGCGAAGAACTCTGGGCTTTTTTCGATTCGCCTTACCGGATTCGCGCCGACCTGGATTATCTGGCAAAGCGGTGGCGGAAGGCCGGAGTGAGCGTGCTGCACGTTGCCGCCTGGCACAACATGGAGCCCGATCCGACGCAGGATGAGTTCCTGAAACGCCTGATCGAAGCGTGCCACCGGAACGCAATCCTGGTCTACGCTTGGCTCGAGTTGCCGCATGTGAGTGAGAAATTCTGGGCGGACCATCCTGCGTGGCGTGAGAAGACGGCGGTGGGGCAGGATGCCCAACTCGACTGGCGCAAGCTAATGGACCTGCAGAATCCCGAGTGCAAGAAGGCTGCTGCTGCCGAAGTAGCTGAATTACTAGGCCGCTTCGATTGGGATGGCGTCAACGTAGCCGAACTTTATTTCGAGTCGCTGGAGGGCGCATCCAATCCCGCACGCTTCACGCCTATGAACGATGATGTTCGTGCGGATTTTAAACGGCTCAAGGGATTCGATCCGAAGCTGCTCTTTGATCCGTCTTCGCAGTATGCCGCGCCAACGCATCCGGAGCGCCTCCGCGAGTTTCTCGATTATCGCGCCGGGCTGGCCTCGCGCATGCAAGCCGAGTGGCTCGACATGATCGACCGCAGCAGAGCTTCAAAACCGTTCCTGGATGTAGTGCTGACGCACATCGACGACCGCTTCGAACCTGACATCCGCGACGCCTTGGGAGCCGATGTGGCGCGCAGCCTGCCACTGATCAAAGCTCGAAGAGCGACGCTCCTGGTGGAAGATCCGGCAACGCTCTGGGATTTAGGTCCGGACCGATATCGCAAACTCGGGACAAAATATCAGGAGCTGTCGAACGACGCCCGGCAGTTCGCCATCGACATCAACGTAGTCGAACGCTATCAGGATGTTTATCCGACGAAGAAGCAGACCGGCGTTGAGCTCTTCGAACTGGTGCACCAGGCCGCTTCCTCCTTCGGCCGCGTGGCACTCTATTTCGAAAATTCGCTCGAGAAGCAGGATTTAAGGATTCTCCCGGCTGCCGCTGCCACCGCGCAGTGCAAGCAGATAAGCGCCGACGAACTCCAACTTACTGCCTTCGAGCCAACACGAGTCGCCTGGCAAGGGCCGGTTGAAGTGGATGGACGCCTGTGGCCGGTCCAAAACAGCAACTTCGTGCTGGCGCCCGCGGGCAAACACATCTTGCGGGCCGCCGTGATGCGCTCGCCGGTTACAATCGCGGATTTCAACGGAGATATCCATTCGGCGTCGGTCTCACAGCAAAGGATCGAGCTGTCCTACTCGGCTCGCAGCCGCGCGCTTGCTGTCGTGAACCAGACCGTTTCGGCGATCGAAGTGGACGGCGCCGGATTCCCCGTTCCCGCGCCCGGTGAACCGGTGGCGCTGCCGGCCGGACAACATACGGTCTCGTTTACTCGCTAGCTAGCTGTTGCGGCGCGAACCGTCGTGAGCTGGCCACCGTTCGCCACAAAGTCATCCAGTATTTCCTTTTCTTTGCCGCTAACCAGGGACTTGATGGCGTCCGTCACGAGTTCCACGCGCACTCCGGTTCTGAGCAAACCGAATATTCCGCAGCGGACGCAATGCTCAGTCGCAACTCCGTACACGACGAACCGGTCCGCGCGCAAGGATTCGAGCAGAGGGCCAAGATTTGGATTTGTGAAGCAATCAAAATCCTGCTTCTCGACGATGATTTGGGGCGCTGCAAGCAGTTGTTCCTGCAACTCGCGAAAGGAATCCGGAGCACTCGGGAGAATAGATGGACGCGCCAGTGTTGTTGCGGCGACCTTCTGCTGGCCTGTAGTGCCCACTATGCAGTGGGGCTTCCACACGGCGAATTCGGGGTCGTTTTCGGGATGTGCATCCGCGGTGGAAACAATCTGAATCCCTTTAGCAGCCGCGAAACTCGTGAGCTCACCCAGAGACTTGACGATCGTCTCGGCTCCCGGAACAGCGAGTGCGCCCGCGGGAAACAAGAAATCGAGCTGAGTATCGACGTCAAAAAAGACGGTCCTCACAACTCAAGTATCGTTCAGCTTCGAACTGGCTGAAGGTGGTGGCGAACGCCCTCGGCTAGCTCGAAGAGCCGTGGGCTGATCTCAACTGGGTACGCAACCTGCCGCTCCAAATCATGCAATGGTGCGGGCAGGGCCGCAATCAGGTTTCGGGCGCGAGCCTGTATCGCGAAGACTGATGGGAGTTCTTCTACGAGCTCGCCTGCAATCATGACCGGTCTCACCAGCGGTTCGCCCTTGTAATCGGGGTTGCACTCGCCGTATAGCGTTACAGCGTCGCGCGTTGGATAGCGATAGATCTGCTTGGCGCCGGGAAGAGTTGGCTTTTCTGCGCTGAATTTTGCTGTATATTGGCAAACGCCACTGCACTCTAGTTCGACCAGTTTGTACACAGCCGAGAGCGAAGGCGCATCCGCGGATGTCGTTAGTTCGGTCCCGACCCCGAACGCATCGATAGCCGCGCCGCCCTGAAGAAGGGCCGCGATCCGGTGTTCATTAAGATCATTGCTGGCGAAGATTTTGGCACTGTGGAGGCCGGCGTCATCCAGAATCCGGCGTACGTCACGGGAGAGTGCGATCAGGTCGCCACTGTCCAGGCGAACCCCCCACATAGGAGGGCCGATGCGCGCAACCAGCTCAGCGGCTTCTACGGTGTCATACGTGTCGATTAGAAATACCGTTGATTCGCCGAGCAGCCGCTGCAAAGTGCGGAACGATTCTTCTTCGCTTGCGAATGCCATCGTCCAAGAATGGGCGGCGGTACCGAAAACCGGGATTCCGAACCGCATGCCGGATTCGGTATTGCTCGTCCCGGAGCAGCCGCCGATGAATGCGGCGCGGCCAGACAAAACTCCGGCGTGCGGGGAATGGGCGCGGCGGCTGCCGAACTCGACGATCGCGCGCCCATTCGCCGCACTGACGCACCGGGCGGCCTTGGAAGCCACAGCCGTCTGAAAGGCAAAGGTAGAAAGAAGGTATGTTTCGACCAGTTGCGCCTCAACGATCGGAGCGCGAACCATGGCGATGGGCTCGTGCGCAAATATCGGCGTGCCTTCCGGCACGGCAAAAAGGCTGCCGGTGAAGCGAAGCCGCGAAAGGAATTCGAAAAACTCGCGTGGGGTGCTCTTGAACTGCGGCAGTGTGCGGAGATATTGAATCTCCTCTGCCTCGAAATGTAAGTCGCGAAGGTACTCAATGGCCTGCTGAAGGCCTGCTGCAAGCAGAAAGTTTCGTGTCTCGGGCAACCGGCGCACCGACAGCTCGAAGGTGGCGATCTCCTTTGTCTTGCCGGCGAGCCAATAACCGGCCGCCATAGTCAATTGATAGAGATCTGTATTTAAAGCAGACATGCGGGCCTCCAAGGCCCGCCTCAAGCTGGAGCGCTCACCTCTTTGGGGGGCGGCGTTCTCGTTTACTTCTTGCCAGAGGCCGCAGGCTTGATCGCGTTATTCGTTACCAGAATATCGTTGATGGACTTCACGTCGAGCTGGTAGACAGCCGCATCGTTCACACGGCGGGCGATGTAGCTATCCCCAACCTTGGCAAATTCGGCCTTCTCCACTCGCTTGCCATCGTCTGACGTAACACCAATGGTGAGCGCCGGAGTAGTGAACCCACTGGGGACGAACTTTGCCGCCGATAAATCGCGCAGTTTATCGATGAGCGCCTGAACACTGCCCGAGTCCATCGTCTTTCCGTTCAGCTTCCAATCGGTACCGCTGCGGACCAGCGTCTTCCCGCTCGAGCCCTGCTGGATCTCGATCCGGTTAGGATCGCTGAAGCCGAAATCGAAGATTTTCTTGTTCCGGAAATCGTCCAGAGGCTTCTCCAGCTCTTTTCCGAGGTCGGAGGAAAGCTTGTAATCGCCCTTCACTACGCTGCTCTTTGCGTAGTAGTCGTCCTTGTTCTTCTGAACTTCAAGAGTCTGGGTTCCGGAGCCGTCGGTGACCTTCACAGTCGCGACACGCTGGCCGGAGGCGAATGAAGCATCAGCTTTCTTCTGATCTTCGGCGCTGCCGGAAAGATCCATTTTAGCGTCGGTCAACTTGCGCAACAGCTCTTCCACCTGGAAATTGTCCGCGCGACAGGGCTGCGGCTTCACAATCTGCCACTCGTTTCGATTGTTCTTGCCGAACTCGATGTCCTCATTCGCTGAAACTAGCTCGATGCGAGTGAGCGAGTTCGAATCGAACGTGAGCAAGCGCTTGTCTCGAAGATCGTTCGGTGACTTGTCGAATGAACTCTTTACTGACGAAGAGACAACGTATACTTTCGGATCAGCATTCAGTCGGGCGTATACTAGCGAGCCCGCCGGAACATCATCTCCGAAAAGCAGTGTGTCGGTTTTCCCGCTCTTTTCGTGTATCGCGACCGTCAGACTGGGTGAATTCAGCCCGTACTGGCCAATATCCTTCGGGTTGGCTTCGACCACGCTGTCGGCAGTCACGGGACTGAGCGAGGACAACATGCTCGTGACCGCGTCCTGGTCCGCCGGAAGCGCCTCTGGCGAAGTGATGGCCCATTTCCCGTTTTGGCGCTGCAGATCGAGGCTCGTGCCGCCCTTCTTCGTCAGATCCAGCGATTGCACCTGCGCCTCCGGAACGTCCACCAACTTCGGGCTGGTAGTCGCTGAAGAACCGGTTGGGCTTGCTTGCGGATGTTTGCGCGACCACCAGACAGCTCCGCACAGGATGACAAGCACGATGGCCGCAATCAGTAAGTTGCGCGGC
>Ga0213882_10000410_pt1 | contig 14787 bp, 8 predicted proteins | sample BarmaccoBMER_R09_FD_160106 | JGI IMG/M metagenome (GOLD analysis project Ga0213882, IMG submission 160106) | Barbacenia macrantha exposed rock microbial communities from rupestrian grasslands, the National Park of Serra do Cipo, Brazil - ER_R09 ...
AGGATAATAAGTTTTTTTCCCGAACGCTGCATAAGCCAGCGAGATACCCCTACTAGTCCACTGTAGTATAGACATCCAGCAACGAATATTCCTACTTGCTTACGCATTTACCTTTTCCTAGCAGGCACAGCCTCTTTAACTATTGACAGTGTGAGGAACAATTAGACTATCCATAACATGAGCCATGAGCACTTGTATACCAGGAATTGCTCTGTTCTGGTTGCCACAAACGGCATCCACCTGTTCTCGATAGCTATCCAATGCTGCAGCCCAATAAATAGAACCCGAAGCGAAAACCATAGCGCCTGATCGCGCTATATAGTAGGTGGTGTTGCTACTATCGAGAGAGTCTAGGTCATTACGCACCGCTGAAGTAGCAATAATATGTAGGTTGGGCGGTGTAGCACCATTGTTGAAGACACGATCCCACTCGTACCCAACCAAACCACACCCGTACTCTTGCCTAGGCTGCAAGCCTGTTTCCTTCAATAAGGATGTATCTGCTGCTGGATCAACGCGCCACGGGTAACCAGATATCTTGTGCGTCAAGTCAGAGAACATAATGCCTACTAACGCGTTCTCTGGACGAGCTAACGCAGGATCACGCCACTGTGCAGTAAGCCGTGTATTGTCTTTTCCATAAAAAGGATCGCGTGCAAGATCGCTTACACCGTGGCTTGTCTGAACCTTGTAACAAACTACTGTACGGTTAGGAACCCCTTGAGCATCTGGCTCAAAGCGCATTTGCCAGTAGACCGCATCAGCACCAAGAAAAGCAATGCCTACACCCGTATCACGCGCCCGTTCTACCTCATCACGCATCTCTTTGGTCCAGTACTCGTCGTGTCCAAGTGAAATGTAGGCTTTGTGATGGGAAAGTAGATCAGGAAGTTGTTGTAAGTTTATATCACTTGCATAGGTCACATCATACCCCTGCCGCTCCATCCAACGAATGGCATCTGCCTCGTAGATAAGTACTTGGCTTGCACCTGCCTCCTGTGCGTACGGCCTGTCGAAAGAGACCTTCGTACCTTTTGCAGTGACATCCGACTCGCTGGGTATTGCAACGTTTGTGGTTGCATCTGCTTCATAGAGACTCGACCCTCCCCAGTTATTATAGGCAGCATAGGTCGTGTCTGGAGTGACAACTATGTATGTCGAGGAAGAGTCCACCTCAAGCACATCAAAGGGTACATAGGTCTGCATGCCATTGACATCGATAAACTTTGCTAGATAAACGCCAGTGGTCCAATCAGCAGGAACGGTTAACGTATAAGAAACTTGCCAATGTGCCTCTAACAGGTCGGTCTGTGCATTCTTTATGCAAGAAATACACCCTACTAGAGCATGCTTTGACAAGTCGTATACACCCTGTGCGTGCCCAACAAGATTGTTTACAGAAGCCATCAGCCGACCACCAAGGCCGCCATACCACCCTAACCGATAGATACCAAGTGAGTAGAGCGTCCCCTCTTCCTGAGTGCTAACATAAAACTTTATGGACTTCCCAGGTAAAACATAGGTCGAATTGGCATAGGCTTGAATCTGTGCTACAGACACCTTTGCAGTTGGGATTTGCCAAGCGTATGTCCCCGCATGAGCGTTCTCGTGCATAATGTCATTGCCCGTATTTGCTTGCGTCGTTAGCACAGGTAGAGCATTCGCACTATTCACACCGGACAGGAAAGATGGGCCAAGCAGTACTATACCTAGCACTACTCCAACTACCAAAAATACGGCTATAACACTTACAACTAATTGTAACCTCATGCAAAACCTTCCGTTGTTTAACGTCTAAAAAGGAAACTATCCATAAATTGCGCTAAAAATATCATATCTGCAGTAGAGATAAGGTGTGCATTAAGGTGGTGAATCAGTTAAATAATGCCAAAATAGGTGGAGAAGTTTACTATTCGAGTAACACAAGAATTAAGTGGTGATAATCATCTAAGGAAGATAAGAAACTTATACCGCAAAAGTATATTCTTAACTTCTTCTCAATATCAGTGATAACCTGATTCGCATGGATAGAGGTATATCTTTAAGGTATGTGAGAAGCAAGTGCTTTCTAAATACTTCTATCGGCTATAGAACTAAAGAGACGAATCAAAGCTTTCTCACACTGTTATTCGACAAGGATGGTACTTAACATGCATAGCTCGCTAAGTCGCTATATATTACTGGCAAAACGATGGATGTGGATGATATTGCTTGGAGTGGTGATCTGCGGAAGCATAACATATGTTATCACTAAGCTCATACATCCAGTATATCAAGCTTCTGCGCTTCTGGTTCTTACTGTAACAACTTCTCCATCGACTTATGATAATACCTCGGCGGTTCTCGAAGTGTTGCCAACCTATGCCCAGTTGCTCAATACTCCACAGGTATTGAATCCTGTTGCAAAAAAATATGGTCTGACGATTAAGCAACTACAACCCATGATTACCGTTAAGCCGCAATCTAACACAGAGAATATTGAACTGGATGTTCAGAGCAGCAGCCCACGACTAGCAGCACAATTGGCAAATGAGATCAGTCAAAGCTTTGCACAATTTTCAAGTACACAGTTGGGCGTGGTACAAGTTCATGTCCTTGATGCCGTTACACCAACAGATGCGGTTCAACCTAAGCCATCATTAGATGCAGCAATTGGGGCTGGGGTGGGCCTTGGCTTAGCATTGGCACTGATCATCCTATTTGAGTGGACAGACGATCACCTGATAGGTTTAGAGGAGATACAAGAGCGCTTCGAGCTGGACATTGTGACAATTATCCCTGAGCTTTCGCGGCGACATCTCAAGGACACAGAGGAGGCACCAGCATTGGCCGAAGCGAGCCGTATTTTGAGCGCAAAGGTTAACGCTGCACAGGCAGCCCACCCATTCAAGCTTGTAATGGTTACTAGTGCTGTTGCAGGAGAGGGCAAAAGTACAGTCGCAGCAAATTTGGCATCTTTTCTAGCTATTACGGGCCGGCGAGTCCTGTTAGTAGATGCTAATTTGCGCTATCCAACGCTCGATCAGCATTTTCAACTCAACAACCATCAAGGACTCACAGATGCACTACTGGAGATGTGGACCCACATCGAAGTTGACCTGGAAGGTCAAGCTACCGAAATACCTTCGTTGCGTGTCTTAACCGCTGGAGTTGTGCTCTCTAATCCCTCGGAGTTGTTGCAATCGCAGTTGGCCAAGAAACTTTTTGAACACTTTAGAAACTCTAAACAATTTGATTATGTTATCTTTGATACATCACCAGTGCTACCGATAGCTGACACACAGATCATAGCATCATATGTCGATACAACCATTCTTGTGATCGACGCATCAAAAACGCCACGCAAGATTATCGCACGCACGAAAGAAGTGCTGAACAAGACCGGAACGACACTCTTAGGAGTGGTCATCAACAAGAGCTACTGGTCGGAATACGGCGATATTCGCGAGTATCTGAACAGTATACAGCGTTACAGATCGAAGGCAATTCCCACGATGACTACACCGCTGCACTCAGCTTCTGCCAAAGGGACGTTTACTACGTTTGCTCAGAACGCAAATTCGCGGCAGCAGGAGTTCGCTAGCAAGTAGCCATCAGTTTTCTATTTTAAGTCTCTTGTAGAACGGTTAGAAGTATGTCCCAACCTTTCGATACTACTATCACTCAGCCGCTTGGCACAACTAGCGCACGGCTTGTCGCCGTGCGCCTCAAGTCGGCCAATAAATACATCTTTCGCGCACTCTTAAGCTTGGCATCAGCAAATCTTCTCATACGCATTGCGGGACTACTTAATCAGGTCATCGTTACAGCCCGCTTTGGTCAAGGAGAATCAATGGATGCCTACTTTGTTGCATCCGCTTTACCTCTTTTACTAGCGCAGTTGCTTGCCAGTGCGCTAGAAGCTTCCGTCATTCCTATCTACACACGTGTACGTACACAGGCAGGAAGACAACAAGCATCAAGGCTGTTCAGCACATTACTGAATCTGCTCGTGATAGCCATGATTAGCTTTACTATCCTCATGCTCGTCTTTCGTGGTCAGGTGATTTTCTTTTCTGCCCCAGGGCTTAGAGCCTATCCCAGAGACCTCGCCGTTGATCTGACAGCTTACATCTTTCCAGTGCTTATTCTGATGGTAATGAATAGTTTCATGGAGTGTCTACTCAATTCAGAAGGTCAATTTGGCTGGCCAGCTTATGCTGGTGTTCTAGTACCTATCACAACTGCACTGTTGGTGTTGCTAGAAGGAAAGTCATATGGTGTACTGATGCTGTGTATCGGTACGCTGCTAGGGCAGTTCTTGCAGTTGCTTATTATTATTCTACGCGCTCGCAAAGCTAAGCTCATATATCGGCCTATAGTGGACCTGCACCACCCTGACGTCATTGCTGTAGCTAAAGTAGCGTGGCCCTATCTATTCGCTGCTCTTATCAGTCAAGCAAGTCCTCTGGTCGATCAAATGTTTGCCTCATCGCTGTCATCGGGAAGTATTGCAGCACTGAATAATGCACTTAAACTCAGCAGTGTTCCTACAGGCGTTATTTTTGCTTCGATAGGGCGCGCCGCCCTTCCCTATCTCGCACACCAAGCAACCATCAAGGATATGAAGGCTTTTAAGGATACCCTCCGCCTGTATAGCTGGGCCGTGGCTATCGGTACTATAGCAATAACAGTAGCAATGATCTTGTTGGCGTACCCTCTTGTGCAGATACTCTTCCAACATGGTTCGTTCTCTGCTGAGGATACAGCCCGTACTGCCAGCACGTTGATAGGATTTGCTATCGGTCTTACTCCAATGGCTCTTGGTTTTATCATGTCGCGGGCGCTTAGTGCTCTTGGTAAGTCTACATTGCTTATGTATGTCACTATCTTCAGTGTCTTCGCTAATGCCATTTTTGACTACATTTTCGTTAGCTTTTGGCAAAGCTTTGGCATCGCGGTGGCGACATCAGTGATATACACTTGCACAATGGTCATTCTAATGTTGATGCTGCGTGCGACTATTGGCAAACTCTACTTCCTAACACCTCCTCATGAGATACTAAGCGTGATGTGGAAAAGCGAGTATCTCGCTAGGTTCCGTTTACCCTATCAGGTGCGTCGGCGTGTCGTTCGTGCGTGCTTTGCTACTGCAGTCTTTATAGCAGGCAGCATTGCTGTCGTATTTAATAACCTGCTGGCATTGCGTATCGCTTTTGGATCAATTATTATATTATTTCTCTTACGCTATCGCTACTACCTGCTAGTAGCATGGGGACTGCTTGCCGCGTTTATTGGCTCATCACTTCCATTGTTCAATGGCAACAATTTCTTGTCAGGTTTAACTCTGCCAACGGTGTTGCTACTGTTCTACCTGCCAACAAAAGAGGCGTTCAAGCGCATGCCCGCTCTTGCGTTTTTCCTTGCCTTTGTGCTCTGGGTCTTACTTGGCGTTGGCATCTCACAGATTACCCCGACAGAGTTTTTCACTATCTGGACAACTTACCTAGACTACGTCGCAGTCGCAGTCCTGACAATCTTCGTGATTACGACCCGCAAACGTCTGCTCGGGGTCATTGATCTCTTTCTAGCAATAACGGTGTTTATCTGCTGCTATGGCATTTACGGCTACTTCACTAAACATGGGGGCGTGGTAGATACTTCGACTTCTCTTTTTCGTATCAGTTCGGTCTTCGCCGATTCACCTCCCACACTGGCAATGTTTCTCTCAATCATCTTTCCATTGGTACTTTACAGAACATTCACGCTGCAAGGGTATAAGCGTGTCTTCGGAGTATTACTAGCGTTACTCTCTTTAGTAACACTCGTACTCACTTTCAGCCGTGGCGCTTATCTCAGTGTTGCTGGCAGCATGATCATTCTGGTGCTTTTCCTGCCCTCCAAGAAGCTGAAAGTGGGTATCCTCAGTACATCTGGTATCCTAGCAGCTATAGCATATCTGGTAATAACTGTTGGCAATATACCTATCTTTAGTCGCTTTTTCAACCAAGATCTCACAACCTTGAATGGGCGTACTTATCTCTGGCAGGCAGTCATTGACCATTTTGATCCAACGCGCTTGTTAGGCTACGGACTCAAGGGTTCCGACATCTTGCTGACCAATGTACATGTTGGCTTTGGCCGGGGTCTCATCGCGACGGCAACACATAATATCTTTCTGGAGACACTCTATGATCACGGTCTGATTGGTGTCACGTTGCTGGTGCTCACCCTCCTCACACTGGCTGTTTCATTGTTGGCTAAGGCACGTAATACTTCTTTTGATCATCGTATGCTACTAGCAGCAGTATTGGCGATCTTTTTTAATGTGCTAGTGCAGTCTAATGAGTCGAACGACATCTGGAACCAGTCTGTAGGCATCTATTTTTGGATTGCTATGGCACTACCATTCGCGCTTTGTTGGTCTCAGACAGAAGCACCACAAGCATCTGAAATCAAAGAGGTCAGCAACGACGAGGACAATGACATAACGGAGCCTGGGCTAGGGGCACTACCGGGAATAGTGCCAAAAGAACTGAGTTCTGTGTAGGGAGATTTGTTGTGAAAGAGCATATGCGTATCTGTCTAGTTTCTTTTATGTTCGCACCACTAGTGGGAGGTGCGGAGGTACGAGCAGAGAAACAGGCACGTCAATTCCAAGCGCTAGGCCAAGACGTTATGATTGTTACACTAAGGCACAATAAAGAGTGGAAACGAACGGAGAGGCTTGACAACCTACCAATTATACGTGTGGGTGGTATTTACGACCGCAAAGGATGGCTACGTCTAGGCAAATATGGTCATTTGCCAATTGATGTTTTGCTGTTTCTACAGCTTTGGCAACTACGTCATCAATACGATCTTCTTCACGTCTGTCAACTTGGAACCATTGCAGCAGTAGCAGCACTCGTCGGAAAGATGACCCGCAAGCCAGTTGTTGTCAGTGTACCTAGCTCGGGATCTGATGAAAGGCAACAGGCAGCTTCACTAATGGCCGATACACTCAACCTGGATAGTGATTTTCTCAAAGTCGATTTCAGGGAAGCAATGGCTGGCGATATTGCGTATATAGCTCAGTCAGCATTGGGCGGTGCTGCCATGATTGAGTTTTTGAGAAAGTCTGACACCTTCTACCACATCCTCAGTAACCGTAGCCTTGCCTATCTTACCTTGCAAGGCTTTCGTGCCGAACGAATAACACGCATTCCTAACGGCGTTGATACAGAGAAATTCCGGCCACTAGCCCAATGCCGTCCTGATTCAAGACGACCGGAACGGGATATTCTCTGTGTGACACGTTTGCAATATCCCAAAGGAGTAGATGTACTCTTACACGCGTGGGCAAGGTTAATACATGCTCCAGCCGAATGGCGCACACAGTTGAAACTACGACTGCTTATAGTGGGAGAAGGGCCGCTGCGTCCACAGTTAGAACGTATCGCAGCAGAACATGGTATCCAGGATAGTGTCGAGTTCTTAGGACTACGTAGGGATGTCGTCAACCTGCTGCAAGAAGCATGGGGATTTGTGTTGCCCTCTCGCTGGGAGGGTATGCCTAACGCTTTATTAGAGGCGATGGCTTGTGGTTTGCCCTGTATAGCCACACGCGTGAGTGGAAGCGAGGACATTATCAACGATGGTGTCAATGGATTACTTGTGCCACCACTGCAACCTGCTGAATTAGCCCAGGCTCTACGTCGTATCATAGAAAACCCCGACTTCGCACAACAGCTAGCCAAGGAAGGTCGAGCGACTATTATGCGCGGCTATCAATTGACGGCCATCGCAGAACGTTTACTTAAATTCTATCAGTATCTTTTAAAGAGTGTTGAAAAGTGAGTAAGTTACGCATTTATATAGCTATTGCAACCTTTGATCCTTTAGTTGGCGGAGCCGAGATGCAGGCTAAAGCACAAGGTGTAGCTCTGTGCAAGAGAGGTCACGACACAACAATTGTTACATTTCGTCATGCTAAGGAATGGTCTTCTCACGAATTGGTGTCGGGATTACCCGTCATCCGCGTTGCGGGTAAGTTACTAGCAGAGCGAGCAAAACAGCCCAAATCAATGCAAAAACTGTTGTACTTACTAGCACAAGTCGTCCTGGGATGGACTCTCTGGACACAACGGCATCACTACGACGTTTTACATGTCTACCAACTTAGTCTACTTGCACTGCCAACTGCCCTCGTCTGTCTACTGGCACGAAAGCCATTGATCATTTCCGTTCGCAGTACAGGATCAGGGAAGCTAACAAGATCCTGTACTGAGCATGTAACCTTGGCCGTAGGACCGCTAGATCCTACGGCACCGTGGCTACAGGTGGATGGGCATACATGGGTTGATGGTGACCTAGAACCGCTAAAGCGCATGGGGAATTTCTTTATGGATGTGACGCGCTTTTTGCTCATACAGACACGAGCAGTGGTGGTCATATTGAGCACACGTATGAAAGAGTACCTTGCTACCCATGATCTTCTGCTACCTGGAGTACAACTTATCCCCAATGGGGTGGATATCGGTCATTTTCACCCCATATACGATGAAGCCACGCTCAAGACAAGAGAAAATACTGTTGTCTGCGTCTCTAAGTTTCGCTACGAAAAAGGGAATGATGTGCTACTACAGGCATGGCACATTGTACATAAGGAGTTGCCCCAAGCGCGATTAATCCTAGTAGGTGCTGGTCCCTTGCAAAAGCAGCTTCAATGTATGGCAGAGGCCCTTCAGATAACAGAGAGTATTGAATTTGCAGGTTTGCAGAGCGATGTACCGGCACAGTTGCACCGAGCGGGAATAGCGGTATTGCCTTCGCGCTGGGAAGGTATGCCTAATGCTGTCCTGGAGAGTATGGCATGCGCACTGCCATGCGTGGCGACACGAGTCAGCGGAAGTGAAGACATTATCCAACATGGGGAAAATGGATTACTTGTCGAGGCTGAAGACTATGAAGCGATGGCTCAAGCTCTGCTTACACTTCTGAGAGATCCAGTGCTTGGACAGCAATATGGAAGAGCTGCACGCAAGACTATTGAACAATATTATTCTTTTGATCACATTACGAATATTTATATCAAACTCTACCAAGAAGTACTGAGCCGTAGAGATGATATTGCGGCGAAAGGATATATATAGATGTGTGGTATAGCTGGCTTTATTGATAGGCAGCACAGTCACGAGAACGCTGAACTGCTAATCGATAGCATGTGCAAAGTGATCCGTCACCGTGGACCAGATGATCAAGGAGTTTGGGTGGGAGACGGAGTTGCATTGGGTATGCGCCGTCTGTCGATTATAGATCTGGCCAAGGGTCAGCAGCCCATGCTTAACGAGGATGGAAGTGTTCTGGTCGTTTTTAATGGGGAGATTTATAACTATAGTGAGTTGCAGCAAAATCTGCAGGATCGTGGACATCAGTTCCAGACCAAAAGTGATACAGAGACCATCGTTCATGCTTATGAGGAGTACGGCGATGATTGCGTAAAGCACTTCCGTGGTATGTTCTCCTTCGCACTTTGGGATCGCAAGCGTCAACGTCTGCTTGCCGCCCGTGATCGCTTTGGCAAAAAGCCTCTCAACTACTACTGGGACGGCCAACGCCTAATTTTTGCCTCTGAGATTAAGTCTATCCTCAAAGCGGGTATTTCATCAGAGATCAATTATATAGCTCTTGATGAGTATTTAGTATACGCCTACGTTCCAACGCCGAATACGCTCTTCAAGCATGTTATGAAGGTGCCTCCTGCCCACATACTGATCTATGAACATGGCCAGGTCAGTACAAAATGCTACTGGGAGTTGCCCTTTACACCGACTAGCAAGGATGATGAGGCAACGGCGATTGAGCGCACACGCGCTTTGCTTGAAGATGCGGTACGAGTGCGTTTAATGAGCGAGGTTCCACTAGGTGCGTTCTTGAGCGGTGGAGTAGACTCAAGCGTTGTGGTTGCACTGATGAGTCAGATGATGTCGCAACCCGTTAAAACATTCTCTATCGGCTTTGAGGAAGAGGATTTTACAGAACTTCCCTATGCCAGACAGGTTGCGAAACAATTTGGCACCGATCATCACGAATTCCTGGTCAAGCCAGATCTAATTGCGGCACTGCCACAATTAGTATGGGACTACGACGAACCATTTGCCGATTCTTCGATGTTGCCTACCTACTACGTCTCTAAATTGGCGCGTGAACACGTCTCTGTCGCTCTATCAGGTGATGGAGGCGACGAAATCTTTGGTGGTTATGAGCACTACTTACGAGAGTATAAGATCAGTCGTATATCACCCATTGTTCGTACGATGCTAGCAAGCGGGAGCCTACTCATTCCCGATGGCGTGCGTGGCAAGAAGCGCTTCGGCAGCCTACGTTATGATCTTCCTACTCGTTGTACACGCATCATCCAGCGTATGCCTGCAACACGTGCCGCCATGTACAGCAAAGAATACTTTGCCCATGTGTACGATCATAATCCATATGAACGACAGCTAAATCGCTACCGCGAGGTAGCGCATCTGGACCCATTAACGCAGATGCAGTATGTCGATGCACACGTGTATCTTCCAGATGACATTCTTGTCAAGGTTGATAAAGCGAGCATGCTCAACTCGATAGAAACGCGTGCTCCTCTCCTTGACCAGTATCTGGTTGAATATGTGACCTCCCTACAACCGTCGCTACGCATCCATAACGGCACGCTTAAGTATCTTTTGAAGCAGGCTACTAAAGATTTGCTACCTGCCTCAATTCTCTCACGGCCAAAACAAGGTTTTGGAGTGCCTATCAAACATTGGTTCCGTGGGGATCTGCTTGGCTACGCTCACGAAGTACTTGAGTCTGCACAAGCGCGACAACGCGGCATCTTCCAGCCCCACTTTATACACAATATTCTGACAGGGCATGCCAAAACAAAGTTAGTCGACTATAGTTCTGCCATCTGGACACTACTCTGTCTGGAGTTGTGGTTCAGGATATACATAGATGAGCCTTCTCTGCAAGTTGAACAGACTTCACAATTACAAACGACAGGCGGTCGCTAGTAAAGTTGATCAGTCGATGATATAGAGAAAGGGAAATTGTATGTGCGGTATTTGCGGCATTTACAATACACAAAGTAGAGAGCCAGTCTCACCACAATTAATTGAACAGATGACACATCTGATCGTGCATCGTGGCCCTGACGATACGGGTTTCTACTTGGATGGCCCCGTGGGATTAGGTTTCGCACGACTGAGTATTATCGATCTTAGTGGAGGACACCAGCCTATGTGCAACGAGACTGGTGATGTGTGGATTGTCTTCAATGGCGAAATATGGAACTACAAATCTCTGCGCCAAGAGCTTACCGAAAAGGGACATCAGTTTCGCAGCAATAGCGATACTGAGACAATTATTCACGCTTACGAGGAATATGGTGTTGATTGTGTCACCCATCTACATGGCATGTTCGGTTTTGCTATTTGGGATTCACCGCACAGTCGCCTCTTTCTGGCTCGAGATCGTGCAGGCAAAAAGCCGCTCTACTACACTCGCATACCCGGTGGCTTCGTCTTTGCCTCTGAAATTAAGTCATTATTATGTCATCCGGCGGTAAGAAGAGAGCCTGACATACAGGCTCTTGCCGATTTCTTGAGTGTACGCTACGTGCCTGCACCTGCAACACTCTTCGCAAATATTTATAAGATTCTTCCAGGGCACTGGCTGCTCTACGAAAACGGTCATATACGCGAGCAGTGCTACTGGGATTTTGCCTTTGGCAAGATCGAACGTCGCTCGGAGCAAGAGTATCTGCAGGGTATCCGCCAGCATATTCAGTACGCAGTCGAGGAGCGCATGATGGCCGATGTTCCAGTGGGGGCAATGCTTAGTGGCGGCGTGGATTCTAGCATTGTCACTGGCATTATGAGCAAGTTGACAAATCAAAAGGTGAAGACGTTCTCTGTTGGCTTTGATCATCCAGCTTATAGCGAACTGCCTTATGCTAAGCTGGTGGCCGATTACTTCGGCACAGAGCACTACGAATTGGTCGTCAAAGGTTCCGATCTCACACAGTACTGGCCTCTATTGACTTGGCATCGCGATGAGCCAGTGAGTGAGCCATCCGACTTAGGTGTGTATCTCGTCTCAAAGCTAGCACGTGAACACGTGAAGGTAGTGCTCTCCGGTGAGGGTGCTGATGAGCTTTTCGCAGGCTACCCCAAGTATGTTGTTGACTGGATTGCTGATTACTATCGTATTTTGCCGACACCTTTGCGAGAACAAGTAATCACTCCATTGGTAGGTCGTCTTCCTTATAGCATGCGTAAGGTTACAATGGCAGCTCGCACTCTGTCCCAGCCAGCGCCGCAACGTTGGATGAACTGGTTTGGGATTTTCAATAGTGCGCTTAAAGATCAACTACTCTCTACACAGGTCAAGGAAAACATCAATCTTGATTCCAGTCGTATCTTCCGAAGTCGGTTAGAGAAAAATCCACAGCGCGACGATTTGTCATCAATGCTTTACCTGGATACGAAAATATGGCTTCCTGATAATCTACTAATGAAAGCCGATAAGATGACGATGGCTGCCTCGTTAGAGTCACGTATTCCTCTACTTGACTACAAGCTCATCGAATACGCTGCTAGCATTCCATCAGATGCCAAGATTAAGTCGCTCAAGACCAAATACCTGCTCAAGCGTGCCTTCGGCGACTTCCTACCCAAGCCAATCCTTACCCGTAAAAAGATGGGATTTAACGTACCTACAGGTATCTGGTTTCGCGGAGAACAGCGCGAGCTTATCATGCGCCTCTTGCTCTGCGAACGCCTCCGTAGTCGTGGCTATTTTAACGATGCATTCATTGCTCAGATGATGTGGGATCACCTAGAGGGAAGAACAAACTATCAGGCACAACTCTTCACTCTCGCAAGCTTAGAACTGTGGTTCCGTGTCTTTATCGACAGTCCTCGTCTGGAAATCCCGCAAGGATCAGTAGAAGCACTGTTAGATGCAGAACAGGAACCTGTTGCAAAACTCTAATATATACATAGCAAGGAGCGCTATTTTGATATCGACTGTCTCTCGTGAAATTGTACAAAACAAAGCTGTAAAAACGCGCTACCATATACTTATGGTCACAGGCGTTTACCCAACGAAGGAACGCCCTCACAAAGGCACCTTCGTCAAAGCCATCGTCGATTCACTCGTCGCGATTGGGAATGAAGTAGAGATCGTTCATCCTAAACCTGATCTACCTATGCCCATTCGTTATATTTTAGCAATCCTACAGGTGTTCTTCAAGACACTTACAGGGCGCTACGATATCGTACATGGCCATTACGGTCTATGGTGCCTTGTAGCCCGTATGCAGTGGACAACGCCCGTTGTCGTAGCCTTCCTAGGAGATGACTTGCTGGGTACCGTTACATCACAAGGCGGCCACAGTAAAAAAAGCTTGTTTGTTGTCCGCATCGGCCAATGGCTGTGTCGCCATGTTGAAGCGGTGACTGTTAAAACGCAGCAGATGAAAACAGCTTCCCTCACCGATGATGCCTTCGTTATTCCCGATGGGATAAACTTCGAACTTTTTACACCCATGCCGCGTGAGAAGGTACGTGCTGCACTTGGCTGGGACCAGGACCGCTATTACGTAGTTTTCGCTAATAATCCCGCCATTCCGGTTAAAAACTTTGCTCTGGCGCAAGCAGCTATTGAGTGCTTGCAGAAGAGAGGCATGACCGCTGAGTTGGTTGTGGCTACAGGTCTGCCACAAGCAAAGGTAGTGCAGTATATCAATGCCAGCAATGCGCTCATTCTGCCTTCTATAGCAGAAGGGTCGCCAAATGTTGTCCGTGAAGCCTCGGCCTGTAATGTGCCTATCGTGGCCACAAATGTGGGTGATGTGGCAGAAGTGCTAGCGCGCACAGAGGGATGTAGTGTATGCCCTCATGATGCCGAAGCCTTGGCAATTGGCTTAGAGAAAGCCTTGAAACATACAGAGCGTACAACTGGCAGAGCGGATACAGCGCACCTGGATAGTAAGGTGTTGGTCGAGCAGATTATGGCAATGTATGAGCAAGCAATAGAGCGAAAGAAGCAAGTGAGGCACGAAGAAGGAAGGCGTACAGAGCCATGTCTAAAAGAGTACTGATGCTGGTAGAAAACTTATCAGTACCTGCTGATCCACGCGTGTGGAGAGAGGCATGTACACTGCGTCGCTCTGGCTACGAAGTAAGTGTTATTTGCCCCAAAGGAGAAACGCGAGATCAAGAGTCGTATGCATGCATTGAGGATATTCACATCTATCGCTATCGCCTGCCAAGCACAAGCAATGCTTTGAGCGGCTACATCAAAGAATACTGCGTTGCTATGCTCAAGACCTTCTTGTTGAGCCTTAAGGTGTTAGTTCATCACGGCTTCGACGTTATTCATGCCGCTAATCCGCCAGATATCTTTTTCGTCATCGGACTATTTTATCGGCTCCTGGGTAAGAGGTACATCTTCGACCAGCATGATCTTGCTCCAGAAATGTTTCATGTTCGCTTCCAGCAGCGCATGAAACCTTTGTACAAGCTGTTGCTCTTTCTGGAACGGTGCTCGTATAGCACTGCTCAAGTAGTCATCACGACAAATTCTTCTCAGAAGCGGCAAGCGCTAGGGCGTGGAGGTTGTGTGCCTGCTAAGGTCTTTATCGTGCGCAATGGACCAGACGTTGCTCGTTTCGTTCCATCAGTACAAGAGTCCACGCTCAAACAGGAAAGACGTTATCTGCTCGCCTACATTGGAGTAATGGGTATACAGGATGGTATCGAGTATGCTCTCCTTGCTCTT
>Ga0213882_10000411_pt1 | contig 14783 bp, 12 predicted proteins | sample BarmaccoBMER_R09_FD_160106 | JGI IMG/M metagenome (GOLD analysis project Ga0213882, IMG submission 160106) | Barbacenia macrantha exposed rock microbial communities from rupestrian grasslands, the National Park of Serra do Cipo, Brazil - ER_R09 ...
TTTATCAGGCCACGTTTTTTCGACGGCCAATTCCTTGGGCGCGCCGACTTTTTGCGGCGCGTCGACGGCGTTCCATCGAACCTGGGCGACTACAGTTACGAGGTAATCGATACGAAGCTCGGTCTCTCCGCGAGGCCGTACTATTTAGTCCAGCTGTGCAATTATAGCGAGCACCTCGAGCGGTTGCAGGGCTGCGCGCCAAAGTTTGGCCACGTCGTATTCGGCAACGGCAACGAGCAGGCGTTCTATCTCAACGACTACCTCGCATACTATCGCCATCTCAAGCGAACGTTCTTGGAGTTCGTCAACGATCCGGCGTTTGCGGAAATGGACGAACCACGGGCCTACCCGCTGAAGGTCAAGCACTGCGGGATTTGCGCCTGGAACGATCGCTGCATCCAAAAACGCAACGACGACGACCACTTGAGCCTCGTCGCATGGATCCGGCGCGACCAAATTCAAAAACTCGAGACTGCGGGCGTCGCTCGGGTCGCCGACCTCGCCGTGGCGGGCGACGATCGGCGGCCCAACGGGATGAGTCCCGAGATCTTTACGAAGTTGCGCCGGCAGGCAGACCTGCAAGTGCGCGGCCGCACGACGGGCGAAGCGATTTACGAGCTGCTCAAACACGAGCCGCCGCTCGGCTTCGCGCTCTTACCGAGGCCGGCGCCGGGCGATGTCTTCTTCGACATGGAAGGCGACCCGCTCTACGAGCCGGGCAAAGGCTTGGAGTATCTCTTCGGCTGTTGGACCGCAGACGACGAGCCACAGTTCCGCGCCTTTTGGGGCACCGACCGCGCCGGCGAACGCCGCGCGTTCGAAGAGTTCATAGATTTTATCGTCGCCCGGCGGCGACGGTATCCCGGCATGCACGTCTATCACTACGCCAACTACGAAAAGGCGGCGCTGCGACGCCTCGCGCAAGAACACTGCACGCGCGAGGACGAGGTGGACGACCTCCTGCGCGGAGAGGTCCTGGTCGATCTGTTCGCGGTCGTTCGACAGGCGGTCGCGATCTCGGAAGACGGCTACGGCCTGAAGAAACTCGAGCGCTTCTACGACCTCAAACGCGAAACCGACGTGAAAAAGGGCGACGAGTCCATCGTCATGTTCGAGCGGTGGCTGGTCGCGAGCGATCCTGCGATTCTCCGCGACATAGAAGCGTACAATCGAGACGATTGCCGCTCGACGCAGTTGCTGCGGGATTGGCTGCTCAACCGCCGCGACGAGGCGATCGCGAAGTTCGGCATCGAGTTACCGCTCCGCCCCGTCAAACAGCCGGACGAGCCGTGCCATGCCGCTTTCGAGCCGACATGTAAGAAATGCGTCGACCATGCGAACGAGGAACGCGAAGAGGAGCGCCGGACGGACTTAGAGCGAACGCTGCTGGCGCATGTCCTTTCGCCGCAAAACGACGAAGAGTACGGGCTGATGCGCCCAGATAAGCGCACCCACTACCTGCTCGGTAATCTGCTGGCATACCACCGCCGCGAAGAGAAGCCCGCGTGGTGGGAGTACTACGACCGCTGCGAAAACGTCGACAACCTGATCGAGTTTGACAAACATGCGATCGGAGGCCTGAGACTTCGCGACGACATCGCCGTCGAGATCCTCAATCGCAGTAAGGTATACACGTACGCTTTCCCCGACCAGCTCTATAAATTAGGCGCGGGCGATGAGGTACACAATCCGCGCACCACGAGGGGCGCCGGCACCATTCTCGATATCAACGACGACGAGAACCTGCTGCGTCTCAGGACGACGGCCAAGCCCGAGACCGCCCGCGAAATCACCGAACTAATTCCCGGCGGGCCACCTTCGACGAAACCGCAACGGCGCGCGCTGCGCCGTTTGGCGGAATCCTTTCTTGCGGGCAACCTGCAAACTGAGTATGCGGCGAGTTTCGATTTGCTTTCAAACCGGAACCCTCGAGTCGCGGGTCGCACCGCGCTTCAACCCGAGGTCGTCAACGCGGAATCCGTTTCTGCGGTCGTGCAATGTTTGGACAACAGCTACCTCTTCATCCAAGGTCCGCCGGGAAGCGGGAAGAGCACGATCGGATCCCAGGTGATCTGCGATCTGCTCGAGGCCGGCAAACGGGTGGCGGTGACGAGCACGAGCCATAAGGCGATCCACAATCTGCTGCACAAGGTCGAGGATTGCATCGTCAAGCGCGGCAGAACGTTCCGTGGGCGCTACAAACACACCGGAAACGGCTCGGAATACAAGTCGGAGCTACCGGCTACGCTCATCGAATCGAGCAGCCGCAACGAAGACTTCGACTCCGAAGACTACGATCTCGCCGGAGGCACCGCGTGGCTTTTCGCCCGGGAAGAGCTCGCAAATAAGTTCGACTACATCTTCATCGACGAAGCCGGCCAGGTGTCATTGGCCGATGCGTTGGCGGTGTCGCAGTGTGCCCGCAACGTCGTGCTGCTCGGCGATCCGTCGCAGTTGGCTCAGGTCAGCCAAGGCCGCCAGCCGCTTCACGTAGGCGACTCCGTGTTGCAGCACTTGCTCAGGCAGAACAAGACGGTGCCGGAGGATCGCGGCATTTTCCTCGATCGAACGTACCGCATGCAGCCGGAGATCTGTGCGTTTATCTCGGAGGCGATGTACGACGATCGCTTGGAACCGGCGGAGAACGCCAAAGACCATCACGTCATGGCGAATGGCCAACGGCTTGCCGGGCTGTACTTCGCTCCGTTGCCGCACGAGGGCAACAGCTCGAGCTCACCGGAGGAAGCCGACGAAATCCTCCGCCAAATCGTGATGCTGCGCGAGCACGGGACCGTGACCGATCGCGACATCATCGTCGTAACGCCCTACAACGCGCAGCGGCGGCTGATCACGCAGCGGCTGCGCAACGCCGGTCTCGACGTGCGCGTCGGCACGGTCGACAAGTTCCAGGGGCAAGAGGCGGCCGTCGTTTTCTACTCGATGGCAACCTCGAGCGGCGAAAACGTGCCGCGCGACCTTCACTTTCTCTTCGAGCGCAACCGGTTCAACGTCGCGATCTCGCGGGCGCAAGCCATGAGTGTCTTGGTGTGCAGCCCGCGTCTGCTCGACGTCTCGTGCCGCACGCCCGAGCAGATGGCGCTCGTGAACCTGCTCTGCGCCTTCGCCGAAGGGGCCAAGCCGATGGCTTATGCCGCCGAGCACGCCTTAACGGCGTGCGGCTGAACGGACGGCTCCCAAAACCGCTTCGTCCAGCAGTCGCCCAACAGCGAACAGTAGCAGAGCTTCAGATCGATCCGCCGCGCGTCGGCGAGGACTCGGCGGGTAAAAAATTTGCCTTCAACCCGCAGCAGCTCGAGTTTTTGCCCCGCGGAGATAACGTCGCCGGGAAAGATCGTGCTCGCCGTCATGCTCGAGTTGCCGTGAACGTGCGCCTTCGCGGCGTCTTCGTCGGCTTTCGCCTCCATTCGTTCGGACTGGATCGCCCCCGCGATGGCCGGCTGGGAGTTCGCTCCGGGCGGGCGTTGGATGACTCTTCCATCCCGCGTGATGACTGCGCTGAAGATCAAGGCCGGCCCGATGCCCGCGTTGTCGATGTCGACCTCGAAGTACCTGTCGGTCGAGGACGACGTGACGAACGTGAGGTACGGCCACACCGTCGCGCTGAACTGCTTGCGGATTACGTACGTTTGATACGCCGACGACCCCGCCGCGATGCCACTGATGAGCAGCGCGAGCAGCGCAATCCATAAATCGAAGCGGAAGCGTTTATCGTCCATGCGGCGGCGCTACTTGCCGGAACCGCCGACAGCCACGCTAATCACGCCGTTGTTGTACGGTACCGCGTACGTGCGCGCGGGCGCCGTCGCGCCCGGCGGGAAGGCGATGACGTTGCCTTCGTTCTGTTCGAACTCGTAGTTGCCCGCGAAGAGCGTGCCGTCGGGGCCGTAGGCTAAGCCGTCGGCGGCGACCACGCCTTGGGTGAGTTTGTGCGCCGGCTTGCCACGTTCCCGAGGCCAGAAGTCGATCGTCGAGTTCACCGATGCAACCAGCTCGTTATTCGAGTCGAAGGCCACCGCGCCGACCCAACGGTTGTACGGCACGTGCCGAAACGGCACGACGTGACCGGTGGTCGCGCCTGCCGCAAACTTCACGACATTCCACGCATAGCCGCCGGTGTTGTTTCCCACGAACACGTTCTCACGCGCGTCGAGCGCGACGCCGACAGCAATATTGATCGGCATCTGCAAATACTTTGACGGCTGAGTGCCGCCCGCCGGAAAGACCGCCACGTACCCGTTGAGGGACCCCTGGTTTTTCCCCGTGTCGGGATGGCCGTGCCGGCGCGCAAAGACGTAGCAGCTGATCGAGGGCGCCATTCCGCACACGTTGGAGACATACATGTTTCCCACGGCGTCGAATGCGCCGCCCGACGGACCGTCGAGACCCGCGGTATAGGTGCGCAGCAGCCTGCCAAGCTTCGGGGTGTAGACGTTGACGTAGCCGCGCCCGTTGTTGCCGGCATTGACGACCGCGACGTAGACGTTCCCTTTGCGATCGGTCCAGACGCCGTTCGGATAGCCGGGACTGATGGCCAGCGATCCGAGCGCCGACGTGTCGCTGCCGTACGCCTGATAGTAGTAGACCGTGCCCGAGCCGGTGTTCCAATCGAGCGTTGTCGCGTAGAGCAGTTCTCCGGCCTTTCTCGCCGCGGAAGATTGCGGCGCGGCGCCTTGGGAGGGAAGAAGCTGCGTCTGCGGCGCCGGACCGCTCGAGCACGCGTTCAAGAGCGAGAGCGCACACGCCGGTCCGAGAACAAGGAAAATCGGACGCGCGTTGAGATTCATATACCTTCTCCTTCTTACGCTAAATCGGAGGTTTGCTTGCCAATGTCTTTTCGCCTTGCGCGGCTCGTGCCGCTTGGTGCTTGCGCGGCGCTCGCAGCCTGTTCGGCGAGCGGTACGAGCGTGGCGCCATCGAGCTTCAATGACGTTCAAACGTCCGTAACCGCGTCGGGCGAGCACGTGATTCGCATCGGTTCGCGTGAGATTCGCTTCGGCGGCCCGAATCATCGCGCGGCCGCACGCCGGAGTTGGATCGTGCCCGGCGCCGCGAAGGACGGACGCGCGCTGCTCTACGGCAGTTCGTACGATGGCGGCTTCATCAACATCTATCACGAGCACGGGACCAATCAGGCCCCGATCGGGCAACTAACGAACGGTCTCGTGAGCCCCCAAGGAATTATAGTAGATAAGTACCATCAGGTCTGGGTCGCCAACACGAACGCGTTCACGATTCTCGGATTCCAGCGCGGCGCGACTACCGCGTTCACGACGCTCAACGATCCGGGGTACTTTCCCGTCTCGATCGCGGTGGACGGCAACGGCACCGTCTACGCCGCCAACGCGCAAGGCCAGAGCGGCCAGTCCGGCAACGTCACGTACTGGACCAAAGGCAGCACGAGCCCCAGCGGCACGCTGACGTACTCGAACTTCCAAGTCGTGCTCGGCATCGGCGTGGATGCGAGCAACAACGTCTACGTGTCGTACGTTCCGAAGAGCGGACCGCCCGCGGTCGTGGAGTTTCCGGCCGGGTCGCAAACGGGTCAGGTGCTTCCGATGAGCAACGTTACGATCAGCGACATCACGTTCGACAAGCAAGCCAATCTCGTGATGGAAGACGGGTCGGGCGGTCTCGGCATCTGGGCGCCTCCGTACAGCGGGCCGCCGAGTCGAACGCTTTCAGCCTTCGGGAACGAACCGACGCTCGGCAGACACGAACACAAGGTGTGGATTGCTTATGCCAACTTCTCGAACCCCATGATCGAAGGCTACGACTACATCACCGGCGCGCAGATCGACGTGATCACCAGCGGCTGGACGCAGAACAGCGCGATCCCATACGGCGTCGCAGTCGACCCTCCGGCGAGGCTCTAGGCAAGCGCGTCGGGCGGCGCGCCGTGTCGAAATTGGCGGGCTTCGCTCGACGCACAAGCAGAAAGGAGAATAGCCTAATGAGATTCGTGGTCCTGGTCAAGGCAACGACGGAGAGTGAGTCAGGCGCGCTCCCGACGCGCGAGATCCTGGAGCCGATGGGCAAGTTCAACGAGCAGCTGATCAAAGACGGGATAATGCTGGCCGGCGACGGTTTGCATCCATCGTCAAAGGGCGTTCGCTTGCGTTTCGATGGCGGTCGCACGACCGTCATCGACGGCCCGTTCGCCGAAACGAAAGAACTGGTCGCCGGCTTCTGGATCGTCCAGGGAAAATCAAAGGAAGAGATCGTCGAGCGGTTTACCCACGCACCCTTCGACCGCGGAGAGGTCATCGAGATCCGACAGCTTCACGAAGCCGAGGATTTTGGCGACGAGCTGCCGTCCGAAATGCGAGATCAAGAACAGCGCCTACGGAGCCAGTCGCGATGAGATTTGTCTCAATCGTAACGTTCAGCCGTAACGGCGAGCACCCCCACGAAAGCCCTGAAACGGCGCAGCGGATGGAGAAACTGGTCAAGACACTGCACGCGCAGGGCGTCCTCGTTGATACGGGCGGCCGCGACAACGCGATGATGGAGCTTTCGGTGACGCGCAAGAGCGGTCGAAACATCGTGACCGACGGCCCATTTGCCGAATCGAAAGAGGCGGTCGGCGGATACGCCGTGCTCGAAGTCAAAGATCGCGATCAGGCGATCGCGGTGACGAATCGGTTCTTGGACACGCTTGGTGCCGACGCAACCTGCTACTTGCACGAGGTCTTCCCGGCACCCGAGTTGTGATGTCACCCTGAGCCAAGCGATGAACCATGATATCAATCAAAGCCTCGGGGCGATCTGGCGAATCGAATCACCGAAACTGATCGCGCGTTTGTCGAGGATCACGCGCGATGTCGGGCGCGCCGAGGACCTGGCGCAGGATGCCTTCGTTGCGGCGCTCGCTCAGTGGCCCGACGAAGGCATCCCTCGTAATCCAGGTGCGTGGCTGATGACCACCGCCAAACGCAAGGCCATCGATCAAATCCGCCGGGACGAAACGCTCCATCGAAAGTCCGAACAGCTCGCCGCGCAAGTGGCGGCACTCGAGTCGCTGAGCGACTTTGCCGAAGCCTACGAGGAGATCGACGACGACATGCTTCGTCTGATCTTCGTTGCGTGCCATCCACTAGTATCGAGAGACGCCCACGTCGCGCTGACGCTCAAACTGGTCGCGGGTCTCACGACCGCTGAGATTGCGCAAGCCTTTCTGACGTCGGAAGCCACAATCGCTCAGCGCATCGTTCGAGCTAAGCGCAGTCTATCTGAGGCGTGCGTTCCGTTTGAAGTCCCGAGCGGCCGCGAGCGGCAGCAACGCCTTGCCTCCGTGCTCGAAACGATCTACCTGATCTTCAATGAAGGCTACGCCGCTACGGCGGGCGACGACGTGCTGCGACCGGAACTCGTTGACGATGCTCTACGCCTCGGACGCATGTTGGCCCAACTAATGCCCCACGAGAGCGAGGTTCACGGTCTTGTCGCGCTGATGGAACTCCAGGCCTCGCGCATGCGCGCTCGCGTCGACACGTCGGGGGAGACGATTCTTCTGCTCGATCAGGATCGCACCAAGTGGAACCGCCTGCTCATCAACCGCGGACTGGCCGCGCTCGCTCGAGCCGCAACGCCCGGCGTTTACACGTTACAGGCCGAAATCGCGGCATGCCACGCGCGCGCCGCAACGCCCGGACAAACGGATTGGGGACGCATCGCCGCGTTGTACGGCGAACTCACGCGTGTTCAACCATCACCGGTGATCGAACTGAACCGAGCCGTTGCCGTAGCGATGGCGCACGGCCCGCAAGCCGGCCTCGACATCGCGGACCGCCTGCTGGACGAACCGGCGCTGCGTTCGTACCATCTTCTGCCGAGCGTTCGCGCCGATCTGCTGTCCAAACTCGGTCGCTCCGGCGAAGCGCGCGCCGAGCTCAAGCGCGCCGCCCGGCTGGCGCGCAACAAGCGCGATCAGAACGTGTTGCTCAAACGACTCTCTCACTTGTAGAGGGCTTACCGTTCGACGAGCTTCATCATTTCCGGCGTGTAGCGCTCGCCGCGCGTCTGTTGGTGAAGTCGTTCGAGCGCGCTGAGTTGCTCCGGCGTCAGTTGTATTTCGAGTGCGCCGATATTCTCTTCGAGGTAGCGCACGCGCTTCGTCCCCGGAATCGGCACGACATCGCTCCCTCGAGACAGAACCCACGCCAAGGCGACCTGCGCGGGCGTAGCGCTGCATTCTTGCGCGACTCTCCGTACAACGTCCACGATTCGTTGGTTCTTTTCGGCGTTCTCCGCCGAAAACCGCGGGTGGTTCTTGCGAGCATCGTTGTCGCCGAGCGCGTTGACGTTAATCGTGCCGGTAAGGAAGCCCCGACCGAGCGGACTGTAGGGAACGAAGCCGATCCCGAGTTCGCGGACGGCCGGAAGTATGTTCTTTTCGACCTGCCGTTCCCACAGCGAGTACTCGCTTTGCAGCGCGCTGATCGGGTGGACGGCGTTCGCGCGCCGCAGCGTCTCCGCCGATACCTCCGAAAGCCCCAAGAAGCGCACCTTGCCTTCCCGCACGAGCTCTTTCATCGCGCCGATCGTCTCTTCGATGGGAACCGCTGGGTCGCGACGATGCTGATAGTACAGGTCGATCGTGTCGATCCCAAGCCGCTCCAACGACTCGTGCGCGACGCGGCGCACGTTCTCCGGTGTTCCGTTCACGCCGTGGACGCCGTCGTCGCCGAAGCGAAAGCCGAACTTCGTCGCCACGACGACGCCTTCGCGACGCCCCTGCAAGGCGCGTCCGACGAGCCGCTCGTTGGTGTACGGCCCGTAGACTTCCGCCGTATCGAGGAAGTTCACGCCCAGCTCGAGCGCCCGATGAATCGTCGCGATTGCCTCCGATTCGTTGGCGGTGCCGTAGGCATAGGTCATTCCCATGCATCCAAGGCCCATCGCCGAAACGCTCAGTCCCTGACTACCGAGTTTTCGCTGTTCCATAGATGCTCCAAGACGCGCGCGCGGCGACGTCGGTTGCGGTTTGCGTGTCAGCCTGAGTTTGATTCAGCAATGAGCGACGCATAGACGTGGCTCGCGTCGGTCGGCTGCCGCTTCAGCTGCGGATCCGTATCGACGTCGATGTGAAAGAGCCCGAAATCGCTGCCTTGGTCGAAGCGCAAGCCCCACTCGCGGTTCGAGGTGATGCTCCAGCAGAGATACGCTTCGACGGGCGCACCGCGTTCGACGGCCTTGCGCACCTCTTTGATGTGCGCTTTCAAATAGTCGGCGCGGTCAACGCCCGATGCGTTTCCGACGCATCCGTTCTCGATGACGATGATCGGCTTCCCCGGAAACTCGCGTGCGGCTTCGTTGAGAATAGTGCTCAGTGCTCCGGGCCAAACGGGCGCATGCGCGTACTGAAAGTCCGCGGCGGCACTAAGCCGATGCAACTCTCCCGGCCAGAAGGACGGCACACCCCAATAGTAATCGAGGCCGACGAAGTCGAGCGTTCCGACGCATTCGCGCGGACAGAGAAAGTCCGGCAACTTCCCCGCCATGCCGAGATTCCACCAGTTCGTGCCGAGCAGCGTTCCGAAGATGCCGATGCTTTTGCGCAACGAAAAGAACGCGTGCAGCCACGAACGCGTAGCGGTCAGCCGGCGGGCGCCTTGAACTTCGACGAATTCAACGCGCCCTTCATCGCCGAAAATTAGCTGCGCAATGCGGCGCGCAATCTCCGGCTCCAATCCTTCATACCTCTCGTCATCGCGCGCACAAAGCCCGCTCACGCCGGGATGAACGCCCACGCGTAACTTGCCGCGCTTGCGGATGCGCTCGATCGATCGGTCCATTTGCGGAACGTCGCGTTTGCCGTCAGCCTGCGCTGCGTCCTCACGTCCGATGTCCGCGATTGTCTTACGATTGTAGGCGTTCGGTATTTCCGGATGTTCCGCGCGCAGGTCGCGAATCGCTCGGTCCACGATATTCAAGAGTGTCCGGCTACCGAGCGCGAGCGCGACGGCAAAATACTGCTCGGAGCGGGGCAGCAGGGTGAGCGCGAGTCGATCGGTCGCGTACGGTTGCAGCGTCACGTCGTCGTCAAACGCGGCGTCGGCGTCGCCGCGCCGCACCGCTTCCAGCGCTTCGCCCGGCGTTTGCGCGTAGACGAGCGTCGCGGCCGGCAGCCAGCCGCCGACGATCCGTGCCGGCAACGTGTCGGCGACGACGGCCACCCGCCCTCGCCACGTTTGTAAATCCGGTGGAAGCGCCAACGAATGAGCGTGCAATAGCGCGACGTGCGCGCAGTAGTACGGCTCCGAGAAAAACGCATGTTGCAACCGGTCGTCGGTGATCGTGATCTGCGCGATCGAACAATCGACTCGCCCGCCTTCGAGGAACGCCGACTGTGCAATTCGCGAGGCCTGTCGCTTCGCCGCCTCCGGGGATTGCAGGTGCGTGGCGTTTCGATCGACCCAGCGCTGCAGCCACTGCGGTAAGCCGAGCACGAGCGGATTCGTGCCGGCGCGCGCCGTCGGATGGATTTTTTGAATCGCTTCGCGGGATTTCGCGTGCGCGCGAAAGAGATTCGGGATGAGCGTGAGGACGTCGTCCATCTGCGCGTCCCCGCTCTCGTACGGCGGCTGGCCCGGCGGCATCGCGTAGGCGCGCATCCAAAAGCCTTTGATCCACCCGTACACGAGCTGATTCGGCTCGTTGAGCGTAACGTAGTCGCCGATCAGATCGCCCAAGCGCTTCGTCACTTCGGCAGCAAACCTCGCAACGCGATCGGGGAATCCGGGGTCGAGCGGTCCCGCACCGGCGCCGGCGGCCTGAACGTGGAGCGGCCACGTGTTGTGCACCAGCGTCACTAACGCCGACATGCCAGCGTCGCGGATCGCCTGCAACACGTCGCGATAGTGCGCGAACGCTTCGTCGCTCCACACGTCCGGCTGCGGCTCGAGGCGCGCCCACGAAAGCGACAGCCGGAAAACGGTGCAGCCTAAACCGCGTGCAAGTTCGATATCCTCACGGTAACGATTCCAAAAATCAGTCGCCATGCCGCGTGGAACGAGCCCGCGCACGCGTTCCCAGACGTCGCGAATGTCGTCGTTGCCGGCGTACGCCTCGCATTGATGGTCGGCGGTCGCCACGCCGAACCGAAGCGGCTGGGTCACATCAGCGCTCTACACCGGGACGATTTCGATCATCCCGAGGAGCATTTCGACGTCCCGCGGATTTCGCGTATACAGTGGCAACCGCGCATTGAGTGCTATTGAGGCGATCATCAGATCTAAAACGCGGGGTCCGCGAGGTTTTCGGCCCGCCGCGGCGACCTCGGCATAGATTCGGCCGTACGCACGAGCCGCTCCGTCGTCGAAAGGCAGCGGCGCGAAGGCTGCCTCGGCGCGTTGTAGGCGATCCTGTCGTCGAGCGCGCTCGCGGGAGTTGTCGGCCGCGGGGGGCCCGGCCGCAAGTTCCGCCATCGTGATGGCCGTTATCAGTGGCTCCTCTGGCAGCGCGGCCTCGGCTATCTCGTCGATATCTACTACGACCGACGTGTCGAGAATGGCGCGTCGGTGCTTAGCCACGCGGCGTTGGGTCGGAATTCGCGAAGGAATCTAAATCCTTGCGTAAGCGCTTGTAATTCACGCGTGGCGCGCCGCGAAAAATTTCAAGAACCGTTGCGAGGCGGGCCCCCGCGCGCTGACGCAGCGGGATGAGCTCGCCAACGGCCGCGCCGTTGCTGGTCACGACAAAACTTTCGCCTGCCTCAAGCGCTCGCATGATCCGTCCGCTTTGATTGCGGAGCTCGCGCTGAGAGATTTCTCTCATGCGCATATTGTAGCACAAAGTGCTACAGTCAGCAAGCCGCGACGATTTTTCGCTGGGTCGTCGAATCGTGACGTCGCGGTATGGCAAGCGACGGTTTCATTTGGGGGGCGCTCTTCTTGCTGGGCTGCTACCACGGCATCAATCCCGGCATGGGATGGCTCTTCGCGGTTTCTCTCGGATTTCAAGAACGCCGCGTCGGCGCAGTGCTGCGCGCGATCGTACCGCTGGCGCTCGGACACATCGTTTCGATCGCGCTGATCGTCGCGCTCGCAACGGTCGCCGCGGTCGCGTTGCCGCATCGTGCCGTGCACGTGGCCTCCGCCGGGATCCTTCTCGCCTTCGGCATTTACCGGCTCGTGCGAACGCGCCATTTCAAGTGGGTCGGCATGCGCGTCGGATTCGGCGGACTGCTGCTGTGGGGATTTCTGATGTCGACGGCCCACGGCGCCGGCTTGATGCTGTTGCCGTTCGTTACTGCAACGCACGCCGCCGCGTCGCCGGCAATGGCGATGCCGATGCCGACGCCGGCGCACCCGGCCTTGGCCATAGGAATGCTGATGGTGGCCGTACACACGTTGGGATACCTCGCTACGATGACGGCCGTCGCGCTTGCCGTCTACCTGAAGATCGGCGTTGCGTTTTTAAGAACCGCCTGGCTGAACGTCGACCTCATCTGGGGGATTGCGCTCATAGTTACCGGCCTTATCGCCCTCATCGCCTGAGTTCGACGGCGGCGCCAGGAAAATAGGGAGCACGGAGCGCAACGGCTTTCTTCCGCGCCCGGGAGTGCCCAAGAAAGGTTGTGACGAACATGCAACTGCTCAAGCCCGACCCGACATTTTACGCGTCGGCCAAAGACGCCATCAAGGCGCCTCCCGAAACCCTCGCCTACGTTGCGCTGCTGAGCGCGAGCGGTAACGGCGTGGCCGACCGGCTCGCCGTCGTGGATACCGACACATCGTCGTCAAACTACGCCACAGAGATCGGCGGCGTGGACCTGCCAAACACCGGCGACGAACTACATCACTTCGGCTGGAACGCCTGCAGTGCGGCGCTCTGCCCGTTCGCTCCGCATCCGCACGTCGAACGGCGCTATCTCATCGTACCGGGGCTGCGCTCGTCGCGCATTCACCTCATCGATACGAAGCCGAATCCGGCGCAGCCGCGCATCGTGCGCGTTATCGAGCCCGAGGAGATCATCAAGAAGACCGGCTACACGCGGCCGCACACCGTGCACTGCGGCCCCGACGCGATTTACGTGAGCGCGCTCGGCAACGCCGACGGCGACGGCCCCGGCGGAATCTTCACGATGGACTGCGATACGTTCGACGTAATCGGCCCGTGGGAGGCAGATCGTGGGCCGCAGTACTTTGCATACGATTTTTGGTGGCATCTGACGCACGACGTGATGATCACGAGCGAATGGGGAACGCCCAAAATGATCGAAGGCGGCGTGAATCCCGAACTGCTGCTCGGCGGCAAGTACGGCCACCACCTGCACTTTTGGGATTTACGCAAACGCCGGAACGTGGAAAGCAAGGACCTGGGCGCCGAACAGCAGATGGTGCTGGAGTTGCGACCGTCGCACGATCCCGCGAACACGTATGGTTTCGTCGGCGTCGTCCTGTCGCTGAAAGATCTGTCGAGCTCGATTTGGCTGTGGCATCGCACGAACGGCTCGTGGGACGTGACGAAGGTCATCGAGATTCCCGCCGAACCGGCCGATCCCGAACAACTTCCCGACTTGCTCAAAGGCTTTTCTGCCGTGCCGCCGCTGCTCAGCGATATCGACCTCTCGCTCGACGATAAGTATTTGTACGCGTCGTGCTGGGGAACCGGCGAGATGCGTCAGTACGACGTCAGCGATCCGTTTAATCCCAAGCTCGTCGGTTCGGTGCGCATCGGCGGCATCGCGAAGCGCACGCCGCATCCCGCCAATCCGTCGAAGCCGCTCGCGGGCGGCCCGCAGATGGTGGAGATCAGCCGCGACGGCAAGCGCGTGTACTTCACGAACTCGCTGTACCGCGCGTGGGACGATCAGTTCTATCCCGACGGCGTCGGCGGGTGGATGGTCAAGTTGGACGTCGCCGACGGCGGCAAGATCGCATTCGACGAGAAATTCTTCGCCGAGTTCGATCCGTCGCGTCGGGTTCATCAGGTGCGCCTCCAGGGCGGCGACGCATCGTCCGACTCGTACTGCTACTCGTAGATCCCGTTCTCACCCTGACGGGGACGGAGATGGACTCGCCTTAACGGTCGGATCGTCGGCATCTTCGACGACGTGCAGCCTGCCGTTAGCGAACGCGAGCGGCGCGTAGCGGTCTTTCTCGGCGAAGAAACGGCTCGGCCACGCGTAGATGGTGCGAGCGGGGTAGTCGTAGACGATGTTAAAGCGCTTGAGCAATCCCGTGCCGATGCTCGCGGCATCGCTGCCGGTGGCGAAAGCGCCGGCGCGATCGCGCGGCAGGCGCGTCACGACTCCGGGAATCGTCGCGCCGAAGAGCGAGACGGTGGTGCGACGCACGTCGCTATAGATGGGTCCGCCGACCCCGACGCCGGTCACAACGTTGCGTACGGGCGCGTCGCGATAGAAATTATTCGCTTCGGCGAAGTGCCGAAACAGCGTGAGCGACGAGCGATCGCCGGTGTCGACAAAGAACTGACCGTGAATACCGTCGACCGCGGCCGCGATGTGAATCGCGCCGCCGCTCAGCGTGAGGGGCTCCGATGTCGCCGCCTTCGGAACCGGGAGCGGTTTTGCCGATAGCGTGAGTCGCTGCGCGTCCATATCGACGCCGACGCGATACTTTCCAAGCACGCCGTAACCGATGATGCCGTCCAACCGGGGAAATCCGATGGCGCGCTGGATCGCCGACAAGTCGATGACTCCAGCCGCGATGTTCGCCAGGTGCAGCGACCCGAGTGCGAAGGTCGGGATCTGCGTCGTGAAAAACTGCGTCGAACCACTGCCTGCGCCGGTAGCAGAA
>Ga0213882_10000412_pt1 | contig 14754 bp, 11 predicted proteins | sample BarmaccoBMER_R09_FD_160106 | JGI IMG/M metagenome (GOLD analysis project Ga0213882, IMG submission 160106) | Barbacenia macrantha exposed rock microbial communities from rupestrian grasslands, the National Park of Serra do Cipo, Brazil - ER_R09 ...
GGCGCATCTTCCAGCCGTAAGCGGTGCGTGATGATGAAGGTCGGATCAATTTGCCCGTTCTGAATCCGTTCCAGCAAAGGCCGCAAATACCGATGCACGTGCGTCTGGCCGGTCTTAATGGTCAGCGCACGATTCATTATCGAGCCGAACGGAACCTTGTCAATCAAACCGCCATAAACGCCAGGAACTGAAACCGTTCCCCCGTTCCGGCACGCCATGATCGCCTCCCGAAGCGCAATCGGCCTGCCCGTCTCCAGCATCATCGCCTGCTTCACACGATCGTACGCGTAGAGCGGCCCGGGCATGTGCGCCTCCATTCCTACTGCGTCAATGCAGGCGTCCGGTCCGCGCCCTCCGGTCATTTCCATCAAGGTGTCGTAAACGTTCGCCTCCTCGTAGTTGATCGTTACGGCTCCAGCTTTTTCTCGAGCCATGCGCAGGCGCTCGGGGACGCGATCGATCGCGATCACCCGCTCTGCTCCCAGCAGATAAGCGCTCTTAATCGCGAACTGGCCGACGGGTCCGCAACCCCACACGGCAATCGTGTCTCCGGGCTGAATGTTGCACTGCTCGGCAGCCATGTAGCCGGTGGGAAGAATGTCAGACAGGAACAACACCTGCTCATCTGTAAGCTCATCGGGAACTTTAAGCGGTCCCACGTCTGCGTACGGCACCCGTGCGTATTGCGCCTGCCCGCCGGCGTATCCGCCTACCAAATGGGAATAGCCGAAAATGCCGCAAGGCGAGTGGCCCCACAGCTTCTCTGCCATCCAGGCGTTCGGGTTTGAGTTTTCGCATAGCGAGAACATCTGCCGTTCACAGAAGAAGCAGTTGCCGCACGCGATCGGAAACGGGACTACGACCCGGTCTCCTATTTTCAGGTTGTGCACGCCGCTGCCCAGTTCGACTACCTCGCCCATAAACTCATGGCCTAGGATGTCGCCGTGCCGCATAGTGGGAATGTAGCCGTCGTAGAGGTGCAAGTCTGAACCGCAGATGGCGGTGAGCGTGATTTTGATAATCGCGTCTCGCGGATTCAGGATCTTCGGATCGGGAACGTCTCTGATCTGCAGGTCATGCTTTCCGTACCAACAATTCGCCTTCATAAATAATCCTCGAAATCTTGTAAACGTTGAACGTGAGATGCGTCTCGTTCCGTCAGGTGCTCGAAAGCACCCTCCCGGAGCTCTGTCCTTCGATCGTCGGGACCTCTCCCGTCTCGATCACCGCTTTGAAGCGCCGCAGGTCCATCTTGGCCTGCACGCTGGGTTCTTCTCCGAAGAGCTTCGCGATCAGCGCGCCCGTCTTTCCTCCCGGAGGATCATATTCAATGCAGGCCTTGACTATTGTTCCGCGTCCACCCGGAGCGCTCTCGAACTCCACTGAACCGCTGTTGTTCACATCCGCGCCCTCGAGCGAACGCCAGGCTATGCGATTAGGAGTGTCTTGGATGAGCTCTGCATCCCACTCAACCTTCTGGCCGGCCGGCGCCGTTACGACCCAATGCGACCTGCTGTCCCCGGTCACGCGAACCGATTCGAGGTGCTTCATAAACCTTGGCAGGCTTTCGAGGTTTCGCCAGAACCGGTAGCAATCCTCGGGCGAGCGATTCACCGCAATCGTCTGTACCGTTCGAATCGTGTTAGAGGAGGCCCCATTGCGCAGTTTCACCGCGCAGAGAACGTCCAGCGCTGTCACCGCAGCGACCGCGCCGATCGCGCCTCCCAACTTACCCTTCTCTGTCCTGCTCGAGTTCAATCCCGCTCCGAGCAGCGCGAGGTCCACCGCGTCACCGGCCACCCGGCCGGTCATCGATCGCACTGGTCTCTTTTCGAGGAGCACCGCTATTCCGGCGGCGATCTCCCGCGCCCCCATGCTGCGAATCAACATCTCGTGTCCTCGTACGCCAATGAGGCGGCCTAACTGCCGTGGCGCCAACAGCTCGGCTGCACCTAATCCGATGCTGAACCATCCCAGCGCGCGTGCTCCGCGCATATGTTGATTTCCGTTACTTGTCCCAAATCTCGTCGGCATATGTTGTTCACTTGCCTCTGAATGCGTAAGTACTTGTGTTGACATTCTCTTTCCCAGTCGGGTGTTGGACTCCACTCCCGCGGCAGGATTTCCTCGTACTCTTACCCACAGCCCTTTAGCTATTAAGTGGATGTGGTATCCGCCGTGATGTTGATCCCTGCCCTGAGACCGGCAGCGGTCCTCCCCTAATTCTTCTCTGTTTGGAGTAGAATTAAGCTGTGGAGGGATATACACCTGCGGAAGCTGCCGCAGTAACGGGTTTGCCCCTGGGCGCGGTTCACAGGGCAATTGACAGCCGGTTGATACGCCCCCGCTCCGCGCGATCAGGTGCAACGGTTCGGCGCCTGCTTAGTAAAGAGCAGTTAGTCTTCCTTCAGCTAGAAGCAGAAGGACTGCGGTTTTTACCCGTGAGCACCCGGCGAGAGATTGCCGAGAAGCTCCAAAAGACTCCCAAGATCGACTTTTTGCCTATCGGAAATGGAACCGCACTGTTCGTCGAGTTCAAGACCGCCCGCCGCAAGGTGGAGAGCCAGTTGAAGCAGCTTGCCCGTACCGAACAAATGGTGGTCAGGAATCCTGAGATTATGCGCGGGACACCAGTATTCAAGGGCACGCGAATCCCCGTGGACTTGGTCGCCGACATGCTGGCCCAGGGCGCTACGGCGGAGGAGATTCTTGAAGGCTATCCGACTCTCGATGAGGAAAAAATCGCCATTGTGCCTTTGTACATGCGTGCATTTCCACGGCGCGGCCGTCCAAGGCGCTATCCCTGGCGGGGAGCGAAGGCCAAGAACCGGAAGTCGTTCCCAGTGGGCACTCTGCTCAGGAGTGCATGAGGTTTCTGATTGACGAATGCGTGCATGAATCGCTGGTTGGAATCGCTCAAACGGCTGGCTTCCAGGCGACACATGTCAATCATTTCGGTTTGAACGGCAAGCCAGACTGGGTACTGCGCGAGCGGATCATTAGGGATGAATTCACGTTCGTGACGAACAACCGCGTGGACTTCATTCGTCTCTTCGGCAGAATGGAACTGCACGCCAGACTGGGTACTGCGCGAGCGGATCATTAGGGATGAATTCACGTTCGTGACGAACAACCGCGTGGACTTCATTCGTCTCTTCGGCAGAATGGAACTGCACGCCGGGCTGATCATCCTTGTCCCGAACGTAGTGCCAGTGTTACAACGAGCACTCTTCAAGGCGGCGATTCTGCAGCTCGAAGGAAGAGAACTGGTCAATACCGTTCTGGAGATCGCGATAAAGGGAAAAATATTACCAGCGAAGAATATGAACTGTCCGGTTATCGGCCTGAATAGAATTACTCGCTTCTCAAACTTTCCATCGGCTCAATCGTAGCCGCGCGACGGGCTGGAACAAACGCGGACATCATAGCTACGGCCGCGAATAGTGCCGCCACGCCAGCAACCGTGAGAGCATCATTTGCCCAATTCACCGTCATTACTGCGCGGATCACTGTCCGGAGAGCCCACGTGGCGAACAGACCGAGCGCCAAACCGATTCCGAGCATGAAGCCAACCCGGCGATACACCATCCCGAAGATCCGCGATTGGGTTGCGCCCAGAGCGATTCGGACGCCGATGTCACGTGTGGACACCTCTACCTCATGGCTGATCAACCCGTAGAGCCCTACCAGCGCGAGCACAATCGCCAGGCCGGCGAACGTTCCGAAAAGCCAGTTCTCCAGCCGCTCAAACGTGACGGCCTGCGCGATTACGTGATTCATGCTTTCGGGGGTCCGGAACGGAAGCGTGGGGTCAATTTCATGGAAAATACGGCGCAAGTCCGAAGTAACGGCTTCGGGCTTTCCCGCGGTTCGCAATACCAGATGCATGGAAGGAACTACCATCAGCCTCATGGCCGGCGGAATCTGCGAGATGGGCCAATCCATCTCGGCCAGCGGCCGATCATAGATGCTCTGTCGGATATCGCGCACCACCCCCACAATGACCACCTTGTCGTCACTATCGATCACCTGGCCAATCGGGTCCTGGCCGCGCGGAATGTATCTCTTTACGAAGGTCTCGTTGACCACCGCGACGCGCTGCGAATTCGGCGTATCGAGCGCAGCATTCAGCAACCGTCCACGTACGAGCCGATCTTCAAACACCGAGTAGTAGCCCGGCGTCAGCAGCCGGATCTCCGCCAACCGCTCTTCACTCGGCGGATTGGGTGGCTGGCCTGCAATGTGTACGTCGCTGTTCCACCCCCAGTTTTGTATCGGAACCACCTGAATGAGGCCGGCGCTCTTGACGCCCGGAATAGTTTGGACCCGCTCGAGCATCGGCGTATAAAAATCCGCAATCACGTCGCGGTGTTCGTAACTCCCTGGCGAAAGATCGATCTCCGCCGTCAGAATATGGTCCGGCATGAATCCGAAGTCTGCGTGCTGCAGTCCCGAAAGCACCCGGAACACGAGACCGGCCGTAACCAGCAGCACCAAAGCCAGAGCTACCTGCGTGATGACGAATGCCGCCCGCAGTCGATGTTGACCGCGGTCAGCGCCTGCACGTCCTCCAGATCGCAGAACGCAGTTCGCAGATAACGAGGAAAGCCGTGCAGCGGGAATCACTCCCGCCAACAGGCTGGTGAGGATGGCAACCGCGAGCGACACGACCAGAACCGGCAGATTCACGCGCACTTCGGCTCCGCGATTGAGTGCCGCAATCAGCAGCACGCTCGTCGCGCGCAGCAATCCGAACGCAAGCGCCACGCCCGCCACTCCGCCCAGTACCGCATAGATTAGGGTTTCGGCGAGGAATTGACGCACCAATCTTGCCCGGCTCGCTCCAAGCGCCGAGCGCACCGCGGTTTCAAGTTGAACTCGCACACCTCGGGCAAACAGCAACCCGGCGATGTTGACGCAGCCGATCGAAAGCAGCGCCAGCACAGCGTAAAGGAGCAGGCGCAGAGCTGCCGACGTGTTGCCGACTGTGAATGAAGGAAGATCGATGAGCTTCGCTCGCCGGCCCTTCGTATCGGGATAAATGCGCCCCAACTGATTCAGAACGCGATTGAACTCCTGCTCAGCAGCTTGCGCTGTCACTCCCGGCCGAAGCCGCCCTATTGTCGGAAGCCAATGATTGCCACGTCCCGTGCGCTGGTTGGGCGTCATATCCAAAGGACGGTAGACGGCGTTCGTCTCGTTGATGGGGAATCGAAAGCCCGGCGGCATCACACCGATCACGCTGTAAGGATGGCCATCGAGTTTTACTTTCGCGCCGAGCACGTCTGCCCGGCCGCCGAAGAGGCCACGCCATACCTCGTAGCTCAACAGCACTACAAAATTCCGGCCCGGCTGCTCTTCTCCATGTACGAAGGTGCGTCCCAGAACCGGCTTCACCCCGAACACGTCGAAAAAATTGTCAGACGCTGATACGGCCGGTAATGAAATGGCTGTGCCGCCGTTCTCGAAGTTCACGCTGCTAAAGCTGTTGTACGCTGCCAGCGCAGAAAATGCAGTCGCTTCGCGCCGCCAGTCCACAAACTCCGGATAGGACGCCGGCTGCGTATAGTTTTGCGGCGAATACGTTCTGAGCGAGAATATCCGGCTGGGGTGGTCGTAAGGTAATGGCCGGATGAAGACGGCATCTAGAACGCTGAAGACCGTAGTACACAGACCTGCAGTAAGCGCCAGAGTTCCCACCACGGCGAGCGTGAAGCGCGGCGATTTGCGAACGATCCGCAGCGCAAACCGGAGGTCCTGAAGCAGGGTGTGCATAGCCAATATCTATTCTCTCCACGAAACGTCGGGCGGAACTCTGATTCAATAGATGAATTCGTCAATGGAACCTGCTGCCCTGCAGTTTGCGATTTTCATCATCGCCGTAGCCCTTGTCTTCGATTTCGCGAACGGCTGGCACGACTCGGCCAACTCCATCGCCACCATCGTCTCCACACGTGTCCTATCGCCGCTGCAAGCCGTCATCTGGGCCGCGTTCTTCAACTTCATCGCGTTCGCTCTTTTGGGAACCAGAGTTGCGCATACTATCGCGAGCGATATGGTGGACATCCACCAGATCGAAGAGCATTGGCGTCTCTGGGTACTTCTATGTGGCCTCATGGGCGCAATCGCCTGGGACGTTCTCACCTGGTACGTCGGCCTGCCGACCAGCTCTTCCCATGCGCTCGTCGGCGGGTATGCGGGAGCCGCCATCGCCGCCCATCACGGATCGTTTACCGTTCTCGAGCCGTCCGGCTGGATAAAAACCGTCGCGTTCATATTTATCTCTCCTCTGGCCGGACTGGCGCTCGGCTACTCCATCATGCTCGGCATCTTATGGATTTTTCGACAAACCGCCCCGCAAAGAGTCGAAGCCATCTTCCGTAGGGGGCAGCTTCTCTCGGCAGCGCTATACAGTCTGGGGCATGGCGGCGCCGACGCTCAGAAGACGATGGGAATTATCGCCGCTGTTTTGGTCGCGGCTCGCTTAGACCTCGTGGCCGCCCGGCACATCCCGCTGTGGGTGGTCGTCACTTGCAACTTGGCGATGGCCTTCGGCACGCTGAGTGGCGGCTGGCGCATCGTCCACACAATGGGTGCGAGATTAACGCGCCTGAGACCGGTCGGAGGTTTTTCAGCCGAAACCGCCGGCGCTCTTACTCTCGGTCTCGCCATCTTTGGCGGCATACCTGTCAGCACCACTCACACCATCGCCGGAGCGATCGTCGGAGTCGGGGCCGTCCGCCGCCTTCATGCCGTTCGTTGGGGCGTTGCCGTGACTATCGTGTGGGCTTGGGTGTTGACCATCCCCGGAGCCGCTATTATGGCTGCTGTCGGCTTACTAACTGCGAAGGCACTGCACGTTTAGAGGGGAGGCGCGGCAAAGCACGATGGACACTGATTAAGCCGCACATTCCCCAGTCGTCGCTGCCGTGAATGCGGCCACCCACTGGCAGCTACACCGAGGTGAAATTCCTTGGGCGTAATCTCCAAGGATCTGTTCCAGCGCATCCACATCAATCCGACGCTGCAGAATGTCCAGAGCGTAACGGGCCGCGCCGCCGCCTAAACCAAGCACATCATTCTTCGCGTAACGCGATCACAGGGTCTACGCGCGCGGCTCGGCGCGCCGGAAACCAGCACGCCACGAAGGTGACGACCGCCAGCAGCATCGTGACACTCGCCATCACCATCGGATCGAGCGCTGTGACTCCGTAGAGCATGCTTTTCAGGAATTGCGTGAATCCTAGCGACGAGACAATTCCCACGAAGAGGCCGATACCCGCCAGCCACATTCCTTGTTTGATTACCAGGCCTAAGAGGTCTTGGCGGGCAGCACCAAGGGCCGCTCGAATGCCGAGTTCGCGTGTACGCTGCGCGACCGAATAGGAAATGACACCATAGAGGCCGATAGCGCCCAGCAACATCGCCAACCCAGCGAATATGCCGAGCAGAGTCATGGTGAAGCGTTGCCGCGCAATCGAGGTGTCCACTACCTGCTCCAGCAGGCGCGGTTCGGCCATCGGAACGCCGCCCGATGCAACCAGAGTTTCACGACGGATCCGCTCCGCCATCACGAGCGGATCGCCGGAGGTTCGTATAACCCAATTCACAGGCAACAACTGATTGCCCATGGCCATGATCGTATCGGGAAGCTGCGCTACCGGCTCGAAGTAAATTGGCTGGGGAGGAGTACCCAAACCTTCGTCGTGCGTATCGCCGACTACACCCACGATTTCACGCGGAAAATCGGCGAAGAGAGGGCCCATGATCCGTCCCACCAGGATTTGCTGTCCGAGCGGGTTTTCGTGCGGAAAGTATTTGCGCGCGAGAGCTTCATTGATAATGATCACGCGCCGAGATTGCTGTGTATCGCGCGGAGTGAATGCCCTCCCTGCAACGACAGGGATCCGCATTGCAGAGAAGTAATCGGGCGAAATGACCCGGAAATCTTCATCCAGTATTTCTTTCGAGGGAGGTCGCCCAATAATTTCGAAGGGATCGTCGAAACCAGGCTGTGTCGGTAAGTTCGATATGGTTCCGACTGCCACCACGCCCGGTATCGTCTCCAGTCGGGTGATAATTTGTTGCGCCAAACGAGCGGTTGCCGCTGTGGTTCTGAATCTCTCATCCGTTAGGGACATTTGCATGGTCAGTACGTGGTGCGTATCAAAACCAGGGTTGACGGCGCTGAGATTCTTAAAGGTCTGTATCAACAATCCGGCGCCCACCAGGAGTAAAAGCGAAATGGCGACTTCTGCGATGACCAGAACTTGCCGCGCGCGGTTTGCCGATGAACTTGCCGTCGTACGTGTGCCGGTTTCACGTAACGGATTGCCGATGCCAGTATGGAAGCTCTGGACGGCGGGGAACAAACCGAAGAGCACGCCCGTAAAGATTGCTATCGCGGCCGAAAACAGAATCACGGTTTGGTTCAGCTCAACGTGCTGGAGCAGAGGCAAGTTGGCGGGAGCAAGCCTCAATAACAGCGGTAACGCGAACTGCGCGAGCAGAACGCCGAGTACGGCTCCGGTGAACGAGAGTAAGAGGCTTTCGGTAAATAGCAATCGCATGAGTTGCCATTGGCTGGCGCCCAGCGCCGTGCGGACTGCCATTTCACGTTGGCGCACAGTGGAGCGCGCCAGCAGCAAATTGGCCACGTTCGCGCAGGCGATCAACAGGACAAACCCGACCGCAGCCATCAGCACCAGCAGCGCCGGCCGAACATCGCCGACGATCCAGGAATGGAAACGTACCACAGCAATGTCTTCGTTGTCGCCCATGACGATTCCTTTGCCAAACTGCTGGCGGAAACGCTGCGCCACCAGATGCATGTCTCGAGCGGCCTGCTGAAGTGATACATCCGGCTTGAGCCGGGCGATAACGGCGTAGTCATTGGCGTGGTCGGACGGATCGATTTTCAATTGCAGAGGTGTCCAGAGGTCGGCTGCCCGGGGGAACTCGAAACGCTCGGGCATGACACCAAGAACCGTGTAGCTGGCGCGGTTCAATGCGATAGAGCGTCCTACGATACTACGGTCGCCATGAAACAGCCTTTGCCAAAGCTCGTAGCTGAGGACGGCGAAGTGGCCCGCGCCGGGTTTGTCCTCCGATTCGGTAAACGCGCGACCGACCCAAGGCTGCACGCCCAGCACGCGGAAGAAATCGGCAGTAACCGGCAAACTGTTCAGCCGTTCGGGTTCGCTCGTGCCGGCGAGATTGACACCTACGGAAGTGAAACCGTAAGCAGCCATCACTTCAAAAGAACGGCTTTCTCTGCGCCAGAAATCGTATTTCGTAGGAGTGACGGCACCGGCTCCTGAGCTGCCGCCCTTAAAACTTCGCGTGACCTCGACAATCCGCTCTGCATGCGGGTAGTTCATGGGGCGCAATAGAACGGCATTTACTACCGTAAACAGAGCCGTGTTCGCACCAATACCCAGCGCGAGCGCGGCAATCGCGGTGATCGTCATGATCGAACTCTTGGCCAGACTACGTACCGCGAATTTCACGTCATTCAGTAGCATTCTTCAAACTCCTGCTGTTCGTTTTCGCAACAGCTTATTTCCAGCGCCGAACACTTCATAACCCGGCAAATTGATGCAAATGAGGAAATCTTGCCTCGCTCGAACCAACCACGAAGACTTGCAATTCCGACGCCAATAGGCTCTCAACGTCTAAGATGTGAACATTGTGCTCAAACAGTTCTTTCTACTTACCTGCGCCGTGTGCAGCCTCATCAATCTAAAAGCGCAAGCGCCTGCCTGGCATCCGTCGCCGGGCCACACGGAAACGCCGATCTGGCCAGGTCAACCTCCCGAGGGCAAACCCGCTGCAGGGCCGGAGGTTGACATCACAACCAGCAAAGACCCTCTTATCGCCGGCAAGCCTGTCATACGCCTCGGCAACGTCGCCATCCCAACCATGACGGTCTATCGGCCGAAAGACCGGAACACCGGCGCGGCGGTGGTCGTGTTTCCCGGCGGCGGTTACCAGATATTAGCGATCGATCTGGAAGGCACTGAAGTCTGCGATTGGTTAACCTCAAAGGGCATCACCTGCGTGCTTCTCAAATACCGCGTCCCTAAGTCCGGGCCGTATCCGAAGTCTCCCGAGGCGTTAGAGGATGCCCAGAGAGCGGTGGGTCTTGTTCGCTCCCACGCTGCCGAATGGCAAGTAGACCCGCACCGCGTCGGAGTGCTTGGCTTCTCAGCGGGCGGCCACCTCGCCGCGGCACTCAGCACTCACTTCGATCAACGTCTTTATAAGCCGGTCGATGCCGCGGATCAGATGAGTTGCCGCCCCGACTTCGCTGTAATTCTTTATCCGGGGTACCTTGCGCTCTCAGAGCAGAACTTCGCACTGAATCCCGACGTTCCCGTCACCGGCCAGACGCCGCCCACCTTTCTGCTGCAAACCGAGGACGACCGAGTAGCACACGTCGAATGCTCGCTTGCGTACTATGGCGCTCTTAAGAATGCCAATGTCCCGGTCGAGATGCACCTGTATACGGAGGGCGTTCATGGGTACGGGCTTCGACGTACCGCTCTCCCCGTAACCGCTTGGCCGCAATTAGTCGAGACCTGGCTTTATACCATCAAGGTGCTTCCTGAGTAGTCACGGAGCCGTCTGGTTGCGTCGCTCGATAATAGGGATATGGAAGATGTTTTGACCATTGCGGGGCGGAGTTTCCGGTCGCGCCTCTTCGTCGGAACCGGGAAATATCGAAGTAAGCAGTTGATGGCTCGCTGTCATGCCGCATCCGGAACGGAGATGGTGACCCTTGCCGTGCGCCGGGTAAATTTGACAGATCGCACCAAGGAATCGGAGCTGGATTTCATCGATCGGTCGAAACTGCAGATTCTGCCGAATACCGCCGCCTGCTACACCGCCGAAGATGCCATTCGAACGGCTCGTCTCGCGCGGGAAGTAGGTCTCTCGAACTGGATCAAGCTGGAAGTGATCGGCGATCAGAAAACGTTATTCCCGGACAACGAGGGTCTCCTCGACGCGACCCGCATTCTGGTGAAGGAGGGTTTCGTGGTGTTGCCGTACACCTCTGACGATCTGGTCAACGCGCGAAAGTTGATCGATGCGGGAGCGGCAGCCGTCATGCCGCTAGCGGCGCCCATCGGATCGGGACTCGGCGTTCAGAATATGACGAATCTCAAGATTTTGCGGGATGCAATCACGGAAGTTCCTCTGATCGTGGACGCGGGGGTGGGAACTGCTTCCGATGCGGCGATCGCGATGGAACTCGGCTACGACGGCGTGCTTCTCAACACAGCCATTGCCGAAGCCGAAGATTCCGAGCGGATGGCCGGTGCTATGAAGCTCGCGGTCGAGGCGGGTCGAGCTGCATTTCTCGCCGGGCGCATGCCGAAACGGGAATACGCTGTCGCGAGCAGCCCGCTGCTGGGAACAATCGGCACCGCAGCAGCCCGCTAGCTGCTCAGTTGTTGCTTAGCATGTTTAACAGCGTCCTCTAGCTCTTGCTGGTATTTCTTCAGCCAGTCTTCCGATTCGGCTTCGAAACGCATGACCAGGACAGGCTGCGTGTTGGAGGCGCGCACTAGCCCCCACCCGTGCTCGAACGGGACTCGGACGCCGTCTATATCGACGATGGCGCGATGCTTGCGCACAATATCCGCAACCTTTTCGACGACTTTGAATTTCAGCTCATCAGGGCAGTCGATCCGGAGTTCCGGCGTAGAAACAAGCTTCGGGATGCCATCGAGCTGATGCGACAGCGGCTGCCCCGATCTAGCGACGATTTCGATAAGGCGGCAGGCCGCATAGAGCGCGTCGTCGTACCCGTAATAGCGGTCGTAAAAGAACATGTGTCCGGACATTTCGCCGGCAAGCTCGGCATTCTCCTGCCGCATCTTGGCTTTAATCAGCGAGTGTCCGGTCTTGTACATGATGGGTCGCCCGCCGAGTTCCTTCAGCTTGTCGTACATCACCTGCGAGCACTTCACCTCGCCGATGAACGTGGACCCGGGCTTGCGCGACAGGATCTCGCGGCCGAAGATTAGCACGAGCATATCGCCCCAGACGATTGAGCCCCGCTCGTCAACTACCCCGAGGCGGTCTGCATCCCCATCAAAGGCGAGGCCAAGCTCGGCTCCCTCTTTGCCAACAGCATCCTGAAGGGGCTTCAGATTGACCGGAAGCGTCGGGTCGGGATGATGATTCGGGAAACTGCCATCCATCTCGAAGAACAGTTCGACCGCCTCCACGTTCAGCTTTTCCAAAATCCGATGCATCACCGGACCCGCCGTTCCGTTCCCTGCATCCAGTGCAACTTTCACGCGGCGGTCGAAATGGAATTGCGAGGCAACTTCGTTTACGTAGGGAGTAACCGCATCCAGCTCCTTCATGGAGCCTTCGCCTGCTTCGAAATCACCGCTCGCAATGAGCTTGCGGACATTCTGAATCTCCGCGCCGTGGATCGTGCCCGCGCCGCAGACGGTCTTGAAGCCGTTATATTCAGGCGGATTGTGACTGCCCGTAATCATCACCCCGCCGTTTGCTTTGAAGTGAACGGTGGCGTAATAGAGAACCGGTGTGGGGACGATGCCAATATCGATGACGTGCGCGCCCGCCGAAACTAATCCGGAGCGCAATGCGCGGTGAAGCCGTTCACCGCTCAGCCGGCAATCGCGACCGAGACAAATTGTCGCGCCGCTGTGTCGAATCAAATACGTGCCAAGGCCACTGCCCAGGGCCTCGACATCGGGGTCGCGCAGATCTTCGTCAGCTATCCCGCGAATGTCGTATTCGCGGAAGATGGCGGGATTCAGCATTTCAGTAGTCAGGATACATGCCGCGAAAGGCAAAGTCACATCAGGGTTTCGCGCCGGACGACGAGATTTTCGAGATAATCGCCATCGATTTCGTAGCCGAAACCAGGGCACTTGGAAACCACGATGGTTCCTTCGGATGTGACTTCGATCGGAGGTTGGATGATGTCGCGCGCCCAATAGCGTTTGCTGGCCGAAACGTCGCCCGGGAGCACGAAATTGGGCAGCGTGGTAAGAGCAATATTATGCCCACGGCCAATACCCGATTCCAGCATGCCTCCACACCATACCGGAATGCCGTTCGCCTGGCAGATATCGTGGACGCGCTTGGCTTCCGCAAAGCCGCCCACGCGGCCGAGCTTAATATTGATAATCCGGCAGGCGTTCAGGCGAATCGCCTGCTCGGCGTGATGAGCGGAACGGATGCACTCGTCAAGGCAGATGGGAGTTTCGAGCGCAGCTTGCAGCGTCGCATGATCGATGATCTCGTCATGATCAAGTGGCTGCTCGATCATCATGAGGTAAAACTCGTCGAGCCTCTTCAGATGATTCGTATCGGCCAGGGTATACGCCGAGTTGGCGTCGACCATTAATTTGATATCGGGGAAACGAGTGCGAACCTGGCGAACGACGTCGACGTCCCAGCCCGGCTTGATCTTCATCTTGATCCGCTGGTAGCCGTCCGCGAGCTCGGTCTCGATCTTCGCGAGCAGCTCATCCACGCTGTTCTGTATACCGATGGAGACGCCACATGGGATCTGATCCCGCGCTCCTCCGCCGATCGTCCTCCAGAGCGGCTCGTTGTTGAGCCGCGCCTGGAGATCCCAGATGGCGGCTTCCACCCCGCCTCGCGCCATCCTGTGGCCGCGAATATGCGCCGTTCTGGGAGCAACGTCTTCTGGCGAAGCCAAATCGTGATTCAGAATGCGGGGTCCCACATAATCGATCAGCAGAGGCCAGATGGAGCCCGTCCACTCTTCGTTGTAGAACGGGTTTTCACCAGCCGTCACTTCGCCCCAGCCCGAAATGTCCCCGCAGATCGCTTCAACCAGAATGATGTCGCGTTCATATGTGCGTCCAAAGCTGGTTTCAAAGAAATGCACCAGCGGCATTCGGATGTGCCGCAGGACCAGACGCTCTATTTTGATTCCCATTGCCCTAGCAAGTACGTCCCCGCGTGATCCTCTTTTTTGAAGCCAATTACAGTGAGCCGCTGACGAAAATGCTGGTCGAATTGCTCGGCCACCGATCTCTGAATTTCTTGCGCCCGGTTCGGGTCCTGCTCCCGGATTTGGGCGATTTCAAGCGGCACGGAAATGCGCGCTTCGATTCGCCCGGCTTCGAACGGTCTGCCGCTGTTGTGCGCCTCGACGCGGTCGGTCCGAATCCACCATTCGGCGATTAACCGGTCCGTCGGAAGTCCAGCATGCAGCGGACTCGTTGTAGTGCCGTATTGATTGTGTACGTAGCGCCGTACTACCGCGCCGAGTCGCTCGATATTGAAAAACGCGTTCTTGATTTCGAGCGGGTCGAAGGTCCATTCAATAAGGTCCACCTCGCTCGCAAGCGCGAATTCGCGCTGCTTCCATTTGAGCCGGCGGCCAATGCCGCTATCGCGATACGACGGCAGCACGCCCAACATGTGGCTATGAAGATAATAGTTGCCTCCCGGCTTCAAACCTGGAATGCAGAGGCAGAAGGCGACCATTTTGTTTCGATCGAAGGCACCCAGGACTTGGCCGCCAATCTTGCTCGCTACGACAAACAAGCGCGGTGGAAGCAGCTCGGCATCGTCGAAGCCCCAGATCTGGCGTTGCAGGCGAACCGCTTCGGTGAATTCGGTGAGCTCCGAGAGCTGGTGAATTTCGAGATCCAGACCGGATGGTGCGGTACGGGGCACGGGAAAGTTCATTGTAAGGGAGCCCGTGTCGCAAATCGAAGGATTTACATACAG
>Ga0213882_10000413_pt1 | contig 14724 bp, 14 predicted proteins | sample BarmaccoBMER_R09_FD_160106 | JGI IMG/M metagenome (GOLD analysis project Ga0213882, IMG submission 160106) | Barbacenia macrantha exposed rock microbial communities from rupestrian grasslands, the National Park of Serra do Cipo, Brazil - ER_R09 ...
CGGCGGGCCCGGGGGGATTCGAACCACCCGTCTCCGAGCCTCGTGTGCTCGGTGTCCTGAACCTCTACGACGACAGGCCCTTAGCGGGGTGATGACGACTTGCACGTCCCCTCCCGGCTCTGCAAGTGGAACTGCAGCGTTCCAACCGGGCGTCCCTGATAGACCTATCACCCCAAAAAGCGGAGACGGTGGGAATCGAACCACACCTGCGATGACCTGCCGGGCACCGGCGTTCCCCAGAACGCAACGTCTCCATGAGCCGACGGAAGGAGTTGAACCCCCGACCTCCCGGTTAAAAACCGGTCGCTCTACACTGAGCTACGTCGGCATTAACTACTCTACCATCTTACCTCGCCAAAGGAAGGTCACCGAGCACCTTCGAGCACCGCTCCTTGTCGGTGGTGGGGACGAGCCCGATGGCCATGGCCTGTCCGTTCCAGGGGACATCCGGCTCCCTGACGACGATGTGCGGGCACCCGATGGCGCGAAGCCTCTCCGATCGACGGAGGAGCTCGGCCTCGTCGTCGACCCGGAGGACGTAGGCGAAGGTGCCCTCAGGGATCTGGCGCACGGCCGACTCTCCGGCGGCGTGGACCGTCATGGCCAACTTGGTGCCCGACGGAAGGTCGTTACGGAGGACGATGTAGTGGTGGAGGATCTCGCTCACTTGCTCTCCTTTGCCGCGACTACGCGCGCGCCGAACCTGTCGATGTTCTTGTACTTGATCTTGAATCCGACGGAGTCGATGCCGCCGAACATGCGGGCGTTGCTGTGGATCTCGGCCAGGCCGGTCAGGAGGAGGGTGAGGGCCTGCGGACGCCTCGCGAACTCCTCCACGCCGGCGGCCCTGAGCAGGTGGACGTCCATGTCCATCGCGATCAGGTCGGCGACCTCCAGGGCCTCCGGTGATCCGTCGGAACACTCAAGCCAGCGCCTGTGGGAGGCGAGGGCGTGCCCCGGGAAGTGCTGCCTTCCCTCGGCGTCCACCTCACGGACCGCGGGCTTGCCGCAATCATGGTAGACCTGGTACAGGCCGACGATCCGGTCGTCGGCGGCGCGCAGGTGTTCCCGGACGGCCGGTGACTCTACCCATGCGGGGAGTCTCCAGCCCATCTTGCGATCCCCGATCATGTCGAGGTACCGGCTCCGGACGTCCAGGCCGTGATCCAGCATGGACATGCTTTCGAATTGGAAGCATTCCCTCATGGGCGCCTCCAGGCTCTCACGATCGACTAGCGGTCTACAACCGTGTTGGTCAATGCATGTCTATAATATACCACTGGGCCGCACGTCGAGGCACTACAGACTCACGCCGGGAGAGTGACGTCGAAGTACTTGAACGAGATGTGCGCGCCGAAGTACCCGTGATCGGTCGGGATCTTCGCGGCCGCCTCCTGGGCGGCGAGGCCGCTCCGGAAGATGCCCTTCACCTCGGCGTACTCGCTGGACCCGAAGGTGCAGCCGTCACTGTAGTGTTCGACCAGGACCACCGCCGGGTCGCCCGGCTGGCCGTCGATCTCCTCGCCCCACTTGTGATCGTCGGGGAGCCGAACGAGAGAGACCCCGTGGATCTCCAACCCGTCCTCGCCGATGTCCCACTGGTCGTCCGGGTCGGCCTCGCGGATCGAGTACGAGGACGCCTGTACCTGGATGTCGAGCTTCATGCCGTCATCTTACGGCAAAAAAAAACGGCCCCGGAGCGGTCAGCTCGGGGCCCACGTCCATCGAGGGACGGGTCGGATCAGGGGTGCGCGGTGCGGTTCGCGAACGACCCGCTGGGCGACCAGAAGACCTGGACGATCAGGCCCTTCTGCCCGCCGACGCCGGAGGTGCCGGCCGCCGTGGTGAGCACGGCCCTGAGCAGCGTCCCCTTCGGCCAGACCATGTTGGATCCGGAGACGAAGTTCAGGTTCGAGACCTTGGAGATCCCGTAGTTGCCCAGGGAGCTCGAGAGGGCACTCTTGAAGACGTTGTTGGACGATCCGCCGGGTCCGAAGATCGAGGAGAAGTTTCCTCCCGGACCCTGCTGGATCTGGATGTCGATCGTCGAGACTCCGCCCGAGCCGGAGGTGGCGGCGAAGGCCACGACCTCCTGGATGACGCGGTCGGTGACGCGGTTGTACTCCGCGCCGAGCCCCCCGGCGTCGCCGAGGTTGTCGGCGGCGGAGCCGGAGATCTGGAACATCGTGTAGCAGCTCGCCGTGAGGAAGCCGGTCATCGCGTCGATGAGGTCGCGCTCCCTGTTGAGGGCGTTCTCGACGTCGACGGCCTTCTGATAGGTCCAGGGGCCTTCGCCCAGGTCGACCCTGGTGAGTCCGAGGACGGGGGAGCTGAGGGTGCCTGATGCCGCCATGGTGGGTAATTATGTCCCAGTATCAGAACAGGTGAACGGCCGAGTCGAACCGGATGACCAACGCCACCTCGGCGTTGTCACTGGAGGCGTAGTCGAGCTCGCCCATGTTGACGTCCTGGATCCAGGCGCCCTTGATGTCCCACTGCTCGATGACGGCACCCTGGGGGTCCAACATCTTCAGGGACCAGTCACGCTTGTACTGGGCCGCGTAGCCACCGCGACCGGTGATGACCTCGTAGGCCAGGCGGACCCACTGCATGACCTTCTGGGCCGCGGAGGGCGCGATCGGGTCCTGTAGGGTGATGTTAAGCGGCGAGTAGGCCATCTTGCCGGCCACGTACCGCTTGGTGTTGATGTAGTCGATGACGGTCTCCTCGAACGTCATCTGCGGACGGGCACCGGTCTTCAAGGTGAACGCGTCGATACCGTCGATCTCCATGGTCCAGCGGAACTTCCGCTTGGGCTCATAGGCGTTCGCCAGCATCTGGTTGGTCTCGAGGATCTCGGCCATGTTCTTTGGTCTCCTACACTTACGGCCGCGTCAATCACAACTGCGGCATTCGGAGAGTACCTAGAACGGCCGCCCGTTTATCGGCCGTCGCCCCAAAAATCATCCGTATTCGTCGATGATGATGGCGCCCCAGGATCCGGACCCGCCGGCAGTGTTATTGGTTCCGCCGCCTCCGCCTCCGCCAAAGCCGCGTCCGGCCACGCCGGCGCCGGCGCTCGTCGCGCCGCCGACCCCCAGGGGGTTGTTGCCTCCCTTGCCCGCCAGAGAGCCACCGGTGGCAACGATCGAGCCGTCTCCGGGTTCTCCCGCGATGATCGCGGTGATACCGCGGGCGCTGGTGGTCCAGCCCGTGCCCAACGCGCCGCCCGGTGCGGTGCCCGCCGTGCCACCGATGCCGCCCTTGGTGACATAGTTGACGTTGTTGAAGGAAAAGACGGTGTCCCCGCCAGTTCCGCCGGTCCCGCCGCCCGCAGACCCCGTGACCCCGCCCGAACCGACATAGAGTGATCCAGTCTTGAGGGGAGTGTTCAGGATAATGGCACCCATGAAGGTACTCTCCCAATACAAACCCGATCCACCGCCGGCTCCGGCAGAGCTAGCGGCCGCGCCGGCCCCGCCGCCACCCCCACCGACCATCCTGATGGTGAATGTCTGAGTTCCCGGATTGGGGATCCAGTTGTAGACTTGCTGCGCGGATCCGGCGACCTGGCTGCCCGTGTAGATCGTCGTGCTGAGGTAGAGCTGGCCCGTGCTTCCTGAGGGACCTGTCGCGTATCCCGCCTTGGCGGAGACCTGTCCGTCGGAGTTGATGTTGGCACCGGAGACGGTCTGGATCAGGAGCTCGGCCGTTACGCCCTGCTCATACCTCGTGCTTCCGACGATGACCTGTTGGCCTAGTACCACGAGGTTACCCGTGGTGTAAAGGTTTCCGGCGACGTATGAGCTGCCCGAGACGATGAGGTCCTTGTGGACGTTCATCTGGAAGACGTCGGCGCTACCGCTCACCAGCAGCGCCCCCGACACGTACACACGACGATCACCTCGAAGCTTCAGGAGGTCGACCTGGGTCGTGGCGGCCGAGGGCATCTTGAAGGTGAGGCCCCATCCGCCAAAGTCGGTATTGGTTCCCTCGTAGACCATGGAGGCCGTATAGCCACCGGCCTGGTCCATGAAAATTCCGTCGGTGTTGTTGTTGGCGGGACGTACGCTCAGCGTGGCGCCGGCGTTCGACTGGTTGACGTTCAGGGTGCCAGTGATGAAAACGTTGTTCTTCATCGTGGCCACGCCGTTGCTGTCCAGGATGAACCGAGTGGCATTGCCCCCCGTCCTGAACTGGAACCCGCGAGGGGTACCCGGGTTGTCGTAGACGATACCGCCGTCGGCGGTACCGCTGGGGTTCGTGTAGTAGATCGACTTCTCGTTGACGGACGACCCCTTGAACATCAGGACGGCGTCCGAGTTATTCTCGAGGACCAGCAGCTCGTATCCCAGCCCGGCCAGTCCCGTGGAGCCGCGTGTGAGGAGCGCCTGGCCGCTTCCGGTCAGGGAGCCGTTCAGCTTCGTGTCCCCGGTGTTGTTCAGGTAGGCTAGCTTGACGCCGCCCGGGAACCAGGTGTTATCGCCTGACCTATAGCCCACGGCGGCCGTCGAGCCGTTGATGTAATAATCGGCGGTGTCGCCAGAGCCCTCCCCGATCACGTACGAGTGCAGACTGGCGGTCGGACCCGTGCCGAGGGCCCACGCCTCATGTCGCACCGTGTCAACGTACGTCCAGCCGTTCGCGGCGACCGAGATCGAGTAGTAGCTGTTTCGGTTTGCCCCGGGTGCGTTGGAAATCAACGTCCCAGCGTTCGCGCCGAGACCGAAGTAGATGCCGTAGAAGCTATTCTGTAGGCCCTCCACTCGGAGGTGCGCCGAGGCAGACGAGTTGGTCTCAATCTGCACGCCGTGGACGCTCGTGCCGAAATCGTTGATCTGGATGTCATAGACGCTGTTGAACTCGGCGTACAGCGAGTGGATGACGTTCGCACCACCTCCACCGAAGTAGACGCCCGTCGCGTTGTGATCGGCCCAGAGGTAATGAAACGCGTCGGCGTTCGAGTTGATCTTGAAGCCAGAGCCCGAAACGAAGTACCAGCTGGCGACGTTTTGGATGCCCGCCATCGTGCTCAGAGCGAAGTTGGCCGTCTGATTTCCCAGGTTGATCCCGTCGCCGAGCGTGTTGTTACCGTCGACGAACAGGTCCTGGATCCAGATTCCCGTGGCGCCGACGGGATTGCCCTCCGCCACCGTCTTCTCACGGATGGCAACACCAGTCGATCCGGGGATTCGCTGAAGCCTGCTGAGCCACATGTGCTCCCCGCGGAGCTTGGTGTACGGCGAGAGCTTCAAGTTGCTGAAACGGTATGCGGTGCCCTGGGCGGGTACCACGACGGTTCCAGACACCGCTCCTGCGGCGTCGAGGGCCGCCTGGATCGCTGCGGTGTCGTCAGTCGCGCCGTCCCCCTTCGCCCCGTAGAACTTGATGTTGAACACGCCGTTCGAGTGGTTCGTGGCGGAGTTCACGGAGCCGGACAGGACGTCCACATAGTTTTTTGTCGCCGCATCCTGGGCCGAGGCCGGATCAACCACGTTGTTGACCCGATGCGAGTTCATGTTCAGGACGTTATTCCAGATTGTGACTGTCCCGGTGACGTCGACGGTGAGGTTGGTGTTGTTACCGCCCGTCCTGACCTGCAGCCCCCTCGGTAGCAGTCCGTTGTCATAGACCAGCGCGCCGTCGGCGGTGTTGCTTGGGTTGTTGAAGACGAGCGCCTTGTCCTGGCCCGCCCCCCCGTTGACAGAGATGTACGCAGACCCGGATGACTCGACGACGATCAGCGACGGATTGACCGGACTGACGCCGCTAGCGACACCGCCGCGGATGTGCAGGGGCGCCGCGCTGGGGTTCACCACACCGAGGCCGAGACGTCGATTCGTCTGATCCCAGAACATCCCGCCGGGATCGTCGGCCAAGATCTGGTTGGGTCCGACGAAGAGCACGGAGCCCGTCAGGCCAGAGTAGACAGTGCCACTGATGTGCACCGCGGCCTTGATACCCGAATCCAGGGTGCCCGAGAGGCTGGCGAAGTGGGCGTCGACCGTTCCCGAAAGCGTCGTCACCGAGTTGGAGACGTTGGTGACGGTGTTGTTGGTCCCGGTGATCGCGCTCTGGAGGACCGAGTAGGAGTTCTTGATCGAGCCGTCGATCGAGGAGCTGACCGGGACGATCGAGAGCGGGTTCGCCGGAATGCCAGAGCCGCTGATGGTCTGGTCCGTCGAGACGAACGTGAGCCCGCCGCCGCTGATGGTCTGGATCGCCGAGTTGACGGATCCCGAGAGGCTGACGAAGTGGGCGTCGACCGTTCCGGAGAGGGCGGTGACCAGGGCCGCGGCGGAGACCAGACGCTTCAACGCCGCCAGCTCGGCCTCGAGGGCGGAGCACCTGGCGGCGAGGGAGGCCAGCGGGACCTCGTAGATGGGCTTCATGTGTTCACCTAGGGCCTCGGACGGGTTTCGGACCGGCCGGACACCTTGGCCATGGGGAGGGCCATCCGGCCTCCCTCAGACGGTCAGCGCCTTCCGCGACGGGGGGAGGGCCTGCGGCCCTCGGAGAGGGGCTTGCGACCGGGGCGGCGGAACATCTCGCCGAACGCCGTCTGGGTGCGGAGGCCGGACGGGTTGCCGCCGGACTTGGAGTAGTCCGCGGCCTCGTCCTGCTCCTCCTCGTCGTCATCGTCCTCTTCCTCGTCTTCGTCCGGCTCGTCATCCGAGTCGTCGTCGTCATCGGAGTCGCCGGCGGGGGGCTCGGGCTTCTCCTCGCCGCCCTCCTCGTCCCCGCCGCCGAACATGTCGTCGAGGTCGAAGTCCGGGGCGCCGCCCACGTCGTCGCCGTCCGGCTCCATGTGGGGCTCCATGTCTATGTCTCCCCCCATCTCGTCGCCCATGCCCATGCCGTCGTCCATCTCGAGTGCCGTGGCGAGCGAGCGCAGAAGCTCCTCGGCCCACATCCTCGGGATCTGTACCGTGACGGTCGGTCCCTCGGTGGACTCCATCAGCCTCTGCCAGGTGCTCCTGCGCGCCATGTCGTGCTCCTCTCAGCTCTCAGTAGTCGTCGTCCGACGCGTCGTCGGCGTCGTCGAAGTCGTCCAGGTCCGGGGTCGCGGTGAACCTCGGGAGCGAGACGTTCGGCTCGTGCCGACGTCCCGCCATGTCGATCGCCCGCACGCACTCGTCCAGCCAGTCCGCCAGGTCGTCATCGACCTTGGGGCTGTTGGCCAGCTGCTCCAGGGCATCCCGGAGCTGGTTCAGCGTCGCGGTATCGCCGGAGATGGTCAGCCCCGGGGCCGCGTCGACGGCCTTGGGCTTGCTCTTCTGCGGCTCGGAGGCGAACTTCTTGTCGTTGCGCGGGTCCAGATCGTCGTCCGGCGCCGGCTCGTCCTCCTCGGGCTCCGGGAGGTCGGGCTCGGACGATCCGAACTCGGGGGGCGGCTCCTCGTCGGGGAGGTCGCTGGTGCCGAACTCAGGGACCTCATCCCCGGCGTCCTCCGGATCCTCCTCATCGCGGTCGGCGGCGAAGGACTTGCGCTTCTTCTTCGGCTCGGCGGTGGGCTCGTTCTCGACGCCCGCCTCGTTGATGCCGAACATCTCGTAGAGCAGCTTCACTTGGCCTTCCTTCCGAACAGACGGCTGAGCATGCCGGGCTTCGTGGGGCCCATGGACTTGACGTCCTTGTCGGTCCAGGGGCGGCCCTTGGGGGACGGTCCCTTGTACGCTGGCTGGTCCTCGCGGTCACGCGATCCGGGAACACGCTGGGATCCGCCGGAGGCGTGGGGCATCATCTCGGGGTCACGCATGTAGCCGGGGACCGCGTCCCACGATGACTGGCCGAACCCCAGGTGACCGAACGGGCTCCTGTACTCGCCGTCGTCGTCGGGGTCGACGCTCGTCGTGGCCGACCTCGGGGCGCCCAGGTCCGGGAACGGCTCCTCGTCACCGTTACGGCCGGCGAAGCGGTTGGTGGCCGGCACGCTGCGACCTTTGTTGGTCGCGACGTTCGGCTTGACGGCCGGCATCGAGGCCACGGTCTTGGCGGTGGGGGAGACGGGCTCCTCCGGCTCCCCCGCCTTGTCCCTCGCGGGAGACGGCTTGGGGTCGGCCTTGTTGGGGGCGGGGACCTCGGGCCTGTCCTTGCCCTTGTCCTTCTTGGCCTGCTTCGCGGCGTCGGCGGCGGCCGAGTCGGCGGAGCGGGCCCACTTCGTCGCGGTCTTCGGCAGGTCGCCGGCCTTGATGGCGGCGAGCACGGCCTTCTGGAGCCCTGGCATGTCCTCGTCGGGCACGTTGACCGTGACCTCGGTGACCCGCCGGGGCCCGACCCCGAACATCTCCTTGAGGAGACGACCCATCTATCAGCTCCCGAAGGCGACGCCGGTCGGGGTGATGACGAAGTCGATCGTGATGTACTCCGCCGCGCGCACGGGCTCGAGGAAGATCTTGCCCTTCATCTCGTTGCGGTCGATCACGTCCGACGTGTTTGTGGTCTGGTCCATCACCACCTTGAAGCGGTTGATGCCCTGGTCACGGCGGTAGCCCTCGAGGATCGGGTTCACCTTGTTGACGAACCTGGTCCAGGTGGCGGGGTTGTTCGGCTCGAACAACAGGGTCCGGGCGAACGTGGCCACCGCCCTCTTGGCGAGGATCAGGAGGCGCCTGACGTTGACGCGGTCCAGGGCCGAGGGACGCATCTGCAGCGTCTTCTGGCCGAAGATCACGATGCCCTCCGCGGGGAAGCGGGTGATCGGGTTGATCTTGGCGTCGTAGAGCGCGTCGCGGTCGTCATGGTTCAGACGGTCGACGATGTCGACGACGCCGAACTGCGCCAGGCCACCACGGTTCAGGCCGGCCGGGGCGAAGAACGCCTGAGCCACCCGGTCGTTGTAGGCGAGGGCGCCCATGACTCCGACCGACGGCGGCACGCGGACCATCCTGTTGTTCGCGGTGTCGTTCAGGATCAGGTCCGGATAGTACGCGCCCGCGTAGTTGTCGTCGATGTTACGGGCGTTGAGGTTCGCGATCGCCTCCTGGCGGGTGGCACCGGTAAGGTCCATCACGTAGAACATGTCCTTTCGGGTGTTCACCGTGGTGCGGGCGTAGTCCGTCACCTGCTGGTTCGAGATGCCCGGAAGAGCGATCGTGTCGGCCGCGATGAAATCGGGGTTCGCGATGCAGTCCACCGCCCTCTTCAGGTCCACGCAGCCGATCGCCGTGGCGTCGGTGTCCGTGTTCTGGAGGTAGAGCGGGTCCTGCACCCTGAGGTCAAACCCGTCGAAACCGCCAAAGAGCGGCATCGTGAAGGCCTGGAGCGAGGACGAGGCGTAGGACGCGGTGTACGCGCCGTAGCCCTGCAGGTACGAGTACCGAAGGACGCCGTTGACGTACGTGCCGGTCAGGTTACGGAGTGAGAAGTCGGGATCCGAGCCGGTGAGGGCGCCGACGAGGGCCACGCCATCCGTGAGGGCGCGCATGCGATCCGCGATGCCACCGGACACGAACGAGACACCCCAGTTGATGTTGGTGTTGTAGTTGTTCGTGTACGGATCGATCTGGTTCGGCACGTACGGCAGCGCCGGGATGGTCGCGATGCCGAAGCCCGCCCCGTTACCGATCGTGGATCCGGAGAACGCCGGGTACACGTAGCCGCGGAATCCGAAGGGCAGCGACTGGGCGGGGTAGTTGGCGACGTTCGAGTTCATCTGCACGCGGACGTAGCGGCTCTTGTTCGGGTACGTACCGTCCGTGATGATGAACTTGCGAGTCGTGGTGTCGAACTGCTCGTACTGGTCGCCGATTCGCTTCGCGATGTAGTTTGGCGAGTTGGGATCGAGGGTCAGGTTGGCGAAGCGCTCGAGCTCCACCGGCCGCTGGTCGGTGTCATAGAACGAGCGAACGATGACGTCGAACTGGCCGTACGGCTGGAACGTCGGCGACTGGCTCGGCCTGACGTTATCGATCACGATCTTGATGCTGTCGTTGGTGGCCCGACCGTCGTTCAGGGTGTGAAACCTGAAGAGGTCGAACTCCACGCCGCCGATCAGCTGCGACTTGATGTACGGCGAGACGCCGTGGTCGTAGTTGCGATTGAAGGCGACGTTCACCGGGGCCGCGGGCTGCACGGGGTACCAGGAGGCGGAGGCCGCCTGCTTCTGGTACGGGAACAGCTGGTAGACGTAGTGGCCGTAGGTGCTGTACTTCGTGGGGTCCGTGTTCAGGACCTTTCCGACGTAGTCGTCCGAGGCGGTGAGGAACGAGGCGGTGGCGGCGAACACCGCGCCGATCTTGATGGTGAAGCGGTTGGCGTCGAGGGCCACGCCTGAGACCTGCACGGCGGGAAACGCCTGGTTGGTGTGCAGGACGGCGAGGATCGAGCCCGTCGTGCCGATCGTGCCCGACGTGTCGGTGATTCCGACGATCGAGGTGACCGAGTAACCGTTCGTCGTCGAGCCACCGTCCTGGTGGCCGAGCACGCGCACGACCGTCAGGGCCGTGGAGTTCTGAAGGTAGTTCTTGGCGGCGTACGGGAGCGCGCCGGCCTGGTAGAACGTCGGGTCCACCGGGCCGAACATCGTCTGGAACTCGGTGAAGTTACGGACGGTGACCGGATAGAAGGCACGGCCCTTGACGGTCCTTCCGATGAGGATGGCTCCGGGCTGCGGCGCGCCGGCCTCGAGGAAGGACTGGTCGACCTCGACAGTCTCGGCGCCAGGGGACATGAAGGTCTGCGGCATTACGTGGTTCCACCTCTCGAAGCGGTTGATGGGGCGAAAACCCCCACACTAGATAGATGTGCGGCCGCCGCGGGGGCAGCCGGACGGCAAATTGGGCTCACTTGGGCCCGAGAATCTTATCGATGTCCGCCCCGGCCGGATCGTCCGCCAGGGTCACGGTCTCATCTCCCTCAAAGTCGATGCCAAAAGCCGTCGTCTCCATCTGCGCGGCCGGCCTCTCCCCCTCGGGATCCAGCATCAGTGCCGTCGGGACCTTGAAGTCGAAACGGACCTGCACGATGCGCTCCTGGTCGGTGAACTCCTCCAGGTTGCCGTCGTCGCCGAGGTCACCGTCCAGGTAACCCACGGCGTAATACGTGTCAAGGGGTTGCCGGCTCTCATACGGGGCATGGTCCTCGGAGAGCAGCTCCGACGAGCCCTGGCCCTGTTGGATGCCCTCCTGCCGGTCGAGTCCCTCGAGGGAGATCACGAACGATGGGACATCGAAGAACTCCAGCTTAGACATCACCTTCTCGATCACGTCGTTGACGTGTTGGCTGAAGGAGGCCTGGACCCTGATGCTGTACTTCACGACCATGGTCACGGGAAACGGGACGGTCCACACCTCGTACACCGCGGAGTCGTTGATCCTCCGGGAGGAGATGGGCCGGGAGTAGTCCGCATTCTGGAGCTGGGAGCTCTTCCCGTGTACCTGGCGTGAGATCTGCAGGCGTGGCACGTTGGCGCCGAGCGCCGACATGTTGGTGATCGGATCCATCCCCGACCTCTTGATCTGGATGACCGGCAGGATCAGGCGGCCGTCACGGTCCCTGATGCCCTTTCGGTCGGACGCCATCACCCATCGCTCACCCGAGGCAAAGGTCACAGCAACCTTCTGCTTCTCGTTCTTTGGCGTCAGGACGTGGGCGTCGACGACCCGATCGAACCAGCGGAGGACCCCGCGGTCGATGTCCTCCACCCGGATTCGTCGGGCGGTCTGTGGGAGGACACGGGGCGGCATCAGGGAGCCTTGTGCAGGGCCCTCCGGAGGAAGTCTCGGATCTCCTCGTGGGGGACGCCCACGGAGAGGGAGGGAAAGCGCTTGCCGCCCAGGTTGAGCAGGGCCACGACGCGACCCTGGTAGGTGATGGCGGAGCCAGAGTTACCGGGAGCCGCCTCGCCGGTGAACGAGAGACCGTCGGTTTTGGTGTGGAACACCGTGCCGCGTCCGGAGTACTTCAGGTTGGCCGTGATGGCCACGCCGCCTCCCCAGAGCCCGGTGGGGGCCCCGATGACCTCTGAGCTGGTCCCGTAGGGCGGGTCCTGGGTGGCCAGGGGGAACGCCTTGCCGAGGTAGCCGGGGACGCCGATGACGCAGAGGTCCTTGCCGTTGTAGTCGTCGTCCAGGTCCTCGTCGGCGAGGACGGTGCCTCCCGGGAACTCGGTGTTGTCACGGTTGATCAGCGTGTGTTCGGTCGAGAGGATGGGCAGGTCCACCTTCTTGACGGTGAACGTCGACCAGTCGATGTACTCGAGGTGGTAGACCTTGCCGGACTCGCAGACGTGGCCGGCCGTCATGACGTAGCTGTGTCCCACGCCGTTCGCGGCAACCCAGCCAGTGCCGGACCATCCGACCTTCGCGGTGTTGTCGCCCTCGGAGAGGAGCTTGGCGTCGACCAGGAGGTCCGGGTTGTCCACCAGGGCCCCGATCTTCTTGATCTTCGACCCGTCGGCCGGGTCATCCTTGTGCAGCGGGGTGGTGTCGAGTGTCAGGATGACCCTGACCTTGTAAACCGAGTCCTGTGCCTGGTCCGCCGGGAGCGACGGGGGGCCGTGCAGCAGCGCGCAGGCCGAGAGGGCTAGGAGGAGGGCAGCGAGGATCTTCTTCACAAACGGTCCTTTCAGAGGTCGTCACCCAGCGTTCTTGGCCTGGCGGGGTTGACAGGGTGAGTGTTGTCGACCGAGTCCGCCGTCACGTTTTCAACCTTGAACTGCGTCTCCCGGCTGGGGATGCACGTCAGCCTGTAGCTAAGTTTGTCGTTCATCTGCCCGTAGACCGGCTCATCCCATCCGACCGTGGTGATCTCTAGGACCAGCTGGCCGAACTCGATGTAGTCGCCCTCGCGAGGCTTGATGTTACGCTCGTCGCACTCCTCACGGTGCAGCGAGACGCTCACCCTGAAATTGGAGTCCAGGGTCCCGCCCTTGGCGGCGGTGGCGAGCTGCTGGAACTCGGCCCGGGCGTTGATCCGGACGGGCTGGGAGTACTCCTTGACGATGGCCTCGTTGTACACGTCGTGCACCACGGAGTCATCGGAGATGGCGTAGTAGAGGACCTCCTGCTGGACGGTCCCCTGGATCAGCTCCTTGTTCCAGTTGTCCACGAGCCCAAGCTCGCGGGTCGTGATGAACTTGCGGGCCACTCAGTCCTCGTCCCGCTTCCTCTTGTGCTGCTGCATCTTGTGGCCCAGCCCCGTGCGACCCGCGGTGCCGAACTTCTCCACGTCCTGCGGGTCGTCGGGCAGCCCCGCGGTGCGACCGGCGCCGCGCCTCTGGAAGGCGTGGAACTTGTCGTGCTTGGGGTCGCTCGGGTCGTGCGGACGGCCCGGGTCCGGGGTGGTGGGCTGGTGAGGCTGCGGCCTGCGGCGCAGCGGGCTGGCGGAGCCACCCATCAGGAGCCCCTTGAGCCTGCCCTGGCGCTCCTCGGTGGAGCCGATGGCCGGCGACCAGGCGATCTTGTGGACCACGATGTTGCCCTGCGGCTTGCCCGAGGTGGGGAACTTGGTGACGCCCCTCTCGTGTCCGATCGGCGCGTCCTCCACGTCTCCCAGCATCATGACGTCGTAGCGATCCATGGCCGAGCCGAAGCGCTCGTGGTCGGTGGACGGCTTACCAGGGGCGTAGAAGACCCGACCGCCGTAGGACCGCTTCATGACGGTGCCTCCGCGGGGGGCTCCCGGGTGGGGCTCGTCCTTCGTGGTCCCGAAGATGGCGGCCATGTCCGGCGTGCGCGACCAGCGACCCCAGACGCGGGAGTCCACGGGGTACTGCGCGTTCACGACGTCGCCCTCGGGGTTGGGCGTCCCGCCCGAGAGGACCTTCGGATCGTCCGTGAACGGGCCGTCCTTCTCGTCGCCCTTGAGCGCGTCAAACAGCGACTGGATGTCCTGCAGGCGGACGTTGGTCTCGCCCCGGTACATCTTCTCCTCGGGGAGGACGTGGGTCTCTACGAACTCGAGTAGCTTCTTCCAAACGCTCACGTTCACCCCGTGTAGATCTTGAGCGGGACGCCCTGGAGGAGCCTGCGGGTGTTCTCCGCCTGCTCGGCCTCCTTGGCCGCCAGCTTGTCGTACGTCATCTGGTCCAGGAGGTCCCGGAGCTCGTTCCGGAGCGCCTCCATCTCACCGCGGGCGTCGGTGACCATGTCACCGCCGTCCAAGGCCAGGTCGCCGCCCGGGATGGGCACGCTCCCGTTGCCGATCTTCCTGCGGATCAGGCCGAGGACCTCCTTCGCGAGCGCGAGGGACATCCTCCAGATCCACTGCTTGCCGATCGAGTTGATGTGCGAGTAGCTGATCGTCCCGTACGGGATGTTGCTCAGGTTCGACACGCCGTAGGACTGGCCGTCGTTCGAGAGCACGTCGTTCGGGTCGATGACGTTGTACGTGAAGAAGAGGTTGTTGTTGTCCGTCGGGTTCGGGTAGATCCGGAGCATGTTGTTCGGTCCGTGCACCTCATAGGAGTAGTGGGATCGACGGACCCGATTAGAGGTCTCGAACTGCATGCCGCGGAGCACGTCCTCCCAGACCGGCAGCATGTAGAACACGCTCTCCGGGGTGAAGGACTGGAAGTTGAAGTTGCCGTTCAGGTAGTTGATGGCCGACGTGGTGCCGAAGAACCTGAAGCTGGCGAACGGGGAGAAGTGGAACAGCTGGCGGATCAGGATCCTGGCCGGCAGGCCGTCGGAGCCCGTGACGCCCAGGAGCTGGCTGAGGTCGTAGTCCTGCTGGCCCGCGATGAGCTGGATGGAGCCGGAGTGGAGGACCCGGTTGCCGCCA
>Ga0213882_10000415_pt1 | contig 14686 bp, 14 predicted proteins | sample BarmaccoBMER_R09_FD_160106 | JGI IMG/M metagenome (GOLD analysis project Ga0213882, IMG submission 160106) | Barbacenia macrantha exposed rock microbial communities from rupestrian grasslands, the National Park of Serra do Cipo, Brazil - ER_R09 ...
TGGCACGTGCGTGGGGGCCTTTGCCGAGTATGCGATTTCCGCATCCGTCTTCGGCATCAAATCGGCGTTAGTCATAAAACCAGAGAACGTGACCTTCGAGCAGGCGGCCTCCGCACCCGTGGCGGCATTGACCGCGTTACAGGGTCTTCGCGACAAAGGACGGATTCAAGCGGGGCAGACGGTTTTGATCAACGGCGCGGCGGGTGGCGTGGGTACGTTCGCAGTGCAGATTGCCAAACTATTAGGTGCAAATGTGACGGGTGTGTGCAGCACGGCGAATGTCGACATGGTTCGATCCATCGGCGCAGACCGGGTCATTGATTACACCCAAAATGATTTCACCAAGAGCGGGGAACGTTGCGACCTCTTCTTGGACTGCATTGGGAATCATTCTTTATCTGCATGCAGACGCGTTTTGAATCCCAAAGGCAGGCTTGTGATGGTCGGAGCGCCAGACGATGGTCGAGCAATCGGTCTTCTAGCTCGCATCATTGGCGCGCTTGTGTGGTCACTATTCGGAACCAAGAAGATGGTCTTTTTCATCGCGCGGATGAATAAGCAGGATTTGACCACCGTGGGCGAGTACATAGCGGCCGGAAAGTTAAGACCAATTATCGATAAGCGGTACGCTTTGAATGAGGCGAGTGAGGCATTCCGGTATATGGAAAGAGGGCATGCCCGCGGTAAGGTAATAATCACCCCTTGAGCGTAAGAGCGAACCGAATCAAGGGGATGAACACAGCCGAGCGCATTAAATATCTGGATATTTTCCTCACGTCCTGCACTCGCTCTCTCTGTGAGTGCTATAGACTCCTTTCGAGGTCCACGGGGCAATTCGCGACCGCTAGTCTTCCCTCGGCTGGGACCTGAGCCGGATTGGCCCACGCAAGATCTCTTCCCTTCTCTTGGAATGACGTCGCTTTAAGGCAAGACAGTAACGCATCTTGAGAGCTTGTCCGTCAGTACAATGACCGCATGCTTTCCTCGCGACTGCGCTGCGGTGCTGTCCTCTTCGTGGCAGCCGTTGCCTCGAAATTAGCTGCCGCTGAGATTCCTCGTCCCGAATTTCCCGAGCCTCAGTTCGAACGCACGCAATGGATAAGCCTCAATGGCACTTGGAAGTTCGCGTTTGACGATCAGGACGCGGGGCTCTCCACCAAATGGTTTGAAAACGGCCTCAAGAACACCCGCAGCATCGTTGTTCCCTTCTGCTTCGAAAGCCGCCTGAGCGGCATCGCGGATACAAGCTTTCATCCCGTGGTCTGGTACCAGCGTGCGCTCGAGATTCCGTCCGACTGGCGCAGCCAGCACGTCCTCTTGCATTTCGGAGCCGTCTACTATCGCGCCTGGATCTGGCTGAATGGCGAATTCTTAGGAACGCACGAAGGTGGAAACGTGCCCTTTGTGTTCGACATCACGGACGCGTTTCGCGATGGCCCAAACACTCTGATCGTTCGCGTCGAAAATCCTCCCACCGATCGCTCCATCGCGCGCGGGAAACAATATTGGAAGCCGAAATCCGCCAGCATCTTCTATACGCGGACCAGTGGTATCTGGCAGCCCGTTTGGATCGAGCGCACCGGCGACAATCATCTGCTGTATGTACAGGTGACTGCGGATCAGGATGGAACAGCGCGATTTGCTGGTGTGATGGCGAAGCATGAGGCCGAGCCGCTAAGGTTTCAAGTAGCCGTTTCGGACGGCGGCACCGAGGTCGCGACCACTACCTCCCAAACCCATGAAGACCAGGTCTCCGCAATGCTGCAGGTCAACAGTCCGAAACTGTGGTCTCCAGACTCGCCGAATCTATACACCGTGAAGTACCGGTTGCTGCGCGCCGGCAAACCCATCGACGAAGTGAATTCTTACTTCGGCTTTCGCACCATCGCGGTCGCAAACGACCGCGTCACAATCAACGGCCGCCCCACCTATCTGAAATTTCTGCTCGATCAAGGTTACTGGCCCGAAAGTGTCTTAACGCCGCCCTCCGAGGAAGCCATTCAGCGCGATATCGATCTGGCGCTGTCGATGGGCTTCAATGGCGTACGCAAGCATCAGAAGGTAGCCGATCCCCGTTTCTTGTATTGGGCCGACCGCCGCGGGTTCCTGGTCTCCGGAGAAATCGCCGATGCGTACGAATTCACCACCGAAGAAGCGGAGCGCTTCACGAGTGAATGGATGCAAGCCGTCCAGCGAGACTACAACCACCCATCGATCATCATCTGGAATGCCATCAACGAAAGCTGGGGCGTGCCCGATTTGAAAGATCCCCGCCAGCAGGCGTACTTAAAGGAGTTGTACCAACTCACGCACACTCTGGATAACACGCGTCTCGTCATCGATAACGAAGGTTGGGAGCACACCGGCGGCACCGACCTGTTTGCCATCCATGACTACGAGAAGTCCGGCCAGGTCCTTTACGACAAATACAAAGATGTTACGCGACAGAGTGCTACTGTTCCCCCGAACGGCCGCCCGGCGTTAATTGAGGGCTATCGTTACAACGGTTCGCCGCTGTATCTGTCCGAATTCGGCGGGATCGCCTACATCCCTCCGGGAACAAATGTACCTGCGGAGAGCTGGGGGTATTCGGGCGTGGAAAAAACGCAGGAAGCCGCGCTAGCGCGCTTGACGCAGCTATTCGAAGGAATTGCGAAGCTGAATAATCTCGCCGGCATCTGTTACACCCAGATCACCGACGTTGAACAGGAAGTGAATGGACTTGCAACGTTCGATCGCAAGCCCAAGTACCCGGTCGAGAAAATCAAGGAGTTGAACGACAAGCTGCATTGAGCAACCTGAGACGCATTCGTGATCAATTTTGCCCATCGCCGTCGTTGTCCTTGCGATCACTTTACGGCGCGTACCGCTCTTCATCGATCTCAAGGGGAAACGCACCTGAGGCGCGTCGAGCAATAGGTATCCGGTCGGAAAAATCAAGGAATTGCAAGACAAGCTGGATTGAGGCGCAGGCGCGTTTCCGCCAAGCAGCTCTATTAGCGGAACGCTCTATTGTTCCCGAAGCGTTTCTACCGGATCAAGCCTCTCTCGCCTGGTCAGATCTTTGAGCCAACTCATACTTCTGGCCTAAGACTCGGAGGGCGAGAGGACCAGCGTGATGCCTTCCACCATTCGTTTGAAGCTGGAGACTTCCCGGTCCACATGCTTCCGGCTGGCTGCGGGGGCCGAAAAAACCCAACGGGCTGCACGCCCGGTTAGGGAAACAGCCCTCAAACACTTGAAATGTAACTGATCTTAGCTACGATGTCTGCGTCTCAGTCTTGCGCCGAGAACAAGACCCGATCCCAGCAACAGCAATCCCACAGAACCCGGTTCGGGTGTCGACGCCAGTAGGCCATTTACGTGCGTACCATCCGAGTAGAAGCCTACCAGGTCACCCAGATCGTTTACGCCATTGATGGTTGTTCCGCTCACGCCGAATGCCGGCGTGAATGACTGCTTCGGGTCATTGACGGTCGTCCAGGTCTTGGTCATCCAGTCATAGACCAGGCCGTTCGTGCCGCTTGCATTCACATAGCTTCCGACCACTTCACCTTTATTGTTCAACCCGAAAAAGCTGGTGTTCGTCCCATTTCCTTTCGGAGCGTCGAGACTCACAAATGTTCCACTTTCATCGAGAAATCCGTGCACATTTCCCGCGCCATCTGTGTAGAAGCCCGCAACCCATCCACCGTTGTTGATCGCGGAAGCCGTGGTACTTACCGCGCCGAATGACGTCGGAAGAATGATCGGCGTGAATGTTTTTGTGCTCACGTTGTATTCGTAGCCGTGCGCGTCGTTGGCGGCATCGGTATAAAACCCGACGGCAGTGTTGCTATCGTTCAACCCAAGCAACTGATTGAAGGGTGGAGTAGCAGTCGTGGCCGGATTATCCACCGTGCTTTGAGTGCCCCCGATCTGCGTGAACCCGTGGTTCGCGTTCGCTGTATCGACGTAAAACCCCGCAGTGTTGTACGTTCCCTTGGTTAACACGTTGTTAATAGCCGTCACCTGTGTCTGGGTGGCGCCCGTAAAATTCTCGGCCACGAAACCGCCCGCCTTGGTCCAGGTGTAACCGTTATTCGGCACGACTAGTGAATCACCGAAATACCCGGCGATGACTCCTTCATTGTTAATACCGAGTAACTGATTGAAATTCAGATCCCGGGGATTGTTTATAGTTTGAAAGTTGTACGATGCCGCACTGCTGGTTCCCGCTGCCAGTGTGAACATCGCAAGGACCGCGAGTGGAATTCTCAACATTTGCGCTCCTCTTTAGCCTCCGCGTTTCGAAAGCTCGCGAATGCTGCGAAATGGGCGATTTTTCAGCCGGAAATGTTACGCGGAAATTCGTCCATTTTGTGTGCAGGGTTTAGAGTTCCTAGTAAATTTTCGATCGATTCCCTCATACTGAATCTCCCCGCGCTCGTTATCAATAGGCCGCAACCAACGCACGCGAGGAGGAAACTGTAATCTCAGAGGCAAACTCGATCGACGGTTGCGCCATGCCAGACCCCCGGGATAAATCCAAAGTCGCTGAGCCTATTGATCTCGGCCCGGGTTACCGACTCGCCGCGAGAGGGCGCCAGGAGGCCGAAGATGATCGGCTAGCTCTCTTGGAACAAATTTTCGACCCGGCCTCACGTCACCGGCGTGAACTGGTCCAGCCTGGCTGGCGGTGCCTTGAAGTCGGTGCGGGTCGTGGATCGATGGCAGTGTGGCTAGCGGAGCGGGTCGGCAAAAGCGGCCACGTCATGGCGACGGACATAGATGTCACCTACTTGGAGCGAATGAATCTTCCGAACCTCGAGATACGCCGGCACGACATCCTCAAGGATCCTCTAGATGTGCTCGGCCCGAGTTCATTCGATCTGGTTTGCTCACGGCTGATGCTATTCTGGCTAGCCGGCAAACAGGAAACAGCTATCCAGCGCATGGTGGAGTGTTTGCGGCCGGGAGGATGGCTCGTTGATGAGGATGGTGACTGGGGTACGGTTTCTCCAGTCGATCCGTCTCATCCTTACTACGCCCGCTATGAGGGGGCCTGGCAGGGTGGTGAGTGGTGGGCAGCGCGCGGATATGATCCAACTTTTGGACGCAAGCTCCCAGTGCTATTCGAGAAGTGCGGCTTGAAAAACATTCGCAGCGAGGCAACAGCGGAGATAGTTCGCGGAGGTAGCTTGTGGGCAAAGTGGTGGCAGGAGACGCTGCTCGCCATCCGAGCATGGGAGCAGAGTGAGGATCGCCTAACGGAGGCGCGGGAAGAAGAGTACAAAGTGCTCACAGCTCCTTGGAGCGACCCATCGCTTTGGTTTCTCAACGCCCTTCTTCACGCCTGCTGGGGCCAACGTCTGTGAGATGGACAAGTGATCGTCACCTTAAGTGGCCAAAGCAGCCGAAACGGCGTCGCACTACACGCGTTCCTCGAATGGAAGCCCAAAAAAGTTTCGGATTACACATCCTTCATTCGCTGGCCGGTTACAAATTTGGGCCCAGGCATGTGGCGTTTCCACTAAGACCATCTCGGAGTGCGGCAAAAGGCCTGCTTCGCGGGCATGCCATTAACGACCGAAATCATTTCTGTTTGAAAATCCCGGACCACCTTTGCCCAAGAAGCACAGGCAAACGACCTCAGCGATGATGGTTTGACGGCGCGGCAGTTCCGGGCTTTGCTGAAGATGAACTGCCATAAGTAAACATGGCTCTGCGACCACCGGTGATTCGCCGTGCGGTCGCTCAGAGCTACTTTTCCGATAATGCGGTTTCACAGGCCCAACCAGCATGCGAACGCCGGGATTGGCAAACCTTTGCTGATCACGCACGAGCTAAGTTCAAAACAGGAAGACACAGTTAGGCTACCTGAGTCGCGCTGCCTATGCCGTCTCGCAGTGTTTTGATGTCCCGAATTGGTGGCTGACCGAAGAGTCGACTGTACTCGCGACTGAACTGGCTTACGCTTTCATAACCAACTTCGTATGCCGCTGTGCTAGCGTCTATCCCGCCCGTCAGCATCCGTTCGCGTGCAGCTTGCAACCTGAGTTGCTTCTGATATTGAAGTGGACTCATAGTAGTTAACGCGCGGAACTGATGGTGAAGTGTTGAGACACCCATCTGAGCAATGGCGGCGAGCTCTTCCATGTGAAGCGGCTTTGTGTAGTTCGTCCTGAGCCAAGCGATGGCTCTTGCGGTCCGATGGCTGAGATCGCCTCTGGTCGCAATGGATCGTAATCGCTCGCCCTGAGGCGTTCGGAGTATCCGGTACACGAGCTCACGGTGGATCAACGGCGCCATAAACGGTATGTCTTCTGGACTATGAAGCAGTTGGATCAATCTGTCGCAGGCGCTCAGCAGTTCGGGTGTAGTTTCGCCGACAACGAGCCCCCGCCGTTGAGATGTTGATTGGACGTCCGGCAGATCTTCCCGGCTCAGTACCTCCCGCACGATCCCCATATCAAGCCGCAGAAGCATCGAGAGCAAAGGAACCTTCTCCGATGCCTGAACAACTCGGCTTTGAACCGGCATATCGATCGCCGATAACACAAATGAAGAATCATCGCACTCGTACTCAGTTCCCCCGACATTCAGGAACTTGCGTCCTTGTGTGAACACCGCAAGACTCGGTTCGTAGAACACACGCTGGCAGGCGGTCGGCTCGATGCGCCGGAAAAGGGATAAGCCTGGGATTGCGGTCACGTGCTCTCCGGGCGATTGCGCGAGGGTCAATATCCGGCTGGCTAACGCGGCCCGCATCTCGGCGACATCTATGTTGTGAAGCGGTTCAGTTCCTTTTGCCATTTGCTTGAGCCACGCCTTTTTTCAGCGTACCCTCCAGGGACCAACATCGTGCACAAATTCTGAATGTCAAACAGAATCAGGCAAAGAATCGGCAGGATCAGGTAAGCGCGGCTGCGCATTTTGCCGCTAGTTTTGGAATTGAAAGGGGGATGAGAACCGAGTGAAGAACATCCTTGCGATCTGCCTCGTCCTGCTGGCAGTTGGTCGGACGATCGCGCAGGACCGAACCGGAACTGCGGACGTACGGAATAAGTTCATCGGAGCATGGCGGCTCGCCTGGCTGGAACGGTCGGGCGCCGATGGACAGGTACACAAGATTGATTGCACTGGCATGTTCGTCTTCACGCGTGATGGGCACGCCTCTGTGCAGGTGATGCAACGCAACCCGGAGACGAAGGCCGACGCTGGCCCTCAGCAATACTCGGCGGGTGGATATGAGGCGTCCTGGGGTACCTACAAGGTGGATGAGGGCGCTCATACATTCACGTTTCACATCGAGGGAGCAGTGGTGCGATCCCTCATGGGCAAAGACCTGCCGCGTGCCTATGAGTTCTCGGGAAAACAATTGATCGTCAAATCAACTCGCCCAGATGAGCACTGGCGGGTTGCCTGGGAGCGTTACTGAAGGGGGCACATGACCAATTCCAATCTGCCGCATTCGGCACTCACACCTGATCACATTCGAGCCGTATCGCCGGCACTGGCGCATTACACACAAACGTCGATTAGCGAGGATGTTTGGAAGCGTCCTAACCTGTCGCCTCGTGACCGCAGCCTCATAACCGTAGCTGTTCTCATCGCCCGTATTCAAACGATTGGAATGCTGCACTATTTCAACGTCGCGCTGGATAGCGGCGTCACGCCAGGCGAACTGTCAGAAGTTGTGACCCATCTTGCCTTTTATTCGGGCTGGTCCAACGCCTTATCTGCCGTTCCAATTCTGAAGGAGATCTTCGCGCAACGTGGAATAGGCATGGACGAACTCCCGGAGGTCGCGCCTCAGCTGCTTCCGTTGAATGAGCAGGCGGAAGCTCAGCGCGCGGCAACTGTGGAGCAGAACTTCGGGGCTGTAGCGCCAGGCGTTGTGCAGTACACAACGGACCTGCTGTTTCGCGATCTGTGGCTTCGGCCGGCCCTTGCGCCGCGCGACCGGAGTCTCATCACGGTTAGTGCGCTTATTGCTTCCGGCCAAGTGGCACAAATCACATACCACTTGAACCGAGCAATGGACAACGGACTGACGCAACGGCAGGCATCCGAGCTGCTGACTCACCTCGCCTTCTACGCCGGTTGGCCACCGGTGTTTTCTGCGCTGCCCGTGGTGAAAGAAATTTTTCAAAAACGACTGGAGAAAGAATCGTGAGGATGCAAAACCGGAAACTTGGCAGCAGCGATCTTGAAGTCTCAGCTCTTGGCCTCGGCTGTATGGGCATGAGCTGGTCTTATAGCCCGATCCCGGATAGAAACGAAATGATTTCACTCCTCCGTGCGGCGGTGGAGCGCGGCATCACATTCTTCGATACGGCCGAAGTCTATGGTCCGTACACGAACGAGGAACTCCTGGGCGAAGCGCTCGCGCCATTCCGCGGTCGTGTTGTGATCGCAACCAAGTTCGGTTGGGCACCTGGTTCCGAAGGTGAAACGCGATGGACTCGTCTTAACAGCCAACCTGAACACATCAAGCACGTCGTCGAAGGTTCGCTCAAAAGGCTCAGGGTAGATGCCATCGATCTGTATTATCAGCACCGGGTCGACCCGGAGGTACCGATTGAAGACGTGGCTGGAGCGGTTAAAGAACTGATTCGGCAAGGCAAGGTCAAGCACTTCGGACTATCGGAAGCCGCAGCGAACACCATCCGGCGCGCACACGCTGTTCAGCAGGTAGCCGCGTTGCAGAGCGAATACTCGCTCTGGTATCGGGAACCGGAGAAGCAGATTCTGCCGACATTAGAAGAACTGGGTATTGGCTTCGTTCCGTTCAGTCCGCTCGGGAAAGGTTTTCTTACGGGGAAGATCGACGAAAACACGACATTCGACAGCTCCGACTTCCGCAATATGGTGCCCCGGTTCAATACCGAGAACCGTAAGGCCAATCAGGCTCTAGTTGATCTCCTGCAGAACATCGCGACAAAGAAGAACGCAACACCCAGCCAAATCGCGCTCGCCTGGTTGCTCGCGCAAAAGCCGTGGATTGTTCCCATCCCCGGTACTACCAAGCCGCACCGTCTGGAAGAAAACATCGGAGCCGCAGCGATAGAGCTTACGACCGATGATCTGAACGACATAGAAGGTGCCGCTGCACAAATCACTGTACAAGGGTCTCGCTATCCCGAGCAACTGGAGCGGATGAGCAATCGGTAGTCAGCGAAAGAGGAATACGAATGCAAACGCGACAAATCGGAAATCTTAAGGTCTCTGCCATTGGATTTGGCTGTATGGGTTTCAGCCACGGCTACGGACCAGGGCCGGACGAAAACGAAGCGGTTGACCTGATGCGCAAGGCTTTCGAGCTGGGCTGCACTTTCTTCGATACAGCGGAAGGCTATGGCGCAGGTGCAAACGAACGGCTCGTTGGCCGGGCTTTAGCACCGATCCGTGACAAGGTTGTGATCGCCACCAAATTTTTTATCGCCGGCCCTATTTCAGCCGCGGAGCTCGGCAAGCAGATCCGACGCCGCTTGGATGCATCGCTCGACCGGCTCGGGACGGATCACGTTGAACTCTATTATCAACACCGGGTGCCGGACTCTATCCCAGTCGAGGACGTCGCCTCTGTGATGGGTGAACTGATCGCAGAAGGCAAGATTCTCGGTGGGGGCCAATCGCAAGCCACTGCGCAGCAAATCCGCCGAGCACACGCGGTTACGCCTCTGACAGCTATCCAGAGTGAGTACTCGATAATGGAGCGCATGTTCGAGAAAGACGTGATTCCCGCGTGCGAGGAACTCGGGATCGGGTTCGTGCCCTTCAGTCCGCTCGCCAGCGGGTTTCTTTCCGGCAAGGTGACCGCGAATGGTAGCTACATAGGTGATGATGTCCGGTGGGTGATCACCCGTTTCGATAAGGACAACATCCGCGCGAACCAGCCCTTGCTGGACTTACTCGCGGCATTCGCAAAGGAAAAGGGCGCCACTCCAGCACAGATCTCGCTCGCCTGGATGCTCCACAAGAAGGACTTCATCGTCCCCATCCCCGGAATGCGCAGGCTCGAGCGGATTGTGGAGAACCTGGGCGCCGCTGACGTGCAACTGACGGAGCAGGAATATGCGCGAATCGAGTCGGAGTTGGCCAAAATCAAGACCCACGGCAACCGCACCGACGAGGACATCGCCAAGTTGCGCAAGATGCAGTAATTCCGGCAGACCGCCGATCAACGTCAAAGATTGATGCTCCGGAAACGGAAATGAACCACTCATTTGAGAACCAGGTCGCGTTAGTCACTGGTGCGGCCTCCGGCATAGGATTGGCGCCCGCCCGGGCTTTCACCGAAGCAGGTGCCGCCGTGGCATTGAGTGATATTGACGAGAACGCGGTCGGCTCCGGCGGCGAGCGACTGCGCTCGCCTGGGCATAATGCGAGGGCGGTCCGCTGTGATGTCTCTGATGAGGACGCCGTTGCTGCCGTGGTCCACCAGACCGTTTCCACGTTCGGTCAACTGGACATTGCATTCAACAATGCCCGGATTCAGGTTCCCGTTGCTGAAACCGCTGATGCTCGGGTGAGGACTTCGACCGCGTGATTGCAATCAACCTGCGGGGAATCTGGAATTGCATGAAATACGAACTCCGCCACATGCGTGAGCGAGGAAGCGGCGCGATCGTCAACTGCTCATCCACCAGTGGATTGGTGGGTACGGCGGGCCTGGGCGGGTACACCGCGTCTAAACACGGCGTGATTGAGTTGACGAAAAGTGCTGCCCTCGAGTATGCGGCGGGGTATCCGCATCAATGCAGTATGCCCAGGGGCAACGGATACTCCCCATGGTCGCGAACGCGCTAGCGGACGAACCGGAGACGATGAAAGCCGTCATGAGGGAGATCCCGCTGAGTCGGCTGGGCAGATCCGAAGAGATTGCTTCGACCGTCCTTTGGTTGTGCAGCCCCGGCGCGGGATTCATGGTGGGGCAAGTGATCGTTCCCGATGGCGGATACACAGCGCGCTAACGACGCCAACCTAAACAGAACGGAGGAAGTAATGAGTGCATGGTCAAAAGACGAACTGCGGAAGATTGCGGAAACGGATGACCTCCACATCTCACCGTTTCCCGAAGATGGGACAACGTACGGAACGCCCACTTGGATTTGGTCCGTTGTCGTCGACGATCAGTTATACGCCCGCGCTTATAACGGGAAGAGTTCGCGTTGGTATCGGGCCGCCTTGCGACAGAAGGCAGGCCGCATCACGGCAGCCGGGATCACAAAAGAAGTCGCCTTCGAGCCGGTCGAAGGCGCGATAAACGACCGCGTTGATGACGCGTACAGGACGAAGTACAAAGGCAGTCCGTATCTCGATCCAATGATCGGTTCGCGCGCACGCGCCGCAACCGTCAGAATCGAACCACTTGAAGGATAGACAAGTGCCCGCGGAACCAACCGAAAATTTTGCTCACATCGGTAGGTCGGAACTGCGCAACGGCGGAAGATACATCCGCCCTGACGGCGTAGTATTGGCCGATATTTGGCTCAATGGCCTTGAAGTCCGGTTTCGGAAACTTGCCGAAGCCGATGCATCGTGATCTTACCGAAGCCCGACTGTGCCGTGCGGAACGCAATATGATCTGAAGGAGACCACAACATTGCCCGCGGGTTCATGCAGCTAAACAAGAGGTGCAGTATGAAGCGAAGACCTCGCAGGCGATACACTACGCCCGATGGAGAAAGTCACGGTATTGGTGGGGTATTCTTCCGCGCGAAAACCGGCTTCAGTTGCGAACGCCTCACTCGGCCCGCAAACTCATCATCGGATCGATTTGAGAGGCCCGGCGAGCCGGGAAATATGATGCGGTCAAAACTGCGAGAACTAACAATAGTGTGACGGCACAGAAAACCAGCGGATCGGAAGCCGATACCCCATACAGCAGACTCTGCATTAGCCGGGTCAGAAAGAGCGCGCAGCAGATTCCGATTGCGATGCCCAGTGACATAATCTGAACGCTCTGCATGAGAACCATGCGCAACACATCATAGGGGCGAGCGCCAAGGGCCAGGCGAACGCCGATGTCTCGAAATTTGGCTCGGACCCAAAGTGACATCACGCCATAAAGGCCCACGCTCGCCAATATGAGACCGAGTGCTGCAAAGCATCCCAACAAAACCGCCGCCAGCCGTGGTTTCGCAACGTCGTCATTAAAACGCTGGTCCATTGTTTGCACGCCGATGATCGGCTGCTGCAAGTCTAGCCGCGCGATCTGCCTACGCAACTCCGGCTCTATGTAGGTGGGACTTATCGCAGTGTGGACCAATATGCCTACATCCTCGTTCATCGTCCCGACTTGTGAATACGGAAAATAGATGACCGACTCGGGGCCGGACACAACTCCGCCGGTCTTTAGATCAGCGACAACGCCAATAATCGTGCTCCAAGGATCGCCTCTTTCCAAACGCACTCCTTGACCGAGCGGATCTTGTCCTACAAAATTGCGCCGCACGAAGGTCTCGCTAACGATCGCAACGCGGGGTCCGCTACCGTCCTCTTCAGCAAAGCCGCGCCCTTTCAAAAGCGGAACTTGAAGCACGCGAAAATAGCCGGGGCTGATCGCATACGATCTGGCTGTCGGCCTGTGGCCTGCGGGTTTTTGCGCTTGGCCCTCAATGGCAAACCCGTTGGTGGCATGGCCCTCGCCGGGAGGTAAGTTGCCCACTGCAACGCCTTCCACGCCGGGCAGCACGCTCGTATTGTCTAGCAATAGTCTAAGAAAACGGATCTGTGCGCCAGTGTCCGCGTACTTTGCCCCGCTGAGATGAAGTTGCGTTGCTAACAGATGCTCTGTCCGGAAGCCCAGGTCACGGTATCGCAAATTCCAGAAGCTCTGCAACATAAGTCCGCCGCCACATAACAGCACAATGGCGATCGCTACCTGCGCGCCCGCGAGCCCATTCAGAAGCAACTGCCGGCGGGCGCCGAAAAAAACAAACCGGCCCTGCTTCGCAAGACCGTGGGAAATCGAAGCACCGGAACTGACCAGAGCAGGCCCAAGTCCAAAGACGATCGCGCTGAGCAGGGCACTCAGCAACGCAAACGAGAGGACCCGCCAATCGAGAGGAAGTCCTTCGAGCCCTGGGATGCCTTGCGGCACAAGGTGCATGAGGATTCCCTTCGTGCAGTAGGCGAGAAACAGGCCTGCTACGCAGCCGAGCATGGCAAGCACCACGCTTTCGATCAATAGCTGCTTTATCAAGCGCGCGCGAGAGGCGCCAAGAGACGAACGGATTGCCATCTCCTGCTGCCTTGCTATCGCTCTACTGAGCAGCAGGTTCGACAGGTTGGCACAGCTCATGAGAAGGAGGAAGCCTACGGCGCACAGTAGTGCGAAGAGCGATGTCCGCAAACTCCCCACGAACTGCGTTCGCAAGGAGATCACCCTGACCGTCATTCGTAGCCTTGGCATGAACGAAGGGGGTGCAATGTGTGATTCCAAGCCCTCCATTTCGATACGAGCCTGCTCGAGCGAAACTCCAGGCTTCAAGCGCGCAATAACGTTGTGGACCACGGTTATTTCCTGGCCGCGCTTCCTTTCCGTATCCTCGTTCTTGGCCAGCGGAGTGATCAGATCAATCGAGCCGTTGGAAGGGAAGAAAAAGAACGGCGGCAGCACTCCGACGACCGCGTATGTGCGATCGTCGAGCGTGATGGACCGGCCGAGGACGTTCCTATCGCCTCCGAAGCTTCTTTGCCAGAGACCGTACGAGATGAGCGCAACTTGATCGCTGCCCCTGCGATCTTCCTTTTGCGAGAAGTTCCGGCCAAGAAGCGGCTCGACCTGCAAAATAGCGAGCAGAGTCGAGGACGCCTTGGCCGTGTGCAGTTGCAAAGGCTCACCGGCGTTGGTCAGCGTGCGCGTCATGAGGTTGAACGCGGCCATCGCCGTGAATACCGTATTCCGATCTCGCCACTCCAGAAAGTCCGGCGTGAGTGTCACTTGATCGGTCGAGTTTCCTTTGAGCGTTTCGCCGATCCATACGAGGCGATCGGCCGCCGGATACGGCAGAGGTTTCAGCAAGACGGCGTCGATCACGCTGAATATTGCAGTGTTTGCGCCCACCCCAAGGGCCAGCACGGAAATCGCGACGAGAGTGAAACCGAGCGCCTTGCGAAGTTGGCGCAACGCGTATTTCCCATCCTGCAAGACGCCCTCAACCGCTGGAAGCCCGCAACGTTCGTATGCCACTTGCTTCATTCGCGTCACCTCGCGACCTGTTCTGCCGCAAGTTTAGCCTAACGCGATGCTGCTACCGGGCGTGGCCGGTGAGATTCAACGCGCCCTTCAGCGCGTATACACTGCCGTAGCAGCCGACTCGGGTTCTGCAATTGCTGGAGCGTCGCTGATGCGCATGCGGTAGAACGAGCGCCACACAAAAATCAGCGCTAGTACGAAAAATATAGCAGCGAGGATATGGCTCAAGCCGGTTCCATTTGTGGCGGAGAGAGAAACCGCAAGTTCTACTGCCAGCAATCCGAATAGCGTCGTGAACTTGATGATCGGGTTCAAGGCAACCGACGAAGTATCTTTGAACGGATCGCCTACCGTGTCGCCCACAACTGTAGCCGCATGCAGGTCGGTTCCCTTCTCCTTCAGTTCAGTCTCCACAATCTTCTTTGCGTTGTCCCATGCGCCGCCCGCGTTTGCCATGAAGATGGCCTGATAGAGGCCGAACAGCGCAATCGAGATCAG
>Ga0213882_10000416_pt1 | contig 14644 bp, 10 predicted proteins | sample BarmaccoBMER_R09_FD_160106 | JGI IMG/M metagenome (GOLD analysis project Ga0213882, IMG submission 160106) | Barbacenia macrantha exposed rock microbial communities from rupestrian grasslands, the National Park of Serra do Cipo, Brazil - ER_R09 ...
GAAGAGGACTCATGAACTAAGTGTGTCACAAAGATAGTGTCGGAAAGACCACGTTGCTCGCCGCGTTGCTGGGTTGCGTACCCGCCGGCGAGCGGATCGTGTGCGTGGAGGAAGCGCCCGAACTCGCGCCGGGGCACCCGCATGTCGTCCGGTTGACCGCCCGGCAGCCCAACGTCGAGGGAGCTGGTGAGGTGACGCTGCGCGACCTGGTGCGCCAGGCGCTGCGGATGCGGCCGGACCGCCTGGTGGTCGGGGAGGTGCGCGGGGCGGAGGTGTGTGAGCTGCTCGCCGCACTCAACACCGGGCACCAGGGGGGTGCCGGAACCCTGCACGCGAACTCCCCCGCCGAGGTGCCCGCTCGGCTGGAAGCGCTGGCCGCGCTGGGCGGCATGGCGCGCCACGCATTGCACAGCCAGCTCGCCGCCGCCGTGCACGTGGTGCTGCACGTGGTGCGACGCGACGGGGCGCGAAGACTGGCCGCCGTCGGTGTGCTGGAGCGCGATGACGACCTGGTTCGCGTGCTCCCCGCCTGGCAGGACGGGCGCTGGGGACCGGGGCGGCGGCGCCTGCACGATCTGCTCTACGGCGCGCATCTCGTCGGCTCGGCCGACGGCCAAGGCGGGGGTGTGGCGTGCTGAGCCTCGCGGTAGCCACGCTGGCGGCCGGGGCGCTGTGCTGGCCTGCCGAGGTGGGCCGCAGCCGACTCACCGAGCTGCGCCGCCGAGGGCTGCGAACCCAGATGGCCGCTGCCGGAAGAAGTTGGACCGCGCGGCGTTGCGGTCTGCTGCCGCTGGCCCTGGCTGCGGGGATCGGTGCGCTGCTGGCCGGCCCCGGTGGCTCGCTCGCCGCCGCCATGGTGACCGGCACCGCCACCGCGCGCTGGCGGGCCGGCCGGGACCGCCGGGCCACAGCCACGGCAGCCACTGGGTTATCCGATGCACTCGGGGTACTGGTGGCGGAACTGCGCGCCGGGGCACATCCCGGCGACGCGGTCAGGGCGGCCGCCGACACCCACGCCGACAGTCCCACCGAAGTGTCCCCCAACGTGCCCACCGACGTCTTCCGGGCACTGTCCGCGGCGGCCGCTGCGGCCGCCCTCGGTGGCGACGTCCCGGCGGTGCTGCGCAGCGCGGGTCCCGCATCGTTGCGCTCGTGGTTGGGCCGGCTTGCCGATGCATGGTCGCTGGCCGACCACTACGGGATTCCGCTCGCGGACCTGTGTGAGGCGGTCCGTTCCGATACCGAGCATCGGGTGCGCTTCGCCGCCGAGGTGCAGGCACGGCTCGCCGGTCCCCGAGCGACCGCATCGGTGCTGGCCGGGCTGCCGCTACTCGGGCTGGCGCTGGGCCACGCGTTGGGTGCCGCTCCGTTGCACGTGCTGTGTGAGACCCCGGTGGGCCAGGTTCTTCTGGTGATCGGCACAGCTGCGGTCTGCGTCGGCGTGCAGTGGAGCGCGCGGCTGGTGTCCGGGGCGGTGCCGGCATGACAGCGCAACTGTTGGCGATGCTGCTGGTGGCGGGGGCGCTGGTGATGGCGCCCGGTCCGGCGGTGCCCCGATCAAGGTTGCGGTCGAGGTTACCCCGGCCGGTCCCGGCTGCCCGTGCAGACCCAACCACAGACTCACCCTCGGGCACCCGCTGGGTGAGTGGGCGCGGGGTGATTGGGCGCTGGGTGATTGGGCGCTGGGTGATTGGGCGCTGGGTGATTGGGCGCTGGGTGATTGGGCGCTGGGTGATTGGGCGCGGGATCACTCAGCGTGGGGTCACTCGGTGGGCACGACGCGGCACCGGCACCGGCACCGGCGTCGAGTCGCTGGCACTGGCCGGGGCGTGGGAGCTGCTCGCGGCCTGCCTGCGGGCCGGGATGCCCGTCCCGGTGGCGGTGCGCGCGGTCGCCGAGGGGCTCGACGCGCCAGCCGGGCCCGCGCTGCGCCGGACTGCGGAACTGCTCGCCCTGGGCGCTGACCCCACGCAGGCCTGGCGGCCCGCCCTGGAATGCACCGCGACGGCGCGGTTGGCGAAGGCCGCCCGACGCAGCGGTCGCAGCGGCAGCGCACTCGCCGAATCGCTCGTCAGGCTGGCCGCGGAGGTGCGAGCGGGAGCCCGAGAGCGATCCGAAGCCCGAGCGCAGCGGGCCGGGGTGCTTATTGCGGCCCCGCTGGGGCTGTGCTTCTTGCCCGCCTTCCTCGCGATCGGCGTCGTGCCGGTGCTGATCGGACTGGCCGCTGGCCTGGTGCGGCAGTGGTGAGACAGATTGTTCGCGTGCCCAACCGGTGTTTTCCCAGACAGACAGGAGTTGACCGATGACGATCGAATGCAGCGTGGCGACACGACGGTGGCGGCTGGTGGTTGCCCGCCTGGCCGGTGCGGTGGGCGGCGAGGCCGGCATGAGCACTGTCGAGTACGCGATCGGGACGATCGCCGCAGCGGCCTTCGCGGCGGTCCTCTACAAGGTGGTGACCGGCGACACGATCGTCGGCGCACTCAACGATTTGGTGCAGCGGGCGCTGTCGGTGAAGTTTTGATGGCTCCCGTCGGCCGAGCCGACAAAACGCCTCCCGGCGACCGGGGCATGGTCACCGTGGAGGCGGCGCTCGCCCTGTGCTCGCTGGTCTTCGTACTCGCCCTGGTGCTGACCGCAGTGTCGGCGGTGGCCGCGCAGTTACGCTGCGTCGATGCCGCTCGGGAGGCGGCCCGGCTGACCGCGCGAGGTGAACAGGACCGCGCCGAGGAACTCGCCCGGCGGATCGCCCCGCACGACGCGGTGGTAACGGTGACCGTCCGTGGTGACGAGATCACCGCCCGAGTGTCGGCGAATCCGGTGGCGGGGCTGTTGCCCGGGATCGAAGTCGGGGCCGAGGCGGCAGCGGTACTGGAACCGGCGGTACTGGAACCTGGAAACGTGCCATGACGGCATGCGTCGATGGCGACCGGGGTGTGGCCACGGTGTGGGCGGCCGGAGCCATCGCGGTGCTGGTCAGCATGGCGGTGTTCGGGTTGCGCCTTGGTGAGGCGGTGGTCGTCCGCCATCAAGTCGAGTCGGCAGCTGATCTGGCCGCGCTGGCGGGAGCCGGGCAGGTTCTCGCCGGTGAGCAGTACACCTGCACCCAGGCCCGCCGAGTCACCGACCGGATGCGGGTACAGCTGGTGTCCTGCCGGACACTCGGCTGGGACGTGCTGGTAGACGTGACAGCGCAGCCGGGCGGGTGGCTTAGTGGTCTAGGTGCGGCGACCGGCCGAGCACGCGCTGGGCCGGCCGCCACACCCGGAGACTTTAGCCCTGACGGTTTCCGTGAACAGCAAGCGCCGGGTCGCTCATCCTATGACACCAAGGAGCCATTCGGAGAATTTTCCGCATTGGCCGTTGTTGAGCAAATCAGGCAAGACGACGGAAGGAGCGAGGGAAGCTTCCTAGCCGGTGGTGCGCTCGATGCAAGCGCCACGCTCGGGTACATCGGCGCATCAACGGGTCGGCTCGGCTAGGGATCCTTGGTCGCTAGTCACGAGCTCGGCGGAACCTGGACCCGCCACCAGCCGGTGATCACACCCGCTGAACTCACTGGGTGGGCAGCATCAAACACGCGACACTTGATTTCGCGAACTCACCAGTTCCGTACCCGAGCTTGACAGACAGACCATCCAAGGACTCCACAGCTCGGAGTGCCAGACTGTAGCGAACACTTTTCGACGCCGTTGTACAGTAGCAGCTCAGGCAGACGAGGATGAGGGACACGTGACACGTCATTTCTCGCCGTGAAGACGCTAGTTACCGTGGCCGCGAGCATTGTCACGAATACGAATCCGGCAAGTTCTGGCAGGTACGCTGTGGTGTCGGCGACCACTGCCACCAAGGACACGAACGTGGCATTCCGCGCAGTGAGGGTAGCCGGCCTCAGACAGTCGCGGGTCACCGACGTTACCAAGGAGATCGAAAGCAGGTGGACTCGGTGGCCTACTTGTGGTTTAATTCTCCCATGCGGGATAACGATGGTCGAAAGCTGGATCACGCCACACTGGAAGCGATTCGGGTTCGGGCGTGCGAGCAAATCGAGGACGGCGCCCGGGCAGAGGATGTCGCGGCCAGTCTCGGCTTCAACCGATCGACGGTTTTCGGGTGGGTCGCGGCGTACCGAGAAGGCGGCGCGGAGGCCTTGCGGGCGAACCCTGTTCCGGGGCGCCCACCGAAACTCACTCGGGCGCAGACGAGAATGCCGTTCACCATGATCGCCGGTTCGAACCCGGCGCGGTATCAACTGGACTTCGCGCTATGGACCCGTGATCTGGTGAGGCAGGTCATCGCCACACGGTTCGGTGTCGAGCTCTCAGTCAGCTCGGTGGGACGGATCCTCCGAGGAGTCGGGATGTCACCACAGCGCCCGCTACACCGGGCCACCCGACAAGACCCCGAGCGGGTGGCCCGCCGGCGTGCTGAGCAGTACCCAGCGATCCGAGACGAAGCCGCGCGGGTTGGCGCCACCGTGTACCTCGCCGATGAGACCGCCCTGCGCTCGGACTACCACTCCGGTACCACGTGGGCACCGATCGGACAGACACCGATCGTGGTGACCACCGGCACCCGACACTCGATCAACATGATCTACGCGGTCACCGCCAAGGGGGCGATACGCTTCACGACCTTCACCGGAGAAATGAACGCCGACGTGTTCATCACCTACTGCTGCGAGCTGCTCCATGATGACGGCGGTATCGTCTTCCTCGTCATCGACGGACACCCTGTCCACCGCTCCCGCGCGGTCAAAGACTCGCCGCCTCAACCCAAGGCAGGCTTCGCCTGTTCTTTCTCCCACCCTACTCACCGGATCCCAATCCCGATGAATGAGTCTGGAAGAACGTCGAACATGACCGTGTCGGCAAGACCGCCATCACGTCCTTCAACGACCTGCGCGACAAAGCTGAATCCGCGCTCCCGCGCCCCCAACGCTTACCCGAGCTTGTTCGCGCATTCTTCAGGACCCATGCCTCAGCTACATCAAGTAACCCGGCTAGTCGGTCTAGCTACTTTCGATCGCCTTAGTAACCGAAGATCACGACTTGGTCGATGCTGTTGTGGATGTAGGCGGAGCCCGAAACACCGGGTCTCGGTGACGGTCGTCGACTCATCCACAGGCGGTTCCTGCCCGGTGAACAGTTCGACGGCACGCCGCACGACCCGGCGGTGCTCCTGCTTGTCCCGCGTGATCCACCAACGCATCCGCCGATGCTCCAGCGTGTCGTAGATGCCCTCCAGGTCGAGCATCCGCCCGGCCTCGGCCAACGCCTCCCGATAATCCCCGGCCGAGCTCCCCGCAGTACTCCGGGTGCAACGATGCGCGGATTTCACGAGGCTCGGCACCGGGCAACGGAGGTAGCGCCGGTCTTCCAATCGCGGCGGGAGAGGACATGGTCACACGATAGCCGGCGGGCACGTGGCGATATGCGGCGAGGATACAGCGGCTCCCGCATCGTTGCGGATCGGTCCCTGGCTGGGCCTCAGCGATCCTTATCGCGAGTACATCCTCAGCTGCGCAGTGCGGCGAGCACGGCGTCGAGCACGGTGATCGCGCCGACCTTGTCCAGTGGGTCGTTGCCGTTACCGCATTTGGGCGACTGCACGCAGGAGGGGCAGCCCACCGGGCACTCGCATGCAGCGATGGCATCTCGGGTCGCCGTGAGCCAGGGTCGCAGCGCGGCGTGAGCCCGGTCGACGAACCCGGCGCCACCGGGATGCCCGTCATACACGAAGACCGTCGGCTCTTCGGTATCCGGGTGCCGCACGGTGGAGACGCCACCGATGTCCCACCGATCACAGGTGGCGAGCAGCGGCAGCAGGCCGATCGCGGCGTGCTCGGCGGCGTGCAACGCCCCGGGCCACGCGGCTGGGGCCAACCCGGCGGCCTCGAGCGACTCCTCGCGGACCGTGAACCACACCGCCCTGGTGCGCAGCGTGGACGGCGGCAGCTCCACCGGCACAGCGTCGAGCACCTGGCCCGAGGGCAGCCGCCGCAGGTAGCCCACCACCCGCGAGGTCACCTCCACCTCGCCCAGCGCCACCGACACCCCGCCCGACCGCAGCGCCCCCAGCACCGATACCACGCGGATGTCGGTGGTGGAGCGAGCCGAGGTATGCCACTGCGGCTCCTCGGCGTGCACCAGCGCGACACCGGAGTCCAGATCCAGCTCGTCGACCACGAAGGAGTCACCCCGATGCAGGTACACCGCACCCGGATGCACCGCTGCGCAGGCCGACTCACGGTCGACAGTGCCGAGCAGGCGGCCGGTGTCGGCCTCCACCACCGTCACCTGGTGGCCGCCGCAACCGCGGATGTCGACCTCGGGGTGCGGACTCCGGCGCCCAGGCGACGCCGCGCCGCCGGCCCAGAACCAGCCGCCGGGACGGCGGCGCAGCGTCCCTTCGGCGACCAGGTCGGTGACGACGGCACGGGCTGCCTCACCACCCAGCTCCTCGACGCAGGCGTCAGTCAGTGGCAGCTCAGCCGCCGCGCAGGCCAGCTGCGGTCGCAGCACGTAGGGGTTCGTCGGGTCCAGCACAGTGGCCTCAACCGCCGTACCGAGCAGAGCGGCACTGTGGTGCACCAGGTAGGTGTCCAGCGGGTCATCCCGGGCGATGAACACCACGAGCGCCCCCGACCCGGCCCGGCCCGCCCGCCCGGCCTGCTGCCAGAACGACGCCCGGGTGCCGGGATAACCGGCGAGCACCACCGCGTCGAGCCCGGCGATGTCCACCCCCAGCTCCAGCGCGTTGGTCGAGGCGACCCCGAGCAGCTCCCCAGAGTCCAGCGCGGTCTCCAGCGCCCGGCGCTCCTCCGGGAGATAGCCCGCACGGTAGGCGGCCACCCGGGAGGCGAGCCCATCCGCAGCGGCGGCGCTCAGCGCCCGCTGGGCCCCCAGCGCGGTCAGTTCGGCGCCCCGTCGGGAACGGACGAACACCACGGTGCGGGCACCTTCGATCACCAGATCAGCCAACAGCCGAGCGGCTTCCGCGCCCGCCGAGCGGCGCACCGGCGCACCGTTCTCACCGGTCAGCTCCGCCAGCAGTGGCGGCTCCCACAGCGCCACGGTGCGCTCGCCGCACGGGGAGGCGTCCTCGGTGACGGTCACCGTGTCCAGACCGGTGAGCCGGGACGCCGAGACACCCGGGTCCGCGACCGTCGCCGACGCGAGCACGAACACCGGCGCCGCGCCGTAGCGCGCGGCGAGACGCCGCAACCGGCGCAGCAGCAGGGCGACGTGCGAGCCGAACACCCCGCGGTAGGCGTGACACTCGTCGATCACCACAAAACGCAGCCGCCGGAGCAGGCGCGCCCAGCGGTCATGTCGGGCGAGCAGGCCGTGGTGCACCATGTCCGGGTTGGTGAACACCCACCGGGCATGCGAGCGCACCCAGTCCCGCTGTGCCATCGGGGTGTCGCCGTCGTAGCCGGCCGGCCGCACCCCAGCCAAGCCCAGGGCGGTCACCGCCCGGATCTGGTCAGCCCCCAATGCCTTGGTGGGAGCGAGATACAGCGCGGTGGCCCGCTGGTCGGCCAGTAGATGGGCGAGCACCGGCAGCTGGTAGGCCAGCGACTTGCCGGACGCGGTCCCCGTAGCGACCACGACATGGCGGCCCGCCCGAGCCAGTTCCGCGACGGCGACCTGATGCGCCCACGGTGCGGTCACGCCCGCCGCGGCAAGCGACTCGCGAAGCCGGTCCGGCACCCAGGAAGGCCATCCCACCGTCGTCGCCGCCCGGCCGGGAATCGTCGTGACGTGCCGCAGCGGTGACTCACCACCCGACGCGGGGGTCGGACTGCCTGCTCCGCCGGCGAGCAGCCGCCGCAGCAGGGCCTCCCCGCGCCCGTCACCGCGCTGCACCGGCCTCCCACCTCCCGCCCGCTCCTACACGTCCTCGCCCCGCACGCTAACGTCTTCCCGCCAGGGGAGCGACGGGGCTCGGGACGGCGACGCTCACGGTGTGTCCCCGGTTTCTGGCCACGGGCGCACCCCTTGTCGAGTCGGGGTGAAACCCGGTCGACCGCCAGGGCGGCGTGATCACGGTTTGGGTGCCGGAGACGACACTGGATGTCGCAGACGGCACCCAAACGGTGATCATGGTCCTGCGAGCCCGACCGGCCCGGCAGCAACGGACGTTCACCGGGGACTGGGCGCCGTCCATCGCCGGTCCGCGAAACCTGCGGTGGTGCGACTGGCGCACGCACGGCAGGGCCCCGGCCGGTGGTCGGATCACCCTGTGGGGCCGCTCGATTGTGCTCACCAGCGACACCGGCGGAGGTGAGCAGCGACGGCAGGCCTAAACTGGCCGGCCGTGAGGCCGTCTCGCGGGGCGGCCCCGGTGGTGCGCTGCACGAAAACCAGGAGGACAGATGGCCGGGTTCATCCTCACCCAGGGTGGGGGTCTCGAGCTGAGCGGGGGTGACTACACCGTTGTCGGTGTAGTCGCGGTGGTCGCTCTCGCCGCGCTGGCCGTCGGCGCCGTACTGATGCGAGAGGTACTGGCCGCGTCCCAGGGCACCCCGCGTATGCGGGAGATCGGCCGAGCGGTGCAGGAAGGCGCCTCGGCTTACCTGAACCGCCAGTTCAAGACGCTCTCCGGGTTCGCTGTGGTCGTCTTTCTGGTGTTGTTCGTGCTGCCCGCCGAGGGGGTCAGCGAGCGGGTCGGTCGCTCGGTCTTCTTCCTGGCCGGAGCGCTGTTCTCGGCGTCGATCGGCTACATGGGCATGTGGCTGTCCACCCGAGCGAACATCCGGGTCGCGGCGGCGTCCAACGAGTCCGGCGGCCGGGAGAAGGCGATGCGGATCGCGTTTCGCACCGGTGGCGTGGTCGGCATGGCCACTGTGGGCCTTGGGCTGTTCGGTGCCTCCCTGGTGGTGCTGGTCTACGCCGGTCACGCCCCCCGGGTGCTGGAGGGCTTCGGTTTCGGTGCCGCGCTGCTCGCCATGTTCATGCGGGTCGGCGGCGGCATCTTCACCAAGGCCGCCGACGTGGGTGGTGACCTGGTCGGCAAGGTCGAGGCGGGCATCCCTGAGGACGACCCGCGCAACGCCGCCACCATCGCCGACAACGTCGGGGACAACGTCGGCGACTGCGCCGGCATGGCCGCCGACCTTTTCGAGTCGTATGCGGTGACGCTGGTCGCGGCGCTGATCCTGGGCAGCGCGGCATTCGGTCTCAAGGGCCTGCTGTTCCCGCTGATCGTGCCGGCGGTCGGCGTGGTGACCGCGGTGATCGGGGTGTACGTCACCCGGGCGAGGGCCGGCGAGCCGGGACTGCGCGCGATCAACCGCTCCTTCTACATCGCGGCGACGATCTCGGCGCTGTCCTGCACGATAGCCGCCTTCCTCTACCTGCCCAGCACCTTCAGCGCCCTGGCCGGTGTCACCCAGATCGACGGTCGGCCGAGTGACCAGATCCCCGGCAGCCCGGCGGTGACCGCAGCGGTCGCCGTGATCATCGGCATCGTGCTGGCCGGGGTCATCCTGTGGCTGACCGGCTACTTCACCGGCACCGAGCACCGACCGGTCCGCGACGTCGGCACCAGCTCGCTGACCGGCGCCGCCACGGTGATCCTGTCCGGGATCTCGATCGGTTTCGAGTCGGCGGTGTACACCGCGCTGGTGATCGGCGGCGCGGTGTACACGGCATACCTGCTGTCCGTGTCGGTCACCGTCTCGCTGTTCGCGGTCGCGCTGGCCGGGACCGGCCTGCTGACCACAGTCGGCGTCATCGTCGCGATGGACACCTTCGGCCCGGTCAGCGACAACGCCCAGGGAATCGCCGAGATGTCCGGCGACGTCGAGGGCGAGGGGGTGGCCATCCTCACCGAGCTCGACGCCGTGGGCAACACCACCAAGGCGATCACCAAGGGCATCGCGATCGCCACCGCGGTGCTCGCCGCGACCGCGCTGTTCGGCTCCTACCGCGACGCCATCCGGTCGGCGGCCGCGAACCTGGACCTGAACGCGGTGTTCAACGTCTCGGTGCCCAACGTCCTGGTCGGCCTGACCATCGGCGCCGCCGTGGTGTTCATGTTCTCCGGCCTGGCCATCAACGCGGTGTCCCGGGCGGCCGGCGCCGTGGTCTACGAGGTGCGCCGGCAGTTCCGCGAGAACCCCGGCATCATGGACGGGTCGGTGCGACCCGAGTACGGGCGAGTGGTCGACATCTGCACCAAGGACTCACTGCGTGAGCTGACCACCCCTGGCCTACTCGCCGTGCTGTCCCCGGTTGCGGTGGGATTCGGCCTCGGCGTCGGCCCGCTGGCCGGCTTCCTGGCCGGGGCGATCATCACCGGCACCCTGATGGCGATCTTCCTCGCCAACTCCGGCGGTGCCTGGGACAACGCCAAGAAGCTGGTCGAAGACGGCAACCACGGCGGCAAGGGCTCCGATGCGCACGCCGCCACCGTGATCGGTGACACCGTAGGCGACCCGTTCAAGGACACCGCCGGTCCGGCCATCAACCCACTGATCAAGGTGATGAACCTGGTCTCGGTGCTGATCGCGCCCGCGATCGTCACGATCTCGGTGGTCGGGAACTCGGCTGCGCTGCGGGTGGGTATCGCCGTGGTCGCTGCGGCGGTGATCGTGGTTGCGGTGGTGGTGTCCAAGCGGCGGTCTACCTCGCTGGTGGACACCTCGCCGCCCGCCCAGGTCATCGCGTAAGTCCTCGGTCATGGGCACCGTCAGGTCGTCGCTACACTCCTGGTGTGCTCGCATCTGATCATCGCTCCCGCGTCGTCATCGTGGCTCTCGCCTTGGGTCTGGCCGGATGCGGCTCTGCCGACCCCACACCCAAGCCGGCCGCCCCCCAGGGTTCTGACCCGGTGGCCTGGGCGGGTGCGTTCTGCGGTGGTCTCGGTGATGTGCTCGCCGGAGTGTCCGCGATCGCGAAGGCGCAGCCGACCCCGCAGGGTCAGAAGGACGGACTGCTCGAGTTCTCTGATATCGCCCAGCAGGCGTTCGCCACCACCGCCCGCAAGCTCGAACAGCTCGGCCAGCCGCGGATCGTCGACGGCAAGCGGGTTCAGGACACCGCGGTGGGTTTCTTCACCACCGCGGCCGGGACCGTCGGCGGCCAGCGCGCGAGGCTCGCCGCGTTGGACGCGAAAGACCCGGACTTCGTGCAGAAGGCCAGCCACCTCGCCGGCCCCGACCTCGGTGCGGCCAGCGACCAGATGCGGAACCTGACCAGCAACAAGGAGCTAGCGCCCGCGTTTCGGAGCGCGCCAGCCTGCCAGCGACTGAGCGCCGGCGCGGGACACTGACAGACGCACCGACGCGCTGACTGACCCGCGTGGCGTCACCCAAGACTGCTGGTTGTTCGCGACGGGTTGTGCGACGCTGACTGCCCCCCAGGTTTGCCGGGTTGTGCACACTGGGGCGCGGGACCGGGGCACCAGGAGTTCGCACACCGAGGTGAGTTGAGCGTGGCACGATCGAGAACTGCGTCAGGTCCGAGCGGCACGTCCGGCCGGGGCAAGCGCGGCACCACTGCGGCCGGGTCCGTTGCCGCGCCCTCTGCTGGGCCCGTTCATCCGGCTCGGTCCAACGGCTCCGGGCGTCGTCTGGTGATCGTGGAGTCACCCGCGAAGGCTCGCAAGATCGCTTCCTACCTCGGGTCGGGTTACGTCGTGGAGTCCTCGCGGGGGCACATCCGGGACCTGCCCGGGGGTGCCGCCGATGTGCCCGCCAAGTACAAGGGCGAGCCCTGGGCGCGGCTGGGCGTGGACGTCGACCACGCCTTCGAGCCGCTGTACATCATCACTCCGGACAAGCGCTCCACGGTCACCGAGCTGCGCAATGCGCTCAAAAGCGCCGACGAACTCTATCTCGCCACCGACGGTGACCGCGAGGGCGAGGCCATCGCCTGGCATCTGATGCAGACCCTCAAACCCACGGTTCCGGTTCGTCGGATGGTCTTCCACGAGATCACCGAGCCGGCCATCCGCGCGGCCGCGGAGCATCCCCGCGACCTCGACCAGGACCTGGTCGACGCGCAGGAGACCCGGCGCATTCTGGACCGGCTCTACGGGTACGAGGTCTCCCCGGTGTTGTGGCGCAAGGTGATGCCCAAGCTGTCCGCCGGGCGAGTGCAGTCGGTGGCGACCCGCATCATCGTGCGGCGCGAGCGCGAGCGGATGGCCTTCGTCTCGGCGTCCTACTGGGACCTCGCCGCCACGCTGGACGCGGGCGAGGGCAGCACCCCACGCACGTTCGAGGCTCGGCTGGTCGGCGTCGACGGGCGCCGGGTGAGCACCGGGCGGGACTTCGGCCCCGACGGAGCGCTCAAGCGTTCCGACACCGACCTGCTGATCCTCGATGAGGCCTACGCCGGGCGTCTCGCCGAGGCGATGGCGGCTGCTCCGCTGACTGTCTCCAGTGTCGAGGAGAAGCCCTACACACGGCGGCCCTATGCGCCTTTCATGACCTCCACACTGCAGCAGGAGGCCGGCCGGAAACTGCGCTTCTCGGCGGAGCGGACGATGCGCACCGCCCAACGGCTCTACGAGAACGGCTACATCACCTACATGCGGACCGACTCCATCACGCTGTCGGAGACGGCGATCGCGGCGGCCCGGACCCAGGCCCGCGAGCTCTACGGTGAGCGTTACCTGCACGACGGGCCGCGGCAGTACACCCGCAAGGTCAAGAACGCCCAGGAGGCGCACGAGGCGATCCGCCCCGCCGGGGAGACCTTCGCGACACCAGGCCAGCTGGCCGGTGCGCTGGACGCCGACGAGTTCCGGCTCTATGAGCTGGTCTGGCAGCGAACCGTCGCCTCCCAGATGGCCGACGCCCGCGGCACCACGATGAGCGTGAAGATCACCGGCAACGCGACTGGCCCGATTGCCGGCTCAGCCGGCGGCGGCGAGGAGTGCACGTTTGCCGCGTCCGGTCGCACCATCACCTTCGCCGGGTTCCTCAAGGCCTACGTCGAGACCGTGGACGACGAGGCCGGTGGGGAGGCCGACGACGCCGAGCGCAGGCTCCCCCAGCTGACCGAGGGCCGGCGCGTCACCGCCACCGAGCTGGTACCTGAGGGGCACACCACCACCGCGCCGCCGCGCTACACGGAGGCCAGCCTGGTCAAAGCCCTCGAAGAGCTGGGTATCGGCCGCCCGTCCACCTACGCCTCGATCATCAACACCATCCAGGAGCGCGGGTACGTGTGGAAGCGCGGTTCGGCGCTGGTGCCGTCCTGGGTGGGTTTCGCCGTGATCGGGCTCCTGGAGCAGCACTTCGGCTGCCTGGTCGACTACGACTTCACCGCCGCCATGGAGGACGAGCTGGACTCCATCGCCTCCGGCGCACAGCACCGCACCGACTGGCTGGCCGGCTTCTACTTCGGCTCCGAGCTCGGTGGCGCCATGTCGGTGGCCCGCTTCGGTGGGCTCAAGAAGCTGGTCGGGGTGAACCTGGAGGAGATCGACGCCCGCGAGGTCAACTCCATCCCGCTGTTCACCGATGACGCCGGACGGGACGTGGTGGTCCGGGTGGGACGCTACGGTCCGTACCTGGAAAGGACCATCGGAGATGAGCAGCAACGGGCTAACCTGCCCGAGGACCTGCCGCCCGACGAGCTGACCGCCGACATCGCCGAGAAGCTCTTCGCCACCCCGGTGGAGGGCCGCTCGCTGGGCACCGACCCGGTGACCGGGCACGAGATCGTCGCCAAGGAGGGCCGGTACGGGCCCTACGTCACCGAAGTGCTGCCCGAGGAGATCGCAGCTTCCGGCCCGAGAAAAGGGTCGAACAAGGGTGCCGCCAAGAAGCCCAAGCCGCGGACCGGCTCGCTGTTCAAGTCCATGAACCTGGAGACGGTGAGCCTGGACGATGCGCTGCGGTTGCTCTCGATGCCCCGGGTGGTCGGAACCGACCTGGGCACTGGTCTGGAGATCACCGCGCAGAACGGGCGCTACGGCCCCTACCTCAAGAGGGGAACGGACTCACGCTCGCTGGCCGACGAGGAACAGATCTTCACAGTCACCCTCGACGAGGCGCTCAAGATCTACGCCGAGCCCAAGCGCCGGGGCCGCCAGGCCACCGCCAAACCACCGCTGCGCGAGCTGGCCCCGGATCCGGTGACCGGCAAACCGATGGTCGTCAAGGAAGGCCGCTTCGGCCCGTACGTCACCGACGGAGCGGGCGTCAACGCATCGCTGCGCAAGGGGGACAGCGTGGAGACGCTCACCGATGAGCGCGCCGCCGAGCTACTCGCCGACAAGCGCTCCAAGGGGGTCACCGCGCGGCGCTCGTGAACGCCGGCGCGTGGCACTATGGGGTAGTGAGCGAGCCGATGTCAGACGCCTTGTTCGGGGTCGACGGCACCGAGTTGCCCGACCCGTCGGGCCGCGCCGGCTGGCGTGACGCACCTGGGTTGCCGCCGTTCACGCTGCCCGTCATCCCGGACCTCAGCATGACCAGAGAGGCGGTTGCCGCCACCCTCGGTGAGGACCCCACCGGGACGGTGGATCAGGATCCTGGTGCGGCCCCCGCACAGCGACCCGCCACCCCATCGAGTGCTTCCCCAGCACATGTCGCGCCGTCGAACGCCCCCGAGCCGAGTCCCCCTCCCTCGAGTCCACCCCCCCCAAGTCCCCCCACCCCGACCACCCCCCCCCACAGCCA
>Ga0213882_10000422_pt1 | contig 14478 bp, 10 predicted proteins | sample BarmaccoBMER_R09_FD_160106 | JGI IMG/M metagenome (GOLD analysis project Ga0213882, IMG submission 160106) | Barbacenia macrantha exposed rock microbial communities from rupestrian grasslands, the National Park of Serra do Cipo, Brazil - ER_R09 ...
CACCTTGCTCACGCCATAGCGGCTGTCCGGCCGTGGCGTGACGTCGGTGCCGATGCGATGATGGCGCGGGTAGAAGCCGACCGCGTGGTTCGACGAGGCGAACACGATGCGCTTGACGCCCTTCTTCCGCGCCGCCTCGAACAGGTTGTAGCCGCCGATGATGTTGGCCTGGAGAATGGGGTCCCACGCACCTTCGACCGAATAGCCACCGAAGTGCAAAATGCCGTCGACGCCCTCGCAGATCGCCTCGACCTGTGCGAGGTCGGCGAGATCGGCCGCCTTGAATGTCTCGTTGTTGCCAAGATCGGCCGGCGCCTTGAGATCGCTGAGCATGAGATCGGGATAGATCGGCGGCAGCAGCTTGCGCAGGCTCGTTCCGATCCCCCCGGCGGCGCCGGTCATCAATATTCGTGGCATTTCGTCCCTCTTCTAAAGACCCGCAGGTTTGCGGTCGGTCGGAGGGAGTGATAGCAGACTAACCGGCGCGGAAAAACCAACGAGAACAGCAAATGTCCGATGCGAATTCCCACGACCATAGTCACTCACAAGGCTGGCGACCGGCGACCTACTACCCCGATCCCGCAATCCACGTCCTCGATGTCAGCTTCGAAAAATACTGGCTGAAGCTCTCCTGCGTGGAACGGCTCACCACCGGCCTGCGCTGGGCCGAGGGCCCGGTCTGGTTCGGCGACGGGCGCTATCTCTTGTGCAGCGACATTCCGAACCAGCGCATCATCAAATGGGAGGAGGAAACCGGCGCGGTCTCGATCTTCCGAAAACCGTCCAATTTCGCCAATGGCAACACCCGCGACCGCCAGGGTCGGCTCGTTACCTGCGAGCATGGCGGCCGCCGCGTGACGCGCACCGAATATGACGGCTCCATCACCGTGCTGATGGATTCCTTCGACGGCAAGCGGCTCAATTCGCCGAACGACGTCGTGGTGAAATCGGACGGTTCGATCTGGTTCACCGATCCGGAATTCGGCCTGCTCGGCAACTACGAGGGCTACAAGGCCGAACCCGAGATCGCGATGAACGTCTATCGTCTCGACGGGACCACCCGCGAGGCGACCATCGTCGCCGACGGCATTTTGGGGCCGAATGGGCTCGCCTTCTCGCCGGACGAAAAAATCCTCTACATCGTCGAATCGCGCGGCGTGCCGAACCGAAAAATTCTCGCCTATGACGTGTCGCAGGGTGGCGACAAGCTCTCCAACAGACGCGTGCTGATCGACGCCGGACCCGGCACGCCGGACGGTTTTCGCGTCGACATCGACGGCAATCTGTGGTGCGGCTGGGGCATGGGCAAGCCCGAGCTCGACGGCGTCATGGTGTTCGCGCCCGATGGCGCGCCGATCGGCCGCATCGCGCTGCCCGAGCGCTGCGCCAATGTCTGCTTTGGCGGCTTGAAGCGCAACCGCCTGTTCATGGCCGCGAGCCAGTCGATCTACGCGCTCTATGTCAATACGCAGGGCGCGCTGGGGGGATAGTTTCATCGCAAACCGTAGGGTGGGCAAAGGCGCCTTCGCGCCGTGCCCACCATTTCTTCGTGCGTATCGAGAGATGGTGGGCACGCTTCGCTTTGCCCACCCTACTCGGCATACTCAAGCCGCGTTGAACCCCGCGACCGCCTTCACCTCGAGATATTCCTCCAGGCCATACTTGCCCCATTCGCGGCCGTTGCCGGACTGCTTGTAGCCGCCGAACGGCGCGGTGCGATCGTTCGGAACGCCCTGCAGGTTGACGTTCCCTGCGCGGATCTGCTTGCCGACTTTGCGCGCACGCTCGACGGTGCCCGCGGACACGTAACCCGCAAGCCCGTAGGGCGTGTCGTTGGCGATCTTCACCGCGTCGTCTTCGTCCTTGGCGCCGAGGATGGTCAGCACGGGCCCAAAGATCTCCTCGCGCGCGATGGTCATGTCGTTGGTGACATCGGCGAAGATGGTCGGGCGGACATAAAAGCCCTTGTTGACGCCCTCCGGCAGGCCCGGACCACCGGCGACCAAGGTGGCGCCCTCGTCGATACCCTTCTTGATCAGTGCCTGGATCTTGTCCCACTGCCCGCGATTGACCACCGGACCGATCGTGGTGCCTTCGGCGCGCGGATCGCCGGCTTTCGTCTTCTCCGCCACGCCCTTGGCGATCGCGGCGACCTCCTTCATCTTCGACAGCGGCACGATCATGCGCGATGGCGCGTTGCACGACTGTCCCGAATTGTTGAACATGTGCATGACGCCGCCAGCCACCGCCTTGGTGAGATCGGCATCATCCAAAATGACGTTCGGCGACTTGCCGCCGAGCTCCTGGCTGACGCGCTTCACGGTCGGCGCAGCGCGCTTGGCGACGTCGATGCCGGCGCGGGTCGAGCCGGTGAACGAGATCATGTCGATGTCCGGATGCTCGCTCATGGCGGCGCCGACCTCGGGGCCAAGGCCGTTGATCAGGTTGAACACGCCTTTCGGCACGCCGGCTTCGTGCAAAATCTCGGCAAAAATCAGCGCCGAGGTCGGCGTGAACTCCGAGGGCTTCAGGATCATGGTGCAGCCGGCGGCAAGTGCCGGCGCGACCTTGCAGGCGATCTGGTTCAGCGGCCAGTTCCAGGGCGTGATCATGCCGACGACGCCGACCGGCTCGCGCACCACCACGGCCGACGGGAGCGTTTCCTCGAACTCGTATTTCTTCAACACCTCGAGCGTCGACATCAGATGGCCGAGCCCGGCGCCGGCCTGCAGCTTCTCCGCCATCGGCAGCGGCGCGCCCATTTCGTCGGAGACGGCGGCGCCGATCTCCTTCATGCGGCCCTTGTAGATGGCGATGACCTTTTCGAGCAGCGCCACGCGTTCCTCGCGGCTGGTCTGCGAATAGGTTTCGAAAGCGCGCTTGGCTGCAGCGACGGCCTTGTCGACATCGGCCTTGGAGCCGAGCGCAATTTCGTACATCGCCTCTTCCGTCGCCGGATTGACGACTGGCGTGGACTTCTTGACGACCGGATCGACCCAGGCGCCATCGATGTAGAATTGCATGCGGTTGACCATCGGAAACCTCGTGATGTCAGGGCAAATGGTGGGAGCGTTCGGCAACGATCCTTGCACGAAAGCCGGGCTAAGGAGAACCGCCCGCATGCTTGACCTGCTTTGCGGCGGACGCTGGATATAAGTGCCGGAATATGACGCTGGCAAGATCATCAGTGTCGTTCCGGCGAAAGCCGGGACCCATACCGCGTGAGGTCTCGGTTTGGCACGCTTGCCAGTAGCCCCCTCAACGACTCCCCACCTATGGTTATGGCCCCTGCTTTCGCAGGGGCGACATCTAACATGCGGCTATACCGCCATTTTGCGGTGCAACACCGGGGCACCGGTCGTGAGCGCTTCGGCCGCGTCGATGATCGCATTGGCGTCGATGCCGTTATGGCGATAGAGGTCGGCGATGCTGCCGGTCTGGCCAAAGCGCTCGACCCCGAGCGCCTCGACGCAATGGCCGCGCACGCTGCCGAGCCAGCCGAGCGCCGCCGGGTGGCCGTCGAGCACGGTGACGATGCCGCAGTCGCGCGGCAGCGGCGCGAGCAATCTTTCGATATGACTCAAATGCTGCACGCCGCGGCGATCCCGTCGCAAATTCCGCGCGGCGGTCCACCCCGCATGCAGCCGGTCGGCGGAGGTGATCGCCAAGAGCCCGACGTCGCGCCGGCTCTCGCCGATGAAGCCGGTCGCCTCGATCGCCTCCGGCGCGACCGCGCCGGTATAGGCGACGATCACTTCCGCATTCGGCCCCGGTCTCCGCAGCCAATAGGCGCCGTCGGTGATGCCCTTCTTCAGCTCCGGCGACATCAAGCGCTGCGGCTGGTCGATCGTGCGCGTCGACAGCCGCAAGTAGATCGAGCCGCCCTCGCCTGCCTCGCGCTGCATGTGCTCGAAGCCGAACCCAATGATCGCAGCGAGTTCGTCGACAAAGGCCGGCTCGAACGAGACGAGCCCGTCCTGCGCCATGCCGATCAAAGGCGTCGCAATCGACTGATGCGCGCCGCCCTCCGGCGCCAGCGTGATGCCCGAGGGCGTCGCGGCCACCATGAACCGCGCATCCTGATAGCAGGCATAGTTCAGCGCATCGAGGCCGCGCTCGATGAAGGGGTCATAGAGCGTTGCCACCGGCAACAGCCGCTCCCCATTGATCGTGTGCGACAGCCCGAGCGCCGAGGCCAAAATGAACAGATTCATCTCGGCAATGCCGAGCTCGATGTGCTGGCCCTTGGGCGAAAAGTCCCAGTTATAGGTCGAGGGGATCTTTTCGCTGCGAAACAGATCCGCCTTCTCGGCGCGCGCAAACAGGCCGCGCCGGTTGACCCAGGCGCCGAGATTGGTCGACACGGTGACATCAGGCGACGTGGTGACGATGCGGGACGCCAGCGCACTATCGCCGCGCGCGAGTTCGTTCAGCACCAGGCCAAAGCCCTGCTGTGTCGACATCTGGGCCACCGGCTTGAAGCTGAGCTCCGGCACGTCATAGGCCGGCGCCGACAGTCGGCGCTGGCTCGCACGGTTGAACGGCACGCTGGCGAGGAACGCTTCCAGCTCAGCCGCCTGCTGCGAAAGCCCCTCGAAATGCTCCCATTCATGCCCCGGACGGATGTTCTGGCTCGCGCGCCAGGTCTCCATCTGGGCCACCGTCATCAGCCCGGCATGATTGTCCTTATGGCCCTGGAACGGCAGGCCGACGCCCTTGATGGTGTAAGCGATGAAGCAGACCGGCCGGTCGTGATCAACAGCTTCGAATGCTTCGATCATGCTCGCCATGTCGTGACCGCCAAGATTGGACATCAGCGCCAGCAGCTCGTCGTCGCTGCGCCGTGCGATCAGTTTTGACACCTCGCCCCGGTCGCCGATCTCATCTTGAAGATGACGGCGAAACGCAGCCCCGCCCTGAAAACACAGCGCGGCGTAGAGCGCGTTGGGGCAGTTGTCGATCCAGCGCCTGAGCGCCTCGCCGCCCGGTTCGGCAAACGCCTGCCGCATCAGCGTGCCATATTTGACGATCACCACGTCCCAGCCGAAATTGCGGAACATGGTCTCGAACTTCTCCCATAACCCCTCGCGCACGACCGCATCGAGGCTCTGGCGGTTGTAGTCGACCACCCACCAGGTGTTGCGCAGGCCGTGCTTCCAGCCCTCCGCCAGCGCCTCAAAAATATTGCCCTCGTCCATCTCGGCATCGCCGACCAGCGCGATCATGCGCCCCTCACGGCGATCCTTCATCCAGCCATGCGCCTTGACATAGTCCTGCACGATGGACGCGAACAATGTCTGCGCGACGCCGAGCCCGACCGAGCCGGTCGAGAAATCGACATCGTCGGTGTCCTTGGTGCGTGACGGATAGGACTGCGCGCCCTTGAAGGCCCGAAAGTTCTCCAGCTTCTCTCGCGTCTGCCGGCCGAACAGATACTGGATCGCATGAAACACCGGGCTCGCATGCGGCTTCACCGCAACGCGGTCCTCGGGCCGCAGCACCGCGAAATAGAGCGCCGACATGATGGTCGCGAGCGACGCCGAGGAGGCCTGATGGCCGCCGACCTTCAGGCCGTCGGAGTTGGGCCTTAAGTGGTTGGCGTGGTGGATGGTCCATGACGACAGCCACAGGACTTTTCGCGCCAGGGCGGACAGCAATTCGAGACGATGCGGTTCGGTCGGCATGGCCGTGCCTCCGGCACTTGGGATCGGCTGGCAAAATTCTAATCCTGTTTGCATTCGCGAAATTCTCAAATTCTCGCACCGCATCCGCATTCTTTGGTATGATATTCTGGCGTTGAGCTTCCTTTTCGGATTTCATACCAATGCCCGACCTCGATACCATCGACCGCAAGATCCTCGGGGCGTTGCAGGCCGACAGCCGCATCACCATGGCCGAGCTTGCCGACAAGGTCGGGCTGTCGGTCTCGCCGTGCCACCGCCGCGTCAAGCTGCTTGAAGAGCGCGGCGTCGTCACCGGCTATCGCGCGACCCTCGACCAGAAGGCGCTGGGGCTGCATGTCAGCGTGTTCATCTCGATCAAACTCGCGCGGCAGAAGGAGGAAGACCTCGACCGCTTTGCCCGCGCGATCTCGAAATGGGACGAGGTGCTGGAGTGCTATCTGATGACCGGCAACCGCGACTATCTGCTGCGCGTCGTGGTTGCTGATCTCTCGGCCTACGAGACGTTTTTGAAAACCAAGCTGACGCGCCTCGACGGCATCGCCTCGATCGAGTCGAGCTTTGCGCTGGCGCAGGTGAAATACTCCATCGCGCTGCCGGTGTGAGACGTTCGTCATTGCGAGCCAACGGGTCCGCGCAAAGCGCGGCCCGATGACAGGCTCCGCGAAGCAATCCGGCATCTCGTTAACGGTTTTCTCAGTTGTCATCGCCCGGCTTGACCGGGCGATCCAGTACGCCGCCGCTTATCAGCTCAAGCGCTGCCGCCTCTAGAATATTGGTATTTTCTGTAACCAGTATTCAACCACGCGACACAATGGCACGACGGGCAATTTGCGCATGGCGCATATGCGCAAACCTGGCTTTCGGCCAGCGACTGCGGTGACCCGGCTCGAAGCGAGTGTGATACCAATACCCGGCAGTTCAGGAGGCCGCGTCGCCCAAGCGCAGAGCGATATACGAAGACGAGGAGGCAACATGAGTGCTCTCAGCCGTCGCACGTTCCTCGGGCTCGCACAAGGCGCCATGGTCGCGATCGCAATCTGGGCCGCGCCTGCGGACGCGCAGGAACGCTCTTCCGTCGTCGTCTTTGAGAACGTCCGGATTTTCGACGGCACACATCCGCAGCTTTCGGCACCGTCCAGCGTTCTGATCAGGGGCAACGTCATCGAAAGGATTTCGACCGGTTCGATCCCGACCGATCGCGGTGCCGATACAAAAATCATCGCAGGCGGCGGCCGCGTCCTGATGCCCGGGCTCATCGATGCGCATTGGCACGCGACTCTGGTTCGCTCGACGCCTGCCCAGCTCTTGTCCAGCGACATCGGCTACAGCACGCTCCTGGCGGGGGCCGAGGCCACCGCAACGCTGATGCGCGGTTTTACGAGCGTTCGAGACATGGGTGGACCGGCCTTCGCCCTCAAGCGGGCCATCGATGACGGGGTCCTGCCAGGTCCCCGCATCTACCCGTCAGGCGCCGTCATCACGATCAGCGGCGGCCATGGCGACTTCCGCGAACTCACCGACCTGCCCAGGACCACCGGCGGGACGCTGAGCCGCGTCGAGCAGCTGGGGGCCAGCGCCGTTGCCGACAGTCCGGATGAGGTTCGAAAGCGGGCGCGCGAACAACTCATGCAAGGCGCCTCGCAGATCAAGCTGACGGCCGGCGGCGGCGTTGCGTCGCCGTTCAGTCCGCTGGAGGTCACGACCTTCACGGAAGCCGAGTTGCGTGCCGCGGTCGAGGCGGCGACGGATTGGGGGACCTACGTCGCCACGCATGCTTATACCGTCAGTGCTATACAGCGCTCGATCGCAGCAGGGGTCAAGGTCATCGAACACGGGCACCTGATGGATGAGGCGACTGCACGCCTGATGGCCGAGAAGGGCGTCTGGCTCAGCACGCAACCCTTTGTCGACCTTGGCGGTGCAAAGCTCCTGCCGGCCGCGCAGCAGCAGCAGATGATGCAGGTGGTGAGCGGCACCGACACGATTTACGGCTATGTAAAGAAATACAAGATCAAGACCGCTTTTGGAACAGACATTCTGTTTTCGCCAGCCTTGGCCGAGCGCCAGGGTCAGGGAATCGTCGATCTGACGCGCTGGTTCACACCGGCGGAGGCGCTCGCCATGGCAACCTCGGCAAACGGAGAACTTCTCGCCTTGTCGGGCTTGCGCAACCCCTATCCCGGCAGACTGGGCGTCGTTGAAGAAGGCGCCCTCGCTGATCTCATCATCGTCGACGGCAATCCCCTTGATGACATCAATCTCGTTGCCGACCCGGCGGCCAAATTCCTGATCATCATGAAGGACGGCGTCATCTACAAGAACGCCATTTTCAGGTGATCGGACCCGCCAACATGTGATCGACGGCATGGGGTCGGACCATGACCAAATCGCCCGGGGATCTCGGCTCATCTGACGAGGCTGCCCCTTTCGGGCTTCCACTCATCGATCCACGCGAGGGCGATTTCGAAGACGACATCGCGAGCCCCGGGCGAAGATCGCTGCTCGCCATCGCCGGCAGCCTGCTGGTGGAAATCAGCCTGCCGAAACTGCTGTTCGCCTGGACGATGACGCTGCTGCTGCCGGCCACCCTGCTTGGCCTCGCACCGCTGGTGGCGAAGACCTGGCTTGCCAGCGTATCGGCCCACATCGTGGCGTTGACGGAAATCGGCGCTGCACTCGTGCTCGCCGCCGCGATCGCACTGGGATGGCTGGGGTGGCGGCCGCTATGGCGGCTGGCGGAAGACAATTTCTGGTCACTCCATGCGCTCGTCGTTCAGCCTGCTTACGCGTTCGGCTCCGAGCTGCTGCGCCATTTGGCTGAGCGACTGCTCGCTCGCCACTGGACGGTCCCGGCGCGGATGCGACTACGCGCGGCGAGTTCGGCCACCGCAGGGATCGTCATCTGCGGATGCGCGGCGGTGCTTGTCATCCTGGTGTGGCCGCACTCGCGCTGGATTGGCACAGCGAGCGACCTCGCATCGCCGTATGGCCTCATCGTCCCGACCGTTGCCAATGCCGCCATCCTGGTGCTCAGTTATTTCGCGATCTCCTCGCTGATCTGGGGTTTCGCGGACGCCGGCATGGATCAGCCTGCCGACCTGACCGCATTCGATGCTCCGCCTTCGGATCGTCGCAGCTGGCGTATCGCGCACGTTTCCGATCTCCATGTGGTCGGCGAACACTACGGCTTTCGCATCGAAAGCGGTCGCAGCGGCCCACGCGGCAACGAGCGCCTCCATCGCGTCCTGGCACGCCTTGCGGACATCCATGCGGCGCATCCGCTCGACCTCGTGCTCGTCAGCGGCGACATGACGGATGCCGGTCGCGCGGCAGAATGGGCTGAATTCCTCGATGCGCTCGCGCAATATCCGGCTCTTGCCGCCCACATGATCGTCCTGCCCGGCAATCACGATCTCAACATCGTCGATCGCGCCAATCCGGCGCGGCTCGATCTCCCGTTCAGCTCCGGCAAGCGACTCCGGCAGATGCGGACGCTGTCGGCGATGGCAGCGCTCCAGGGCGATTGCGTGCAGGTGATCGACGACCGCAAGAGCTGGCTGACGCTCAACGAGGCACTGAAGCCGCATCGCAAGAGGATCGCGAGCTTTGCGGATCGGGGCGGCCTGCTGCTCTCAACCAGCCTCGGGACCGTCTTTCACGATCAATTTCCGATGATCCTGCCTCCCCGGGATGCAGATGGCCTTGCGGTGGCTATCCTCAATTCCAATGCGGAAAGCCATTTTTCCTTTACCAATGCGCTGGGATACATTTCCGCCGAACAGGGACATCGTCTTGCCGCTGCGATCGACAGATTTCCCAGAGCCAGGTGGATCATCGCGTTGCATCATCACCTGCTCGAATATCCGAGGCCCGTTGCCCTTTCCGAACGCATAGGCACCGCGCTCGTCAACGGCGGCTGGTTCCTGCGCAAGCTCAGGCCGATCGCAGCGCGGACAGTCGTGATGCATGGGCATCGCCATGTCGACTGGATCGGCGCCTGCGGGATGCTCAAGATCGTATCGGCGCCCTCGCCGGTGATGGGCGCGACCAATGATGCGCCCACGCATTTTCACATCCATACCCTCGCCGCGGGCCCGGATGGGCGGATATGTCTTTTGGCGCCTGAGCGGGTCGAAATCGCCGGTTCGAACATGGGCTAGAGCGTTTTCGAGCGAAGCGGGTAACGGTTCGCGTGAAGAAAACGCGTCAAAAACAAGAAGCTGGAGCCTCCGTTCCGATTCAATCGGAACGGAAAAGGCTCTAGCCGGTCTTGCTCTGACCGGATCCGCCGAGGAGATCCGCAAGCCACCGGCTCGATGGATGCTGGCTGCAGAAGCTCAGTATCGCAAGTGCGATCGGAACGCCGATGAAGGTGCCGAACAGACCCCACAGAAATGTCCAGAACAGCGTCGCGAACAGCACGACCAACGGCGAGATCGAGAGCACGCTGCCCGAGAAGCGCGGCTCGATGTAGCTGCCGATCACGAATTGAATGACATTCAGACAGACGAAAACGATCACGACCGACTCCCAACTGTCGAATTGTGTCATCGCCAGTAACGTCGGAAACAAGGTTGCGATGAAGGGCCCGATGAATGGGATGTAGTTCAGGGTGAAGGCGATCACGCCCCATTCGACCGCGAACTGCAGGCCGGAGAGCCAGGCGAAAGCGCCGACGAACACGCCGGTCATCGCGCTCATCAGCGTCCGCACCAGCATATAGCGTCTCAGCTTCTCAGCTGTCGCGGCGCTTCCGTTCAGCAGAACCCGCGCAGCTTCGCGGTTGTCGAGCGCCTCGACGTTGCGCCTGATATCGTCGACCTCCAGCAACCCCAACGTTACATAGACCAGCGCGATCAGCCAAAATGTCAACGTGGTGTTGACGCGGCCCGTCACGTACTGCGTCGTTCGCAGCAGCCAGCGAACGTTGAAATGCTCGGCCCACAATCCCGCGACCGAGACGCCGTGACCGTCGAGCCAGCTCACGATGCGGTCGTACACTGACTGATAGCGTGCAGCATCCGTGAAAAATAATCCGCCGACCCGCCCAAAACCCCAGGCGGCCATCGAGGTGAGAGCAAGGCCTATGGCGAGGGTCATGACGATCGTGACCGCCAGCGCGGGCAGTTTCGAAATCCGCGCCTGCAGCCAGCTCTGGACCGGCCAGACCAGCGCGATGATGAAGAGCGCAAGCGCAACCGGAGCAAACACCGTGCTGGCCAGGCTTGCGGCGGCAGCGACAAGCACTGCCGCTATGATTGCGATACTGATTTTCATGTCCACCGGCTGTCGTTGTTGAAAGCCCCGGAGATTTCGCCTCTTCGAAACGGGTCGATGGCCCCGTCAGCCAGAGTCCGATGGCAATTCATGCGCCGCCTTGCGGTGAGCGCAGCGGTGAAACCATTGAATTCACAAAGCAAACAAGGCCTGCTCGGACCCCGGAAAAGCGGAAAAGGCCATCGTGGCCGCCATCGCATGTTTGTGCTATCCTTGCGTGTATCGAGCTGACAAGACGTCGGATTGGTTTTTCTCATCGGAGGACCGTCATGACAAGCGCTTCAGATACTCTGCACAATCTTCGAGCCGGTTCTGACATCACCCCGCTTCGCGCCAAATGGGGCTGGATCGTCGCACTCGGTGTCGTCTACGTCATCGCCGGCTTCATCGCGCTCGGCAGCATCGTGATGGCGACCGTGGCGAGCGTGTTCGTCGTCGGCGTCATGATGATCATCGCCGGCGTTGCCGAACTCATCAATGCCTTCCAGATCAAGAGCTGGGGCAAGTTCCTGATATGGGCCTTGCTCGGCGTGCTCTATATCGTTGCGGGTTTCGTGACATTCGAGAATCCGATCTTTGCTGCGGTGCTGCTCACACTGATACTGGGCGCATCGCTGGTCGCCTCGGGCGCCGTGCGGATCTTCCTGGCGTTCAACATGAAGCGGGAAACCCCCTGGATCTGGGTGGCGCTATCCGGCGTCATCACGCTGTTGCTCGGCCTGCTGATCCTGGCGCGCTGGCCGATCAACAGCATCTATATCCTGGGCCTGTTCCTTGGCATCGACCTGATCATGGCGGGCGCAGGCTGGATCGGGCTCGGCTTCGGCCTGCACCGGCGACCGCTGACGTCACAGGCGCCATCGCGGGCCTGATCGCGCGCGGACCGCCGCGATGCGACTGTCTTTGCAAGGCTTCCGCATGGCGGGAGGAGGATGGGCCTATGCGATGGATCTATCTGGCCGTGATCGTTCTATTCGCCGTCACCACGCTGGTCTTCGCCCTGCAGAACCTTGAAGCCGCGACGGTGGCGTTCCTCGGCTTCAGGATCCGTGCGCCGCTCGCGGTGCTGACAATCGTCGTCTACCTGCTTGGCGCGGCAACGGGTGGCAGTCTGCTGGCCTTGCTGCGCCGGTCCTACGCAGGCTCGAGACAGGCCATCGTGTCGCCCTGAAGAATCCGGAGCGCCGCGTGGACCAGCCACCAGAGGGGACGACGCGGACGCCGGTTCTGGTCGACCTTGCGCTGCAGGGCGGCGGCTCGCATGGCGCGTTCACCTGGGGCGTCCTGGATCGCCTGCTCGAGGAGCCGTGGCTGAAGATCGAGGCGATCTCCGGCACCTCGGCCGGCGCGATGAACGCCACCGTGCTGGCGGATGGCTGGACGGAAGGGGGCGCCGCGGGCGCCAAGCGGGCGCTCGACGCCTACTGGAGGCGCGTTTCGCGCGCTGCCGCGTTCAGCCCGTTGCAGCGCTCGCCGCTCGATCGCCTGATGGGCCGCTGGACGCTCGACACCTCACCGGCCTATTTCGCATTCGACCTGATGACACGGATACTTTCTCCGTATGATCTAAATCCGTTCGGCCTCAATCCGCTGCGCACCATACTCGCGGAGAGCATCGATTTCGAGCGCCTCAAGCGCAGCCCGATAAAACTCTTCGTCACCGCGACGAGCGTGCGCACCGGTCGCGGCTGCATCTTCCGCTGCGGCGAAATCACGCCCGACGTGCTGCTTGCCTCCGCCTGTCTGCCAACCATGTTCCAGGCGATCGAGATCGAGGGCGAGCTTTACTGGGACGGCGGGTACGCCGGCAATCCCACCATCACGCCGCTGGTCCGGGAGAGCGATGGAGAAGATACGATCCTGGTCCAGATCAATCCGCGCGAGCGCGCCGAGCCACCGCGCACGGCGGCCGAGATCCTCAACCGACTCAACGAGGTGTCCTTCAACTCGCCGCTCATGAAGGAACTGCGCATGATCGCCTTGCTGCGTCAGGCGGCCGACCCCGGCAGCGGCGAAGGTGCACGCTGGGCTCGGATGCGGACGCATCGGATCAAGAACGATCAGCTCGCGGCGTATGGCGCATCCTCGAAGCTGAATGCGGAATGGCAGTTCATCTCGTTGCTCAAGGACGAGGGGCGCCGCAGCGCTGACGAGTTCCTTGTGGCCCATGGCGACGATCTCGGCCGGCGCTCCACGGCCGATCTCGATGCGCTCATGGCGGAGTGCTGAGCCCATGACGTTGATCGGACTTGCCGGAATCCTTGGCGGGCTCGGCGTCCTGGTCGCGTTCGCCTATCGCGGCTGGAGCGTGCTGCTGCTCGCGCCGCTGGCCGCACTGGTTGCGGCGTTGTTCTCCCGCGAACCCCTGCTCGCGCACTGGACCGAAACCTTCATGGGCAGCGCGGCCGCGTTTCTGGCGCGGTTCTTCCCGTTGTTCCTGCTCGGCGCGTTGTTCGGCAAGCTGATGGAGGACTCAGGGTCGGTGACCGCCATCGCGCGCTTCATGACGCAGCGGCTGGGCCCGGAGCGGGCGATGCTGGCCGTCGTACTGGCCGGCGCGCTCGTGACCTATGGCGGCGTCAGCCTGTTCGTCGCTTTTTTTGTTCTGGCGCCGATGGCGCAGGAGCTGTTTCGCGCGGCCAACATTCCGCGCCGGCTGATGCCGGCCGCCATCGTGCTGGGCACCTCGACCTTCACCATGTCCGCCCTGCCCGGTACCCCGTCGATCCAGAACGCGATCCCGATGCCGTTCTTCGGCACGACGCCATTCGCCGCGCCAGGACTAGGTGTTCTCGCCTCGCTGATCATGCTCGCCTTCGGCCTGTGGTGGCTCGATCGCGAGACGAAGGCGGCCAAACTGAGCGGCGAAGATTTCGGCGGCGGTGCGCCGACGCCGGCCGACCGTCTGGCGACCGACGAGACGCTGCGCGAGCGTGCCGTGACCGCCCGCGAGTTCGACCCGGCGGAAATCGCGCACGGCCAGGAAACCGACACGCCACCGCCAATCGCGCTCGCTGCCTTGCCTCTCATGATGGTGATCGCCGTCAATCTTGCGATGTCGCTGTTCGTGCTGGGGGCGCTCGACACGCGCTATCTGGCCGAGTCCCGCTTCGGCGGCGTGTCGCTCGCCGACGTCGGCGGTGTCTGGGCGGTCATCACCGCGCTCGCCTGCGCCATCGCTACGGTGCTTGCGCTCCATCATCGACGGCTGCACGCCTTGCGCGCGACAATGGATGCCGGCGCCAATGCGGCGGTGCTGCCGGCGATGAGCGTCGCGAGCCTGGTCGGCTTCGGTGCGGCCGTGGCCGCGATGCCTGCATTCGCCGTGGTACGCGATGCGGTCCTCGGCATCGGCGGCGGCCCTCTGGTGTCGCTTGCGGTCGCAACCAACGTCCTCGCCGCTCTCACCGGCTCGGCATCGGGCGGGCTGACCATCGCGCTGGACGCGCTGGGCGCGACCTACATGGCCCGCGCCGCCGAGATCGGACTTGATCCAGGGCTCCTGCATCGCGTGGCA
>Ga0213882_10000423_pt1 | contig 14434 bp, 29 predicted proteins | sample BarmaccoBMER_R09_FD_160106 | JGI IMG/M metagenome (GOLD analysis project Ga0213882, IMG submission 160106) | Barbacenia macrantha exposed rock microbial communities from rupestrian grasslands, the National Park of Serra do Cipo, Brazil - ER_R09 ...
CGTAGCAGCACCCCGGGGACGTGCGACCCGTCGATGCAGGGCACGGCGATCGCTGCACCGCGTTTCATGACCGGGCCCTCACGCATTGGGGGCACAGGTTATGGGGCTGCTCCGTGGAGAGCTGCCAGCCGGCCGCGATCATTCGGCGCATGAAATGGGGCTCCAGGTCGGTCCATTCCGTCTGACACGAGCTGCACCGCACTGCACCGGGGCGGGGCAGGGGCTTTGCCCGCCAGATAGGGACGGACCGCTCTTCATCGCTGTATGTCCGAGTAAAACGAGTCACGGTCGCACCCGCCGCATAAACAATTCCGTTTCGACGGCCACGGCCAGGGGTAGGGAGATTTTGCCCTGCTTGCCGAGCTGCGCCCACTCTTCAAGCTGTGTCTGACTGAGGCGCCTCAGCGTGGCGTAAATGTCCGATACCCGGACGGGTTTGGGGGAAATAGGCATTATTCGACCTTTCTACGCTGCTATTTCGATGGCATCCGTCTTAATCGCAGTGAGCCGGCCGGCCTCGGCGTAGGGAAGCGCCAGGCGGTACATGGTCCGACCGCACTGCATGACGGTGTAGCGGTGCCAGTGGATCATCGTTCGTCGTCCCGGCACCCACTCACCCCCCCGTGTGGAAATACCCTCCTTTCCCGTGACGGGCACCATCCCCGGCGCCCAGTCGTCACGCAGTTTCAGATAGTCACAGCCGATACCCTGAATTCCGATGGCTGCATTGGTCGCGGCCTTCACGAGCTGCCCGATCACGCCGTCACGGCCCCCGGGCGCTGTCTCACGCAGGCGAATCATATGATCGACCCACCACGCCGAGTCCTCCGTCATCCTGTACCAGCCGTACCCGTGGATAGGCTCGACGTCGCACCCGGCCTTTACCGTGTCGCCCGCCTGCTCTGCCCATAGCCAGGACCAATATTCCCCGGGCTGCGTCGGCCACTCTTTTTTGTAGCGCCCATATTTCCCCGGCACTTTCGCGGGGAAGGGACCAAGCGGCAATTCTCGGGGGACGTAAACTCGGCACCACATAAACCACGTCCGAATTTCCGGGTAAAAACCCCGGTAGAGCCGGACGGCCGTCCCCGTGGGATGCATCCGGTAATGGGAGGGGTAGGCGCTCGGGATATCGCACGCCTGAAAGCCCCGCCCTGGCTTCCCCTGCACCCGAGCGCCGATGCTCTCTGCTTTCAAGAGCCGAGATATGGAAACCGATGGCTTGCTGTGGCTCGGACGGTCGCCCCATCCCGCGTACATGAGTTTCTTGCCAAGGCTCGGCAGGGTGCCGGCCGTGCCCACGCCGCAGTGCGCGAACAGCGTATGCAGATCGCCGGGGCTCGCCCCGTACCAGCTCCGGTGTGAGCGTGCCTCTTCGGAAATTGGACCCCAGTACACCAGCGAGCGCGGCGACAGGGAGTATTCAGGGAATAATCCAGTGTGGCCTTTCATCGCCGCGGCCTCCGTCCCTGTGCAGGTCCCTGCGGCTGGCCCGATTGCGCCTCAGCTTTTGCAAAGGAAAATCGAGCGACCAGGCGCCAACGGCCCCCGCCCTCCCCGGGCATGATGAATTCCCCGAATAATGTGTTGCCAAATTCCCGGGCGTAAAACCCCCCGGTGAGTGGGTCGGTGAAATCCCCAATCATCTGGAGGAGCTGCGCCTGGACCTCAACCGCCGCTTTCCAGTCCACGGGGAATGAATAGTCATAGGACGCCAGGACCGCAATCCGGATTTCCTCGGAGTTTTTCGCCCCGAGCCGGCGCACGGCCTCACGGACGTTTTTCCCGTTGAATGCGTGCGGGGGATTGTCTTTCCCGATATCCACGGGGTCAAGAATGACATCCCCCTCCACCGGCGTCAGTGGCCGCTGCCCGCCGTTCCGGGCCACATAAAAAAGCGGGCCGGTTTCGTACTGGAGCGCCCGGTGCTTTTTCCGGTTGTGGGGAATTGTCTTAATGGGGTGCTCGGGCGTGGCCTCATGCCCCCGTAGGGCGGCTTTATTTGGCCCGATACCCTGGCCTGAGTGGATGCGCTTATAGGCGGCATTTGCCTGCCGCGTGATTTCCACGGGGCTGTTGAGGCGGGAAACGTCAACCCCGACGCTCCGCAAATATTCCTTGCCCGCGGCAGAGGATTTTTGGGTGAATGGCCCGCGGGCCATTATGCGAACCCTTTACGGGCGCGAATAATACACGTATAATCCATTGGATGATGCTCCTGTTTGGGGGAAACAGGCAGGAGAACGAAGCGCCCGCGACATTGGGAATCGCGGGCGCTTCTCTTTTACTGCACAGGTATCAGTGTTTGCTCCCAGGCTGGATGAATTTCGTTCGTGTCGGGATCGACCTCGATATCCCCGCCCAGTTCGTCGGGCGTGTACATGCCGCCGATACAGTCAGGGAACGCGGCCCGAGCCACCGTGGATATTGCCCGAGCGCGGAGCATGGCGTGAGGGAATTTAGACCAGCTCGGATTGTTGGTCAGTCCCGCCCGCTTGGCGTCGTCCATCGTGTAGGTGAATTCCTCGAAAGAATCCCACCCCTTGCGCTTGTAGCGCACCGTGACCCGCTCGGCGGTCCATTCGGTCATGCGGAGAGCGTTGTCCCCGTGCCGCCGGTAAATCAGGTTCGCCATTAATTCGCTGGAACACGTAGGCTTGCCCTTCACCACGTAAATTTGTCGGGCTGCGTACATGGGGGAGAGCCCCAATTCCCGGCCCATCTGCATGGCTACCAGGGCTTTTTCCGGCGTGTCTAATTCGCCCGGGAGCAATTTCGACCGGACGGCCATCGCCGCCTGATAGCGCAATTCCTGCATTTCCGGGGAGAGGTGGACGGGGGAGGGGGCGATTTCCTCAGCCATTGTTCCGCCCCGCGGAAATCTCGCAGCGGTGCCGGCCACACTTCTCGCAGCGGTAGTAATCGAGCGGCAACAGGAAGTCGGTATAGGTCCCGACGTAGACGGTGGGTGTGCGGCAGTAGTCGCAGCTCGGGACGGGTCTAGTCGGCTTCCGCATCTCCTTGGCTTGCGTCGTCATTGGATGCTCCGTATGAGGGGGAACCGCTCGGGCAGATCGTGTACCGGGTAGGGGAACCGGAATCCACCCAGGCGTCGAGTAAACGGGTGATTGTAGCCGAGAGGGTGAGCCCCTGTTCTTTCGCTGCACGCCGGGCTCGATCGCGTGTGCGGGGTGGGAGTGAGATATTGGCCCGCTCTGTCAATCTGACCTCCTTACTCCTCCATTTTACACAACGTTGCGCATAATACAAGGGGCAAGTTGCCCCCAATCGGGGCATTATGTCTCTAGACATCGCCGCGAACCTTAAGAGATACTGAACACGGACGCATGGCCGGGCCAAACGACTTGCGGAGGGACGGGCCGTGCTTTCTTCATTTCGACAGGAGAGGAGGGGCGGGGGCCGTGCCGTGGCGTTAACCGATGGCCCGGCCAACGCTCAGCCGGTCCCCCGCCCCCCGTCTACTGTCATGGATACGGTGCCCCCGGTACAACGTGCAGACGCATACCGGGTTACGCATCCGCCATGACCTAGACCCCGCCTCCCGGTCCCCCAAACAGAGCAGCCCGGTTCCCTGCCGTGCAGAGCAGGGAGCCGGGCTCTTTCCCCTTGACAGCGAAACAGCACGCTGCTAAGGTAGCGTCTGACGGGCTGCACCCCTCCAGGGATGCGGCCCGTTTTCTATAGCCTCCGTCGTCGTGCAAGGACGGCGGGGGCAACTCAAGCGGAGAGACTGTGACACCAGACGCCCCGCTAGATCAGCCTATACCCGCTGTCCACAGGGGTCAAGCCTCCATGCACCGTGTATCCACGGTCCCTGTGGGGCGATATGTGCGTTGCGCGGGTCCCTGTGAAGAGTGGCACTTCTTGCTAGGTGAGGAAGATTTCAAGCCTTACCTCTGCTCGGATTGCGCGAAGGAGCGCACGAACCATGCCAGATGACGGCGAGGTAGAAGTATCTGTTGCACTTCCTGAGAGTGACCAGGCGGAAGCCGCGGCCGTGGAGGTGGGGGCCGCGGCGGAAGCCCTGGTCGATGAAATCAACCACGACCGCATTTCGGCCCTGGAAGAGCGATTCAATACCGAAATCGCCGCCCTCCTGGCCCGAGAGGTAACGGTCCCCGAGCACTCCCACCCCGAGTACGTGACCCACGCCGACCTTGACGTGCGCCTGGCCGCAGCCGAGCCCGAGCCCGAGCCCGAGCCGGTGGAAGACGTGGCGGTCATTGAAGAGCCGCCGGCCCCGGAGCCGGAAGAGGACGAGGAAGAGGACGGCGACATCGAGTCGCACAAGTTCGGGTTTAGTTGGTAATGCCCGACCCGATCGACAGCGCCACCCTGACGGCCATTGACTCGCCCGAGCAGTTGACGGCCAGCCCGCCCAGGCGCGGCCCCGGCCGCCCCCCCGGCACCGGCAAGAAACAGCAAGAGGCGAAAGCCGCCGCACAGGCAGCCGCCGCGGTGGCCGACTCGCCCGAGCTGATCGAAGCACGGGAAGACCTGGGCGAAGCATACCGCGGGCTCTGGTCCACCCTGGCCGCCATGTGCGATGACGCCGAGCTGGAAGTGAACGACCTCGAGGTCAACGAATGGGCCCGGCCGGCGGCTCGCACCGCCGAACAGTTCGGCCTTTTGAAGCACACAAAGAAACTCGCCCCCGCCGGCCTGGTCGGGGTGACGGCGCGACAGGCAAAGCCCCGCGTGAAACGCATTCTGTCAAGCCAGGTCAAGAAAGCGCGTCCCGGGCAGCCGGGGAAACCTGCTCCTTCCTTCCGTCCCGCAGGATCAACACCGCCCCCGGCTGCCCCTTCCTCCCTTCCAGACGTGCCTCCGGTGAATGGTTATGGCTCTGACAAACCCATTGACATCACAACCCTTCCCCGCTAGTCGCCGGCAGCGATTGATTGACCTGGCCGTACTGAATGCTGACTGGCTGCAATATCACCTGGACAACGCGCTAGAGGCGGTGCCCCGGCTGGTACGAATGCCCATGCTCCACGCCTTGAAGGGCATGACGCATGGGGAAATAGACGGGTCCTGCCTCTGGAAAATGGTCCCCTTTGCCCTGCACCAGATGACCGACGAACAGTGCGATTCCATGCTCGACACGCTTCACCAGTTCCTCGGTGAGCTATGACGCAGGATGAAGCGCAGCGAGCGCAGCAGCTCGACAACACGCTGTACGTGTTCGGCGGGGTCGTGGGCGACATCCGGCAAAAGACCGTCCGGGCCCGCCAGATGGCAAGTGAAGCCGAGCGCATCGCCGGCGTCCGGACCTCGGCGTGCAGCGAGCTGCTGAACCTCCTCTCCGCCCTCGAGGACATGGCCGAACAGGTGGGCCGATGCGCCGACAAATGGGCTAGGGCGGCTCGTGGGTGAACGACAAGACCCCCAAGCAAGACCTGAGAACGGTCTACCCGGACCTTGCCCCCAAGCCGGGCGAAGCCCCGCCGCGGGAGCATCGCGCGCCCCGGTCCCCGCGCCCTATGAACATCGTCCCCGAAATCGGGAAACACGGCCTTGCTGTCGGCAAGAACGGCAGCGGGAAAACGACCACCGTCGCCAGCCTGATTGTGCCGGCGAGTCAGGTGTACCCGGTCCTCGTTATCGACTCGAAGGGGGACGGCAGCCTGGAACAGTTGCCCGGCGCCCGCGTCGTCACCCTGCCCAAAGACATCGAATTCGATGGGCTCGAAATCTACAAGCCGGAAGGGCTGCTGAACACCAGCGACTACTTAGACGGCGTGCTCCAGCTCGCTTACGAAACCAAGCGCAGCATGTACGTCTACATCGACGAAATGTACCAGGTATGCAGCCGGCCTCAGCCGAGCCTGGGCCTATCCAACCTCCTCATGCGCGGCCGGCACCGTTCGGTCAATGGCCGGCCGGTGCGTATGTCTACCCTTATGTCCTCGCAGCGGCCGTCATGGATTCCCCGGCACTGCGGGACGGAAGCCACCTATTTCTACGTGCACGACCTGGCGCTGCCCGACGACCGGAAGCGCATGGCCGAGCTGACGGGTATGCCCTCCCTGGCGATGCAACCCGGGCCCAACCATGAGTTTTGGTTCTACAAGACCGGCATGGGCGAGCCCATTCTCTGTCGAATCAATAAGCGAAAGGAGTTGACGTGAGAGTACCCCTCGGGGACCGGATCGAAGCAGCACTATTCACGCTCGTCGTGCTCGTCGCCGTGCTGTTCATCCTCCGGCACAGTCCCCTTGCCCCTTACGCCGACCAGTACCTCTAAGGACCCTGCCCACCTATGTTCCGGCGCACATCGGCTCCCTCTATGCCCCGGACGGACCTCCGTCTGGTCTATCCCGATCTCGCGCCAATATCTATTCCACGGAGCAACGCCCCTATGGCAACAAAAGCCCCAGTCGGGAATGCGGGTCAGCCCGCTTCCCCAACCCCGGCCGATATGCAGATGAGCCCGGCCCAGGTCCGGGACCTCTTTCTGCAAACCGCCCTCTATTCGTCCCTCCCGATGGACCCGATTACGTGGTCACAGGGAAACACCATCACGATTAAGGTGCCTCAGACCGGCCTTGCCCACAAGATCAGGCTTGAGGTAACCCTCTCCATCACCGCGTCGGCCACCGTATCCACGGTCAACCAGCGGGCGCCGTACAACTTCATCACGAATATCGTGTATGTGGACCCCTCGGGCGTGCAGCGGGTCAACGCGAGCGCCTATGAGCTGGCCCTCCTCGACATCGTGAAGGATGTCACATACGACCCGTCCACGGGCAGTACCGCGACATGGGTCACAAATGCCAACGTCGCGGCGAATGTGTGGAATAACCCCGTCCCGGGCACCACGCCGGCCACCGTGTCGTTCTTCATCGACATCCCGATTGCCATGTCCGAGCTGGACACCCGCGGGTCCATCCTGCTTGAGTCGGCCACGTCCCCGTCCTTCATTCAGATCCAGATGGCAAACACCATCATCGCCGCATCCGGGATCGAGCAGCCCTACACCGGCGCTCAGACCATCTCGGCGCTCTCGGGCACGATCCAGCCCCGCTACTACTTCTGGGTCCCCACGTATGTCACCATCGGCGGGCGCAAGACCCTGCCCCTGCCGGTCAACGATCTGCAAGTCATCCATGAAATCATGGGACTCCGCAACAGTGCGGCCCTGAACACGTCAACCGACAACCGGATCACGCTCCCGACCGGGCGCAGCTACTACCGCGTGCTGGCGCAGCTCGTGAACAATGCGGCCTTTGTCGGCGGCTCGACGGCCGACGTGGCCGGGTACAAGTTCCAGCTTGACCAGCGCACGACCACGCTGAATGAATCCCTCCAGGGCTACTACACCCGCATTCGGCAGCTCCTCAACAGGGATTTGCCCTTGGGAGTGTTCCTGTGGGACTTCACCAAGCGGCCATTCGACAGCTCGCACTATGGGCAGCTTGACGCTATCCTGACGCTCGGCTCCAACGCCCTGACCTCCCCGTACGTCCAGGTGACCCGCGAGTGTCTGTACCAGGCACCGCAGGCGTAGGGGGGAATCATGGACCGTCTGAGCGATTTCTGGTCAACGGGCTTCATGGGTGAGAGCTACACCCAATGGTTCCTGTTCCTGCTCCTGTTCACGTTCCTGTGGACGGCGGCCGTATCGGCCAACGTCCTCATTCGGCGGGCGGCATAGGAATGGGTAACGCCGTGACGGGCATTAGCGCAGCGATGGGCGTCGGCGCCTGGATCATCGACCCGACGAACCTCGGGCCGCTCGTCCCGGTCATCGTGGGGGCGCTCGTGCTCCTGATTCCCGCGCTCACCCGGCTCTTGCAAGCCTGGATGGACGCCAAGACCGCAGCCCTCCACGCGGCCTCGAAAGCCGCGGAAGAGGCGCCGGTTCCCGAGCCCGTGAAACCCGCATGAACCCTACCGCGCTTCTGCTCCTCCTCCTCTCCGGTCTGGTCCTGTACCTGGGATTGTCCGGCCGTCTGGATGCTGTCTGGACGGCCGCCACCCAGGGCGGGACCGGCACCGGGGGCACGTCATCGAAAGGGAAAACCAAATGAGCAAGCGAACCCTGTACCTCGTGGCCGGCGGCGCCGCCGTCTGGTACTTCTTTTTCCGAGGCCGCTAGATGGCCGGGCATGTCGTCCTTTGGGCCCTGGGGGCGCTCGTGCTGCTCCTGCCCGCCGGGCGGCACCTATGATCCGCCTGGCCCTCGGGTTAATCGTGCTGTTGGCGGCGTGGCATGTCGCCATCCTGCACGACTACGTAACCGGGCTCGTGCTCCTCGGAGTGCTAGCCCTGGTCCTGAAAAATTCCTCCACCATCCTTAGCCAATTCAACGGAGTGTTTCACCCACATGCGAGCTGATATCGGCCTGTTCTTCTCGGCCCTCATGGCAATCGCCATTGTCGGGCTGCTCGTGCGCAACGGCGGCAATACGGCCAAGGTCGTATCGTCGTTCGGAAACGCCATCTCTGAGGACTTTGGGACGGTCATTACGGGCAACCCGCAGTTCTATGCCCAGTCCCACAACCCCACATGATCGAGCCTATTCAACCGGGCGCACCCCTCGACCTCGTTCACCGGATCAATCCCGACCGCAACCGCAAGCCGGGTTTCGGTGGCGAGCTGCAATACCTCACGGAAGCAGGCTGGCACCCCCTGTACCACGCCGGCGCCTTTGAGGCGCACGTCATCGCTGACTACCAGGCGAATCCCCTGCCCGGCACGCAGGCGGGCGCGGTGCAACGTGAGCTGTACCTGGAAGACATCACGTATGCAGAGGTATCGTTCTAGTGGACCGTATCAGGGAGTGGTGGAACGGGCTCCCGCAGGGCGGCAAAATGGCCCTCGGGCTCGGCGCCGCCGTGGGCGCGTTCTTCCTCTGGCGCCAGCTCCACAGCTCCTCTACGGGTAGCAGTTCCCTGATTACGGGGACGGGCTCGGACACGAGTACCGCCTATGGGCTCCCCCCGGGGCAGGACCCGCCGGCGTCCAGCGGGGCGAGCATTTCCTACCCGTCCAATACCTCGAGCAACGGGGACCCGCCGGCCACCCCTGGCCCCACGGGCAGCGGGAATACCGGCGGCCAGGCAGGGCAGGGCCCGACCGATCCGGCCGACGCGCCCGACGCGGAGCCGCCGGCGTCGATGCCGACACCGTGGCTTGGGCCGCCCACCACCGGGCCCATCCCGGCACCGCCGGCACCCACGCCGGCGCCGGTTGCCTCGCAGTTCACGCCGCCGCTGCCGCCGACGATGATTGTGCCCGGCGTCACCCCGCCGGGCGGGCTCGGCGCCTTTCAGCCGATGGGCGCCTTTAACCCCCCGACACCGCCCCCGCCACCCCTCGGCGGCGGGCAGACGATTGCCGACGCCTACGCCGGCGTGCCCTCGGGCATCGCACAGGTGCGCGTCGGGAATACGCAGTATCCCGTCCCTGAAGGCGGGCATTTCGGCGGCGGGGACGGCCGCGCCCAGTGACACAGCTCACCCGGCCGCTATCCGGCAGCCCCCCGGTAACGCAGGGTATCGGCCCGACGACGTTCACCGGGGAGCCGGCCGGGTATTGGTATCCCGATCAATCGATCGACTACTACACGCAGGGTGACGGCACCCTCATGCCCCACCTGCACTGCGGGATTGACTATGGAGTGCCATGCGGGACCCCCGTCCTGGCCGCGGCCGATGGAACGGTCACGTTTGCCGGGTGGGATACCACGGGGTTTGGGAATTGCGTCAAGGTCAACCACGGCGACGTGACGACCCTCTACGGGCACCTGTCGGACTTCCCCGTGCATGTCGGGGAACGGGTCACCCGCGGCGTAACCATCGGCCTCTCGGGCACGACGGGGAATAGCACCGGCTGTCATCTCCACTGGTCTGTCATTCGGGATAGTGATGGGCACTATGTGTCCCCTGTCCCCTACATGACGCCGGCGCCGGTTCTCCCGCCGGCGCCCCCTGACGGCATTAACCACGTACCCCCCTTTTCCGTCGTCACCGCTGCCGACGTGAGTCAATGGGATGGGCCCTCCGATCGTTTGCACCAGATGGGGCACTGCGGCCCGGGCACGGCCTTTACCTGTGACGCCTGGATGCACGGGGAGCCCGCGACGGATGTCGTCACGGGCCAGGTTGACCGGCGGTGGTATCACATTCAGACCGGCGGGTGGGTCAAATCGGCCCGGGTGCGAGGGAACGCGCCGGGGAGCACCCCGTGACGATTGTCTCGCAGCAATTCGTCACGAGTGAAGACGCCAAATTCGGCGTCCCCGACTGGATAGGCTTTCCCCTGATTGCCGCTGAATCCTCCTTCCAGAGTGACGCCGGCGCGGGAACGGAGCACCAGGGGCTATTGCAGCTCTCTTCGGACTATCCCGGCGTCACCAGCGGGACGAACCGCCTGGACCCGACGCAAAACCTTGATATAGGGCTCCCCCCGGTCGCGGCCGCCTTGAAGACCTACGAGCACCTTCACCCCGCATTCAATCCGAACGCCCCCGATAACGACGCCTATAACTACGTCCTCACGCATTCCGGTCATCCGGAGTGGGACGGCACATGGGGCAATCCCTCGCAGCAACCCGAATTCGAGAAAACGTGGACGATGTATTCGGGGAACAGCACGGGGATTAATTGGGGACCCACGAATGCCGCAGGCCAGGCGCTCAACGGGGCAGCCGACGCGGCCGGCAACCTGCTGAATCAAGGGGTAAACGACCTGCCTGGCGTGCAAGGGGTGAAATCCCTCTTTGGCGAGATTTCGAGCCTAAAGGACCTCACGAAATGGGCGAGCAGCCACCCCGGCACAATCGCTGTGGTCGCCGGCGCCCTGCTCGTGTTCCTGGCGGTGAGTCTCCATCTGATCCAGCAAGAGGCGCCCCCCGTATGAACGCGCGTCGAACGGCCGTCGCCTTTGGGCACCGTCTGAGCCAGCCCGATACCGGCCGGTGGCTCGTGATCGGGCTGCTCGGTATCATCCTCTGGCTCGCTGCCCGCGGCCGCCTCGTGGCCGTCGTGCAGGCGATGGAACAGGGGAACGGCGGGGGCGGCGATGGCAGCGGGACCGGCGGCACCGGGACGGGCGGCCTCACTCCCTCCGCGAGCTATGACCCGGCCCAGTGGCAGACCCCGAGCGGGTATCCCAGTGCCGCGGAATTCCTCACCGTGGCCCCCACGTCCTATGCATCCGGGTTTTCTGTCCCCGGCGTGGCACAGATCGACTCACAGGGCATCCAGGCGGAAGGGGGCAGCTACGCCTATGCTGACTGGGATTACGGGGTGCCCTACGGGTCGTCCGTCCATCTGCCCGGGACCTCGGATACGAAATACACCATCCTCCCGACCAAATGGGGGGACCCACACCGGACGGTGGTCGCGCAAATCCAGAACGGCCCCGGCGCCGGCGGCATTGTCGAATTTCTCCACCTGTCGATGGACAACGCGCAGCCCGGGAGCACCATGCACGGCGGGCAGATTATCGGCCAGTCGGGCTACCCGCAGGGCCCGGACGAATACGGGGCAGGAAACCACCTGGCCGTCGTCCCTGACCCCGTGGCCGGCAAGTGGCTGCAAACCCTGAACTAAGGAGCAGTGCGAATGGGCAAACGCGGTAGTGAACACGTCGATACCTATAACGAATACGGGCCCCTGGAAGGGACCGACCTCGCAGCGAATGCGGCGAGCATCAAAGACTTTCTGGTTAACCTCCTCAACCCCTACCAGGCGGGGCGCCAGATTCGGTATTTCCTCACGGCCTCAATCTTCCCGGCAACCCGGACCTGGGATGCCTCGGGCCAGGTGTCATGCCCGGGGAACAGCCCGCAACAAATCGAGCTGAACCTTCCGACGCAGATGACCTCCCTGGAATTCTGGAATTACGACACGACGAACAACGTGCTCGTGACCCTCCTCGGCATCAGCCGGCGCCCCTTCCTCCTCAGCGCCAATAGTTACTACGCGATGGACATTTCCGGCCCCCCGCAAGTCCTGGTGCGCATCGACAACAACAACGGGGCGGCCGTCAACGTGCAGGTGAAGGCAAATGGATTCTAAAGACGCAGTACCAAGCGACGGCGGCACGCGAGAGGGGTACCCGGTCAGGGTCGTATCGCATCCCCTCACCACGACGTATCCGATCTATGAGGCTCCCATTAATGAGCCTCACGGGCTCGATTCCCTCGAGCTGATGGAAACCTTCAAGTTTGTCGGACGCCGCAAGCGGGGCCGCAGGGTCGTATGAGCATCGGCGCCCCGCCGCCGGCGGGACCCAAGACCACGGTCCAGCGGTGGAACCCCTCCACGACGTCGTGGAACACGTTTCAGGGGCTCTACTACACGGCTCGCTCTATCCAGATCGACAACGCGAGCCCGATGACCGTCTACGTGGTTTTTGGGTCCATTCAGCCGGTGACGGACGCCGTAACGAACTGGGATATGCTGGTCCCGCCCTGGACCTCCGTCGTGGAGCCATGCAGTACGGATCAGATCACGCTCTATGCCGCCGCCGCGGCCAAGACGAACCTCTCGGGCGCCCGCATCCGGCTCTTTGCCAGTGAGGCGCCCCGGCCGAATTGGTCATGGAATATCCCCGCATTCGGCACCGCTCGCAACGTCCAGGCAGTAGGCGGGGCGGCCGTGTTCTATGGGTCCACCTATAAGCAGAGCATCGCTGCCCTCGGCATCCTGAAATACTCCACGATCAATGTGCGGCCGCCGAATCAAACGTTGGGCGTGATGGCATGGAACCTGGGCACGACGGACCTGTACCTCATGGTGTCGGGGGACGGCACCGCCGGGAACCTGACGCCGACCTCGGGCTATGCTGACCCCGGCTCGCAGAATATTCTGATACCCGCCGGCGGGTGGCTGTCCCTGCCCCTGTGGCTGGATGCCCTATGGGATGCCTGGCTGACGAATGCAAGCAATTCGGCGGCCGGGGCGGGTCAGATCGCGTGTTGGGGTTTCTAGATGATTAGCCCGCAGTATTTCGCATCGGCCGGCTCGGGAGGGGTGACGCCCATTCAAGACCAGGTGCTCACGCTGAGCGGCGCCACCATCACGTTTTCGGCCATCCCGCAAACCTTTCGGCATCTGCTTCTGCTGACCAGTCTCCGCGGCATCGGGGGCGCGTCCACCTTCTTTTTCGCACTCATGCGGATCAACGGTGACGCGACGGCCGTCTACTCGGACCAGCGACTCTATGGAATCGGCGCCACCGCAACGTCAGCGGAGGGCCTGAGCGGAAACGCCGCCGCCGCGGCCTTTGAAACGCCGGTGACCGCAGAGGCAAACGCCTTTGCAAAGGGGGCCATCTGGATTCCGGACTATACGGCCGCGGAAAACACCACATGGGACGCGACCACCGCATGCACCCTTGGCAACGTATCGGGTGGGGGCGCCGTGGCGACCCTCATGGGAACGCATCATGCAGCCGCCGCCGTCACGAGCCTCTTACTTCTCAGTTCTACCGGCGGATTCGTCGCCGGCAGCCGCGCAACCCTCTATGGACTCAGCTAAAGGAGTATGACATGACCGATCAACCCGCACCCTTGACCGACGCGCAAAAGCAGTGGATCGAGCAAGCCCTTGAGGCGGCCGGGGTCGTCCCCACGCCGGAAGCGGTGGCCCAGGTCGCACAGCAAGCCGGCCCGCCCCCCGTCGCTGACCCTACGCCTGGGTCCGATTCCACCCCCTCGACTGAGCCGGCCGCCGTGGACCCTACGCCGGCCGCCGATGCTCCTGCGGGTGCGGCTCCCGCCGATTCGGGCGCAGCGTCTACAGCCCCCGCGACTGAGCCAAACCCTACGGAAGCGCCGGCTTCATCTGCCGGCGCTGCGGTAAGTGGCACGCCCGCTGGCAGTTCAGCTACGCCGACTGAGCTCGCACCCCTCACGCTCCACGACTGTCCCGTGTGCGGCAACGCTGACATTAACACCAGCGTCCAGGGCAGCGGCATCGTCCTCTCCTGCCTCAACTGCGGGTCCACCCTGGACATTCAACCCTATGCGCCTTCCCAGTAGGAAATACCAAGCCCATGTTCGACGCGACGGCCGCAAGGTCGCCGTGTCGTTCTGGCGGGGCGGGAAAGCCCTCAAATGCCCGACGTGTGAGCAGACCGTGAAGGTCAACGGCAAGACCGGGAACGGGACGGCGACCCTCTCATGCGGCTGTAAGAAGCGGGCCATGCCCGTCGCACAGATGGAAGCGGTGATGACCCGCCTTGAGAAAGGGGACCTCTCAGACCTATGAAAACACCCGGTGAGAAGTTCCATGACTGGCTTGAGCCAAATCAAGAGCTGGTGACCATCGTACTCCTGCTCTGTGCCGGCATCGCCATCTATACCGCGCTCTTTCAGCGGGACGCCGTGGTACGGACAGCCGTCGCTCTCTGGTTGCTGTTGCCGTGACGAACCTTGCACTCCCCCTCCCCACCGGCC
>Ga0213882_10000424_pt1 | contig 14423 bp, 15 predicted proteins | sample BarmaccoBMER_R09_FD_160106 | JGI IMG/M metagenome (GOLD analysis project Ga0213882, IMG submission 160106) | Barbacenia macrantha exposed rock microbial communities from rupestrian grasslands, the National Park of Serra do Cipo, Brazil - ER_R09 ...
CCCCTTTGTCCGACTTGCCGGAGGTGGTGACCGGACGTTTCACCGCCCGTCCGTTCACTACCACAAACACCGCTCCGTTTTCGACCGCGCTCGCGGGAACGACGACCACACGCTTGCTCGAGGTCGCCGGCTGCGCAGGAGCGTCGTTATAAAACACTACGGTAGCGTTCATGTCCGGCCGTAGAAAGCCGTCGGGCTTCTCGACGCGAACCTTCACTTGCACGGTCGCTTTGGCTCGGTCTGCTTCCGGAGAAACCTGTTCGATAAAGCCCGGGTACTTGCGATCCGGGTAAGCGTCGGTGGTGATCGTGCCCTTCTGGCGATCTCCGAGCTTTCCGAGATCGTTCTGACTGATATCGAGCTCCACCTGCAGATCGTTCAAATCGGCCATGGTGACGATATAGCCTTTCGCGCCCTTATCGCCGACGAAGCCGGTCGTGATGAACTCGCCTTTCTCGACGTTGCGGTCGAGAATGGTTCCCGAAACAGGCGCTTTGATGACGGTATTGTCAAGTTGATCTTGGGCGTAGGCCAGCGCACCGCGCGCCTGTTCGATCTGGCCCTTAATCTGGTCGATTTCCTCTTTGCGAGGCCCGAGCACTGCAAGGTCGAGCGTTCGCTGAAGACTGGCGACTTTGGAGATATCCCCGTCGTACTTCGCCTGCGCGTCGTCGAGCGCCTGCTTGGCCAGTACGCCCTCTGAGACCAGTTGCCTGGTTCGGTCCAAAGTGGCTTTCGAATCCGCGAGGTCCGCTTTCGCCTGATTGACGTCCGCACGGGCCCTTTGAATCTCTTCAGGACGGGAGCCATGCTCATCCTCGGCAAGTTTGGCTTCCAAATTTGCCAACTGCCCCTGCTGCTGCACGACCTGCGCGCGGTATTCGTCGTCTTCAAGCCGGACCAAAACCTGCCCAGCCTGCACTCTGTCGCCTTTATCAACGCCAATCCAAGCCACGCGGCCGTTCACTTTGGATGCGACTTCGATTTTATGAGCGGCGATGATATAACCGGTTGCGGTCAGAACGACTTGCTCGCCAGCGGCAGATGACATCATAGGCGACTGCACCTGGATGGTCTCGACCGGAGTGGCGGCGTTCAGCTTCTTCACCGCGAATACCGCGCCGATAGCAGCAGCCGCAATCACAATAGCGATCGCGATTAGCTTGCCGATTGCCTTCGGCTCGCGCTCTCGCCTCTGCGACCTATCTATCCGTAAACTCTTAAGCTCTGTTTCCATTTCCTAATCCGAGGTTCGCTAGATTTCGCGCAGCGCCGTGAGTATCTCCTTTCGGGCCGCCTGCCGGGCCGGCAGCAGGCCTCCGACTGCCCCCAGAAGCAGCGAAAAAATAATGCCTATAGCCATCACATCGGGTCCTATCCGGAAATTGAAACTTGTCTCGCTGAACGTCACAAAGTTTCCGAGTCCGGTGGTCACGGTGTTTAAAGGCAGCACTAGAAGGCAGGCGAGAATCCCTCCGACTAGCGAGAGCAGCAGCGATTCAATAAAGAAACTCCACAAAATACTGCCGCGCGGAAAACCGAGTATCCGGAGGGTTCCAATTTCTTTTGCCCTTCGGGCCACTGCGGCGTACATGGTGTTCATCGCTGCAAAACAGCTCCCGACGGCCATGATGATGCACACGAAGTAGCCCAGGAATTGGACCGGCCTAGCGGAAACAGTTTGTGCATCGTAATAATCCTTCTCGCTCATCGCGGTCACGTTCAGGCGCCGGTCGGCCTCAAGCGATTTGATTAGGGCGCCGGCCGTTACTGCGTCGCTCGCCTGCACTACAGCGGAGCTATATGTATCCTGCCGGTTAAAATCCGAGGCCACCTGGACCCCATCCGCAAAGATTTCGCTGTTCACGGCGCTGTCACCCGCATCCATAACGCCAACGACGGTCCACAAGCCACGTCCGAATCGGAGTTGCTTGCCCATGCGCGCGTTCGGATAGCGCTTGGCGATGTCTTTACCGACTGTGACCTCTCGCGCTGCCGGATTAAACCAGCGGCCGTCGACGATTCTCAAATGGCGCATCTGGATGCCGCGCTGGGATAATCCGCGCAGCGTCACATTGGAGCCTTCGGCATTTTCAACGCTCGGAAGATTGATGACCGACACCACCTCGAGCGACGCCATCGGCTGGCCATCGGAGCCGGTGGCGATACCGGGATAGGCTTTGACGATCTGAAACTGCTGCTGCGTCAATAGGCTGGTCAGTTCCGCGTTCCCGCCCTTCCGCATCACCAGCACATGAAGCGGATTGGCGGTTGAGGCGAATGCCCGCTCCAAGCCCGAAACTAAGCCGAGGACCGCTAGCAGAACGGCAACCGTCATGGCGATGCCCGCGGCGGTCATGATGGTAGTCGTCTTGCGCACGATCAGGTTGCGAACGTTGTAGGTGACTGGAATGGCCATGAACAGTCCTATCCGGTATAGCGAAGCGAGTCCAGAATATTCGTCCGGGCGGCGTTCCAGGCCGGGACGAACGAACTAACGATACCAATCAAGATTGCAACTCCAAGCGCGATGACGATCGTTATGGGAGTGATTGACAGCCCGTTCAATTGGGGCATGAATGCCGCCGCCGCCTTTCCGACTCCAATGGTCAGGAATGACGCGAGGAGGAGTCCGATGATTCCACCGATCAGGGCGATCGTGATTGCCTCACCAATGATGATTCCGAGAATGGTGTCGTTATTAAAGCCGAGCGTCTTAAGCACGCCCACCTCTTTGATCCGTTCGCGGACGGACATCGCCATCGTGTTGCCCGATACAAGGAGGATCGTGAACGTCACCGCAGCGCAGATGCTCAGCAGGAAGAGCTTAATATTTCCGATAAACGAGACGAAACTAAGCGCGAACTGCTGCTCCGATTCGGTCTTGGTCGGGTACGAGGATTCCCTGGTCATCGCATCTACAGCTTGCGCGATTCGGGGTACATCGTCGGGGCTGTCGGCCAGAACCGCCAGCACGCTGATGAAGTTGCGGCGTCCGAGCGGAAGGGCATCTCGCAGATAATCGTAGTTAAAAAACAAAGTGTCGAGTGCGTCAGGGTCATAAAAGATACCGACAACTTTGAGATCCAGGTTCACTGGATATATGTCGCCCTGAAGTGTAATGCGGTCGCCCAGATGGAAATTCAGTTTTTCGGCGAGGTCCCGGGACACAACGCAGCCGGTGCGGTCAGTGATGAATGCTCGCCGCTGGTCTTCCGGCATTTCCATTTGTGTTCGGATGCGCAGGAACGGCTTGGGCTCGACACCCATGCGCGCGAAGAAGTTTTTCGTATCCCGGTTGTCTTTATAGGTCCCTCCGAACCAGTTCCAAACCGAGATCTCCCTCACCCCGGGCAATCTGCGAACTTTATCTTCATAGGCGACCGGCAGCGGTTGAGCGAGAGAAACCTTATGTCTCACCACCAGCCGCAGCGCTTGGCCGGGCGTCTCCTGGCTGAAGAACAGCGCGTGGTACATCGCGATCAGAACGCCCAGAAGGCAAAGCGAAACAGCGATACTGGAGATGGTCAAAATGCTGCGCCTGCGATTCCGCAGACTGTTTTTAAAAGCCAGGGAAAAATATCTGAACAAAACTTGCTCCCCCTTCTGGTAGCGTACCGTAGTGTTTCGAGTCGGAGCCTTACTGCGACGAAGGCCCGGAAGTCTCGGATGCAACGCCCAAAAGCGGATACGAATGGCCAATCGGTCAGGTTCGAGAGAATCGGCGAATGACGTGGCAGGAGGGGGATGAGGCCTTTATGAGGCGTGCCATCGAGCTCGCTCGGAGGGCTGAAGAAGCGGCTGAGGTTCCGGTGGGAGCGGTCGTGGTACTTGAAGGCCGAATTATCGGGGAAGGTTGGAACCGACCGATCTCGTCGCGCGACCCGGTATCGCATGCGGAAATCGGTGCTTTGCGGGCGGCCGCGAGCTCGATCGGCAATTACCGGCTGCCGAACACCACGTTATACGTCACGCTGGAGCCATGCGTCATGTGCGCCGGCGCCCTTGTGATCGCACGAGTGGAGAGATTGGTGTTTGCAGCGAGGGATGTCCGCTTCGGAGGAGTGCGGAGCAAATTCAGGTTGGCCGATTCAGATCTGCTGAATCACCGGGTGAGGATCGAGGAGGGACTGCTGGCAGCGGAATCGGGAGAACTGCTTTCTAGGTTTTTTCGCCAGCAGCGTTCTAAGCAGAAGTGAGAAATCGAAGGGCCGGTCGCCGCCAGACATCCAGCCCCTCGGAATACTCGCCTTATGCCTTAGGCAGCCTTTTTCACGGGGAATTTCAAGATGGGCCGCGGTTTGGGATGGGGCTCGCTTTCCACCGGGAATGGAGTGACTGTCGCAGCCACTCGCTGCTGGCGTCCCGTGCCATTGAAGTATTCGTCCAAAGGGAAGAGCGGATGCGGTTCGAGTTCCCGAAATGTCCTCCCGAGCTTTTGCTCAATGCGGTACACCTCGTGAAAAAAGGTGCCCCGGTCGATTTTCAATCGATTGCAGCAGAGCTTCCAGTCGGCGCCCAGCAGAAAATGAAATTTGAAAACTTTGTAGGCCTGGTCATCTAATACACGTCTGGAGACGAGGCAGAAATCTGCGATAAATTCCTCGTTTTTCATTCCCCAAACGGACTTCCGCAGGCGTCCGGGGTTGGCTTCTAGCGAGACACGGCTGACGTATTTTTCCTTCAAGGCGCAAGTGCGAAAGCGCGCATTACAAGCGCGGAAGATGGCCCGGAACACACAGTTGCAAGGGGTCGACGCCCCTGCTCTTCCTTGCCGGAGACCGAGACCATAGCAATAGGTGCAAGACTGCTGAGCTAAGGCCAGCGTTTCTGAACGAGTCCACTGCATTATTTTTTATTTCCCTCCGTACACCCCATTTATGGGTGCGGGCGGCGTCTGTTATGAACTAACGATATGGTACTTTCCTGTCGGGCACAAAAACTCGTGGCGAATCTTTTTAAGAGTTCTCCGGTAGTTTTTCCACTGGTCTATGACAACCCTAAGAACTCCTATCGTTTGGCCGGAAAATGGGCGACGACTTGCACCCTTGTAAAATCGACCAGTTTCTAGGAAACTAGATGCACTCTATTTCAAAGTGAAATCAGTACTAAACCAGGAAAGCCTTTCGTTTGAGATGCTTTTATCGAGATTCCGGGACCATGTCAACGAACGGATCCAAAACGGAGAATGCACAGAGCGAGGGTTGGCGCGAATCCTTGGCATTTCACAGCCTCAGGTTCACAACGTGCTGAAAGGCGCGCGCAGACTGCAGCCACGGTTTGCGGATCGATTTCTGACGAAATTCGGAATGTCGCTGCTCGATCTGCTCCAGGATTCGGAACTCTACGCTGAAATCGACTATCGGAAGGACAAGGGCGTATCACGGGAGAGTAGTTTGCCACCCCGGAAGCCCGCGGGGCGGCAGCTATTCGAGCAAGCGGATCAGGAGAAACTCAGCTAGAAGAGTCCCTTTAGGGTCTGCTCAGCCGTTCGGATAAATCTGATCCGCAAGAGCCGAGTGCTCAGTCTCAAGTCACCCGCCAGACCTGTACCGAATTGGACCTCAATACCGATACGAGACACGAAACAGCTCCCTAGTTGTTCCGGAATAGGAGTCGGAAGCCGAAGTCGTGCGCGTCCGGCGTTCGACGCAGCCCTCTCTTTTCGATCTAACTGACTATCACAAATAGACTTCTTGTCTCCTCGCAAGGGTCCTCCCGTGCCTGGTGGAGGAGGTGCGTTTTCCCCGGCTGCGATGCCGAACGCAGACGCGTTTGGCCCGGGAGGACACATGAACGCCGCCGCCACCAAGCGAGCTTTCTCCAGATCCGTTGAATCCGAGGATTATGGCCGAAGAGATCAACTGATTTCGGAACATTTATCACTGGTTTCCGGAATAGCAAGTCACATCCAGAAATCCGTGCCAGTACATATTGAACTAGACGATCTCATTCACGCCGGCACGATGGGTCTATTCGATGCGGCTACGAAATACCGCGAGGACCGGGAGGTCACCTTTGCCACCTATGCCAAGCATCGAATCCGCGGCGCGATCCTCGATTACCTCCGTCAGACGGACTGGGCTTCGCGCGACCTAAGAAAGCGTCAAAAGCAATTGGAGACGGTTACACGAGATCTGAAGGTCAAGCTGAATCGGGATCCAAGCGAAGCCGAGCTCGCGGAGGCAATGGGGCTCTCGCCACGACAGTGGAAATCTCTACAAGTCGATCTGCGCTCGTTGGCAAAAGGCGTGACCTCTTTGGATATGGCGGACAATTCGGACCAGCCGCACCTGGAGCCGCCTGGTCCTGAAGCACAGGGTCCCGACCGTCTCTTCGCGCGCGCCGAGCTGCGCGATCACCTAAATAGCCTGATGAATACCCTGCCCGCCCGCCAGCGGCAAGTCATCAGCCTGTACTACATCGGCGACTACACCATGCGTGAAATTGGGGGAATGCTCGGAGTGAACGAGAGCCGCATCTCTCAAATTCATCGCTCGGCGTTGGAGCGTATGCAAGTAGCGCTCGAGCAGAGCGGGATTCGCTCGGCCGCTGCGTACTGAGCCGGCTCTTACAGCAGTGCGACAACCAACGATACTGTTGAAAAACTCTGTTCAGCAAAGGGAGCGCCGTGGCCGAATCTTAAATTTGGCGCTGCGATAGTTTTAGAGAAATGACCGTCTCAGGCCATTGCTATCCTTGGCTCTTTCGATTGGCTCAGGTGTCTTATAAGCCGTTTGACGTTCTGGGCCGTAGCCGCCAAAATGAATTGCTCCTTCGCGTTTCGTAGACCCCGCAGCCGAACTTTGCGAAGCCGGATTTGATTGCGGAGTTCGGAGAATAACGCCTCGATCTTGTTTCGAGTGCGCCGAGCGATTGCAAATTCCGGTGTTTGACTGAGCTTACGGACGTGCTCGCGCACGTCTTCATACCAATTGACTCTGAGCGTACGGCGAGTCGCAGAAGGCGTGCACGCGGGCTTGTGGGAACAGTTTCGGCATCGCGACGGCTTTGCGCTGTACGTAAAGCCCTGTGAACCTCGACTCAACCCGATGTAGTGAAGCAAATGGCCTGCTGGACAGCGATAAGCGTTTTCTTCCGGGACGTGAGTAAACTCATGCTGCGTGTAGAAGCCCTTTGTTTGTTGCTTTCGGTCCAATACGGGTATGTACGGCGTCATCTGCCGATTCGAAAGCCAAGACAGGAACTCACCCGTGCCATAGCTCTTGTCGGCAGTAACGCTGACCGGTCGCAGCCCAAAACGTTCTTTTGCTCTTTCCAGCATCTGCCGGGCCGCAACGATCTCTTGGCTGAGCCGTGCTGGAGTCGCCGCAACGCCCGCAATGATGCAGCTTCGATTGTCGATCAGATAGTTGTCGTAGTAAGCGAACTCTGAAGTTCCTCGCTTGCTCGACAGTGCGGCTTCCGGATCGGTTATCGAGATCTTCATGGGTGGCGAGTTCCGATACGTGCGGCACAGTTCGGGTTTATCTTCGGCTTCGGACTAGATGAATTGGAGGTCTGCGCCGGCTGCGCGATAACGTTCTCGCGCTCGACCTGCTCGACGTACTCGCGCACGCTGCGATTGACTTTAGCAGCCTCTGGCAATTGTTCACGGGTGATCGTTCGGTCAGGACTGGGATCGGCGCGAATCTGCGTGCTATCGACTGAGAGATCGACACCTTTTAATAGTCCGACGTTCATACACTGCTGGACGATGCGCTCGAAGAGTTCAAGGAAGATTGGCGATTCTTGAAACGGCCGTGTCGATTTTTGGAGAATGTCGAATGATGAGGAATCTCTTGATCGAAGCCAAGGCCAGTAAACCAGCGATAAGCGAGATGCATCCCGATGTCTTCGACCAGGCGGCGCTCACTCGTGACTCCGTACAAGTAGCCGATCAAAAGAATACGAAGTAGGACTTCGGGACCAATCGAAGGACGCCCGTGTGGCTATAGCTCGCCTTCACGTTATCGCGCACGAACGTAAAGTCGATATGTCGGTCCACGAGCCGTAGCAGATGATCCTCTGGAACATGGTCTTCGATCCTGAAGTAGTAAAACAACGACTCAGAACGAGTTTGTTGACCCATCATAACGAGCAGCACGCCTCCACCGAAATCAATCGAGAACGACATCAAGAAGCTCGATAAGAAGACGTTCACGAAGACGCGAACGTCACCGAAACATTGCGGGAAACAATTGTTCTTATTCTCTTGTTAGGTTTGTGAACCCCTGCTGATCGCCATGTACGGTTCGTCGGAGGGGTCGGACACAGGTCGAATACATTAGGCTAGCTCGATGTCAATCGCGATGAATGGGCAATCGGGTCCGATGCGGATTGCAAAGTTTTGCCACCAGAGGTATTGGACGACTCGTCGATACATTCGCCAGAGCAATTATTAACGGGGTGCGGCGGGACTCATCGGAACGACGATGCTCTTGTCGTCGCGATTCATCAGTACTTCGCCATAGAAGTCGTCCTTCGGCTTATATCCCCGGACTCCCGGCGCAATCGAATAAACTCCTTTCGCCAAGCCCCGAAATTCAAAGCTGCCGTTTTCTGCGACCGGCGCAATCTGACTATCGAAACCAGCATCAGAAGAAAGCGTCACGTGCATGTCCGGTGGAATTGGTTTTCCATCGGACAGCACAACTTTGCCTCGCAGCGTATAGGCAGTCCGCAGGTTTATGGTGCCCACGTTCACCTCTTCCCCGTCGTCCTTTGTCTCAATTGGCACGGCGTCACCAGCCAGTCCACGGGCCGCAAGTGATTCCATCTTCGGATACACGTACCAGATCCTTCCGGCAGGAATATTTGTGATTGCAAACGTCCCATCATCTTTTGTGCCAGTGCGAACCTCCGGGAATACCGTTCCCGACATGCGGCTGTGTACGAATACCCCGATTTCAGCATTCCCCGCTGGTGTACCGTCAGGCTGCAACAGGCGGCCGCGGAGCGTTGCGCCTTGTGTAACAGTGATCGTTCTCTTCTCCGGCCCGGTGGACAGCGTTACCAGCTTTGGCGCCATCGCACGCGGAGAAACGTTCAGCGTAATCTCGACGGCAGGTTTGGCATAGGCAATCTCAAACTCACCGTGTTCGTCCGTCGCCGCCAGCGGCTGAATCCAATCCGGAGAATCGTCTGGGCCAAACGATCGGCCACGCCCTCGCGGTCCATTGAACGTAACCCCCTGCTGCTCGACTACGACATCCCTGAGCGGGTTTCCGTGGTCATCGACAATACGGCCCCGTACCGACTGCGACGGCTCTGCCACGACAGCCGCCGGTTTTAAAACCCCATCGGCGGCGGATCCCTTTGAAGGATCTACTTTATCGACGAAGACCGTTCTATATCCATTCCTCACAATCAGCAATTTGAAAACAAGCTCGGGATTTAGCCCTGGTATCGAATACGTGCCCTCAGCATTGGTTATCGCTCGCTTGCCACAATCCACCCAGCAAGTCGGGCAATACACGCTGTAACCGTGTCTAGCCCGCGCCTCGTAAACCAATACGGTTGCGTGTTCAACAGGTTTGCCGTCGCCGCCCACGACTTTTCCGTTCAGCGTCGCGCGTTCCGCAGCTCCTGGAGCATGCATTGCAATCAGGGCCCAAATAGCTGGGGCGGTGAAGAATCGGTAGGGCATATTGTCTGTTTGTTACCACAAACAAATCGTGAACGGAAAGCTTTTCCATACGTCTAGGCTTCCGACAAAGAGAGATCTCTACAGGGCGCCAGCGGCTTAGAAGCGGAGCAGCAGAGTTTTTCAACAGCATCCAACGCTATTGGACCGATAATCTGTAGGGCAGAATCCGGAGCATGCCACCGCGAAGGAAGGCAGTGCTGGGCAAAGCGGGCAAAGCTTTCCGGATTCTGCTTTCCGCAGCAGCATCTTCGATCGACTGCGGCGATTGAGTCAGGATCTCGAACAGCGTTTTGCGAGGCGGATAGAGCACCAGGTTCGTTTCTCCAGCCGCGTAAAGATGCGCTCTTTGGCGGACCAGCGCAATGGCTTGGTCGAGGCCGCCGAGAGTATCCACCAGTCCGTTACCGAGAGCTTGCTGGCCCATCCAAACCCGCCCTTGAGCGAGTTGATCAATCTGGTCGTAGCTCTTCCGCCTCGCGCTCGCGACCTTCGACACGAACTGCTGATAGGTTGTCTGGATCATTTCGTGCAGCTTTTCTCTCGCAGCGTCAGAGAGCGGTACGGTGGCGGCCGCCATGTCCGCCATCTTGCCGCGCGTCAGGATATCTTCCTGAATGCCGAGCTTGTCGTACAGGCCCTTCAGCACCGGGCGTGCGTACAAAACCCCGATTGAACCCGTGATGGTGTCCGGATAGGCTATGACCGGGTCGCCCGTCATCGACATGAAATAGCCGCCCGACGCTGCCACGTCCGACATTGAGATGATCAGCGGCTTCGCGCGGCTAAGCAACTTCAGCGCGTGCAGGATGTCGTCGGAGGCAACCGCGTCCCCGCCCGGCGAGTCGATGCGAACGATAACTCCTTTGACACCCCGATCGTTCCTGACCTGTTCCAGTACCTTGGAGAATCCGCCAGAGGAGATGAGATTCGGCCCTCCGAACTCGTTGTTCGGGTTACCAGCGACTATGTCGCCCTCACCGACGACCAGGGCGATCCGGTCCCCTTGGCCGGGGGCGGCGCGAAAATACGTCCGGAGGGGAAGCTTAACCAGGCGCTTCGTACCCGTGCGTCTTTCGAGATCGCCATATACCTCGTCCTCATACGCGAGCTGATCCACCAGCCCGGCTGCTTTGGCTTGACTTGCCACAAACGGGCCATTATCCACCAGCCCCCGGACTTCATCGGCCGCCCTATGGCGTGCCTGCCCAACGGTGGAACAAAAATCACCATAAAGCTGGTCGAGCACCTGGTTCAGCACCTCGCGGGTTTCCGGTGACATCCCGGTTTTTGTAAAGATGTCACCCGCATCTTTGTACCGTCCGATGTGGTCCACCTGTACTTGGATTCCCAGTTTGTCGAGCGTACCTTTGAAATACATCTCCTCCAAAAGAAACCCTCGCACTTCGAGCGAGTCATCGGGAGAAAGGAAGATCTTGTCGGCGGCGGAGGCCAAGTAATACTCATGCGAACCAGGAGATTGCAGGAACGCATACACCGGCTTTCCGGATTTCTTGAAGTCCAGGATCTCCGTCCGCAGTTCCTGTAGTTTGCCCCAACCAGTCACAAGTCCACGCGGCTGAAGGAGGACAGCTTTAATTCGGCTATCTTTGGCGGCCTGGCGAAGAGAGGTCCAAACGTCTCGTACAGTCGGAGGACTCTGGGATTGAATGAATGGGACGGGGATATCGACCGGCGCAGCTTCGGGAATCTCGCCGCTCATTTGTAGAACGAGGACGGAGTTATTCGCGACACTCGGCGTCTTGCTCTCGAAAATGCGTCCGATGGCGAAAACCACGACCAGGCCGCCTACCACTGTGATTACGATTCCGACCAGCACTCCGACAATGAATTTCCACATAGATGAGCGACCGCTCCCAAGTGAAGAGTAGCAGGAGCGGGAGGAAACGAGCGCCTTTGAAGTACGAAATGGAGCTAACGAGTCACCGGGACGGTGATGAGACCAGTACGAGCAGCGTACTCGATCAGGCTAGCCCGATTATGGATATCAAGCTTCCGCATCAAATTCAGCTTGTGCGCTTCGACCGTCTTGACACTCAAGCCCAATTCCGCAGCCACTTCCCGGACCGTTCGTCCCTCACCCAGCATACGGACTACTTCCTGCTCTCTGGCAGTCAGAACAGAACCCTTTGAAGCTGGATTAGAGGCAGCCAGAGCCTGCAGATCGGCAATTGCCGGTGAAATCGTCATAGTGCTCCCGTCCTCAGCCGAAATCACCTGCCGAACGCCAGCCAGCAGTTGCGCCGGCGGGCTATTGCGGAGCATATAGCCGCGGGCTCCGGCGGCAATAGCTGTTTGGAGTTGTTGTTCGTCATCCTGATCGGTAAGGAACAGCAGGGCTGCCCTGGCCAATTCTCCCTGCCTGATCGCAACCAACGATTGGTGGGAGGCTGGTTCAAGCAAAGCCAGATCCATCACAATGACTTCCGGTCTGAGGAGGCCGGCTTTCAGGATGGCATCGGAAAAATCTGTTGCCTCTGCTACCACCTCCAGGTCTGGTTCAGCCGAAAGCAGAGCGCCCAATCCGCGCCGGAACAACAGTTGTCTATCGGCTATCAATACTGTGTTGAGTCTTTTACCGCGTCGCAAGGCCGTTTCTTCCAGTCACTTACGCTTATCGGCTTTAGATGGGGAAATTGGAGAGAAGTGTTTTGGCCCTATAAGCCGGAATTCTTAGCTCTGCGAGGCGGGCGCGCACTGGTGTTGCCGGCGTTCTCGAGCAGTTTGATCGTATTAGCGTCCCCAGTCTCCCTGGCCCTATCCAGCGCGGTCCGTCCGATACGGTCCTTTACGTTCGCGTCGGCTCCGTTATCGAGCAGCGCCTCCACCGCTTTCACGCGATCCATGGAGGCCGCCAACATTAGCGGGGTCGCTCCCGCATCGCCGTCGAGGGCATCGATCTGCGCCCCCCACTTGAGAAGTAAGGTAATCACCTCGGCACTGCCTGCCAGAGCGGCATCGTGCAGCGGCGTTCCGCCCGTGAGATTTCTGCTTTCGAGGTTTGCACCCCGGTCGAGCAGCAGTTGGGCCAGTTTCTCATGCCCCTTGAGCGCTGCGTCGTTCAGGTACGTAGACCCCGAGAGGGTTGGGCGGTTTACGTCAAAACCTGCATCGATCAGGAGCTTCGCGATCAACGTTTGGCCGCGAAGAGTGGCGGATTCCATGGCGTCGTCGGCTTCTGCTTGGAGAGGCGGCGTTGAGCGTGCGAGGGTCAGAAGCTCGCGGATGACATTCTCGTTTTTGTAAGCAACAGCCAGATCCAGCGGGCTCAGACCGTAGCGGTCCCGAATTAGCGGATCGGAGCCCGCCTGTACCAGCACCGGAATCAGACCGGCGAATCCCTTGATGCAGGCCTCCTGCATGGGCCCGCGGCCATCAAGCGAATGCACAGCCTTGGGATCGGCCCCGTGTGCCAGAAGCAAACGCAGAATTTCCAGACGGTCATTCAGGACCGCTTCATCCAAGGGAGTATTGGCGCTTTGGTCAGTGGCAGACACATCGGCGCGAGCGGCCAACAGGCGCGTCACAATCTGTGGGTTTCCTCGTGCGCACGCGAGATGTAGAATCGTCTGGCCCGAGCCATATCTAAAATCCAGACGCGCCCCTTGCGACACCAATAAATCGACCACTCTCGCATGGTCGGCTTGCACTGCATACCACAGCGCCGTTCCGGGAGTGTCCTTTCCGCGAATGTTCACGTTTGCTCGATGGTCCAGGAACAGCAGCACCGCTTCCGTGTTGCCCATCCAAGCTGCATAGAAAAGCGCAGGATTCCCTAGCGCGTCGGGCGAATTGGGATCAAGCCCGGACTCGAGCAGCCGCTGCAGTTCCTTGAGGTCACCGGTCCGAACCGCGGCGTGAAGCCGCTCTCCCGGTGTTGTTGGGAATCGATTGAGGGACGATTCCTGAAACGCTTCCTGCGGGAATTCCGAACCCGGCAAGCAAATGAGGGAAACCAGGAGCAAGCCCAGCGCCGTTATGAACTGGGGCATTGCCAACAGCGTAGCACTACAAAAAGAGCACCTCTGTGAGGTGCCCTCTAGCGCCAATTCGCTCGTGTTTTTACTGAGCCACCGCTACGCTGGTATGCTTGTCCAGCATCTTCTGAAACTCTGGTTTTCCAATCGCGCCAACCTTCTGTTCGACGATTTGACCGCCTTTGAATAGCAGCAAGGTCGGAATGCCCCGAATTCCATACCGGTACGCGGTCTGCTGGTTGGCATCTACGTCGAGCTTGCCCACTTTCACCTTGCCAGCGTATTCCTTAGCGATCTGGTCCACGGTCGAGCTCATCATGCGGCAGGGTCCGCACCACTCCGCCCAAAAGTCCACCAGAACGGGGACCTCGGAATTCAGCACATCTTTGTCAAAGGTATCGTCAGTAAAGGTCAGCGTGTTGTCGCCTGCCATTTATATCTCCTATCAATGGATGAAGCAGGCCCCAATTTTGATTCATCGGGGCATGTGCTCCCTGATGAATAGCTTACAGACCCCGGCAGAGCGGGGTCGTGGGCTACACTGAGGGGCAGATATTTCCTAGCCTGTAGGGTTCGTTTTGATTTTCCGTCCAGCCATTTTTCTCTTGTTAATTCTCCTCGCCACTAAGACTCTGAGCGCCCGGGCCGGTCAGGTTGGGCCTGCCCCCGGCTCGCAAGCCGACACACAGCGCGATTCCGGCGAGAACCAGTTCAGCGTGAGTCTCACGCTGTTTTCGGCGTTAGCGGCGATTAACGCAGCGGGATACGACGCGGGCATC
>Ga0213882_10000425_pt1 | contig 14384 bp, 16 predicted proteins | sample BarmaccoBMER_R09_FD_160106 | JGI IMG/M metagenome (GOLD analysis project Ga0213882, IMG submission 160106) | Barbacenia macrantha exposed rock microbial communities from rupestrian grasslands, the National Park of Serra do Cipo, Brazil - ER_R09 ...
GAATGCGATTATACACCAAAGTTAGCGTGACCTCATGCGCGCGTCGTTAACCTTTGATATGTGGCAGGATTTGGAACATTCGCGGTCGTGGCGCGTAGAGATCTTTGCTGCCGCTGCCCGATCCCCTCGGGGTAGCGGTTGCGGTATGGATGGGCCCTGGCGCGCAGCGACGCCGGGGCCCGGTACCGCCGGCCCGGAGAGCACGATGCCGCGCTATCACTTCGACCTGGTGAACACCAAGACGATCACGGATCAGGGGGGTGCGGAGTTGACCGATGACATCGAGGCGATCGATTCCGCGGACGCGCTGGCGCGCCGGATCCTGGACGAGCGGCCTGAACTGAAAAGCCGCCACTACTCCATTCTGGTCACCAATCAGGACGGCGACGAGATCTGCCGCCTGCCGTTCGAGATCATTCACTAGATTTCATGCCACGTCCCGCTGCTCCATCGACGCACGCGCCAGAACCCACACCGGAGAACACGCCAATGAAGCACCCGACCCAGGGTATCGTCAGGGACCAGCGTGGCGAAGATCAGCCCGCCGACAAGAAGCGGGCGCAGACGGTGCATCGGCCGGACAGTGACAACGCGATCTCGCGCGAGGCGACGCGCGATCCCAAAATGACGGAGGCCGAAAGAAAGAGAAACCATCGAAACTCGGACTGACGCCACACCCGGCGTCCGATGCGCTGCAGGAGATCTCAGCCGGCCAGCGGCGGCTCGATGGTTCGTGCGTTCCGGTAATGCTGAAAGGCCGAGATGGCCCGATTGGCCAGTACGAGGCGGTTGCGCTGACCCTGCCTGATCATCGCCTCGACCTTGTCCGCGAGGAACTCGCAGGTCTCCGTGTAGTCGTCCATTTCTCCGGAGCGTTGCAGATAGTTCAGCGCGATCTGGATTGCGTTCGCCATCAACAGCGAAGCACCGTCACCGAACTCAGCGGAGTTGTTACTGAAACGACTCGACATGGCTTGTGAACTCCAAACTGAATGAACGCCGGAACGTGGTTGCGGTTCCTCGTTTTTGCCGCGGTGGGTTGTCGCTGGAACTGTTGCGCGCACGACGTGTTGGCTGGGTTCATCCCCTTGATACGGAGGAAAGCAACATGGCGATGCAAAGTCAGGAATTGGACAAGCGTGAAACCGGCAATCTGATCGGCAGCGACAAGGTCGAGGGCACCGCGGTCTATGGTGCCGACGACAGCAAGATCGGTTCGATCGAGCGTGTCATGATCGACAAGATCAGCGGTCGGATTTCCTATGCGGTTCTCGGTTTCGGCGGCTTCCTGGGTCTCGGCAACGATCATTATCCGCTGCCCTGGCAATCGCTGAAATACGACACCCGGCTCGGTGGCTACCGGACCGGTGTGACCGAGAACCAGCTTCGCAGCGCTCCGAAATATCACGACGACAGCGACTGGAACTGGAGCGATACTGCGCGCAACCGTGCGCTCGATGATTACTACGGCGTGCCGGTGGTGTGAGGCCCGGAGCTGTCCGGCTGTGTGAGCCGCAGGGCGGCCACTTCGCCGGGGAGGGCCAGCTTGTTCTGCGAACGAGAACGCAGCAGAGGCCGCCGAACGGCGGCCTCTGCTCAGGTTTGCGATTGAGGTTCGCCTACCACTCGGTCCATTTGTCTTCGCGCCAATAGCCACGGCCCTCATGCTCGCGGAACACGTACTTCTCCTCGGGGCCTGCGCGCCAGTTGTCCTCGTGAATGATGACTTTGGCATCCGACGGATAGGTATAGGTCTCATGGGTGTGCCAGCACACATTGCCGCTGCAGACGATCGCCGCCGACGCGCTCACCGCGGATCCCGCCAATAGGCCGGCGCCGAGCGCGGCGCTCGCGAGGGTCTTGCCGAGTAGGCTCATGGTGTCCTCCTTTTCGAATCCCTGTCGCCCGCGATCCAACACGCCCGGGGGGATTTCCGTTCCCGGGACTGGGCGTTGACGTGCGACTGGGTCAGGCGAGAATTGATTCGAGGGCAGAGACGAGCCTTGAGCGGTCGAACGGCTTTTCCAGCCGCGGGACATCGGCGAATTCTTGCGGGATCTGCGCGCCGCCGTAGCCGGTGGCAAAAACGAACGGGATCCTGCGTTGATGCAGCGCGGCGGAAATCGGGTACGCCACCTGGCCTCGCAGGTTGAGGTCCAGCACCGCGCAATCGATCCGGCCGCCGGTGTTGATGAGCGTCAACGCATTGGCAATCGTCGACGCCGGACCAAGCGTTTCCGCGTGGTGCTCATGCAGAATCTGCCTGAGATCATCCGCGAGGAAATATTCGTCCTCCACGATTAATATCCGGCGCCCTGCGAGTATGCCTTCGTCCAGCGGCATCAGTGAAACGCCCAAACGAGGAGACTGGGTAAAGCCAGCTCAACTGCATGGAACATAACATAAGTTATTGAACTTGTCTGAACGGACCCCCGACAAAAGAGAATGGGAGATACCATCTATTGGGACACTTCCATTGGGACACCTTGTTCGAAAGCTTGAGCATTTCGTCCGGTTATCACCCGCGGACCGCGCCGTTCTGAGCCGGGCTGCGGCCGAGCGCGTGCGCAATCTCGGGCCGCGGCTCGATATCGTGCGCGAAGGCGAGCGGCCGAAGAGCGTAAACCTTATCCTCGCCGGCTGGGCCTGCCGCTACAAGCAATTGGAGGACGGGCGGCGACAGATCGTCTCGTTCTTCCTGCCCGGCGACATCTGCGATCTCAACGTCTTCATCCTGCGCGAGATGGATCATTCGATCGGCACGATCACGTCGGTCACGATCGCTGACCTGTCCCGCGAGTTCTTCGGCGAAATCACTGCCGGCTATCCCCGGATTGCCACCGCCTTCTGGTGGGAAAGCCTGGTCAATTCCGCCATTCAGCGCGAATGGACCATGAGTCTCGGGCAGCGCACGGCGTTCGAGCGCATGGCGCATCTGCTCTGCGAAATCTTTCTTCGCCTCCAGATGGCCGGATTGACTCATGACAACGGCTGCGAGTTTCCCCTGACCCAGTCCGATCTGGCCGATGCCACCGGGCTGTCGAAGGTTCATGTCAACCGCACGCTCCAGGAGCTGCGTTCGGCCGAACTCATCGTGCTGAAGGGCAAGTCGCTCACGGTCCCGAGCCTGGATCGGCTCATGAATGCCGGGTTGTTCAACCCGAACTATCTGCACATGGACCGCGAGGGCCGCCATCTCGACTCCAATGAATAGAGCAAGCCGATCTGGGGAAGCGCTCATGGGCCAGCACGAAGCCGACGCGCTGGAGACGGGGAGGAGCGGCGGAATCGGGGCTGCCCTCACGGTTGCGACCGACACTGATACGCTCAACCGCGATGCGGCCCTGGTGGAGAGCGAAGCCCGCTTTCGCCAGTTTGCGGAAGCCTCCTCCGACGTGTTGTGGATCCGGAATGCCGAGACGATGCGATGGGAATATCTCAGCCCGGCGTTCGAGCACACCTTCGGCCTGCCGCGCGAGGCCGCGCTGGCGCGGGATGGTCTGCTGCAATGGATGGACCTGATCGTGCCCGACGATCGCACGCATGCGTATGACTGCATCTTCCGCGCGCGCGCCGGCGAGCGGGTCAGCTTCGAATATCGCGTCATGCGCAATGGCGAGCTCAGATGGTTGCGCAGCAATGTCTTTCCGATGCTGGACCAAGGTGGTTGCGTGCAGCGGATCGGCGGCATCGTTCGTGACATCACCGAGCTCAAATCGGCCGTGCACTACCGCGAGCGGCTACTCGCCGAATTGCAGCACCGGGTGCGCAACACTCTGGCCGTCATCCGTTCGATCGCCCGGCGCACCGCGGACTCGAGTGAGACGGTCGAGGACTTCGCCGGCCATCTCGACGGGCGGATCGGGGCGTTCTCGCGCGTGCAGGTGGCGCTGACCCGCGATCCGCTCGCGGGCTTTGATCTGGCAGAACTGATTGCTGAGGAACTCCGCGCCTGCGTCGCCCGCGAGGGCGAGCAGTTCACGTTGCGCGGGCCGCCGGTGCGCTTGCAGCCGAAAGCGGCCGAAAGCATCGGCCTCGCGATTCACGAACTTGCCACCAATGCGGTCAAGCACGGCGCGCTTGCGGTGGCGGGCGGCCATGTCGAGGTGGCTTGGCAGCAGGAGACAGGGCGGGGCGAGGCATGGCTCTCGCTCGATTGGATTGAAAGCGGCATGACCGGCCGCCGCGTGGCGCAGATGCGTGAAGGCTTTGGCACCGTGCTGCTGCTGCGGACGCTGCCTTACGATCTCGGCGCGACGGTGGCGCGGACATTTGCGCCGCTCGGTTTCCGCTGCAATATCAGCTTCCCGCTCGCAACCAACGCGTCATGAGCCCGTAGATTGCGGACGCCGCAGGGCGACGGATGCTGTGGCCTGCCAGTTCCCGCCGGTTCGATCAATCAGCCGCGATGTCGGGAACCACCGTGCATCCCGCTCGATTAGCCTCCGACCGCCTCGTTGTCGCGGGTCGTCAGCCACAACCGGGATATGCACAATTGGATGCCAGGACCAATGAGCGCGCCGACAAGCCGCGGCCCGCGCAGCGCCCAGAACAATTGCCGGCGGACAAGCAGCACGGCGCCGGAGAGCGGCCGAAGGATGCCGGCGGAAAGCCGCCGCCATCGCTGCGCGAGCGGCTCCGCGAACACTGGCTGCTCGCGACCGTCGCGGCTTGCGTGCTGCTGATCGCGGCAATCGGCGGCCTCGCCTATTGGCTCGCGATCCGCAATTTCGAGAGCACCGATGATGCCTACGTCGCCGCGCGCAGCTTCTCGATCGCTCCCAAGGTCGGCGGCTATGTCACCGAGGTGCCGGTCAGCGACAACCAGCACGTCAAGGCCGGCGATCTGCTCGTGCGCATCGACGATCGCGACTACAAGATCGCCCTCGATCAGGCGCAGGCGCAGGTCGCGGTGGCGGAGGCCAATATCGGCAACGTCCAGGCGCAGATCGACAGCCAGCATCAGCAGGTCGATCAGGCCAAGGCCCAGGTCGATCAGGCCGAGGCCCAACTGAAATTCGCCGAGCAGGAGGAGAGCCGCGCCAAGGATCTGGTCGACAAGGGCGCGGGCACCGTGCAGCGCGAGCAGCAGACGCACTCCGACCTTCTGGGGCAGCAGGCCAACACGGCGCGGACCAAGGCCGCACTCGTCGCCGCCGAACTCGGCGTGAAGACGCTCGAGGCGCAGCTCGCGAGCGCGCGAGCCTCGCTGCAGCAGGCGCAGGCCCAGCTCGATCAGGCGAGGCTCAATCTGCAATATACGCAGCTCACCGCGGCCCAGTCCGGCCGCGTGGTCAAGCTGTCCGGCGCGGTCGGCACCTTCGCCACATCAGGCCAGAGCCTGATGATGTTCGTGCCCGACGAGGTCTGGGTGGTCGCCAACTACAAGGAGACACAGCTCAGAGACATGCGCCCGGGCCAGCAGGTCGAGCTGCGCATCGATGCCTATCCGGGCCGCAAGCTCACTGGCCGTGTCGATTCCGTCCAGCCTGGTTCCGGCACCGCCTTCAGCCTGCTGCCCGCGGAAAACGCCACCGGCAACTTCGTCAAGGTGGTGCAGCGCGTCCCGGTGAAGATCGTGATCGATGACTGGCCGGCCGACCTTCCCATCGGCCCCGGCATGTCGGTCGTGCCCTGGGTCAGGGTCCGATGACCGACGCGGTGCATGACGGCGCCGCGGGCGGCTGGTCGCCGGAGCGGTCCGCCGCCGGCGGGCACAATCCCTATCTGATCGCCTTCGTGGTCTCGATCGCGACCTTCATGGAGGTTTTGGACACGACCATCGCCAACGTCGCGCTGCGCTACATTGCCGGCAGCCTGGCGGTCGGGCTCGACGAGAGCACCTATGTCATCACCAGCTACCTGGTCGCCAATGCCGTGGTGCTGTCGATTTCGGGCTGGCTCTCCACCGTGATCGGCCGCAAGCGGTTCTACATGATCTGCGTCGCGACCTTTGCATTCGCCTCGCTGCTGTGTGGCTTTGCCTGGAGCCTGGAGGCGCTGGTGCTGTTTCGCATCTTGCAGGGCATCGGCGGCGGCGGCATGGCCACCAGCGAACAGGCGATTCTCGCCGATTCCTTTCCGCCCGCCAAACGCGGCCAGGCTTTTGCGATCTACGGCATCGCGGTGGTGGTGGCGCCCGTGATCGGGCCGACGCTCGGCGGCTGGATCAGCGACACCTATTCCTGGCACTGGGTGTTCCTCATCAATGTGCCGATGGGCCTGTTGTCCTTGTTCCTGGTGGGGACATTGGTCAAAGAGCCGTCGGGCGCCGAGGAGGAGCGGGCGCGACTCCTGAGCCGCGGGTTGCGCTTTGACTATATCGGCTTTGTTCTCGTCGCCGTCGGGCTCGGTTCGCTCGAATTCGTGCTGGACGAGGGCCAGCGCAACGACTGGTTCGGCTCGAGCATGATCGTGGCTTTCGCGTGCGCCGCCGCGTTCTGCCTGATTGCGCTGGTGGTCTGGGAGGTCCTGCATGATGAGCCGATCGTCGACATCCGGCTGCTCGGCCGGCGCCAGTTCGGCGCCTGCTTCCTGTGCATGCTCGGCACCGGCGCCATCGTGATCGCCACCACGCAGATCCTGCCGCAATTGCTGCAGGCCGAGTTCGGCTACACCGCAATGCTCGCGGGGCTCGTGCTGTCGCCGGGCGGACTCGTCACCATGGTGATGATGCCGATCACCGGCAAGCTCATCAGCATGGTGCAGCCGAGATACCTGATCGCGGCCGGCGCCGCCATCGCCGCGCTCTCGATGTGGCATCTGACCGGCATCACCGGCGACATCAATTACGGCTATGCCGCGCTCGCGCGCGTCTATCTCGCGATCGGCCTGCCGCTGCTGTTCCTGCCGGTCACCACCGCCTCCTATGAGGGCCTCCCGCCGGACAAGACCAACCAGGCCTCCGCGCTGATCAATGTCGCGCGCAACATCGGCGGCTCGATGGGCGTGGCGCTGGCGCAGACCGCGCTGGCGCAGCGGCAGCAGTTCCATCAGAGCCGGCTGGTCGAGCATATCGCGCCATCCGATCTCGGCTATCAGCAGACCATCGACGCCGTGACGCGCTACTTCCAGGCGCAAGGGTCGAACGCGGCCGACGCGGCCGGTCAGGCCATCGCCTGGGTCGGGAAGACCCTGCAGCAACAGGTCGATTTCTTGGCCTATATCGACGTGTTCTGGCTGCTCGCGATGATCGGCGTGGTCATGATCCCGATCGCGCTCAGCCTGAAGCGGATCGATCTCAGCGCGCCGGCGCGGGGACATTGAGGTCGGGAAGATCGGCAAGGCGCCACAGCCCAAGGCTCTTGTCGCGCCAGCCGCCATCACCCTCGTCGCAGCGCTCGTTGATCAACTCCAGCGGCGGCGGCCAGTCGAAGGGCGGCCGCTGCAAATTGAGGGCGCGCCAGTCGCCGTCCTCGCAATCCGAGTTGACGTCCCATTCCGGAAACGTCGTCGTCAGCAGCCATTTTGCGCCGCTAGCGCGGAAGCGGCCGACCGCGCGGCGGATATTCTCAAAACTGAGATGCACCAGGCAGTCGCGACACAGGATCGCGTCGGCCGAGGGCAGCGTATCGCTGGTCACGTCGGCGAGGACGAAACGGGCGGCAATCTCGCTGCGCGCCGCGCGGTCGCTGTTGGCGGCGATCAGTCTGGGCACGATGTCCACGCCGACATAATCCAGCCCCTGCGCGCAATCCAGGATCCAGGTGGCATCGCCGCAAGGCGCATCGAGCAGCGAGCGCACTTGCAGCCGCCGCAACAGGCCGGGCAGCGCGTCGCGGATCGCCGCGGTTGCGGCGACTTCGGAGCCGAGCCCGGACACCGAGGTCGCAGCGCCCCACAGATTCGTGCGCACGATCCGCTCGAACCGCGCCGCCAGCGAAAGCCCGGCAAAGCCGGCGCGGTCGGCTGTGAACCGCTGATGCGCGAGGACTGGCGGGCGATCGCTGTTTCTCATTGCGGCAAGGCGATCGGGCACCCCTCGCTATTTGCGCATCATGTGGTAGCTGAGCTCGCCGGGGTCGGTGAGATCGGGCACCTTCCAGCCGTCGAGATCGTATTCGGCCATGCATTCCTCGGCAAAGCCCTTGAAGCGATCGGCATTGCCCGAGGCCTGCGCGCCGAACAGGCAGTAGCGGCGGATTTCTTCGGTCGAGCCGCCATAGTTGATCTCGTAGAGCTCGTGCCGTCCGCCGAACTCGCTGCCGAGACAATCCCACAGCAGTTTGAGCAGCTTGACGCGCTCCTCGGCCTTGTAGCCGTTGGAGCCGCGCAAATAGCGGTCGAGATAGGGGCGGATCTCGTCGTTCTTGAAGTCGCGCGCGTGGCTGTTGAGATAGATCAGGCCCGAGGCCACGGTCTGCTCGATCAGATACTTGACCTTGGTATAGGCCATGGTCGCGATGATCTGATAGGCATTGCCGGGATCCATGTTCGGCAGCACGTAATCGCCGATCCATGGTTTTGGCGCGCGTACCATCGCATCCGACAGGCTCCAGAACAGATTGCGCCAGGCGATCACCTCGCCGATATTGGCCTGCACGCCGCGATAATCCTTGGTGCCGGCGGCCTCCGTGGCCTTCAATAACAGCCCGCTGATGAAGTCGAGTTTCACAGCGAGGCGTGTGCAGCCATGCACGACGAAGCGCGGCAAAAATCCGGTGCGCGGGAAGAAGTTGTTGGCTTTTTCGATGTCGCCGTAGACGAACACGTTCTCCCAGGGCACCAGCACCTTGTCCATGATGAACACGGCGTCGTTCTCGTCGAGGCGGCTGGAGATCGGATAATCGAACGGGCTGCCCATCACGCTCGCGCTCATCTCATAGGAGGCGCGGCAGATGAACTTTACGCCGGGTGCATTGGTCGGCACCATGAACACCACGGCGAACTTCTTGTCCTGCAACGGGATCAGCCCGTGATGCGCGACAAAGGTGTAGTTGGTGAGCACCGATCCGGTCGCCACCACCTTGGCGCCTGATACGATGAGGCCGGCATCGGTCTCCTTTTCGACATGGCAACACACGTCGGCAACCTCGTTCGGCGGCCGGTCGCGATCGACGGGCGGGTGGATGATGGCGTGGTTGATGAACGGAACGCGCTCCTGGCTGAATTTGTACCAGCGCTTGGCGTTGTCCTGATACGGCTCGTAGAAATCCGCGTTGGCACCGAGCGTGGCGAGAAATGCCGCCTTGTAGTCCGGCGCACGACCCATCCAGCCATAGGTGATCTTGGCCCATTCCGCGATCGCGTCACGCCCGGCGATGAGATCGTCCATGGTTTTGGGCGCCTTGAAGAAGGCGTGCGTCATGCCGCCATTGTCGGTCTCGGTCGGCAGCAACAGCCGGTGCTTGCGCTTGTCGTCATGCAGCGCGTCGTAGAGGCGGGCGACCATGCGCGCGGTGTTGCGGAACGCCGGATGCGTGGTGACGTCTTTGACGCGCTCGCCATAGATGTAAACGGTGCGGTCGTCGCGCAGCGAGTCCAGGTATTCCGCGCCCGTCTGCGGTCGTTCGACTCTGACATCGCCGGTGTCCTCAGGCGGAATCGTCTTGCCGGCCGTCTCCTTCGCCTTAATCGCCATCGCGTCTGCTCCCTGCGTTGTTCGTTTATCGAACTGCTGTCCGTATTCCGAACTTGGCGCGACGATACGGCCGCTGCCGCCGTCTGGCAAGAGAGCGGGGTTCTCAGAGGGTCATCGAGGAGACCTGGTCGGTGATCCGGTTCAGCTCCGGCAAGAACCGTTCGCGCATTTCATTGCGGGTGGTGCGGGTCGAGTGGGTCGACAAATTGATCGCGCCGACCGCCTGGCCCGTGCGGTCGAGCACCGGCACCGCCAGCGCGCGCAGACCGAGCTCGAGTTCCTCGTCGACGATGGAAAAACCCTGTTCGCGGTCGGCGCGGATGCGATCGAACAGCGCCTGCAGGTCGGTGATGCTTTGCGGCGTGTAGGCCTCGATGCGATTCGCTTTCAGTCGCCGCCAGATCTCGGCCTCGTCGAGATAGCCGAACAGCACCCGCCCGAGCGCCGTGTGCAGGGCAGGCAGGCGGCTGCCGACCGACAGCGCCGCCGACATGATCCGCCGCGCCGGCACCCGCGCGACATAGACGATGTCATGGCCCTGCAGGATCGCCGCCGAACAGGATTCGCCTAATCTTTCGCTGAGCTCCCGCATCAATGGCAGCGCGCGGTCGATCCAGCTCTGCGTCGACAGATAGGCAAAGCCGAATTCCAGGATCCGTGGCGACAGCGAGAACTGGCGTCCCTGCTGCTCGACATAGCCGAGCATCGACAGCGTGCGCAGCACGCGCCGCGCGGCGGCCCGCGACAGCTCGGCGACCGCGGCGGCCTCGGACAGGGTCATCGCCGGCCGCTGCCGGCCGAACGCGCCGAGCACGGCGAGACCTTTTGCGAGCGTCGCCATGAACTCCTTGTCGTCGCCATCGCCGTGGCCTTGCACCGATGGCTTCGCGTGGCGGCCTGTTGACTCCATTTCGCCTCTGGTGAACACTGGTCGACTAACGAACGCATGTTCGAATATCGAACGCTGGCGCGCGTGTCAACGCCGAACCGGCGCATGGCAGGGGAGGACACGCAGATGACGAGAGGAAACTCGACCCACCGCAATTCGATCGACCGCCGCTCGCTGTTGAAATTATCCGCTGCGACCGGCGCCGTTCTCGCGACCCGCCTCAGTGCGCCGGCGATTGCGCAAAGCCGCGCGATCAAGCTCGGCTATGTCAGCCCGGTCACCGGGCCGCTGGCAGCTTTCGCCGAAGCCGACAATTTCATCATCGCCAATTTCAAGGAGGCGACCAAGGGCGGCATCAAGCTCGGCAATGCGACCGTGCCGGTCGAGATCGTGGTCAAGGACAGCCAGTCCAATCCGAACCGCGCTGCCGAGGTCGCGAAGGATCTCATCGTGCAGGACAAGATCGATCTGATGCTGGTCGCCTCCACGCCGGAGACCACGAACCCGGTCTCGACCCAGTGCGAGATTGAGGAAGTGCCGTGCATCTCGAGCGTGGCGCCGTGGCAGCCCTGGTTCATCGGCCGGCAGACCAATCCGGCCGGCGGCCCGCCGGCGTGGAAGGGTTTTGATTACACCTATCATTTCTTCTGGGGGCTCGAGGACGTCATCGCCGTCTTCACCAACATGTGGGGCCAGGTCGCGACCAACAAATCGGTCGGCGGGCTGTTTCCCAACGATGGCGACGGCAACGCCTGGGGCGACAAGGTCGTGGGCTTCCCGCCGGTGCTGGAGAAGGGCGGCTACAAGCTCACCGATCCCGGCCGCTACCAGAATCTCACGGACAATTTTTCCGCGCAGATCGCGGCCTTCAAGGGTGCGAATTGCGAGATCGTGACCGGCGTCGTGCTGCCGCCGGATTTCACGACCTTCTGGAAGCAGTCATTGCAGCAGGGTTTTAGGCCGAAGGTCGCCTCGATCGGCAAGGCGATCCTCTTCCCGGTTGCGGTGGAGGCACTCGGCAAGGACGGTCATAACCTGTCCTCCGAAGTCTGGTGGTCGCCGAATCATCCGTTCAAGTCCTCGCTGACGGGCGTCAGCGCGAAGGATCTCGCCGCGGCTTACCAGGGCGCCACCAAGAAGCAGTGGACGCAGCCGATCGGCTTCGTCCATGCGCTCTTTGAAGTTGCGGTCGATGTGCTCAAGCGCGCGCCGCAGCGCGACGGCAAGGCGATTGCGGCTACGATTGCCGCGACCAACCTCGATACCGTGGTCGGCAAGGTGCAATGGGGCGGCGCCAACCTGCCGCCATTCGCCGCCAAGAACGTCGCCAAGACGCCGCTGGTCGGCGGCCAGTGGCGCTACAAGGACGGCAAATACGACATCGTCATCACCGACAACCGCACCGCGCCGGCGATCCCCGTCGCGGGCCAGATGGAGGCGATCGCCTGAGCGCGCGGCATGCGGCATAATGAGTCTTGCTCGATGAGTCTTGCTCGAAATGTTCTATCCGCGAGCCCGGTCTACCCCCCCTCCCCCTTGCGGGGAGGGGTCGGGGGTGGGGGTGCCCGCACGCAGCTCGTCGTTTGGTACCCCCCTCCCCAACCCTCCCCGACGCAAGTCCGGCCTGCCCGACTTGCGCAAATAAGATGCGCAACCGGGGTAAACCCCGGTTGCGGGGCAGGGCAATCGCATATGGGGTTTGAACGCTGGCGGTGCGCTCCCTCCCCCGCTTGCGGGGGAGGGCTGGGGTGGGGGCGTCGTGCGAAAAAGGCTGCAGCGGAGGCCAGGGCGGCCCCCACCCGCCGCGCAAGCGCGGCGACCTCCCCCGCAAGCGGGGGAGGCAAACGGAGAGAGCGCCACTCATATGCGATAGCCCTGGGTTGCGGGGGGAGGGGGCGCACCTCCGATGCGGCGCCGATTCGATCTCACTTCATCATGCTGTAGCGGTCCGATGCTGCTGGACATCGCCGCTCTAAGCAAAAGTTTCGGTTCGATCGTCGCCGCCGATAACCTCGACCTCGTGGTGGCGGCGAACGAGGCCGTTGGCATCATCGGGCCGAATGGCGCCGGCAAGACCACGCTGTTCAATTTGATTGCCGGCACACTTGCGCCCGGCGGCGGCACCATCCGCTTCGGTGGCTGCGACATCACGCGCGCCGCACCGCAGACGCGCTGTCACTCCGGCATTGGCCGCACGCACCAGATTCCGCAGCCGTTCGAGAAGCTCACTGTGTTCGAGAACCTGCTGGTCGGTGCAGTGCATGGCCGAAGCATGAGCGAGCGCGAGGCTGCGCGGTCCTGCGGCGAGATTCTCGAACGGCTCGGCCTGTTGCGGCACGCCAATTCGCTCGCCGGCTCGCTCACGCTCCTGCAACGCAAGCGGCTGGAGATGGCGCGTGCGCTGGCAACGGCGCCAAAATTGCTGCTGCTGGACGAGATCGCCGGCGGACTGACCGAGGGCGAGTGCGCCGAGCTGATCGCCACGATCCGCGACATCCGGAACACCGGCGTCGCAATGCTGTGGATCGAGCATGTCGTGCATGCTCTGCTCGCGGTCGTTGACCGCCTGATCGTGCTCAATTTCGGGCGCAAGATCGCCGAAGGCGCCCCGCGCGAGGTGATCCGATCGCCCGAGGTGCGCCAGATCTATATCGGCATCGAGGCGTGAGGATGGCGCTGCTCGAGACGTGCAATCTCCAGGCATTCTACGGCGACTTCCAGGCGCTCTATGGCATCGACACGCGACTGGAGGCCGGCGAGACCATCGCCATCATCGGCGCGAACGGCGCCGGCAAGTCGACTTTTCTCAAGGCCGTCGCGGGCCTCGTTCGCAGGCCTGCCGCCAGCGTGCTGTTCGATCGCCAGCCGATCGGCGCACTGTCAGCGGCTGACGTCGTCAAGCTTGGCATCGCGCTGGTGCCGGAGGGACGGCGGCTGTTTCCATCGCTATCCGTGGAAGAGAATCTCCTGATCGGCGGCCACGGCCGCAAGCTGGGCGGGCCATGGACACTCGATCGTGTCTATTCTCTGTTTCCGATCCTAAAGGAAAGGCGATCCCAGGCCGCGCCAACTCTGTCGGGAGGCCAGCAGCAGATGGCCGCGATCGGCCGCGCACTGATGTCCAATCCGCGCGTCCTGCTCTGTGACGAGATCAGTCTCGGGCTGGCGCCGATCATCATCGCCGATATTTACGCCACGCTGCCGCGGATCAAGGCCGAAGGGACCAGCGTCGTGCTGGTCGAGCAGGACATCGCGCAGGCCATCAAGGTCTCGGATCGCGTCTACTGTTTTCAGGAGGGACGTCTCTCGCTCGTCGGCCGGCCGCGCGAATTGACGCGCGAGCAGATCCACGACGCCTATTTCGGGTCCTGACATGACGGGCGCCCTCGATGCTGTCATTCAAGGCGTCCTGCTCGGCGGCCTCTACGCCCTCTTTGCCGCCGGGCTGTCGCTGATCTTTGGCGTGATGCGGCTGGTCAATCTCGCGCATGGCGATCTCATCGTGCTCGCCGCGTTCGTCATCCTCGTTGTCGCGGAGAAGCTCGGGCTGGATCCCTTCGCTGCGGTGCTCGTTGCTGCGCCAATCCTGTTCGCGATCGGTTTTGTGCTGCAGCACGTGCTGCTGAACCGGACGCTCGGCCGCGACCTGCTGCCGCCGCTGCTCGTCACCTTCGGTCTGTCGATCATCATCCAGAACGGTTTGCTGCAATTGTTCTCGGCCGACAGCGAACGGCTGCGCTCGGGCGCGATCGAGACGGCGTCCATCGCGCTTGGTGGCGGCATTGCGATTGGCGTCGTGCCGCTCCTCACCCTCTTGTCGGCCGTCGCCGTGATCGTGATCCTCAACCTGATCTTCTACCGCACGCCGCTCGGCCGCGCCTTCCGCGCGACATCGGATGATCTGGAGGTGGCGCA
>Ga0213882_10000426_pt1 | contig 14365 bp, 13 predicted proteins | sample BarmaccoBMER_R09_FD_160106 | JGI IMG/M metagenome (GOLD analysis project Ga0213882, IMG submission 160106) | Barbacenia macrantha exposed rock microbial communities from rupestrian grasslands, the National Park of Serra do Cipo, Brazil - ER_R09 ...
TGCTCATCACATAACTGTGTTTGCGGTGTAGCAGGATCAAATAGAAGTGCATTCTCTACTTCGTTTGGCATAGGTTGAGCCAAAGTGTCGATCTTGGCAAGACGACTGGGAGTAATGCCTTTGAGTGTCTGATTAATATGGTCATCTGCTGTTAACCACAATTTGCAGGTGATGCCTGGAGCATGCACGGCGTTACCAGAACCACATGCTCCTCCTGATTTATCGCGTGCTTGAGCTGAGAGGTTGTAAGAGGCAGTGCCATTGGCTATCTCGGCGGCATTGAATGATCCTATCAGGGGACAGCCTAGCTGCAGTGTCTGTGTGGTTGTCGTCTGAGTAGGAGCTTGTGCCTGAGTGATAAGCGGGTGTGTATTTTGGTTGCTGTTTGCCGTCTGCGTAGGTGTATGCTGATGTGCTAATGCACCAACCGCAAAGCCAATGAGCAGTCCTGAGAAGGCAAACATCAGGATAGCTGTGAGGGCAAGCACGGGAGACGGCCCTCGTTTATTACCATGTGAGTTAGGATATCGTGGTGGTACTAGTCTGCGGGCCACTTGTTGCATAGATGCTCGTGTCCTCTTCTTACTGCTTCGTATCGGTCGATTGCGCTTATTATAACAGAAGCTATACTTGCCTTGTGCTAAAATAAGTGGGCCATAGCCAGAATTGGTACTTTGTGTGTCTTTCTGTAGGGACGTGATTGGGGGTACTTATGCATCAGGGTCCCATAGCAGAAATTGTGCAGGATCTGGTGTATACTTCTTATCTTCGCGCTGCCGATCAGGCTCATGGTTTGGATTCTGCGACGCGTGACATTTCTTTAACCCATGATCTTTTTACTAGGCTCAACATTCAATGGAAACAGTGGCCGTGTGTCACCATTGCAGGAAGTAAAGGAAAAGGCTCAACTGCGGCTTTCCTCGCCAGTATGCTGCAAGCGAGCGGAGAGCGTGTGGGACTAGTTAGCAGTCCAGAGATGCGGCGCTTTAATGAGCGTATCAGGCTCAATGGTGGTTGTATTTCTGATAAAGAGTTGGAAGTTGCAGCTCACAAGATTGCACCTGCCGTGCGACAGATTGTATCGCAAGTCACTCCGCCACGATATCTAGGACCAGGTGGGGTCATTCTCGCAATGGCTGCAACGATTTTTATGGAGAAGGATGTGTCTGTTCTCGTTATTGAGGCTGGTCGTGGAGGAAGCTACGACGAGTCTAGACTCGTCGAGGGAACTGTTTCTGTGCTCACTCCTATTATGCTGGAGCACCCTGATAAGTTAGGTGCGACTGTGCAAGATATTGCTAGGACGAAGGCATATATTACTGCACCATATAGCTCCATTGTTACTGCCCCTCAGCTAGCCACAGTTCAAGCTGTGATTGCAGAAGTTGCAGCTACATTAGGGTCACCTGTACATTCTGTGTATAAAGATGTGCTTGTAGAGAACCTGAGATATCATCCTCACGGGGTTGTGTGTGACATCCAGATAGGGGAGATAAGCTATCCAGACCTTCATGTGTCTCTTGCAGGTCTGCATCAGGCTGAAAATGCAGCAACAGCGATCTTAGCCGCTCATACGCTTGCTGCATCCATTGGCGTGAAGTGTACCTCTGAGGGAGTTTATACGGGAGCACGTCGAGTACGCTGGCCTGGTCGTGCTCAGGTTCTCCAGCACCATCCATGGGTTCTGGTTGATGGGGCTATCAATAGGGAATCTGCTAAGCAGATTTGTGATCTTGTTCGCTCCTATTCTGCAAGACGCGTCACTGCTGTAGTTGCTGTACCTAAGCCAAAGGATCTTGATGGTCTATGTGCAGAAGTTGCGCAAGTCGCTGATAAGATCGTGCTCACTGAGGTTGCTGTGCCAACTCTCATTTGGTATGAGGATGCTCTTCGTATCGCATCTCGATATAGTTCTAACGTGCAGTTCATAGCACCTGCCGAAAATGCATTTGCCTCCATTCTGCACCAAGTGCAGCCAGATGAAGGTATTGTGCTACTTGGTACGCAGTCATTTGTTGGCAGTGTGCTTCATTACTGGGATGTGGATACCTGTACGATGTGGTAACCATCAATCCTTGCCAATGAGCGAAAAACAAAGGCTACTACTATGACGGTGTTCCCATCTGCGATACTATGGTAAAATGAAGAAAATACGGTGGACATGCACCTCTCCTGAAAGGAGGACAGTAGGCATGCATTTTCTGGATTTACTTATCATTGCGGGAATCGGCCTCGCTCTGTTTGGACCCAAGGCGCTACAGTCGATGGCGCGCAACGCTGGCAAGGGCGTTGGGCAGGCAAAGATGATGAAAGATAAGGTCATGGCTGAGTTTCCGGTGGAGGATATTACTAGGATAACGGAGTACATTCCTCGCGTTCCACTCAATTCAAGGCAAGCTATTCAGATGCTTGTCACGACGGATCCAGGGAAAGAGGCAGCAGAAGAGCCAACTCCTGCCTCCTCAAAGGACCATGTTGAGCAGCAGGGTGATCTTGCAAAATAAGATCAGTAACCTGTTCCTACGTTTGGAAAGGGAGCAAAATATGGAACAACTTGCACAAATGAAATGCACTGCTTGCAACGCAGGAGAGCCAACGGTTTCTGACGAGGAAATGGCCTCCTATCAGCAACAGGTACCGCAGTGGATGATCGTCGAGCGAGCTGGTATCAAGCGCCTTGAGCGTGTATTTAAGTTCAAAAACTTCGTTGAGGCGCTCGCCTTTACCAACAAAGTGGGAGAGCTTGCCGAGCAAGAGGGCCATCATCCTGCTTTGCTTACTGAGTGGGGCAAGGTGACGGTGACGTGGTGGACACATGCGATTAAAGGGCTGCATAAGAACGACTTTGTTATGGCGGCGCGTACGGATCAGCTCTACTCTTCGTAGCACAGCATGTCCAAGACAGCCCATCAAGCACCGTTGCTCAATATGGTAATTTGACTTTATGGTTGAAGAGTTGCGGACCATATGATCGAAAATCGACGGAATCTTCGAATTTGCCGCCCTCTCCACCTTTACATTCCGCTCCGCACCTGTATCTTTCCGCAGGGATAGTGGAAATTCGTTCGCGATCTCTCGCTCACCGTTCTGTCGTAGAACAGAAAGGGAGATATGCTTGGCGGAGAAGAAATTGGCGAGGACATGTGTCAAAATTTACGAGGCTCCACCAGAATCAACTCGATCAAGCGAGATGGATTGATCCCACGCTTGGTCAGCAGTTCACGCAAGATACCATCTTCCTCACTCAAGACGGCTTGCGCAATGGCCCGTTCGTCAACCGATGTTGAATGAGCATTGATGGCATTGCGTTCGGCGCTTTGGAGGATCTTCTTGCAGCGACGTGTCGGATTAATAGGGGTATCGCTCGTGGCATTGCCTGAACCGAGCGCAAGACGGATGGCACCTCTCACCTCAAGAGGAGAGCGGCCAAGGCTGCGTAACGCTTCCTGTGTACGGCCTCCCTCTAATCTGGTTAGGGCGATAAACAGGTGAGGAGTACCTAGATAGTTCTTGTGCACGCGTCGAGCTTCACCTACTGCTAACCCAAGCAGGTCACGTAATAAACGTCTATCGAGCATTTCGTCTGAAGAGACCATCCAGGACAGAAGCTGACTATCATCGGAGGATAGAAGCTGACTCTCATCTGCTGGATCAATTTGCAAAAGATGTCCATTACGCACAAGAGGTTGCATGAGGCGCCGCCTGAAACGCGTCAGCGAACCAAACAGTCGAATACCCCTTCGATTCAATTGTTCCCATGTGTTCATAGAAGATCTCCTTTGCGATAAGCAAGAAGAAACGGTTTTAACAGAGATAGAAAGCCGGGCAGTGCGTTGCAGCGAAGACGACCGCTCCGCCAGCATCTCTCGAACTACATCACTAAACGAGAACGGCCACAACAAGAGCACGCCCCATGTTCCTCGTTGACGATAAGCATCCTCGCAACACTCTTGAAAGAGCTGGACAGTGAGCTTGCCATAGCGACGACGATAGTTCTCTGGCCCCAAACACATCAACCAACGATACAGACGCATGGAACATCTGATAATCCAGGGCAAAGGCAGATGTCGATGCATCAGTGTGCCTCCTCAATGGACGGCGCGGGGAGCAAGTCACGAAGTCCCCGTCTCGTCCGCGCAACAACCAGAGCTTCCTCCAAGCGTTTGATCTCTGCCACAACCACCTGGCGACCAAAATCGGTCAGACGATAATAATGGCGGCGTTCATCATCGAGGGCCGGATCAGGCCGCACATCTGACTCCTCAATCAGACCATCTTCCACCAAATGCTTGATCGAGCGATACAAGGTTGCAGGCCCAAGACGGAGTTTCCCGTGAGTCAGTGCCAGGACATCTCGCATAATGCTGTAACCATGTCGCTCGCCATCGCTCAGCCAGAGCAAGATATGAAACACTGCCGGCGTCAGCGGCACCCTCTCCTCTGGATTCCGTGCAGAATATGGCATCTTCCTTCTCTTCCCTTAAAAACAAGCGCAATCTCTATCCACAATGAGAGTACTACTATCAGTATGGATAAATTACCGCAGCAAAAATCCTTTGTCAAGCTGGCAATGACAGCCCCACTTCCAAAAACCCCTCAAAAAGAGTCAAGCGGGCGTCCAAACATCGGGTCCAATTCTCTCCATTCGTTCGAGCATTGGGCACCAGATGAAGAGCGAGAAGCACGCCTCGAATTGACAAGAATGGTGCGCAATCACCCCTATCTAGAGCGGAATGTAAAGGTGGAGAGGGCGGCACATTCGAAGATTCCGTCGATTTTCGATCATATGGTCCGCAACTCTTCAACCATAAAGTCAAATTACCACAATAGGCTGTGAACACATGAGCTACTCGAGCGATGGCTAAAGCATTCGTTGCAAATCTTGACGGAACGCTGCAAAGCGCTGCAACTGCGCATCACGTTCTTTCGATGGCCGATTGCTGCGTTGGGCGAGTACCATGAATCCTGCAATCGCCGCATCAAGCGCTGTGATATCCTCAACCGTCAATGGCACGTATGTGCCCTTAGTGTCAGGCGGAACCTCGGCCAGCCGTCGCCGCAAGTTCTGGAGTACCAGGATTTGGGCCTTCTGTTCCTGAGACAAGGCACGCCCACACAGCGACGTGAGATACTGCTTAATGGCATGGTCAAGCACAGGGATATCGTTCTGTGGGTTGATCGGGATGTGTGGCAAATCTTCTACATGACGCTGCTTCATGCTCGCTCCTGCCTATCTGTGCTTCGTGTACCTGATAGCATATAAGTTGCTTGTCCAGCAGCAGCAATCAAGCTAAACACATCCTTTATGCGAAACGGCTTGAGCAACGGGACTGCTTGAGCCGTGTCTAGCAGGCGTTGTACAGCGTACTCTCTGCTCTCCTCTTGAGCCATCATAATAATAAGCGTCATGTGTGTGAACTGTCGCCTCAGCAGATCGATAATACGAAAGCTCTCGGCCCGAGTAGTGCGCAGGGCAACGAAAGCCAATTCGGGCGGCTGTGCCTGAAAAGCAGGGAGCATCTGAGCTGGGGTTTGATAGTCCTCAAACATGATGAGCTGATGCCCAGCCTCTTGCAGATAGACGGCTAAAAATCCTCGTATGGTGCGTGAAGGCTCAATGACCAGAATACGCTTGCCATTGGGCACCTGTTGTAACGCTTGCTGTTGCCTGAACTGTCCCACCTTCCCTGTGGTCAAGATAGTCCATCCTTTCTTAATATGGTTGTCAAATCCACTTTAGCAAACTATAATGAACTCTAGTTGCAAAACGCTTTTTCATCCATGAAAACGTGTAGCGTGTATGGGCTGTCATGAAAGTGTCCCAGAACAGTTCAAAATTCACGACTAGCCCTGCTACTATTATTGATGAGACCAGCAAAAAAGTGAAGGACTTGTTTTGCCTATTCTTGTAGATCACACTCCCTGAAGAGGACACTATGCCAGCAAAAGAGCCAAAGCGCCGACCTCCATCAACCTTAGCCAAAGTACTGAAAACGTATCGAGAGACCTACAAATTGACCCAAGAAGACTTGGCAGCCCTTCTAGATGAAGACCCGCGACAAATACGGCGGTGGGAAAATAACGAAACGTCAGTCAAAGACCCAGGCCACTTGAGAGCGATTGCTGACCGCCTGGCAATTCCCTACGAGCATTTAGGCATATCGCCTTCTCTCTACATTCCTCTGACGCTTGAGCAGATCAACACTACCATTGATACTATCTGGTTCCTCATTGACGAAGCACGTATTAGTGAGGGGCACGCCATTGCTGAGAAACTACTACAACAAGTAACTCATCAGTTTGTAGCGAGAACACAAGATGCTACATTCCTTTGCACATTCGCTCGTCTGTATCATGCCATAGCCAAGGCAACATCTTTAAGCGTGAGAAGTGATAACGTCGGACAGGCCGTCTATTATTACCAACAAATGGAATACTTTGCACGCCAACTGAAAGACGAGACGTTGATCAATCTCTCTCTGACCTACCAAGGTGATATGCAACGCCGCAAGGGAGATATCCCACGTGCGCTTGTCTTGCTTGAAGGGGCATGTGAGACGACCCCATCGGCAGACGAAGCGGCACGTGGAAACATGCTGCAATTCTTAGCGCGCTGCTATCTCCGAGCTAATAGACTAGATGAGTTTGAGGCTGCTATGAAGGAGGCAGAGGTATTGGCTCATGTAGCGGGCCATCGGATGAGGGATTTTCGCCTCGCTTATGTCTATGAGGAGTATGCAAGTAGCTATGGAACCTTAGGCAGGACACAAGAGGCACTCGATTATGTGGAACGTGCGGAAAAAGTGCAACCCTTCACCAAGTCTGTAGAAATGCTACTCAAGCTTGCACGCGCTGAAATCTTGCTGCGTGTCGGTGATATAAGTACTGGGATGCCTTTGGCAGTTGAAGTAGCCACTTATGCTAGAGAACACGGACACAACCGACGCCTTGAGCGTATCTCTGCCCTCAAGCGATATATGCATCAACAGACGCTTAACTATGGCAAGGCAGAAGCAGCGTTAAGTGAGGTGCTAGAGGGAACTTGTAATGAGCGGTGATGGCTGGAGTTTTCATTTACGAACAATCAGAGCCACCGCATAGCACGCAATCCCTTCATGACGACCAGTAAAACCAAGTCCATCGGTAGTCGTTGCTTTAACGCTCACCTGTTCATACCCTAGACGGAGGTGCTCGGCCAAGTGGGTACGCATAGGTTGTATGTAAGGGGCCAGCCGAGGACGCTCGGCGACGATGGTAGCGTCGATATTGCTAATGCGCCATTCGTGTTGACATAATAGATCATAGGTGTAATCAAGGAAAACTTTACTAGGCTGGTCTTTCCAACGGGTATCGTGAGAAGGAAAATGGGTGCCTATGTCGCCGAGGGCAGCAGCTCCCAGGAGTGCGTCAACGACTGCGTGAAAGACGACATCGGCGTCTGAGTGGCCGGAGAGACCATAGTCGTAAGGAATGTGTACTCCCCCTAGCACGAGTGGGCGACCGTGAGCAAAAGCGTGAACATCGTAGCCGGAGCCAATGCGCATTGTCATACTATCTGTCCTTCTAGCAATGCTTCCGCGAGTAGTATGTCTTGTTGTGTCATGATTTTGATATTTGTATATGAACCGCTATAAAGAGTGACGCGCTGTCCCATGCGCCGTAGAAGAGCAACATCGTCGGCTACATCTTCTTGCGCAAAGGGGCTGTAGTGTGCTTGATAGAGCAGTGGAAAGGAGAAGACCTGGGGAGTTTGTAGCGTCCAGAGTTGCGAACGGTCAAAAGTGGCACGTATGTGTCCCTTTTGCACCTCCTTAATAGTATCTTTCACTGGAACAGCCGCGCTTACCACCAGATGTGCTGTTCCAGCTTTTAGCCCCTCTTCTAGTAGAGTTGCCGTCACAAATGGACGTGCGCCATCGTGAATCATCACCCAACGGCAGACAGGGTTGACGTGTGCGAGCCTATCAAGACCGACACGAACAGCGTCTTGTCGGCCAATGCCCCCGGCAACAACCGCGACAAGTTTATGCCAACGCTCATACTCGCACCACATATCTACCTCTGCCATGTGCTCTGCGTTTGTCACTAGTATAATGGTCTCAATCAATGGCGAGGCTTGAAATACGTCGATGGTGCGTGCCAGAGTGACACGCCCAGCTAACGGCGACCAAAGTGTATTATGGCCACTAGCCTCGTTAGCGAGGATAATGGCGGCTGCTCCCCTCATCTTACACCTATCTCTGCTTGTTTGATGACGAGGAAGGGGACGACATAGTGTTTGCTGAGTTATTATTGCTGTGTTTAGGATGAGCAAAGATCATGCGGCCCGCAACGGTTTGTAACACACGCGTAACCGTAATCTCAATCATCGTATTCATGAACTGTTTGCCGTTCTCTACGACGATCATCGTGCCATCATCTAGATAACCTACGCCCTGTCCAGGTTCTTTTCCCTCCTGTATAATCTTGATAGACATGTCTTCGCCAGGCAAGAGGACGGGCTTGATGGCATTTGCAAGCTCATTGATATTGAGCACCTTGACACCCTGTAATTCCGCAACCCGATTCAAGTTGAAGTCGTTGGTAATGATCGGGCAATGCAAGTTTCTTGCCATCTTGACAAGCTTACCGTCGACTTCTACAATGCTTTCTATATCTGCGTCAATGATCTCAATGGGAACAGTGGCATCTTTCTGTAAACGGTTGAGTATTTCCAGCCCACGACGCCCGCGATTGCGGCGCATCGCATCGGAGGAATCGGCGATACGCTGCAGTTCGTTGAGCACAAAGCGCGGGATGGTGAGCGTGCCAGTGATAAACCCAGTCTGACCAATATCGGCGATGCGTCCGTCGATGATAGTGCTAGTATCAAGTAACAACTGCTGTGATGGTGCTGCTACCACATGTCTCTCTTTGTCGCGGCTCTCTCCTCGCTCTTTAGTGCGTTCAGGGCGGTCACGATCGCGGTCGTCATCGCGTTCTCGGTTACGTCTAGCGAGGGCATTCTGCAGCAGGTGTGCGATGTCGCCTTTACGCATGACGGCGATCATGACACCGAGATAGCCGAAGAGCAAGGCTCCAACGAAGGGAAGGACGCGCCCCCAGATTTCAGGCAAGTTGGCAAGAGGGATAGCCAGAAGCGCAGAAATGACTAGTCCAACCATAAGCCCAATAGCAGCCCACAAGAGGTCGCTAATGGCTGCGCCACGAATTTTGTCTCGTACCCAAATATAGGGAACAATCGTGACGTAGGGTGTAATGAAAAACGCTATGATGCTACTGGCAATGATAATGCCAATAGTCCATTCAAACCGTAGCGGCGTTGTGCGATGAAAAAAGAAGTAACCGGCGGCGGTGCCGATTGCGACAATACTCCCAATAATACGGGCAGCTTTGTGCGCGAACATCCCTGCATCCTCCAAAAGTAGTATATCACTAAGGTGCATAAAGCGCGTAAAGAAGGACGTGAGGTGAAGTCGGCAGGCAAGGACAGTGATGATAATAAAAATGATAATAGCAAAGAATTGTCGCCTAGCCTGCTGTACAAAACCAGCACCCGTGCCAGAAAATCTCTACGAACGCGCATTATATACCTTTCCTGCATAAGAATCAACTGTAGAGATTGTGTGGTGGTGTCTGTGAGTACAAACCTCCAGATACCACTACAAAGTCTTCATTACTAGTGTAAAGCAATTTCTAAGGCAACCGCAAGTGAACTAGCGGTAAGTACTTGAAAGTCATTGGGGAATCCTGCATCCACTACATCTTCGCGGACCTTATGGCCTCGTCCAGCGCTGGGCACGATGCAACGTTTGAAGCCAAGTTTAGCGGCTTCGCGTACGCGTAGTGCTAGGCGACTGACGGCTCGTAGTTCGCCAGAGAGACCAACTTCTCCAATGAGCGTCATATCGGGCGCAATGTGTTTCTCGCGGTAACTAGAGGCTATCGCGGCGGCAACACCAAGATCAACAGCAGGTTCTTGCAGGGTAAAGCCTCCAATCACGTTGGCATAGACATCATGGTTACCCACAGCAAGGCCGACCCGCTTAGTAAGTACGGCGAGTAGCATGACGAGACGATTGTACTCAATACCATTGGTGGTACAGCGTGCAGTACCGAAATTACTGGGCGTGACTAGGGCTTGTACTTCCACCAGTAGAGGGCGTGTGCCCTCCATACTTACCACCACTGCAGAGCCGGTAGCATTGGCGACCCGATCAGCAAGAAAAACGGCTGAGGGATTGGCTACCTCTACTAATCCCTCGCCATGCATCTCGAAAACACCTACTTCGTGAGTAGGGCCGAAGCGATTCTTTACACCGCGCAACAAGCGGTAGGAGTGAAAACGTTCACCTTCGAGGTAGAGAACGGCATCGGCGATGTGCTCAAGAGCCTTAGGACCAGCAACGGTCCCTTCTTTGGTGACGTGTCCAATGATAAAGAACGGAATATGAGTACACTTGGCTAATTGCATGAATTGTAGCGTACATTCACGCACCTGACTGATACTTCCTGGTGCTGCTGTCAAGTGGTGAGAGAAAACAGTTTGAATAGAGTCAACAATCACAAGTGCAGGTTTAAGCTGTGTTACTGACTCGCAAATGGTGTCAAGCTCAATAGTTGCTAACAGATAGAGTCGTTCTCCCTGAATGCCCAAGCGTTCGGCACGCATTTTCACCTGTTCTATGGACTCTTCGCCCGACACATAGAGAACAGGGCCAGTATCTCTAGCTATCGCGCCAGATACCTGGAGCAAAAGTGTAGACTTACCAATACCGGGTTCGCCGCCGATGAGAATCAACGAGCCTGCCACGAGTCCACCACCGAGAACGCGATCTATCTCGGAGTAGCCAGCAGAGATACGATATTGGGTGAGCGGCTGAACTTGAGGGAGCATGACGGGAATCTGAGTTCCTTGAGCCAGGGAAGTAGACCCATGACGTCGTTGCTGTAATGAACTTTGAGGAGTCTCCTTCGTCTCCTCAAGAGTATTCCATGCATCGCAATCGGGGCATTTTCCCATCCACTTAGTATGTTCACCACCACACCGTTGACAGACGTATTTCGTGCGCAGTTTAGCCATTAAGTGCCTAATAGATTGCGTAAATTAAAGTTGTTGTGTTTTGTGTAAGCTAAAAAGCATTGGACAAAACACAACAACTTTAATTACCAAGGATATTAACTATTGTCACCTTCACCGCTGCCTGAAAGGGCTGCTTGAGGCATTGCTGGTGCAGGAAGCTGTTCAATACGGTTACGAACCTGTAGCAGCAACTCGCCATCTTCTAGGACTAACTCAATGAGGTCATCTGGATGGAATTTGCCTTGCAGGAGCCCTTCTGCCAGAGGGTCTTCGACCATACGCTGGATGGTGCGGCGCAGTGGACGGGCACCATACTGAGGATCGAAGCCTTTCTCGATCAAAAAGTCCTTTGAGGCCTGCGGTGTGACCAGTTCAATCTGCTGCTCTGTCAACTGGGTACGAACGCGATTGAGCAACAGGTCGACAATAGAGTACATCTCTTCCATGCGTAGCGAATGGAAAACCACCACTTCGTCGATACGATTCAAGAACTCAGGCTTGAAGGTGTTCTTCAGTTCGCCAAGCACTTTGCTCTTCATGGCCTCGTACTCGCTCTGATCAGCCTTCTGCTTATCCTTCGACTGTTTGAAGCCGATGGATGCCTCTTTGTTGAGTAGAGCCGCACCGACGTTCGAGGTCATGATGAGAATGGTATTACGGAAGTCCACCGTGCGCCCTTTGGCGTCTGTCAATTTGCCGTCTTCAAGAATTTGCAGCAGCATATTAAAGACGTCGGGGTGCGCCTTCTCAATTTCGTCGAGCAGGATCACGCTATAGGACTTGCGGCGTACTGCCTCAGTGAGCTGACCGCCATCTTCATAGCCGACATAGCCGGGAGGTGCGCCAACCAAACGTGCGGCTGCATGACGCTCCATGAACTCGGACATGTCGATCTTGATGAGAGCTTCCTCACTGCCGAACATGAACTCCGCTAGCGCACGTGCAAGCTCTGTCTTACCGACACCTGTTGGTCCCATAAAAATGAAGGAGCCGATAGGACGTTTGGGATCTTTCAAGCCCGCACGTGCGCGACGCACGGCGCGTGCAATCTTTTCGATAGCCTCGTTTTGACCGATAACGCGTGCATGAAGCGCATCTTCCATTTGAAGAAGTCGCTGTGACTCTTCCTGGGCAATACGCATCACTGGGATACCTGTCCACATCGAGACAATCTGAGCAATTTCCTCTTCGCCGACAGTGGGTTTATCAGTACCACGCTCACGGTGCCAACCAGACTCCAGTTTGGCAATGCGATCACGCAGTTTCACTTCGCGGTCTCGCAGTTCAGCAGCTAACTCGTACTCTTGCTGCTGGATTGCTGCCTCTTTTTCACGTAGCACAGACTCCAGCCCTTTCATGGCCTCCTTGAGGTTGAGAGGGGCAAGCGAGTTCTGCATACGCACACGACTTGCTGCTTCGTCAATCAAGTCAATGGCCTTGTCAGGCATAAAGCGGTCTGTGATATAACGACCCGCCATCTCAGTGGCAGCCCTGATCGCATCATCGGTGATAGTTAGACGGTGGTGCTGTTCGTAGCGTTCACGAATACCCTTAAGGATCTCTATTGTCTCCTCAATACTAGGTTCGCGAACGATAACCTCTTGGAAGCGGCGTTGTAAAGCAGCGTCGCGCTCAATATATTTGCGGTACTCATCAAGAGTGGTGGCACCGATGCACTGCAATTCACCGCGGGAAAGAGCTGGTTTCAAAATGTTGGCGGCATCAACTGCACCCTCGGCGGCACCTGCACCAACCAGGGTATGTACTTCGTCGATGAAGATAATACAGTCTCTGCTATTGCGGATCTCCTCAATGATCTTCTTGAGGCGCTCCTCAAACTCACCGCGATATTTGGTGCCTGCCACCAATGAACCGACGTCCAAGGTCAAGAGACGCTTACCGGCAATAGACTCGGGAACCTCACCGGCAATGAGACGCTGGGCCAAACCTTCAACGATAGCAGTCTTGCCTACCCCCGGTTCACCGATGAGTGCGGGATTATTTTTATTACGACGGGAAAGTATTTGGATCACGCGTTCGATCTCTTGATGACGGCCGATAATGGGATCAAGTTTACCTGCGCGGGCATCGGCGGTAAGGTCAACACCCATTTGATCGATAGTGGGGGTCTTCGAGTGCTTTGCGTCTCGCTCGTGAGGCGCACCGGATTGACTCAACACCTGGATGGTTTGTGTGCGTACCTTTTCAAGGTTGACACCCAAGCTTTCAAGTACCCCTGCTGCGATACCTTCACCCTCACGTACCAGTCCCAGCAAGAGATGTTCCGTTCCAATATAATGGTGATTCAGGCGGCGGGCCTCGTCGACAGCAAGCTCAATCACCTTCTTGGCACGCGGGGTAAGCCCGATCTCTCCGAGAACGATGCGGTCTCCGCGTCCAATGATAAATTCAACGGCGCTACGAACCTTGTTCAGTTCAACACCGAGATTTGCAAGAACTTTGGCTGCAACACCCTCGCCTTCGCGTACAAGACCCAGCAAGAGATGTTCCGTACCAATATAGTTGTGCTGGAAGCGCTGTGCTTCCTCTTGTGCTAAGCTAAGAACTTTCCTAGCACGTTCTGTAAATTTGTCAAACCTATCTCTGTCGTTCACCTGTTTGTCACCCCCCTTTCAGTAGCAGAGGGTGGAACCGAGCCCTCTGTGTCGCTCAGGTAAACAGCGTACTCCATAATACAACACACGCTAGACAGCGTCAAGGATAACAGTTGTTGGAGTAGACTTCTTGTATTATCTTACAACACGCTGCATAGAGCGTCAAGAAAAAGAGAAGAGGAAGGGCTTTCCAATTCTCATTGCAAAGCTCCCCGCCCCGATATTTTAAATGGAAGTGGTGCTGGTGTGGGCGTCGCCCGCTCCAGCACCACTTCCATCTTTGTATGCAGAGGGCGCGGCGAGTGGCGCGCATGTGTGCGAGAATTGCAAAGCCAAAGAATTATTCTTCCGAACCGTCAGTGTCATCTTTAGAAGATCGCTGGCGTGCGGCTGCGCGGAATGCCTCAGCCATAGCCGTCATCTCCCCCACGTCGTTTGCTGGAATGTTGGCCAGCAGGGGATTTTCAGCAGGAGCACGTTCGCGCTCACGGCGCTCGTTTTTGCCTTCGCTGCGTTTCGCATGAGTAGACTCCTGCCCAGAAGGCGTTGCCTCCAAGGAGGGCGTATCGCTGAGCGAGGAATGTTTGTCTTCTACTGCACGCTGCTCTGCTTTGGAAGTATCTTCTGTACTCGTGCTGGACTGCTCCTCTGGCTCATCATGTTGGCG
>Ga0213882_10000427_pt1 | contig 14295 bp, 12 predicted proteins | sample BarmaccoBMER_R09_FD_160106 | JGI IMG/M metagenome (GOLD analysis project Ga0213882, IMG submission 160106) | Barbacenia macrantha exposed rock microbial communities from rupestrian grasslands, the National Park of Serra do Cipo, Brazil - ER_R09 ...
TCTAGCAGCGCGTCGTCAGACTGCACAAAAAGTGCAGCAGCGTAGTGGTCCGGGTCTTATTACCCCCGAACACTATTCCTATGTTCGTAAGGATCTCGTTTTTATTGCCACTCTAGCAACGGTCATGTTTCTAGTAATAATCATTCTTCATTTTGTTCCGGGAATAGGCTCGTAGAGAAACAACAGAGAAATGATGATAGTGGTGCGGAATCCGCACCACTATCATCATTTCTCTGTTGTTCTAGTGATGAAGGTCTCAGTTAGTGAACTAGTGGGCTAGTGCCTAAACCGGTAGGAATACCCTGACGGTGCGCCGCTGGAATAGTGACGCCCAAAACGCGTTGCATAGCCATGCTATGAGAACAGTCGCCCCAATCGTGGAAGAAGCGGCAGGTGCAGTACCATTCTCCATTATCGAAGGTAGTGGTGTGAATATCATTTTCGCCATGAAATTCTGCTTCAAAGCGAGTGAATTGGATCCGCTCGGGTTCCTCCGCATAGCGTTTGGCTTTCGCAACCTTGCTTATCATGCTCGAGTTCATGTCTGCACTCTCCTTAAAAATTTGTAATCACTACACATCCACCTAACTACAAAAACCTTGAAAAATAGAAAACACCAGGGAAAACAAACCCTGGTGTTTCTTTTTACACGCCAGCACTCATCGTCGCTACCACATGCAGAGATGTCGCTTGCGATGCCGATGAGACTGAACACATAAGCGCTGCAACCTCAGCCAGGCTATATCCTGGGTTAAAACGCCCGCTGCTTTAGTTTGTATAGGGAAAACAAAAGATACGGGCCATATAACAACTCCCCATGCCTACAGGGCGGGGTCTCTGGAATGACTCTGGTGTTTCGATAGACTCAATCTGGGTTTCTCTGGTGATACGAATGATTATACCATAGAGATAGGTAAAAGTCCACTCCTGCAGACTTCAATCTGGCCATCTTTCAGAAATTTGCTATTTTTGGTGAGGGCCAGTTCCATGACGGTCACGTCGCTTTGGCTAGGCGCGTCTCGCTTACTACCTCTTTGTACACCCTATGCATGCTGTTAGCAACGCTCCTCCAACTGTATTGCAGAACAGAGCCACGGGCTGCAGTATGCATACGCGCTCGCAGGGTAGAGTTGCGCAGCAACGTATCGAGTCGTTCCGCGAAAAAGCCTGGACAGCGTGGGACGAGATAGCCGGTTTCGCCGTGATGCACAATTGTTGTCAGACCTCCAGCGCGGGTGGCTACCACTGGTGTACCACAAGCAAGAGATTCAACAGCAACGAGGCCAAAACTTTCGTGATAGGATGGCACAACAGTTACATCAGCAGCGCTGTACAACATAGGCAACTCTTGTTGGGGACGCGCACCAAGGAAGCGTACGCGGTGACTAATACCCAGATCCGCCGCTAGAGCTTGGAGCTTTTGCAGGTCATTGTCACCAGTAAGTGTACCACCAACAATAACTATCTCAGCATCTTCTTCCATCATCGTAGCAGCTTGCAAAAGTAGATCAGCACCCTTGAAGGGGTCAAGCCGACCCACAAAAAGCAACATTGGGTGTCGCAGGCCCAATGTTTCTCTTGCGTGTTGCCGCTTGTGTGGCACAAACAACTTAAGATCGACACCACAGGGAATAACCTGTACCTGACGTACAGACGCCGCACACAGGCGTATCATTTGCATACGTTCCTCTTCGGTGGCTGTAATGATACGATCTACCTGCTGGATGAGACGCTGCTCCGTCTCTAGGCGCAGTTGCGGTTCAGGTTCGTTGGGATGGGCAAGTTGTTTAAGGCGCGCTAAGGTATGAAACATAGTGACGTGTGGAGTATCCCACCATTTCGCCAGACGTGTGCCAACTACACCAGAGAGCCAATAGTGGCTATGTAGCACATCATAGTAGTTGCCATCGCTGTGGCGAAACTCTTCAATCTGCTGGGCGAATGAGGGCAGATACTGGTAGAGGTCGTTTTTGGAAATGGAGGCGTGTGGTCCAGCTTGAATATGAATGACGCGTACATTTCGACTCAATTGCACGATACGCGGTATGTCTTCGTTTGTCCAACGGGTAAAGATATCGACGTGTATATTCTGTTGACCTAGTTCGTTAGCAAGTTCACGCATGTAGACGTTCATGCCGCCCGCATCCCTTGTGCGCCCCGGACTATCGAGAGGAGACGTGTGAACGCTGAGCATGGCTACAGAAAAAGACATGGTAAAAGACTCCTAGTTCTTCACTTGTTAGAGACATTTGTTGCAGATGCGGGGCCAGCGTCCTTCACTGACAATTTGATCACGTGTGAGCATCTGGTTTTCCTTCCTTTCTCAGTTTCCATTCACTCAAAAGAACAACTGTACAGAAGCTTTCTATTTCCTAGCTACGGCTACGCAGATCGCTGATAGCCTCACGCATCTCTTGTGGGCCGACTCCTCTCCCCTGCGAAAGCTCCTGCAGGCAATCAGCACGTTGTTTAAGGGCTGTATGAAACTGCTGTGTTGTCATACCAACGAGAGTGGCTAACTCATCAAGAATAGTTGAGTCCGCGTGCAGGAACGTGTCATCGAACTGATTCCACAGCGACAAAGGGAGAGTCACAATAGTGTAGGGGTCTTCAGGGTCGGCCTGTGGGCGAATGAAATGAGTTGTGAGCCAGCGGCGACGCGGTGGGTAGATATCTCCTACCAGTCCGATGTTGATGATCAGACCCAGAAGGCGTACATCTTCTGCCTTCAAACGCAAATCATGACGGTACATGTTGATAACATCGTCAACAGTGTCAGCATGCACACTGGTTGCGATATGATAGCCCTGACTGGGTAGCGCCAGATAGCGCCGGGCAACGCGCCCCCACATGTAGATGGGTAGATGATCACTCACCTCATTACAGAGAGCGTAGGTCGTTGCAGGATTGATATCAGGTATCCGCATAAAAGCAAAGTTTTCATACATACCCGACATATAAGCCAGAGCACTATCCTCGGGCAGAAATTGAAGTAGGGCATTAAGCGTTGTTGTTTTCCCTACGCCAGGCTGCGGGTCTGTCGGACCAGCCACAGTCAGCGATGCTCCTTGCTCTAGTATGAGCCAGACAAGAGCTGCCGTCTCTGTATCGACACTGCCCAAGGCGATAATTTGTGCTATCGTGAGCGGTCGCCGAGACTCATAATGCCAGTAGTAGCGTTCGTAGGGATCACGTGGGTCAAACATGTTTGTTCCCTTCCTCCAGATACAACATCTTGCGTCGCTAGCGATTATATCTTTTGCTCCCCTTGCTCCTGAGATTCACTCTTGCCTTTGAGTATATCAGGGATGGGTACTTTGAGCCAATCAGGGCTGGGGCTCCAACCAATGGCGAGAATATGAGGAACTTTTGCATCTTCCAACTCCACCAGACTAACTGATGCATTAGCGATGAATAACGAGCCAGCGCGTTTGGCCTCTAGACCGGTGTAGTGGGCCAGTAGCAATTTCACCACATCGCTGTGGGCGACAAAAGCGGGATAGACGCCACTCTGCTCCTGTTTGCGCCAACGCTCAACAGCAGCTACGACCCGCTGCTGCACCTGGGGGAATGTCTCAATCCCCTCTGGAGCCTCGGTTGGATTGTTCACATACTCTTTCCATGCCGGATCATTCTTTACAAGTTCTTCGATCACCTGTCCTGCCCATTTGCCGACATTGGTGTCCATCAAATCCGGTTCCAACTGCACAGGTAAATCTCGTCCCTGTGCGATAATCTTGGCAGTTTCACGTGCTCGTTCGAGGGGGCTAGCGATGATGGCACTGATGGGCAGAACAGATAATGCCTCGGCGAGGCGTAGAACCTGTTGTCGCCCGTTGTCATTCAACTCTACGCTAGGAAGCTGTCCTGGCAAACGATGCTCAACATTCCAGGTCGTTTGCCCATGTCGAATCAGGAGTAGTGTTTGTTTCATGTATGTGTGTGTATTTCCCATTCTACAAGATTGTGTAAGCTGTACCCGCCAGTGGAAGAAGCGGACAGTGGCGCTAACATAGAGCCATGCGATACATATCCAGCTTGCAATAACAGCTATCAATCTTTTTGTGTACATTGCCTGAATTTCAACTTCCTACGCAATATGAAGTAGAGTTGCACAGTTGCTTTTTATTGTATCAGCGGAGAGAGAGAGGCCGCAAGCGGGCAGGGACACGGGAGATTTTTTGGTTGACAAAGCAGCAGCAATGCAGTACAATCCTAGCGTCGATGTGCAAGCCCGCTCTATGCCTCGTTCGTCTAGTGGTCAAGGACGCCGCCCTTTCAAGGCGGAGGCCACGGGTTCGAATCCCGTACGAGGTACTGTTTTTGTAAAGAAGCCCGGCACGACTCTTGATTTGAGTGCCGGGCTTCTCTCTATCTGACTTATTGTTGTCGCCACGCTATCCACACTACACATAGGAGAAGTTTGCTATGTTGAGCGTCGAAGAGGCTCTTGCATTAGTTCTCGCTGAGATCAAAGTATTGCCTGTTGTACAGGTTCCATTATCTGAGTCATTTGGGCTAGTACTAGCCCAGGATGTTGTCGCACAAGAAAACATTCCACCTTTCGCCAACTCCGCTATGGACGGTTTTGCACTACTGAGCAAGGATAGTCGACTACACGCTGGGCAACCTGCCCGTCTGCGTGTGATTGGAGAGGTTGCGGCGGGTTATGTGGCTGACCGGGCAGTCGAAACGGGGACGGCAATGCGTATTATGACAGGAGCGCCAGTGCCACTAGGAGCAGACACAGTTATACAAATAGAGTTGACGCGCTCCACTGAGCCAGATTGGGTAGAAATTTTACAAGAGAGCGTAGTGGGAAACAATATTCGCCGGGCAGGCGACGATATACGCCAAGGGCAGATTGTGCTACAGCGTGGCAGCGAAATTGGCGTATGGGAGATTAGCATATTGGCAACGTTGGGATGGGCAACTGTGCCAGTGGTACGACGTCCACGTGTGGCAATTTTAGCTACGGGTGACGAAGTGCTAGACGTAGACGAACCTCTGCGCCCGGGCACGATTCGCAACAGCAATAGCTATCTGCTTGAAGCCGCCGTACGACGTGCGGGTGCAGAACCTCATCGTCTCGGCGTTGCTCGTGACACGAGTGAAAGTCTGCGTGAGAAGTTCAGCGAAGCCTTGACTTATGATCTCATCCTTACCTCCGGTGGTGTCTCAGTGGGAGAGTTTGATCTGGTCAAGAACATTCTAGCGGAGCAGGGAGAGATGAGTTTTTGGCGTATCAATATGCGTCCGGGCAAACCTCTCGCCTTTGGTCATATCGGCAACATACCACTGTTAGGATTACCCGGTAATCCAGTGTCGAGCGCGGTAACCTTTGAGTTATTTGGTCGCCCTCTGTTACGCAAGATGCTGGGTCATACACGTTTGCAGAGACAGCAGGTCGACGTCGTGGTTGTCGATGGTATCAGTGAATGTGTGATGCGCCGCCACTATGTACGCGCCCACGTCGAGTGGCATGATGGGCATTTTGTCGCTCACACCACTGGCAACCAGGGATCTCATATGCTGACATCTCTGCTCAACGCCAACGCTCTGATCATCGTACCCGAGGGGGGAGTCAAGATTGAAGCTGGAGACACAGCCAAGGCTATGATGCTGGATTGGCCTGAAAAGTGATACTTGGGGTTAGCGTCCACTTCCTGCAACAGCGTAGGCGGCGTTACTAGACGCGGGTGCTGAAGCAACTTCAGCGCGAGCCTGAATGAATGTTGCTCCACGCCCATCCTTGCTTGATGGTGGCTGTCCTTTAGCTGAATTTGTCGCTAACATATATGATGGTGCAAGGGGGCCAGTCTGCGGTCGAGGTCGCATGGCAATGTCTGGTATCGCATAACTGTTGTTTAGAGTGGCTGCACCAACCTCACCTACTGCTGGGAGGGACATATTGCTCTGCTCAGTAGTAGGATCAACGGCGTATAGTAGTCCCTCGTCCATCAGCTCTGCAGCAATCTGGCAGAGTACTGCTGGTGTCATACCTAGCTCTTGACACATCCCTTGTAACGAAGTGTAGCCATTGACACATGTCAACACCCGCCACTGCTGTGGCGTTAATGTCACAGAGCGAGACTGATCCTGTTGATCCAAAAGCTTGCTAGGCAGCAGTACCATTTCTGGTTGCATGAAAGAGGGATCGACGCGCCGAAGTGTTGATACAGGAATCAGCGGAGGTGGAGTTTGCTTGTCGAGGTGGGAGATGTCCTGGCCCTCTTCCTCTTTGCTCGAAAAGGTGGGCTGATGCATCGGCTTTGAAGGGACATCAGCCTCAGTATGCAGAGAATCGAGCAGTGACGTGATAGACATACCTACAAGTAAACGACCAGCAGGCGGCACTGCTTCTTCTGCAAAGTGTATTTCACCTTGTGACCACGCAAGCACGATACGCAACACCTCTACTGCCTTTTCTGTAGCCCAGGTGCGCAGTTCCTCACGGCTAACATGCCCTAAGTCCATTAAAGTGAGGGCTAGACGCATCTCGGTTGCTGGTTCGCTTCCAGTGTGCAATATTGCATCCTGGGCAGCTTGTGATGAAATAATGTTTTCCTGTACCAGGCGTTCTGCAAGAGTAGCATTCGTGCGTAGGGGACCAATGCAGACCAACTGTCCATTTCGAAAATAAAATTCTATCCAACGTGTTTCTTGCTTTACAACGAGCAAACCGGTTTTTGTATGACTCTCAAGTCGCTGCAAGACTATCGACAAATCAAGCTGCTCTACTGCACCTATAAATAAGTAACGCAATCCTTCACCGCCGTACAAAACAATTTTCGTCTTTTCCTCAACGCCACCACTTTACGGAGGGAGAGGGATTCGAACCCCCGGGGCTGTGTACCCAGCTGTTTTCAAGACAGCCGCAATAGTCCACTCTGCCATCCCTCCACCCGTAGTTTAGCACATTTTCTAGCCGAAAGGAAGCGAGAAGGAAAGAAGTCAGGGGATGTATTCGTCGCAGCAGGATTGTCTGTGCTATGATTAGGAAGAGGGGACACAGACCTAGCCAGCACACATTGATGTGATGCGGCTAGCAATATAGGTAAAAAATACATGATGAAATTTCCTAGACGTATTGCTTTACTGGGAAGTACTGGTTCAATTGGTAGGCAAACGCTAGACGTAGTGCGACGTTTCCCTGAGCAATTTCACATAGTTGCTCTGGCTGCACGCCAAAATATAGCACTTCTGGCACAGCAAGTACATGAGTTCAAACCATCCTTTGTCAGTTGCTTTGCCGATACGCCCATAGCAGAAGAAATGGTGCGTACAGAGCTTCCCGAGGCTATTCTCGGTGAAGAAGGTTTGCTGGGAGCTGCAACACATGCAGAGGCGGATATCGTCGTCGCAGCTACTTCAGGCTTGATGGGATTGCACCCCACACTGGCCGCTATCGAAGCTGGCAAAGCTATCGCTATCGCTAATAAAGAGACATTGGTGATGGCTGGCGCACTGGTGACCCAGGCTGCACAACGTGCTGGCGTTCCATTGTTGCCCATCGATAGTGAGCACTCTGCCATCTGGCAGTGCCTACGTGGAGAAGAGAATGCCACAATTCAGCGTCTGCTCCTCACCGCCTCGGGTGGACCATTCCGTAGCGCCACAGTTGAGCAATTGCGTTCGGTAACCGTACAACAGGCTCTCACTCATCCTACATGGCGTATGGGTCAGAAGATTACAATAGATAGTGCGACCCTGATGAATAAAGGGCTGGAGGTGCTTGAGGCTCACTGGCTCTTTGATATTCCATATGAACACATCAATGTCGTTATTCATCCTGAAAGCATTATACATTCTATGGTAGAATTTATAGATGGCTCCATTAAAATGCAAGCCAGCCTTCCCAGCATGCATTTGCCAATTATGAACGCTCTGGCATATCCGACACGGCTGAACTGTGCGGATACTGGGTTTGTGCGTGAATTGCATTGGGCCGACATAGGCAAGCTCAGTTTCGAGGCGCTTGATATCACACGTTTCCCCTGCTTCCATCTAGCGTTGCAGGCTGCGAAGCTCGGAGGAACCTATCCTTGTGCTCTAGTGGGAGCCGATGAAGAGGCAGTAGAACTTTTCTTGACAGGCAAGATTGGTTTCCTGGATATAGCCGCACTGATTGAGGCGGTCCTGGAGAAACATCAGTCGGTGCAACAACCAGACCTCTCAGCCACGCTAGAGGCTTGTGCCTGGGCGCGTAGAACGGCGCAGCATTTGTGCAAGAGATATGCGTAACAGTTCAAGAGGTTATTAGATAGATAGAGGGAATGTTTGCATGAATAACTGGTATCTACTGGCCGCCATTCCGGTGTTTGGATTGCTCGTGTTGGGGCATGAATTCGGCCATTTCATTACAGCAAAGTGGGCGGGTATTCGGGTAGAGGAGTTTGGTCTAGGCTTTCCTCCTCGTCTGGTTGGTTTTCGCAAACGTAAGCGTGGAGGATGGGAGGTCATCTGGTTTGCTGGAAATGGCTCAGAGGGAGAAGGCTACCTCGACAGCAAGCAAACGCCATTTAGTGGCACGAGCGGCGGCGTAAGCACATTTAGTACGCCTGCTCATGCTGCAACGATCTACTCACTCAATCTTATACCAATCGGTGGCTTTGTGCGCATGCCCGGTGAGAACGGTGATGTACATGATCCAGATGGCAACTACGACCCACAGAGCTTTGCTGCTAAGAGTGCAGGCAAGCGTATCATCGTGTTGTGCGCGGGCGTCACTATGAATGTCCTGCTTGCCATTGTACTGTTCACCATCGCCTATAGCCTCCCTGTGTCAACGTCTCCGGCTGTCGTCGGCCAAGTCGTGGCTAACTCCCCAGCGGCGCAGGCAGGACTACGACCAGGTGACACCTTTATCCGAGTAAATGGTCATCCTGTGAAACTCTTCACCGATGTACAAGCTATCGTCGCTCAGGCTATTGTTGATGACAAAGGTCAACATGCGACGGTGCCAGTCAACATGGTCATACAGCACCAAGGTGAGTCCGGCACCACCTCAACGACGGTGAATGTGCGTGTACACCCACCAGCAGGTCAAGGTCCGATGGGCATCGATGCGGGAGGGACAGTCATCCTCGTCAGTTCGCCAATTTGGCAAGCTCCCCTCAAAGGGATCACACAGACTTTCCAATTGATGGGTGAGATCATCAGCTCGATTGGCTTGCTGATTGTAGGAGCGATTAATCTACACATGTTGACCGGACCTGTAGGTATTGTCAAGCTCACAGGCCAAGTAGCGCAAACGGTGCCAACAGTCGGTTTGTCGCCGCTTCTGATCTTCACAGCGTTTTTAAGCCTTAACTTGGCGATCATCAACATTTTACCTTTCCCTGCTTTGGATGGTGGTCGCGTCTTACTGGTGTTGATCGAAGTTTTGCGTGGTGGAAAACGCCTCAAGCCAGAGCGAGAGGGCGTTATTAACTTGATCGGTATGGCAATTTTGTTGACCCTGGTGGTTATTGTCACGATTAATGACGTGTTCCATTGGGGTAGTTAGACATATGGAGCAATAGTTTTGTGATGGAAATTGTACGAAGGAAGACACGACAGATTCAGGTCGGCGATGTAGCTATTGGTGGTGAGGCACCCATTGTGGTGCAGTCAATGACTACCACCTACACGCGTGACATTGAAAGCACAGTGGCGCAGATTCAGCGTTTGCAAGATGTTGGCTGTGAAATTGTGCGTGTTGCGGTGCCGGAGATGGAAGATGCGCTGGCAATCGGGGCGATTAAGAAACGTATCCGTATTCCACTCGTTGCTGACATTCACTATAATCCCTCTCTCGCCCTCGAAGCGATTCAGCAGGGTGTCGATAAGGTGCGTATCAATCCTGGCAACTTGCTTAACGGGCGTACATCCCTGGAGCAGATCGTTGCGGCTGCCAAAGAGCGCGCTATCGCTATGCGTATAGGCGTGAACTCAGGCTCTATCGACGCACTTGACCAGCGTACACAGATGCAGCGCATCCAAGTGAGATTGCGTGATGATGGTGTATTGGAGCGTAGCGATCCGGCTGAAGCACGCCGCAAGGAACGGGAACACCTCGCGGAGCGCATGGTCACACGAGCTTTGGAGTACATAAGCTGGTGTGAGGCAATGGACTATCGCGAGATTGATGTGTCGCTCAAGTCCTCCTCGGTCATGACTGCTGTTGAAGCCTACCGCCGTTTCTCGCAGCGCTCAGACTATCCTCTGCACCTAGGCATCACTGAAGCGGGAACGCTCATCTCCGGTTCGGTGAAGTCCGCTGTGGGCTTGGGTATCTTGCTTGCCGAGGGCATCGGCGATACTATCCGTGTCAGCCTGAGCGCTGAGCCAGAAGAAGAGATTCCCGTCGCCTACGAGATTCTCCGCTCGTTGGAACTGCGTAATCGCGGTGTGACTTTTGTATCGTGCCCATCCTGCGGACGGGTGGAGATCGACGTGATTCAGGTTGCCAACGAGGTCGAGAAGCGCTTGGCCAAGGTGCAGACGCCCATTCACGTTGCCGTTATGGGCTGTGTGGTGAACGGTCCTGGCGAGTCGCGTGACGCAGATGTGGGCCTTGCGGGTGGCAAAGGCAAGGGCGTAATTTTCCGCAAAGGGAAGGTGCTCAAAACTGTGCCCGAAGATCAGTTTCTAGATGCTGTGTTGAAAGAGGTGGCAAGCTTGCTGCCAGAAGCTGAGGCCAAACTAGTCTATCCAGAAGGGGGCATCAAGGAGGTTGCAGGTACTCATCGTACACGTGATGAGGGTATGTATCTTCCTATTCTGAAGTCGTAATCACGAGACACATCTGCCGATCTTGTCGGCAGATGTGTGGGGGTTGCAGAGTGGGCTGTACAGAACTCGAATCTGTGACCTCTACCATGTCAAGGTAGCGCTCTAACCAACTGAGCTAACAGCCCTTGGATGTGAGCAATGATAGCATTGTCCCTAGGTGTTGTCAAGTAGGTATAACCCCAAGATTAAAGTACTGGTTGAAGTAGGGTAGGAGATTGAAAAAGATGAGCATACCTGCTGCAATCATCACAATGCCCGTAGCAATTTCAATCTTGCCTACATGGGGTTTGAGCCAGGTGAGTACTCGGCTGAACTGGTCTATGCCTAAACCCATGAGCAAGAACGGAAGTCCTAGCCCAAGCGAATAGAACAACAGCAGCATCACTCCCTGGCGTAGTGTTGCAGCATTTGCTGCTAGACCAAGAATAGGGCCGAGAATGAGGCCAACACAGGGTGTCCAGCCAAAGGCAAAAATAATGCCAATGAGCAGAGAGGCCGCAAAACTGGGACGACGTGGGTGAAATTCAATATGCTTCTGCCAAGCAAAAAGTGACCATTTCAGTACTCCAGCTAGATACAATCCGAAAATGACGAGGATAATGCCCCCCACACGACGTAGCAGCGGCTGGTATGGCTGCAGAAAACTTCCTAGAGTACTAGCGGTAGCACCCAGGGACACAAATGCAAGCATAAAACCGAGCACAAACATTGTGGCATGTAGGAATGTATAGAAGCGTGATGGCTGCTCTTCTTGTCCTACCGTAGATTGATAGATGCTCTGTCCTACTAATTGTGCGAGATAAATGGGTACGAGTGGCAATACGCATGGCGAGAGAAAAGATGCTAGTCCTGCTAAAAAGGCGACGCCAAAGCTTATTTGCGATGCATCCATGTACTATTTCTCACTTCTATTATTCGAGCTGCCCAAGTGTAGTATCTATGGTATAGAGGGTTCCAGCAACTTTCCATGTCGCCTGTCCATCTTTGAGAAGCAGCGCTCCATAGTCATGAACGTGGTTAGGCTCCGGTGAACCAAATACGCGCCAATCGACATTGCCCGTAGTCTGATCAACTGCGAGCAACTGTACTCCCGCATTCGTTGCACTGGGAACTGTTTGTATACTTGCTACATAGATAAAGTTTTTGTCTGCAGCCAGTACCATAACGCCTCGTTGTTGCTCAGGATAGACAACGATATGCTGCCAGAGTGTCTTGCCTGTATTACGGTCAAGCAGGACAAGTGTAAACAGAAGACCCAGTTGATGCGCATAAGCCGGATCATCGGGTGCGTAGCGATATGTGTAAGGTCCGTTGCTAAGTACAGCTAGCAGTGTTCCAGGATGCGTTGAGATGGCGGGTAGTGAGAATGTTCCTTTGCTGACAAACGTTCTCCACACCTCATTACCCGCTTGATCAAATGCTTGAATCTGGTGCAAATTATTGGGCAAGTTGATGCTGATGACACTGCCTTGTACGTCTACTAGCACCGCCCGTGCTGTTGCATATTGCCACTCCACACTGCCCGTACTTATCATTACTACTATTATAGCAAGTATGAAGAGCAGCGCACGTCGGCGCGATGAGAGTGGTAAAGGGTATGTGTGCTTGAGAAGGTTGTATATATGCTGCTGGAGCGAGCCTTTCTTGTGCGGTTCTGTGACTTCATTGTCGTGTGGCAAATTCTGTGTAGCAGCTTCAACACTATCGTTGGAGAGATGCATTAAAGGGGTAGTCACATTTTCTGCAATGGAAAGTGGTACCACTACTGTTTCATCAAGTAGCCTATCGGTGCAGGCAACGTCAATCTTGGAAGTACTATGAGAGGACGCCAGAAGTTGCTCATTATTCTTTAGATACGGTAGCCGCTTCTTTTCCAAGGCGGGAAGCCTAACAGTATTGTCCGTCTCTGTCTCGGCTTGTGCAAGGTCGTCTTGCTCTGACATGTCTAGGTTTTTCCCTGTTCTAATTATTTGTGCGCTCCACTATATCAAACGCTTGGAAAACACGGAAGCAATTGACAACGCCATCTGACATAGTACTATTATTACTAGTAAGAGTAGCGTCGTACTATAGAGAGTTCAGGGATCACCATGCGCAATATGAATCTGCATCAACTCGCGACGTTTCAAGTAGTTGCGAAACATTGTAGTTATGTACGTGCGGCTGAAGAGCTGAACTTCAGTCAACCCGCCGTCTCCGCTCAGATACACCAGTTGGAAGAGTCGCTGGGCGTGAAACTGTTTGATACAATCGGACGCAAGACGCACCTCACGCAGGCAGGCGAAGAACTCTATCTCTACAGCCAGAAGATTTTCTCGGTGATCGAAGAGGCCATGGAGATGATGAGCTCCCTGGCCAGCCCTTACTTTGGCCGCTTGAGTGTAGGCGCTGATACAACCGTTGGTAGCTATGTTATCCCAGCACTACTCGGCGAATTTCAGAAGATGTACCCTAACGTCGAGATAATGCTCAAGGTGGCGAACCGCGACTATCTGGTGGATGACTTGCTCAATAACCATCTTGATATGGTCGTCATGGGAAAGATTCCTAGCGAAGCTCCGGTCTTTGTTGCCCCATTTGCGCTTAACGAATTGGTAATCGTAGCTCCTCCGAACCATCGCCTTGCTGGTTGTGTCAATGCTCCCCTCACAGAATTAGCGCGTGAGCGTTTTCTGTTGCGCGAACACGGTTCAGGAACACGGGCCGCGCTTGAAAAGGCTTTTCAGGAGGCAGGTCTGCCGCTGCAGGTGAGCATGGAGGTTGGCAATAATAGCGCCATCAAAAAGAGCGTTGAGGCTGGCCTGGGTATCGCGCTCATCTCGCGTGTTGCCCTTGATATCGAGTTGGAGACGAACCGTCTGGTCATCCTTGATGTCGAGGGCTTTCCCATTGAGCGCCAGTGGCGGCTGGTGCATCTGAAGGATAAGAATCTCTCCGCGACGGCTCGCGCGTTCAAAGCATTTATGTTGCAGCATGCCGACCCTAACCTGCCTCTCATGGATACGTAAGAAACGATCTGAAGAGATATCTTTTGACAAAACGCCGAAGAGCAGAAAGGCAGCTATGTATGTCTGAACGTGATTTCATGCCTATCCAGAATTTCGACTACCTAGAGTTCTACGTCGGCAACGCTAAGCAGTCGGCCTACTACTTCAGTCACGCCTGGGGCTTTACACCGATTGCATATGCTGGACTGGAAACAGGTGTCCGTGATCGTAGTAGCTACGTGCTTGAGCAGGGGAATGTGCGTCTGGTTGTTACTTCGTCACTTGGTCTAGAAGGGGAAATCGCCGAGCATGTGAAGCTGCATGGGGATGGGGTCAAGGACGTGGCATTTCGGGTGGATAATGCCGAACAAGCTTATCGTGAAGCAATGAGTCGTGGTGCCCGCGGTGTGTTGGAACCAACGGTACACGAGGACGATGACGGCGTGATGAAACGAGCGGCTATTGCTACTTACGGAGAGACCATCCATACCTTCGTTGAGCGTCAGCATTATAAGGGAATCTTCTTGCCTAG
>Ga0213882_10000428_pt1 | contig 14251 bp, 11 predicted proteins | sample BarmaccoBMER_R09_FD_160106 | JGI IMG/M metagenome (GOLD analysis project Ga0213882, IMG submission 160106) | Barbacenia macrantha exposed rock microbial communities from rupestrian grasslands, the National Park of Serra do Cipo, Brazil - ER_R09 ...
GCCGCCTTCGCTCTCCGTAACCGGCCAGGCCGAGCCGTAGGGGCCGCGGATCCCGATTGTCATGCCGGAGCGCAGCCGGGTCAGGGCTGTGCTGACCGAGCCCACGGCTCGCACGGTATGCACAATGCGGTTCACATTGCCGGGATCGCCGCTCAGGCTGATCGCCACCTCGCCGAGACCGAAGGCATAGAGCATGTTGAACTGGCCGGCGGCAAAGGAGAAAGCCGCTGGGGGCGCCAGTTCGATGGTCACCACGCCCGGGGCTTCACGGCGGGTCCGGGTAATCGGGAACGGCTGTGGAAGCAAGCAATCGCCGGTTCCGAGCGTCAACGGCGTGCTATCAGCGAAGGTCAAGCGACCGAGTTCCCATAGACATCGAGCGCCTGCAGCCGGGCGGCATGCAGCTTTTCACCAATCGCGCCGGCAAACCGCTTCATCAGTTCGTAACCCAAATCATGATCAGCCTCACACTTGTCGCGCAGGCACTTGGCATTAACCCCGAGGAGTCGGGTAAGCTCGAGCGCGCGGGCGTCGAACGCCCAGCGATACGGCGGCACTAGCCATGAGCCATCGAGGACTTCGCCTTCGCGCGACGTCGCGACGATGATCGGCTGCCGGCCTGGCACGTGCAGTTCGAGCGCCACAGCGCCGTGGCGAACCAGATAAAACTCGTCCGACGGCTCGCCTTCGTGAACCACGTATTCCCCGGCTGCGACCCGTAGGTTCCGCGCGCATCCCGAAATCGCCTCAGCGAATGCCGCGCCGAGATCGGCAAAAAACGGGTGCTCGAGGACGATCCGCTCAAGACCTGCCATCGACATTGCTCCGTGCAGCAATTGCGGCGTTCCTGATTCCCGATGCCACTTCAGTGATGTCGATCCCGACTGGACACCAGGTAATACAGCGGCCGCAGCCGACACAGCCCGAGCTGCCGAACTGATCGTACCAGTTCGCCAATTTATGCGTCAGCCATTGGCGATAACGGGCCCGGATCGATTGCCGCACGCTGCCGCCATGGATATAGGAAAAATCGAGCGTAAAGCAGGAATCCCAGTGGCGCACACGCTCGGCTACAGCGCCGGTGAGATCCGTCGTATCATCGACGGTGGTGCAGAAACAGGTTGGGCAGACCATCGTGCAGTTGGCGCAGGCGAGGCAGCGCGCCGCAACCTCGTCCCAGCGCGGATGCTCCGGATTGTTCTGCAATGCCTCTTTGAGACCGGCGGTATCGAGGGTGCGGCCCATCGCGTTGCGGGTTCGAGCAACGACCCGCTCGGCCGCTTCGATTTCGGCCGTGGTTGCTGCTCGGTGCGGCAGGCTCACGGCGACATCTGCCCCTGTCGCGCTGCCGACTTCCAGCAGAAACGAATGATTTCCGTCGTCAAGCAATTCGGTCAGTGCGAGATCAAAGCCCGCCGTGACTTCAGGCCCGGTTCCCATCGAGGCACAGAAGCAGGTTCCGCTGGCTTTGCTGCAATTGACCGCCACGATAAAGGCCTGCTCGCGGCGCAGCCGATACCGTCGATCGAGATAGGGGCCCTCGACAAACACCCGGTCTTGGATTGCGATGGCGTGAAGTTCGCAGGCCCGAACGCCGATGAACGCGAACGGTTCGGGCGCCGGTTCACAGGCGCTTACGGCAAATCCATTGCCGTCCCGACGCGCCTGCCACAGCTTTTCAACTGGTGGATGCAGAAACTGTTTCCACGAATGCGGCCCGACGGCATAGCCAAAAATCGCGTCGTCGGTCCGCTGTTCGAGTTGGTATGTTCCCGCCTCCTGCCGATCAGTCCATCCAATCGGCAGCTCTTCGAGACCCGTGACGGTGTCATAGGTGATGGCGCCGGTGCGCACTGTCGGAGCGATCACTCGGTAACCGCGATCGGTCAGCGTATCGATCAGACGCTGCAGTGCGTCGCGATCAATGACCAGCTTCGCGCCGGGGGCAAGACCAGAGTTCGGGTCCATCACGGCGGCAACTGCGCGTAAAGCTGCTCGACATCGGCGCGCCGGCACAACGCAGTTCCAAAGCCGAGCAATGCTGCGGCACCTGCTGCCATCCCAAAACGCACCGCATCGTGCAGTGACAGACCGCGCGACAGACCGAGGACGATGCCTGCCAGCATACTGTCACCGGCCCCGATTGTGCTTTGCGCCGTGACCGGGACCGCCGGAAAACGCTCGCTTCCGTCGGCCGTCGCCAGCAATGCGCCTTCGTCACCGAGCGACAGCACCACGATCTTGCAGCGGCCCTCAGCAATAACCTGGCGAACCGCCTGTTCCTGATCGCGCTTGCTGCGAATGTCGCGCCCGACCAGATCCTGCAGCTCGCGCAGGCTCGGTTTTAATAAATAGATCCCGCCGCCTGCCTGCTTTAGGGCGGCGCCGGACGTATCGAGAACCAGTGGTCTGCCGAGCGATTTGGCGAGTGTGCTGACCCGCGCATAGAAATCATCAGCAACGCCAAGCGGCAGACTGCCACTTACAACAATATACTCAGCCCTGGCAGCTTGCAGCGCCAGCTGGTCGAGGCAGCGCTCCTGATCTCTCTCGCCGAGTTCCGGTCCGGGGAGGATAAAGCGAAACTGCTTGCCAGTGACGCGCTCCTCGACCGCCAAGCTTTCGCGGGTAAACCCGGTGATCGGGACCGCCTCGTAAGCAACACCTTCCTGGTTTAGCATGTGGCGGATCATCTCGCCAGCGGCCCCGCCAGCGGGAAAAATCGCGACGGCCTCGCCGCCCAACGCGTGCACCGCGCGCGCGACATTGATGCCACCGCCGCCGGGATCATAACGCGGCGGCGTGCAGCGTAATTTGTGGGCTGGTTCGACCCGCGGCGTCGATGTCGCGATGTCGAGCGCCGGGTTCATTGTCAAGGTGATGATAGCGGTCATGGGCGAAATCTATTGGGCTGCTGCGCGGGCACGCATCGCTGCCTGCTCCGCTTTGTAGACGACGCTGATCGTGCGCAACAGGCTCGCAGCGTTGACACTGATCGAATCAATGCCGAGTTCGGCGAGAAAGCGGGCGATCTCCGGATAATTGGCCGGCGCCTCGCCACAAATCCCGACATGGCGGTGATTGCGCTTAGAGCCAGTCACCGCCAGCCGCAGCATTTCGAGCATGCCGGGATCGCGCTCGTCGAAATCAAAAGCGACGATTTCCGAATCACGATCAACACCCAACGTCAGCTGGGTCAGGTCATTCGAGCCGATCGAAAAACCGTCGAACAATGCGGCAAAGGCGTCAATCTCGATAACATTATTTGGGATCTCGCACATGACAAAAATTTCGAGCCCGTTTTCGCCGCGCTTGAGCCCGTGCCGGGCCATCTCCTCGATGACCTGCTTGCCTTCTTCCACCCGTCGGCAGAACGGCACCATGACGCGCAGATTGGTCAACCCCATCTCATCGCGCACGCGGGCAAGCGCCTTGCATTCGAGCGCGAACCCGGCAGCATAAGCCGGGTGGGCGTAGCGTGACGCACCGCGAAAGCCGAGCATCGGGTTGTCTTCCTTTGGTTCGAACGCAGCGCCGCCGATCAGGCTCGCATATTCATTGGTCTTAAAATCGGACAGCCGCACGATGACCGGCTTTGGATAAAACGCGGCGGCGATTGTTCCCACCCCCTCCGAGAGTTTCTCCACGAAATAATCGGTCGGTTGCGAATAGTTTCGGACGCGGCGCGCGATCTCGGCGCTTGCCTTCTTGGAATCGACCTTCTCCGGTTCGACGAGTGCCATCGGATGAATGCCGATATGCTCGCCGATAATGAATTCCATACGCGCGAGCCCGACCCCGTCATTGGGCAGCATCGCAGTGTGATAAGCAAGGTCGGGATTGCCGAGATTGACCATGATCTGAGTGCGCGGCCGCGGTACTTCCGTCGCCGACACTCGGGTTACCTCAAACGTCAACCGGCCATCATAGACCTTGCCGATCTCGCCATCGGCGCAGCTGACAGTAACCGCCTGCCCGTTTTTGAGCCGTTCGACCGCGCCCTCGGCCCCGACCACTGCCGGCACGCCGAGTTCGCGGGCGACGATCGCGGCGTGACAGGTGCGTCCGCCATGGCTGGTGACGATCGCCGCCGCGGTTTTCATCACTGGCTCCCAGTCTGGGCTGGTCGCTTCGGCAACCAGTACTTCCCCCGGCTGAAAAGCGGTGAGATCGCGCGCATCGGCGATCAGCCGCACCGGGCCGGACGCGATCTTTTCACCGACGGCGTGGCCGGTCGCCAACACCGGGCCGCCGCCCGACAGCATGTAAGTCTCGAAGCTACCCTCGGCGCGGCGTGAGGCGACCGTTTCGGGGCGGGCCTGAACGATGTAGAGCTTGCTATCCTCGCCGTCCTTGGCCCATTCGATGTCCATTGGGCTTGGCCGACCGGCTAGCTGCGTGTAATGGTCTTCGATGCAGATTGCATAATCCGCGAGTTCCAGCACTTCGGCGTCTGTCAGGCAAAAGCGCTCGCGCTCAGCCCGGTGTGTGGTCAGGTTGCGGGTGCTGGCATCGCCATGACCGCAGGCATAGACGAGGCGCAACTGCTTGGCGCCGAGCGAGCGGCTTAAAACGGCGCGGTAGCCCTGCCGAAAGGTCGGCTTGTGGACGTAGAACTCGTCCGGGTCGACCTTGCCCTGCACGATATTTTCGCCGAGACCCCAGGACCCGGTGACAAAGACCACGTCGCGAAACCCGGATTCGGTGTCGAGCGTAAAAATGACGCCGCTCGCCGCGAGATCGGCGCGCACCATCTTCATAACGCCGACCGACAGCGCCACCTTGAAATGGTCAAACCCGTTGTCGGAGCGATAAACGATTGCGCGATCGGTGAAGATCGAGGCGAAACAGCGGCGGCAGGCCTCGACCACCTCGTCTTCCCCGCGCACATTCAAAAAACTCTCGTGCTGGCCGGCAAAACTCGCGGTCGGCAGGTCTTCGGCGGTCGCCGAACTGCGTACCGCGACCGCGACTTTCCCGCCGCATTTCTGTTCGAGTTGGCGATAAGCCCCGGCGACTTCCGCACGTAGCTGCGGATTGCCGGTCGCGTCATACACCAGTTGTCGAGCCGCAGCGGCGCGCTCGCCGAGCACTGCCACATCGTGATAGTCGAAGCCGGACAACAGCCGGCGCAATTCGTTTTCGACGCCGGCTGCGGCAAGTGCTGCGCGATAGGCCTCTGCCGTTAGCGCAAAACCGTCCGGCACCCGGCCCGCCAAAAGCGCATGCAATTCACCGAGCGAGGCGGTCTTGCCCCCCACCGCCGGGACGTCTTTCAGTCGGATATCATCAAACCAGCGGACCCAGGATTCGGTCGCCATCGGACCCCACTCCTATGAGCTGTGGAAGGAACTTTTACCGGGCCGAAGCCGACACGCCTTGATCTGGATCAGATGAGTGCTGATGCCGGTCGTCAACTTGCTTTGCGGATTGCTCGCCAGCCCGTTTTGATGCCGGCCGCGTTCATCAATAGCGTGGAGGAGAGAATTTCCGCAGCTCCACTACCGTAATAAGTGGAATTGACATGGGCGACATGAACATCGTTCAAGCGTTCTGCTTTACGGCAAATACGCTCGACCGCTTCAGCGCCAATCAACGGCTCATAATCTGCAATTGTGACGAGCTTATAATCGTCCTTAACCGGATTCCCCATATGAATTCGTCGACTTGCCCGAGCACCGCAGAGATCCTGGCGAAAATTCCGATCCCTGCTTTGACCCGTCGCCTACCGCACGATGCGACCGCCACTTACAGCTATCTGCCTGATTTACCTATGGAATGAGGACTGGAAGTCAGCCACCCGCCGATCCATCCGAGGAATCCGGGTTGAACCCGGCGCCGCGGTGTTTGTGACCGCCGCAAGCAGCCGGACGGCCGTCTGATCGCCGCCAGCGTGACCGCCGAAAAGAACGGCGTTAAGCCGTCGATGTAAGCTCCTCGCCTGCCACAATAAGTATGGTCACGATCGTACAATCAGCGGCAGATGCGCTCGCATTAAGGGCGCCGGCGCGCCGCGGACTGGCGGCCACACGCGGTAAAACGCCCATTTCGCGCTTTGGGCGAGCAGCAGGTAACTCACGATCAGTCCGGCAATCGCAAACAGGAAGGCGGCAGAGGGTGGCACAAACCCGAACCACGCGCCCAGCGGCGTGAACGGCAGCACAACCGCAAGCACGACTACCGTAACGGAGGTGGTGGTGAGGAGTGGATGCGGGCGGCTGCGCAGCGGATTGCGCCGTGTGCGCAGTACAAAAATGACCAGCACCTGGGTGGCGAGTGATTCGATGAACCAGCCGGTCTGGAATAGCACTTGGTTTGCGTGGAAGACGAGCAGCAGCAGGCCAAAGGTGAGAAAGTCGAAGACCGAACTGACCGGTCCGAGTACCAGCATGAAATTGCGGATAAAGCGCATGTCCCAATGCTCGGGCTTCTCGGTAATTTCGCTATCCACCTCGTCCAGCGGGATCGGCATCTCCGAAACGGCGTAGAGCAGGTTGTTGAGCAGTATCTGCACCGGCAGCATTGGCAGGAACGGCAGAATCAGCGTCGCCCCAGCCATCGAGAACATGTTCCCGAAATTCGAGCTCATCGCCATCATGATGAATTTCATGATGTTGCCGAAGGCGCGGCGCCCTTCGGTGACGCCGCGCTCCAGAACGTTTAGATCCTGCTGCAGCAAAATGATGTCAGCCGCGTCCTTCGCGACATCGACCGCGCTGTCGACTGAAATGCCCACATCGGCGGTATGAAGCGACGGCGCGTCATTGATCCCGTCGCCGAGAAAGCCAACCACATGGCCGCGGTGCTTCAGCCCAAGAATGACGCGGTTCTTCTGAACGGGCGTGACCCGGCAGAACAGGTTCGTCTCTTCGAGCCGCGCTGCGAGCGCTTCGTCGCTGAGTGCTTCGATCTCGGTGCCGGTGAGCAATCCGGTGACCGGAATACCGAGTTCAGCGCAGACATGCTGCGTGACGCGCTCGTTGTCGCCGCTGAGGATCTTGACGCCGACACTCTTGGCCGCAAGCGCGGCGATTGCCACCCCTGCGCTTGCTTTCGGCGGATCAAAGAAAACGGCGAAACCGGCAAAAACCAAATCTCGTTCGTCGGCCACGGTTGCCCCCGAACGATCGGGCTCCAGCTCGCGCCAGGCGACGCCGAGTGCGCGAAATCCGCCCGCACTGAGCCCCTCAAAGACTTTCGCCGCTTGGGTCCGCGCCGCGTCGTCGAGCGGCACAAGCTCGGGCTTACCGGGTTCTTCGAACCGGCTCGCGAGCTTGATGACATCTTCGGGCGCGCCCTTTGTAATCAGTAGGTGGCGGCCCTCGTGCCCGACGAGCACTGAAACGCGGCGTCGCTGAAAATCGAACGGCACTTCGTCGATCTTGGTCCAGCCTGCATCAGGCGGCCGGCCGGCCTCGAGGATCGCGGTGTCGAGTGGGTTCCTCAAGCCAGCCTGGAAATGGCTGTTGAGCCAAGCCAGGTCGAGCACGCGCTCGCTGGCAACCCCCGAGAGCGCGACCTGCCGCGCAAGCCTGATTTTGGCTTCGGTGAGCGTCCCGGTCTTGTCGGTGCACAGCACGTCTATACTGCCCAGGTCATGGATCGCGCCGAGCCGTTTCACAATCACGTGTGCCTTCGCCATCCGGATGGCACCGCGCGCCAGCGTCACCGACACAATCATCGGCAAGAGCTCGGGCGTGAGCCCGACAGCGAGAGCCACGGCAAACAGAAAGCTCTCCAGCCACGGCCGATGGAACAGCAAATTGATCAGCAACACAAACAGCACGAGGATCTCGGTAAAGCGGACGATCAGCATGCCGAATCTATGGGTGCCCTGGTCCAGGGCAGAAGGGGGTGGCGCCCGCCGTAAGCTGCTGCTGATTTGGCCGAGCTGGGTCGTCAGGCCGGTGGCACAGACAAAAAGCTTGGCCGAGCCATTCATCACCGAGCTGCCCATGAAGCCGGCATTCGTTGCCTCGGCGACTTCCGGACTGTCGACGCCTTCATCGCGTGCATGCTTCTCCGCCGGGTAGGACTCTCCCGTCAGCAATGCCTCGTTGACGAAAAAATCCCTGGCCTCAAGGAGACGTCCATCCGCCGGGACGAGATCCCCGGCGGCCAGCAGGACGACATCGCCAGGGACGAGATCCTGCCCTGGCACCGTAACCTCCTGGCCGTTGCGCAAAACCTGTTCCTTGAGCGCCACCGAGACCTTGAGATTCTCGGCGGCCTGCTCGGCGCGGTATTCTTGAACAGTGTCGAGCACCGCGCTTATCAGCACGATTGTCGAAATGATAATCAAGCTGGGCAGATCGCTGGTGAGCGCGGAAACCACCGCCGCCACCAACAGAATGATCACCAATGGGTTGCGGAACCGACTCAGGAATTTGAGCGGCAAAGACAAACGTCGCCGATCCTCTAGGATATTAGGGCCATAGCGGAGCTGGCGCGCGGCGACTTCGGCAGAGCTAAGGCCGTTTCGGCCGGTTCCCAGCTGCCGCTCAAGATCGGCCAGCGCAATCTGCCAGAATTTCCGCTCGGATCCGCCATCCGATATCATCGGCAATCCCTCTGGAAATACATCGCTCCCTTGTGGTGCACACACGCACGCCCACAGACTAAAGAAAATCAATTAATCAGCAAAAACGCGGCACGACCGAAACTACTCAAGACGGGTTAACACAAATTCTTACTCATACTCCTTGTGTATTTCTTGGGGATTGCATCTGGCGTATGGCCCTCTGGCAGCTGTGATGGTGACAGCAGCCCCGTGGAGAATTAACAGTAGGTCGCCGCTCGCGGCCAAAGGAGGTCAACAGGCTGCCTATTTTGGGGCTGTTGATCGTTGCGTTTTTCTCCGCAATCAACCGGCGCCAATCTCACTGTGCCTCGCCGATCGCTTCGAGGGCTGCTCGATCGAGCAGCTCGATCCGGTGCGGGCTAGGGACCGCGATTATCCGGTCGTGCCGAAACATCGATAAAGTGCGGCACACGGTCTCGACCGTCAGTCCGAGGTAATCGGCGATATCAGTGCGCGACATCGGAAGGTCCAATGTCCTCGCCGCGTCGCGCCGTTCAAAGATCTCGAGCAGGAATGCCGCAACGCGCTCCGGGGCTGTCATGCGCCCGAGCAGCAGCATTCGGCTATGCGCGTTGGCGAGATCACGCAGCATGGTCTCGCGCAGCAGCCGCGCCAGAGCGGGGTTCTGGTCCATCAACTGCTCGGTGGCCTTACGCGGCAGACGCAGAACGATCGTATCACTGACCGCCTCCGCCGAGAAAACGCGGCTGCCGGTGCTGTCGAGGCCAAAGCAGTCGCCGCTGAAGCAGAACTCAGCGATATGACGGCGCCCATCGGCCAGCAGCTTGCAAATGCGCACTGTGCCGGACACCACCTTGTACCAGCAATCGCTGGCATCGCCTTCGATATAGATTTCCTGATTGCGCGAGAAGCTGAGACGCGTGCCAATGCCTTCCAGAGCCACCAGTGTCTCGAGCTCGCCGGAGTGGGCAACAGCGATGCCGCCGCGCGCTGGTTCAATGATCCCGCTGAAATGGCCGGCATTTGTGAGCTGCCTGTACATAATGCCCCTCCATCCGTTTCGATGAGAGCAGCATCATCTTTGGCCGCAGCCGGCGAAATCCGGTTTGTTACTTAGGGAAACTACCTACGTACAATTACGTACCGGTGAACGGCCGGTGTGCTCGGACTGCGATCGCATTATCGGAGTGATTGGATGTAGGCGATCAGATCGTCGATCTCGGTTCGTGTCAGCGCCAAATCAGGCATCGCGCCATGTGGATGCGACAGAAAGGCGCGTAGCTGGTCGGCACTCATGCCGCTTTTCGCGATTGTCGGAAAGCTCGGTGGCCCTTGTGGAACGACGCCCGCCTGAGCATTGCTGATCACATGGCAATTCACACACCAGCGTTGGGCAATCCGGGCGCCGGCGCTGGCTCCAGTCTCCGCCGGTGCCGCTTTGGCGACAGCGGCGGCGGATAGCAGAAAAACGGCGAGGATTTTCGCCAAGGCGTGGCGCATTACTTTTGCCTCATGCTGCGACGGGAGCGGCGTCAGCCAGACCCGAGATTTGTTGGGTCCGGTACTGATGTCGAGCGGCGTAATGTCGCCTCAGCGGACGGCCTTCTTTTCTACCCTACCTTGCGCATATGGTCCTCGATGCCGCGCACTCCCGGAATACCCCGAGCAGCGGTCAGCAAAGCCTGCTTTTCATGGTCTGAGACATACGAGTTCCAGAGATAGACAACGCCGTCCTTTACAGTGACGTTGGCGGGCGAAACCTCGGCCCACCTTTGCGTTTTCAACTCGGCGAGCAATTTATCGCGAATCGCCAAGTCGTTGTCATTTGCCGAGCCGACCGCAGGTTCGGTCATGGTCATCGCCAACGCCTGGATCAGGTTGGCGCGACTGACAATGCCGATGAGCTTGCCGTCGCGAAGGACCGGGACGCGTTTGATCCCACGCGTCTCCAGTAGCACAGCGATGTCTGCCACCGCTGTCGTATCGGTGACCGAGATCACATCGCGTGTCATGACGTCTTTGACTGTTTCGGCATGTGATTTGATGTAGTCGCGCGCGAGCTGATCCGTCGACGCCAGCATGTCGAGCCACCAGGCTCGGCGACGTTCGGTACCGGTTTCGGCGCGATGCAACAGGTCGCCCTCGCTGACCATGCCGATTACACGGTTAGCGCCATCGACGACCGGCACCGCACTAATGCCATGCTTGGCAAGCAACCGTGCGGTTTCCGATACCGTCGCATTCTCTCTCACCGTGATTACCTGATCAATCATTACGTCGATTGCGCGCACTTTTTACCTCCGCGTCAGCATCTGCCAACTAACACAAAACTAGATTTCCGCTGCATTGACCCAGATCAACGCCATCATACAGCAGAAGTCTTTTTGCTGTACGGAACGCGAACGCCGCGACTTGATCCAAATCAATAATCGTTTGCCGAGTATCGTATAGATTAACTCGAATAGGTAGAAATTATGTCTGACGGAAAACCCAAAAGCGTTGAATACACCGAAGGCGATCGGATCGTTCCACTCGCCCCAGTGCTCCGGTCAATCTTCCGGCGATGGTGGAAGCTACCGCAGCTAAGCCACGACGACGGTGCTCCGGGCGGCTGCTTATTTTGTTGCTGCTGCTGCTCGCTGCGCCGGAGGTGTCGGCGTCTTTGGTGGCGGCATACGCAGACTGGGCTTCCACCCGGCTTCGCTTGGGGTAATGGTCGCCTCGAAGCCGATGAGGTCGATATCGACACCAAGTTTGCCGGTCGCATCGCAAAACTATTTGTCGATGAAGGCGACATGATGCAGCCGAGGCAAGTCGTCGCGATGATGGATACGCAGGACCTCGCGACGACACTCAAAAAGGATGAGGCCTTGGTCGAGGAGGCGGAGCGGGTGCTCGACAAAGCCAAGGCCAATCTGGCGCGGCGGCGAACCCAGGTCACCTTCGCGAAACAGGCACTTGACCGGACCGCAGTCCTGGTCCCAAAGGGTTTTGCAACCATCGAACAATTGGATCAGCGGCGTCAGCAAATGGCCGCGGCGGTTGCCGGCCAAGGGACGGAAATCCAGTACGTGTGGCAGGTTCAGCACCCGCTCGACGCCGCGATGCACGATGTCGAGCTTTACCGTGTCAATATTCTCGACAACACCTTGGTTGCGCCGAAAGAGGGGCCGATCGAATACCGTGTCGCCAATGTCGGGGAAGTGCTGCCGGCAGGCGGCAAGATCTTTACGATGCTCGATGCCTCTTACGTCTACGGGGGCGGGTCGCGTCGCGCTTGGCTCGGACGTGCGCATCGTGCTCGATGCTCTGCCGCTTTCATCACGGATCGCAAGGAGCTTCCGCCCGGCGTCGCCCCGGGCCGAGGAGGAGCACGGCCCATCGGGCGTGACGCTTTTCGGTGCCGGTTTTGGCGCGGCGAAGCAGATCGCTCTCGGTGATGATGCCGAGCACGGTGCCGTCGCTGTCGGTCACGGGAAGGCCGCTGATGCGGTATTGTAGCATCAACCGGGCCGCGTACTCGATTGTCGCGTCGGGTCTCACAGTAACGACAAAAGACGTCATCAGATCAGCCGCGTTCAATGCGCGGGCTCCTCGTTTGCTTGTAAATTATGTGGCAATAGCAGGCTGGCATTGATCCGGATCAATTCGGTATCCCCGCAATTACAGCAGCATGGCCGAGAAGATCGAGGCCAGAATGTCGGTTCGTAATTTTGCCAAGCTATTCAAACCGCGATCGGTCGCGCTGATCGGCGCGACTCCGAGGCCGGGCGCTGTCGGTGCTGTAGTCGCGCGCAATCTGCGCCGCGCCGGCTTTGCCGGAGAGCTGATGCTCGTCAACCCGCATCACCAGACGATCGAGGGACTAAAGGTCTATCCGACGGTGGCTAGCCTGCCGCAGTCCCCGGACCTCGCGGTCATTGTCACGCCGCCTGAGACCGTGCCGTCCCTCATCAGAGAGCTCGCGAAGCGGGGGACCCGAGCCGCCGTCATCATCACCGCCGGATTCGGTGAGCTCGGCGAGCGCGGCCGCGCCCTACAGCAGGCTGCGCTCGATGCGGCAGAGCCGTATCTTCTGCGCATTGTAGGCCCGAACTGCATCGGCATCATGGTGCCTGGTATACAGCTCGACGCGACCTTTTCTCACCTGGCGGCACCTGCGGGAGACATCGCCTTCGTCAGCCAGTCGGGCGCGATGATCACCGCGATGCTCGATTGGGCGGTGCCGCGCGGCATTGGCTTTTCGCATGTCGTCTCGCTGGGCGATATGGCCGATGTCGATTTCGGCGACATGATCGACTATCTCGCGGCCGACCCGCAGACCCGGGCTATCCTCCTGTATGCCGAAGGCCTAACCCATGGCCGCAAATTCATGTCTGCGGCGCGGGCCGCCTCGCGTGTCAAGCCCGTGCTCATACTGAAGGCGGGCCGATCGAGTGCTGGCGGGCGGGCCGCTGCGTCGCATACCGGTGTCTTAGCGGGCGCCGATGCCGTTTACGATGCAGCGTTCCGCCGCGCTGGCATGTTGCGAGTCGCAACAATCGCCGAACTCTTCGACGCGGCGGGAACCTTGGCGCTGACCCGCGAGCAGGTCGGCGAACGCCTCGCGATCCTGACCAATGGCGGCGGCGCAGGCGTGCTCGCGACGGATGCATTGATCGCCGCCGGCGGCCAGTTGGCTGTCCTATCAAAAGAAACGATTGCTGACATGAACCGGGCCTTGCCGGCGACGTGGAGCCACGGCAATCCGGTCGACATCATCGGCGATGCTTCCGGCAAGCGTTACGCCGAGTCGCTCGCGACGTTGCTCCGCGACCCTGAAGTCGACGCGATCCTCGTACTCAATTGCCCGACCGCGCTCGCCGAGCCCGAGGAAGCTGCCGCCGCAGTAATCGATGTGGTTACCGCTGCGGAATCGGAAGCGCTGCGGGGCCGCAACCTGATCACGGCCTGGCTTGGCGAGTATTCGGCGCGCGCGGCGCGGCAACGCTTTGCCGAGGCGCGTATCGCCAGCTACGAGAGCCCCGACAGCGCGATTGTCGGCTTTATGCATCGTGTCCGCCATCGGCGCAATCAGGAGCTGCTGATGGAAACGCCACCGGCCATGCCGGGTGCGTTTCGGCCTGATCTCGTCGCCACGCGACGCGTGATCGAGATCGCCCTCACGGCGGGAAAATCTTGGCTCGATGCCGCAGAGACAGGAGCTGTCCTCCACGGCTACGGGATTCCAATCGTCGCAGATCATGTCTCGCAAGATCCGGATGATGCCGCCGTCGCCGCCGCCTCAATCGGTTTCCCGGTCGCGCTCAAGATCTGCTCGCCCGACATCACCCATAAGACAGATGTCGGCGGTGTTGCGCTTGGTCTCGGCGACGCCGAACGGGTCCGCCGCGAAGCAAAGGCAATGCTCGAGCGCGTCAGGGCGGCACGCCCCGACGCTCGGCTCGACGGCTTTGTGCTGCAACCGATGATCTCACGCCCGGGTGCTGTGGAGCTCCTCATCGGGCTCGTCGACGATTCGGTATTCGGGCCACTGGTGGCATTCGGTCAAGGCGGCACCGCCGTGGAGGTCATTCGTGACAGCTCACTCGAATTCCCGCCGCTAAATGCGTTGCTGGCGCGCCGCCTTATGGCGCGAACGCGGGTATGGCAGCTGCTGCAAGGCTACCGCGGCAAGTCTCCGGCCAATATCGAGGCGATCGTGGAAAT
>Ga0213882_10000430_pt1 | contig 14235 bp, 14 predicted proteins | sample BarmaccoBMER_R09_FD_160106 | JGI IMG/M metagenome (GOLD analysis project Ga0213882, IMG submission 160106) | Barbacenia macrantha exposed rock microbial communities from rupestrian grasslands, the National Park of Serra do Cipo, Brazil - ER_R09 ...
TGCATTCATAACGACTGATCTGCCTGTCGAATCCGTGCATCGTAGGGGCGATATCTCTTTCCTTGCTCTGTGGCACTACCGCCCCTTGGAACCTCAGTCAACCCCGTTTAAAGGGTGCCTGCCCATTGGCGCTGACATGCAATGGTTTGCTGTGTTGCGTGGGCTGTTCTGTAGCATCAACCACCGCTGTAGGCTCTTCAGATGGGGTGCTCATGAGAGCGGTATGGCTAAGCATATTGCGCTGTTGTTGCTCAAGCAGATCAACCTCGCGTAATGCTCTCTCCAGTGCCATCCGTTCAAAATTTGCTTGTCCCGTATCTTTGAACAGGTGCGACCGTTTCAGCTCGTTCAGTGTTTCACGCAGTCGCCTTGTGAGCGAGTTCATGGCTGCAAGTGCGAAGTTTTGGCGGTGCCACTGCATCTCGTGAAAGTGTTGCAGTTGTGTCAATCCTAAAAACACTAGGCGTAGCTCAGTGGCGCTTTGCGGGGCGGGCTGGTTGGCAGACCAAAGGGGCAGACCACGTCCCAGCCGTTCCACGGCAATCTGCAACACGCGGCTCTCTTGTGTGAACTGGTCGTATTTGGCACCCCGCTCCGATAAGGCGCTCAAGCGGTCCAGCATCAGATTGAGACTGACCGCGATGGGCAGCAATGGACCAGGGATAGTGGGCGCGCGAGCGCTGAGGTCACCACGTGCTACACGTGCATGTACTCCGTGAAGTGTGGCTATCCCTTCTTCGAGCACACGCTTCTCATTGCTAGCTTTGGTGGCTTCGTCAGCTTCACGGCGTGTTACCTGCAATTCGCGGCGCGAGATCACTAATTCGCCGCGCATCTGCATGGTCAAGCGGTTGTTCTCCATCAAGGTGAGTGCTTGGCGCACGACCACGATGAGAATGAGGACCAACGCAATCACATCTGCCTGAATAAGTACACTCTTGCCACGTGGCGCAACCACGCTGAGCAGAATAGCGCACGTGATGAGCGCCAGAATAAAGGGCGAGATTGTTTGCACTGTCGTACTCAACTGCGAGAAGTGGTCAGACTTGGGAAAGAGCGAAACTGAGCGTCTCCCACTATTCATGTTGACCGCTTGAAGCTGCTCACGCGCTATGCTGCGGGGATACTCAATTGCAGCTAAGCCAATCAAAGACAGGCTTAATGGCCACAGCACGTCCTGGAGCGTACCCGTATTGAAACTGAATGAGAGTGAGTAGTAGCCTAGCAAACTGTCGGTGATAGCTAGGAAGAAAAGACCTAGGCACAAGCGTAAGAATACTGGTTGCTGCTCGCGGTTAGAGAGAGGGCTAAACATCAGCAGGGCACCAACTGCCACCAAAAACAGGTCACCAGCGGGAAAGTAGATCGATAGGAAGGCTGCGCCGAGGCTAGGAGCCTGCGAAAGTCCTGCAATTGATGGGCCGAGCAAGAAGAACCAGGACAGGGCCAGAGATGCACCGATGACTGCCAATGCGTCAAGCAGCAGACGGGTGCGCCCAACCGTTGCTTTGTTGCGCCGTGTCAACAGTAGCGTACCAAGCAGGAAGAAGGGGTACGAGCCAACAAAGCCGATATCATACAGGCCCGGAAATGGCACCATGTTCATGCGTATATCATAGCTCGTCCATAGTGCCTGACCACCCGCGTAGAGAGCTATACCTAGCGCCAACAGTGTCCAGGCCAAGTAGGAACGTTGTGCCACCTGCGCTTCCATGCGCGCCGTCACCAAGTCATTACGTGAGCGATGCTCAAACTGCAACTGCTGCACATTTTGCGACAATTGTACTGAGACGACGCGTAGTCTGATGGCCATACGCAGACAAAAGATAAAACCGATACCTTCACCCACGAATTGGAGGATATCAGACATACTCTTAAGCAGAAAACTCTTCCCCGGCTGCTGTCCTGCCAACAGCATCCCCAGTAAAAAGCATGCAAAAGTGATGGTAAAGCCAAGCACAATCCAATTTCCATAGCGTTCCCCCCATGCATCGCGTGCTAGTGCTTCACCATGAAAAAAGGACAGCTCCTTGCTGTTATCAGACCGCTCAACTGACCTCTGAGAAGAGTCATAATCGAACTGCGGCTCGATGGGTCTCAGAGGACCAGAAAATCGTGATGCTCCGTTTTGTGACATACATGCTCCGTTTTTCTCAAAAACTAGCAGTAAACATACCTATGAGCAGTATATGTAGTGGCGCTTCACGTTCTCTTCTGTCTCGCTTCTTCTTATACTGATTATGTTGAGGTGAGTGTGAGCTTGCGTCCACACCCACCTCAACATAATCAGTATAAGCCATATCTTGTACCAGTCTTATGTCTATCTTACATGCCAAGAATTCGGGAACCAGATTTCGAGATTCATATGCTAAAATTCCTGCTTCTTCTCGTTTTATAAGTAATTGGTTGGTACGTCTTTCTCTTCGATACCATAGTCTGACCACCAATAACAACTAAAGATTTGAAAGGATGAAAACTAGTGGCTAACATTAATCTAGCCGTGACTCCTCACTCGTTTCGTGCAGCAGCCCCACAAGGCACCGTACTTAGAAATCTAGGAGCTCTAGCCGATCTGCCAGGAACCTGGATGGGCAATGGGTTCAATCTGATCTCCTTGCCCTTGCCTTTGTCGCAAGACCCGAACCGGCGCAAAATATTTCGCCTGAAACTTAATGCCACACATGAGACGTTGAGTTTCACAGAAATAGGAGCACCGATTCCAAATCGCGGTTTCGCTCAAGATGATATTGCTTTCTTGGGTGTACATTATTTTCAGCAAGTAAGCGACGCCGTAACAAATGCAGCACTGCATCTTGAACCTGGTATGTGGCTTAATTTGCCGATTACAACCGCACCGGCAGAACCACCGACCATAGTTCGTCTTGCCACTATTCCCCATGGCGATGCGATGTTAGCGCAAAGCGATTTGGTGCTAACGGGACTGCAGGGTGGGCCTAAAATCGATCCCGTTGATTCGACCCCGTTCACACTGAACCAAACGACGGGTGCTAGACAGAACGAGACCTCTCCAATCTACCTCGACCAATTCACTCACACTGCTTTGCCTCCAGGAATCCCTGTTGGTTCAATTGCCAACCCAAACCTTGTAATTAGCAATGCGATCCGAGGACAAAACATCACCAACACGGTGGTAATACGTGTCAACGCTACGCCAATAGGTGGTATCAATGGCACCCCGATTGCCCCACCTAGCAAGCCAAACAATGTTGGCGGCATCGTTAATATCCCATTCGTTAACATCAACGCCGATGCAAACAGTTTCTCGGCAATATTCTGGGTCGAGACCGTCGAAAATTCAGATGGCACTCAGTTTCTTCAGTTACAATACACGCAGACAGCTATTCTTGACTTCGATAATATAAAATGGCCGCACATTTCGGTGGCGACGCTCGTGAAGCAATAAATCGTGTCTCAATCGGTAAGTAGAAGACTATGCCATTTCGGGAGTAAATTTGCCGCCGAAATGGCATAGTCTTCTACTTACCCCTCTTTTTTCTGTTTACGGTTTCCGATATACATCAAGATATAGCCTGTCTCAAGAATAGAGGAAATCTCGATATTAAAGCTGCGCATCTTGATGCGTGTGCGCGAGAGTACGTTGCGCACTGGCCTCATCTCTTGGTCCCACACGCCCCCCTCTTGTGCCTCTTGCAAGCGTTGGCGGCAGCGCTCTATGGCTGTCTCGGTCACGTGTCCGTGAGTAAAACTGGCCAGCAAGACCTCATATGGACAATAATACGGATAGGATTCTAGGAGCGGCATCAGCACACAAATTTCACTGGTAGTAAACTGTTGCTCGATAAGCATCTGCGGTCTATCTTGATCGCAGGTAAGATAAGCGAGAGTGCCAAGGGAGGTGTTTAATGCGAGTGTATGCTCCGCAGGTAACAAGCCCTGCAAAGAGAAATGGAGAATTTCGTCGTTATGCGCTGGCATGTGATTAACTGACGATTTTCCCTTACGTAAGGAGAGTTGGTGCATAGTGGTGCTCCTGGTCTTAATGAATTGCGCAAGCGCAACGCTTTTTACTGAGGCTAAGGATACATCTTCTGCTTTTTTACGTTCCTCCTCTTGAGGTATGTTATACATATTATGCACGAAGAAAGATCAAAAAACAAGGGATGCTATTATCCGCGTAGCATATTACTCATCACGAACATAAGATTAGCGGGCCGCTCTGCCATGCGACGTATGAGGTAGGGATACCACTGCGAACCGTAGGGCACATAGACACGCACGTTGTAACCCTGGTGTACCAACTTCTCTTGTAGGTCGCGGCGCACGCCATACAACATCTGGAACTCAAAAGCTGACTTGCTAATACCATAGTCGCTTACATATGTACATGTTGCGTCGATAATAGCCTCATCATGAGTAGCGATAGCAGGGAAATTCCCATGGACCAGAAGCGGCATCATCAGCTTCGCATAATTGATGTCGACCTCGCTCTTATGCTGGAAGGCGACCGCTTTGGATTCTTTATAAGCGCCCTTAACCAGGCGGACACGTACATTTTGTGCAGTCAACCGCTCGATATCCTGCATGCTGCGGTAGAGATATGCTTGAATAACCGTGCCCACATGCCCAAACTGCTCATGCATACGTAGTGTGATATCTACGGTTTGCTCCGTGTAGCGCGATTCCTCCATATCAATGCAGACGAAGATTGGGCCGTGTTGCGCATGTTGCAGAATAGCACGTGTATTTTCTTCACACAGTGGCTGTGAGATGTCTAAACCCAGTGCAGTAAGTTTTACTGAGATATTGGCATCTATGTCAGCCTGTTTGATAGCATCAAGCATTGTTATATAGGTTTGCGTAGCCGCCCTTGCCTGTTTCTCATCCGACACATTCTCGCCGAGCAGATTGAGCGTGGCTTGAATGCTCTTGCTATTAAGCACGCGTGTAGCCTGTACAGCCTCGTTCAAAGCCTCTCCGGCGACAAAGCGGCGTGAAACGTTTCGTGTAGTCGGGTTATGGGTAACGAAATCACGTAATTGCTGATTTTGGGCAAAAAGTAATAAAGTCTCCTTGAACATTGCACTCTCCTTTGTTTACAAGCACTATTTTTCTGGTCCGATGCGGCTCCATAGTTCCAGACGTATCAGTTCGTTGCGGGCATCAAAGCCAAATAATGAGGGGTCCATGTTGCGACCATGGCGGAGGACTAGGCTGCGTAGCATCTCAATCTGCTCGGACTTGCTCGCTGCATCGCGTTCAAAGGGAATATGTTGGGCAAGTTGTTCAATGGCTTGCCTATTGTACCAATGCTCTTGTGTTTCAGACATCCTATGGGTATCGGTGATTGTTTGGACAAAGCTTCTATACCAATGGTAACATCTTTATGAAGACTATTCAAGGAGGGCAGTATGCCAATTCTACCTTTTAAAGGTGTATGGCCCACTGTTGCACACGACACCTTTATTGCGCCAGGAGCTGTTGTCATCGGCGACGTGACTATCCACGAGGGGGTAAGCATTTGGTACAATGCCGTTGTGCGAGGCGACACGGCACCTATTGTCATAGGCCGCAACAGCAATATCCAGGATAACAGCACGCTGCATGTCGATGCGGACGCACCGCTGATCATTGGTGCAGAATGTACCATTGGGCATAACGCAGTCGTGCATGGTGCGACGGTAGGAGATAGAGTGCTCATAGGGATGAATGCTGTTGTGCTCTCCCATGCCCAAGTTGGTACACAGACAATGATCGGAGCCTGCGCCTTACTAGGGGAAGGCAGAAGCGTTCCGGCTGGGGTGCTAGCGCTTGGTGTGCCTGCCAAAGTAGTGCGAGAGTTGACGGAATCCGAGCGCCAACATCTCGTGGAGAGTGCAGACAGTTATGTTGAATTGGCACGATTGCATAAAGCATCGATGCCATAACGTGTACGCTCGGCTTGGCCGAGGTTTATTTTATCGAACTGGACCATAGAACTGCGTGGCTTGAGCCGTGAGGAGTCCATCACATTATCATCACCTGAAAGAACGCCTTTACGGGAGCCTGTCGCGGACGTTGCACGACTAGTTCAATGTCCCAGAGACCCGCCATAGAAAACACCCTTCCCTTGGGAAATGAAGCCGCGTAGATAGGGTTGCCTCCCTGTACCGTTATGCGCGTTGTCCCCATATTCATTGCCGTCATAGTGATGGTGAAGTACACATGTGCATCGGTCACTGGCTTATCGTTGAGGTCATTGATGATGACGACAAGGGTGTTGCTGGCATCTACGCGCCCCGGTAGCAGTTGGAGCGTAAGCGAGAGGTTGTCGACTCGCTGCGTTTGTGTACTTTGGGCGCTCGTGGACGCTATAGGATCGGTGTAGGTGATGTTAGGAAAGACAATGGGTGGCGTGTAGAAGGTCATGAAGGCAGCACACAGCAGAATAGCCGCGCAGACTGCTGCTTGTATATTCAAGAGCTGTTTCATGCGCTGTTCTGTCTGTTCCAGAGCAAAGAGGCGTGTACGGCGTGTGGGTAGCTCGGCGTCGACAACAGGCAGTAGCACAGTCTGTCGCGTGAACTTGAAGCCAAGGATGAGTAGGGTATAAGCACCAAGCAGCACAATGCTGGCAATGAGAATGCTCTTTACGAGTAGCGTACGCCCGTAGGGATCGCTGAGCAATTGCTGTGTATTGCTTAGCGATGACTCGCCTAGGAAGAGCCAACTGATGAGCAGAACTCCAGCACTGCAGAGGATGAGCGGTGTGAAGCGGCGCAGAAAGAGTGATAGCATTCCCTCTGCAGAATCAGAGCGCAGAGTGAGCGGCAGCAGCAAGAAGCCGAGGTAGCCCAGTCCGCCGAACCAGATACATTGCGCAGCTAGGTAGAGCCAGTCAAAGACGATTGTGCTCACATGCAGTTGAGCGACCTGTGTTTCATCGCTAGTGAGTGCCTGCATAAGGATGATTAGGCTCGCTAGCACTATCCAGGCGAAGGTGTAGCCTTGCTGTACTTGTGCAGCCGAGTAACTTTTTCCCTCTTCTTTCGTAAGGCCGTTAGGCGTCCTCTGCTCTCTCGTAATCTCTGCAACCAGTGGCCCCGATCCCCTCACGGGCTGTGGTGCCTCCAGTATCGCTGTCCGCGGTCGACTTGTCCACCACAGCAGGCCGAGAGCGAGCAATAGCAGTGCTGCACGTACTAGCCACAGATGGCCATAGGTAGTCTGTGTGAGCAGTGGACCTAGCATACCAAAGTCGATATATCCATCATTGAAAGCGTGTGTTGCGCGTATAGCATAGAGCAAAAGAAGAACAACCTCGCCGACTAGTAGTCCTGCTAGGCAGAGTCGCTGCATCGGTAGAGCCTGTCTCTGTGCCTGTGCGACTAGAGCTGAATCTCTCTCCATTCCTCTTAAAATGAAGCGCTCTATAACCAGGATGCCCACCCAGAAGGTAAGGGCAATCAGCACAAGCCACTCCCAAGCAATAGTCAACACCGAGAGCAGACCCAGTGTTTGCACCCCCTGTACATCATTACTACTGCTAGGACCAAGTGTTGACACACCGCTGAATCCTGTGCTTGAATGACCTATATTGAAACCTATGAGGCCAAAGGTGGTATGTCCATCGCCATCGGCTAGAGCGGTCCACCTGACTTCGTAGCCACCCTGAGGAAGTTGATCGGGCATTCTGAGTGGCGTATCCAGTTCATATACATCGCTGCTAGCTATGCTGCTATGTGCCGCGCTTACATTGAGCAACTGCCCATCAGGAGAGATAGCATAGACCTTGGCCACGCTGATAGGGCTAATAGGAGCATTGAAGAAGATACGCACTACCTTCGGTGCCCGCTCAAGGGTCGAACCATCGATAGGGTCGGAGCCAATGACAAAAGCATGTGCGGATGCCTTTGATTGCTGAAGCATACTGAAGCAGATAGTGGCGAAAATGCTCAGTAACAGTGCTGGCAAAAGGCGATGCGTAAAAAATCGTAGCTGCATATGTCCTTCTTTGTCAACTACCTCCGGTGAGACACCGAAGGCTTGGGTTTACACCTGGACTCCACCGCAACTCTGCATACCGCAAGAGGCGTGCAGCTTTGGCTTCCTTGTCCGATGCATCAGGGATGAGTGACAAACACCCCGTCTTGATCCAGTCGTGCCGAATCAAGAGCGTCCTGAGCGTCACATTTCTTGCGCCAATCAGATCGGCATGCAGCGTGTAACCACACTTCGGGTTCTGGCACACAAAGAGCAATCCTTTACGTGGGCGGTTCTCATCCGCTGTATGTCCGCACATGGGGCATGCTTTTGAGGTGTAATCCGCATCCACCTTGACGGCGAGCGACCCCGCAAGTGCAGCCTTGTAGCTGATGAGTGCCTGAAGTTCGGCAAAGGACCACTGTGAGTACACGCGATTGGCTTTCCGTGCTTTGGATGAGACACGCTCAGTGCCTTTGCCGTTTTTCTTGCGTGTGCGTTTGCGTCGCTTCGTTCGCTCCCGGATATCAGTTAATTGTTCGAGTCCAAACAAGGCATGTGGGTGCTGCTTGATGATCTGTTTGGCAACATAGTGGTTGGCTTGCATTTTCAACCGTCTCTCTCGCTGGGCAATCCGTTTCAAACGGCGTTTCGCGCCACGAGTGCCTTTCTGCTGCAAGCGTTTGCGTAGTCGTGCGTCATGGTTGGCTTGGTGTCGTGTGCGTTTGCCTGGATGAAAGCTGGTCTTGCCTGTCGAGGTGGAAGTGACCGCCAGATAGCGAATACCCACATCCACCCCGACGACTTCGCTCAGTTGTTCACAGGTAGGCTCAGGCACCTCAATCTTCAGGGAAACGAGCAAATAGAACGTCTTCTTTTGCCTATCATACCACAATTTGGCATCCCCGATGGTGGCTCCTTGCCGAATGAGCGCGACGTGTTTGTCATAGCCCTGATAGGGCACACTCAGACGCCCGTGAAGCGTGCCAAGACTCACTCGGCTGTCACACTGAAAGGTATAATCCCGCTCATAGGTGTACTGCACCGTTGGGGAACTGTAGTGCGGTGGCTGGTCCAGCCCCTTGAAGCGTTTCTTCGTGATCTTCATGCGGCGATGTTCCGCATTCTTCAAGAGTTTCGTCCACAGTCCCTTGTACGTTGCTGAGACCTGCCGTTCCACGCTACAGGCGAGTTGCGAGGGAAGCTGATAGCGTATGCGCAGTTCTGCGTACATGCCTTTGTGCAACTTCGTGACGCTGCTGGTTTTGCTATGCGCAAAGGCATACTGACTCACCGCATTGAGGCCATCGCGATAGGCCAGTTGGGTCTCTCGTAAGCCGTGAGCTTGCTCGGTGGCGGTGAGAAGCTTCAGTTTGGCGGTGATGATCTGCTGCACGCTGTTCACCTACTGCTTGCGGGGTCTGCTCTCCAGACCGAAGGTAGAGACATTCCATCCCAGAAGAAACCCCCGATGCCATTCGTACGTGTCTAGACGGGACAATTTGCCAGGCATGTGCTGCCTTGCTAGATGAGCATACTCATAGCCAGTCAGGAAGATGTATGCCCCACCTGGGTTCTTGTCCATGTCTGCATAGGCTTTGCACGCTGCAAGATAGCCGTCTTTGAGCGTGCGTGAAACGAGGTAGCGGGCCTTGACGATACGAAGCGGCACATAAGTATCAAAGTTCCTAAGAGAGGGAAGAGGTGCAGGTTCCTGTGTTCCTTCCCGCTGAGGGACTGAGAGCACAGGGACAGTGGTACGAATACTTGTGGTTTCGGTGTCGTTCAACATGGGTCACGTTCCTCTCGTGCTTGACGCTAGACGTGCTCAGTCCCATACTAGCAGGGATGAGTGTCTAGGTTGCTTAACGGTAGCTAGACGCTTATTACTGGTCGATGTTACTGCATCGACCTTTCTTCTGATAGAATAACATACCCTAGACCAATTTGTCAATAGTTGTCTACAGACTGATCTAGGGTATTAAGAGAGGGATGACAGCGTGAAGTGGCTTGTAGCCTCAAAACGAAGCTATCTTGTAACACCTGATGTAAAAGATAGCTCAAGCAGGCTCCCAACAAAAACAAGATGATTCACCATCACAGGGAAATCATCCTGGGTAAGCTGAGTGCGGTGTAGCTCAAGAACAGGAGTAGTCCTCACTATCCCTAAATGGTTCTGCTCCCTTAATGTAGGTAGTCTCGCAATCGCTGTATTTACCGACTTTACCACCTCTATGCCGTACTTCTCCTTCATCGCCGTCCAGGTATTGTACTGGGGATCAGACTGCAAGCCTTGAAAGATGTCGTCCTTTACCAATTCTGGATGGTAAAAGTTTTCTGAGAGACGATAGTACACCGCGCCAGCAGGGTACCGAATGCCTTGCCGTAACAGACGATGAGGCACCATTTCCCCCTCTTTTCTGCCCAACAGCTTTGCGACCCAATCGGGTAGAGTTACAAGATCAGGCTTATCAAGAAACTCGCTAACAGGTTCTAAACCCCGTTCTCTAATGTACTGATCGTAGTTCGCAACAAAGGCTGGTAACTTCATAAGTGGCGGTTTGACGTACACCGACCTCTCTCTTGCTACTAGTAACCCTTCACTTTGAAGTAATTGAATGACCTTGTTCACGGTCTCGCGTGTCGTATGAAGCTGTTCTGCTAGCACACGATGAGGGGGAAGACGCCCATTTGTTCCAAATTCTCCCTCTCTAATGCGCTGACGGAGTTGTTCTGCAAGAATATCCACCTTGGTAGTATCGGCCATACTATTCCTTCCTTTCATCAAACAACGTTGTTTGACGTGGTAATCTAGTCCAATCGTATCGCTAAATGTTCCAGAAGTCAACGGACAAGTTGGGCTAGATCAAAATGCGTCGTTTTGAAGGGGAATCAAGTCTCAAGGAAGGACGAAAAAGGTGGAAGAAAAGTCTGTGTTTGGCTATGGTTGTCCATATTTTTAAAACATGCGGCGATATGTCTTGGATGAGCAGGCGGTCAGAGGTCTCTGTTCTCTTCTTCTCTTACTCTTCTGATTGCCCTTTCATAAGTCGAGCCGCCTTACCCCTAGATGAATCGTGGGGGTATCCGGCGGCCCTTCCATGAAAGTTTTGGCAAAAAAATTGTACATCAGTCTAGATAGTGTATGCAATATCAGACTGCGGAATATATTTGAAACGCGCAGATGGGTCAACTCGTATATCTAAGAAGAGGATCTAGCTTTGGTTTACTATATCAGGAGGGGAAATATGCTAGCACTCATGTCTGACATCGGTATTAGAATTGGTAACACTGCCTTCTCATTTAGTTTCAGCCTCATCATCTACTTGATCATTGCAGCCCTTATCGGGCTGGTCGCGGAAGGTCTGGTAGGCCGCCGCCTGCCCTTCGGTTTCATTGGAGCCATTATTGCAGCGCTTGTTGGCATCTGGCTCATGACCCAGATAATCATCATCACTGGCATTAACGATATCTATGTCTATGGTGTGCCGCTCGTAAGGGCGCTTATCGGCGCGCTCATCTTCGTAGCAATCTGGAATGTGATTGTCTCAGCCTTCTACAGAAGGCGCGACTACGTGTAGCAACACGAAAAAAGTATACCCCATGAAAATTTTTCCCACAGCAATCGTGGGAAAAATTTTCAAAAGCTGCTTTAACTCATCTCATTGGCCAGAGCGAAGGACATCAGTTCCCGTTCAAGCTGTTGGTAGACTTGAGTTTCGGCTTCATGGATGTAGAGCGTTTGTCCTTGCCTACGTAGTTGCATGCTCAGTTGCGTGACCCGCTCACGGAAGTTGGCCAAGAGGGGGCGTTGCTCTTCGTAGGTAGGCATCACCGCTAAGCGAATGTATTCAGTTGCGTAGAAATCCTGCTCTGTAAAGGCTACGCTAAGAGCATCAGTAGCCTGCTCTAGTAAATGTTGACGCTCTGGAGTAAGGGTGTGAGGCAGTATACTTGCGGCAGCTAAGCTACCCGCCGTCTTTCCTCCTCGTCGTATGGGATATACTGCTACCGTTCGCAACGGATCAACGCGGGATAGGGGTAAGAGAGGTTCTAGATGCTCATAGTCGGGCACCACGTTTCCATGTCCTCGGCTAACTACATAGCCAGAGAGTGACTCGGCACCAAAGAAAGCAATGTCTTGCAGCATTTCACGTGGCCAGTTGGAGGTGGCAGCTCTACAAGTAGTAACCAAGCTGCGCACAAAAGGAGGCTGTCGGGGCGCAAGGCATTGCAACATGACAAGGATCAAGCCTTCCTCCTCAACTTTCATCAGCTTGATAAGCTCTGTCAGCACAAAGTCGGTAATGGCAATGTGGGGTGTAGGAACACAGTAGTCTGCCAGCAGTTTAAACAATTGCCTGTAAAAGGAACTTGGAAGCTCACTCGCTGGCTCCTTGGTCGAGTGAGAGAGCGAAGGGGCAAGAGTTGGGAATTCCTGGGCGATTGAGGTACGCAGAGGATCGGCATAAGCGGCAGGAACTGCATTAAGCAAGCGACCCAAGCTCTCTGGACGAGGGTGACTGCCTTCCTGAATCCAACGAGCGAGGGTCACGGGATTCACGCCGATTTGTTGCGCAAGCTGTTCACGTGCTCGTCGCTCTTTGATAAGCGTTGCCAGCACATCACGCCAGCAAGCTGTGTCGTTCATATGGGCGCTTCTTTCTCTATAAAATGGGTTTGCTAAAGATGTGAATGGTTCTCATAATCAATTATATAAGTAGCGAGGGTTAATGTCAATAGACGCATTGATAAAGGATAAAGACGTGATTCTCTACGTTAGCATCTGTATTTATTAGCTCAACAGTTCTTTCTCCGCTACTGCACCGATAATTGAGCCATCGGCATTGCTATAGCTATACAGGACTACCAATCCCTCTTGGAACCCACTCTTGAAGCTAGAGTCGAAACTTACTTTGGCTGCAAAGGTCGTATTACCATTATTGCTTGTACCCACGGCATCAGCATGTCCAATATCCATGTAGAGGTGATTGAGTACGACGATACTTCCAATTTTCCCTATGGGGGCATTGCCATTACCCGTGATTGTTATAGGACTGCTCAGGTAGTCGCGACCAGGTGGCGAAGTGAGTCCTATGCCATCGGAAGTTACGGCAGTGGCGCTCCAGATGCCATTGTTCGTGTTGTTTTCAAGCCGACTCAGCGAGACTTTGATAGAGCCACCACTAGGGGAGGTGCTCTTGACGATAACCTCTGCTTTGGAATCGTGTGGGCCCCCGCCGCTCACGATGGTGGTAGGAGCATGGAGGCTCCAGTGTAGCAGGGTTGCAGCTAGTCTAGCAGCACTCATATCGGCGTGTAGCTTCCAACTCTGCTGTCCCTGATCCACCTGCTGTTGGTCGGCCTCGGCCTGATAACGCGTCAGGTCGGGGAAGATGCCAGGAAAGGAAACCGGAATGAGCGTACCCACTCTCTCTGACCAGGCGAATTCACGGAAGAGGTCCATCTGTGATGCCGTCGTATTCTTGTTTATACTGGAATTCTGATCCACCTCGCCCGTGAGCAGAGTATTGTACGCGCTAATGCGTGCATCACCCTTGTAAAGGTCTAGCAGCTTAAAAAGCTGCTTCGGACTAGGGGAAGTAATGTTGTCATAGATGTAGAGATCGAGTATTGCTCCTGGTCCCTCGGCTCTTACCGTCACGAGTGCTTGTAGAGAAGCATCATTTTTCAGGTGTGCGCACGTTACTTTTTCAACATTGTTTACATTCGCTTGGATAGGTATAATGGGGTTCCAATATGTAGTAAGACTCACTGCTACTGGGCATGTCTGCCCTCCTGTCTGGATGGGGGCCACGGAGGTTGCTGTCGCGTTGTTGCTATTGCCGACAGATGCTGCGTCACTACTCCCGTTAGGGCTACAGGCTGCTAGAGCGCTTAGCAACATGAGAAACATTGCCAGCATCATACGCTTGCTATAGAAATTTTTTTGCATAGAAACCTCCACGTGCTTTTTTATATTGTATATCACGGTTGTCTCAAGCCTTCGTGTAGGAGCAAGAGACCCTAATTAGCATAACACGAACATAAAGAGAAGATGCATGCATATGGCCTATTCGGTCTATCATCAAAAACTGAGGTGCGAAAAATCTGTTGTCCAAACGTTCTTAGTATATAGAAGAGTCAATTTTCAAAGGCTAAATGTTGGTGGTTACCATACCTAGCTATTGAAGTGACAAATCTGCATCTTTTTTCTTGCTATATACGTATACTAAACAATCACCTGGCGCAATTGTAGAAGGGTGCCAGGTGTGGAAGATGGTAGGGCATGTA